>Ga0181593_10000317_pt1 | contig 41215 bp, 37 predicted proteins | sample 071ome_19_FD_133756 | JGI IMG/M metagenome (GOLD analysis project Ga0181593, IMG submission 133756) | Coastal salt marsh microbial communities from the Groves Creek Marsh, Skidaway Island, Georgia - 071413AT metaG (megahit assembly) | ecosystem: Environmental > Aquatic > Marine > Intertidal...
CCAACTAACACACTGATTCATCTGCACTTTGTCTGGATTAGACAGAGAGGGTAGATAATTCGGGTGTTATCCAAGATCCCCTACACCTATCAAAAGCGAGGCGTGTTCTATTTCAATCGAATGGTCCCGATCGATCTGGAAGAGCATTATCAGTCGAGGAGGATTAACTCAGCCTGGTGACGCTATCCGTCTCATCCATTTCGCTAAGAGATCGATGGCGTAACCCTGTCCATATCCCTCTCCCACGGTACCGGAAGACCATCCGCCGATCTGATCCACAATATCTTTGGGACATTCCACGGCTCGGAGCCTGTCACGCATCGAATGGCGGAATGAATGAACACTGCATTCCTTGGGAATGTGGTTCTTCAGCCACTTGTTGATGGCTGCGCTCGCTGAGTTGGCTAAGCACTCATTGTCACGAATATAACGGGGGAAGACTTGGTCTCTGTTGGATGCCTCGGATGCCCTCTTAGCGGCCCAAAGTGCTGATCCAACCAAGGGCACGATCCGCTTGCTGCCCTCGGTCTTGAGCCTTCGCCAAGGGTGAGGTTTGATCACCACATGAGGGTAGGTGTGGTCGAGGATAATATCGGTCTTGGCCAGTCCAACCGCTTCAGACAACCTCATGCCGGTATCGCTGATCAAGGCACTGATCCATCGGATATCGTCATCAATATTCACGCATTCTGATTGAACACGGACGATGGATTTTTGAGGCACGGGAACCCGTTCCCTCACACCATCGGTTCGGTTCATGTATAGGCCCGAAAATGGGTTCCTTAGATCCAGTCCGTACTCGGAGCAGACGAAATTGAAAACCGATTTGATGGTGGTGAAAACGCGGACAATCGAACTACCCGACAGATCCATATCAACAAGGAAGTCTCTGAACTGTGTGGCATCGGACCGTTTGATGTCAGCCAGATCCTTATCGTCACAACACTCCGTCAGATACCGACCAGCTCGCCTTGCCGCGGTATGGAAGGTCCTGGGTTTGCCATGCCCTTTGAGACGGAGATAGAGTTCAATCGCTTCAGAGAACAAGACAACATCGTCAGTGCTCTCATCCTGCTCTGAAACCTTCAGGAACCGTGATCCAGGGATCGCAATCCCCTGAAGCCGCAGATGCTGCCAGTAACCTTCCAGCTTCACAGACACCGCTGATGCCAATTGACGGGCATCTCGACCAGACTTGGTCCTCAAGGAAAAGTTAATTCTCCTCGACTGATAATGCTCTTCCAGATCGATCGGAACCATTCGATTGAAATAGAACACGCCTCGTTTTTGATAGGTGTGGGGGATCTTGGATAACACCCGAATTATCTACCCTCTCTGTCTAATCCAGACAAAGTGCAGATGAATCAGTGTGTTAGTTAGAAAAATGGTGCCCAGGGGCGGACTCGAACCACCGACACGCGGATTTTCAGTCCACTGCTCTACCAACTGAGCTACCTGGGCACGGGCAACGTCTCGCGTCACCGACGGGGTGTATAAAATAAAGATCGTCGGCTGTCCAGACACCTCGAACGGCAAGTTTCGCAGATGCTGAAGCTTGTCGGAACCGGATGCGGAAGATAGGTAGATGAACGCTAACACTTGCCTTGGCGCGCCATGACACAACAGGACATTCTGCGTCTCGCGATTTCACACCACAATGCCGGGCGAGCGGCGGAGGCCGAGCGACTGTATCGCGAGGTTCTGCGGCAATGGCCAGGACATCCCGTCGCCGCGACGCTGCTTGCCCGATTGGCGTTGCGCGCGGGCCAAGTCGCCGAAGCCAGGTCCTTGCTCGGGACGGCCATAGCGGCGGCGCCGGAATACGCCCAGGCCCATGCGACGCTTGCGGAGTGCCTGGAAACCACGACCGAGGCCGCGGCGGCGGAAAGATCGCATCGTCGCGCGCTCGTTCTCGCGCCCGGTCAGGCCGCGTATCTGATATCGCTCGGCAACGCCGCGCAACAAGCCGACGAAAATCACGTCGCGAGCTCGTTGTACCGGCGCGCGCTCGCTATTCAGCCGGATTCGATCCCAGCGGCCAACAACCTCGCCTCGGCGTCCCTTAAGCTCGCCGATCCCGGCGGCGCCATGCGGGCGACCGACCGGGTATTGGAGAGGGAGCCGGGTCATGTCAGGGCAACCGCCTATCGCTCGATCGCGCTTCGGGCCCTCGGTCGCGGCGAGGACGCCGATGCCTTGATCGGCCTCGGCAGCCTTGTTCGAAATTTGGAGCTGGAGGTCGGCGAGGACTACCCGGATATCAACGCCTTCAACAGCGCGTTGATCGAGGCCTTGGAAACCCATCCAAACTTGTCGAAGGATTGGGACCCGACCCAGCGCGCGATTCGTGGTGGCGCGATCGTCCCCAGGTTGTTGACGCATGACGCGCCGGTTCTGCGCGCGTTCGAGAGGCATCTACGGGCCGCGATCGACAAGATCATGGCGGCGCTGCCGGACGATCCGACCCATCCGTTTCTCTCACGCAAGCCCGCGGCCTATGATCTTGATGTCTGGGCCAACTTCCTCGGGCGCGCCGATCACCAATCCGCGCATATTCACAATCTCGGCTGGATGAGCGGGGTTTACTATGTCGCGGTGCCCGATCTTGAGCCGGACGAGGACCCTCGCGCCGGGTGGATCGAGTTCAATCGTCCAGGCTATGGGATCCCCGAACCCGGCGGCGAGGCCGGCATAGAGGCGATCCAGCCGAGGCCAGGCATGGCGATCGTGTTTCCATCCTATGTGTGGCATGGCACGATCCCGTTTCGCGGCGCGGGTCAGCGTATAAGCATCGCCTTCGATCTGCATCCGAGGCCGGCCTAGGATGGCGGGCCCGATACCCCAAGACGCCGGCGGTCCACACGCGCTGATGCGCGCCGGACGCGCGGAGGAAGCGGCGCGGCTCTACCGCCAGATCGTCGAGGCGAACCCGCGGAGGCCGGACGCCCATAACAATCTCGCCGTCGCGCTAAAGGCCACCGGAAAGATGGGGCAAGCCATTGAAAGTTATCGCCGGGCACTGAAGCTCGACCCGACCTACGCGACCGCGCGCTTCAATCTTGCCCGAGCGCTCAGGGAAACCGGTGAGGTCGACGCGGCCCTGACGCAGTTCTCCAAGCTGTTGCAAGGGCGCCCCGAAGATGGGCGGGCTCTGGCGGAGGTCATCGAAACCCTGATCGGCGCGGTGTTTCGGAAGCCCTCGGTGGTGGCTCGGCGACTGTTTTTGGATCTCTTCCAACGCCGGGACGTGGACCTCCAGCGTCTATCACTACCGGCGATACGCCTGCTGATGACGAACAAGCGGCTCACTAGCGCGTTCGAGGCGGCGGCGCGGGCCTATCCCAACGGGGTTCCCGATCGCGGCGTGCTCTCGCGCGATCTCGCCGACCCACTCCTGATCGCCGTATTGCTATGGACCATCCCGCCGTCGCGGAAAATCGAGCAATGGGCCACGGTGGCAAGGAAAGTGCTCCTCGACGCGGCGATAGCGGGCCGAATGATCGCAATTGATCCCGACCTGGCTTGGGCGCTCGCCGCGCATTTTCAAGCCACCGAACACGCCGCGCCCACGCCGGCCGGCGCAACGGACCAGGCGATGGAGATCGCGCAAGGAGGGTCCGGGGATGGTGACTCGGATTTGAAGATAGCCATCGCCGCCATGTTTCTTTCTCTTGGCGCGCTTCCCGCGGCGCGTGGGTCGTGGCGGGACCGCGCGTCGACTTCCAAGGACAACTCGCCGATGCGACTTGCCTTCAAACGCGCGATCGAACATCCCGAGATCGAGGCCGAGATCGCCCGTGACCTGGAGAGTTTGACCGAGATAGAAGACCAAACCTCCCGATCGGTGCGTGCGCAATACGAGGCTAACCCCTATCCGAAATGGCTTTCCACCGACCGCCCGAGCACGCCCCTTACCTTGGGCGAAAGACTTGAGGGACGGTTCCCAGTTTCGGAAGCGGTTGATATGGATTTGGCGCGGCCTCGAATTCTGGTCGCCGGTTGTGGTACCGGTCGGCATGCGATCACAACCGCGGCCCGTTACAAGGACAGCACCGTGCTGGCGATCGATATCAGCGCCGCGTCATTGGCCTATGCGTCGCGCCGGGCGCGGGAGCTCGAACAAACGAACATTTCCTTCGCGCGAGGCGATATCCTCGGCCTATCGGTTCTCAAGGATCGCTTCGATCTTGTTGAATGTTCGGGCGTGTTGCATCACATGGCCGACCCGGTCGCCGGTTGGCGTGTCTTACGCGGTCTCCTGAAACCCGGGGGAATCATGCGCATCGGCCTCTACAGCGCGCGCGCGAGACGCCGCTGGGAAACGCTGCGGGACCCGATCCCCGGCGCGATGGATCCATTCGAGGCGGCGACGCTGCTACGATCTCGGCGCGGCGCGCTGCTTTCCAACCCACCCGCGGGACCCGAGTCCATCGTGTTGCAAATCGCCGATTTCTACTCTCTCAGCGGATGTCGGGACCTTCTGTATCACACCTCGGAGATTCAGTTTTCCCCGCCGGAAATCGCGGCGGCGTTGGAGGCCCTGGACCTTGATTTTCTCGGCTTCGATGCCTTGTCGGAAGAATCATCCCGGAGTTATCGCGATCGGTTTCCGCAACCCGGAGCCGCGCAAGATTTGGCGAAATGGGACGCCTTCGAAGCCGACAATCCCGATACCTTTATCGCGATGTACCAATTTTGGTGTCAGGCCCGGGGCTAGACCATATCAAGCGCCGACGAGCCTCTCGAGATGCCGGTCGACGAAGCGCGTATCCACCTCGCCGCGCGCGAACTCGGGATGTTCGATTACTCGTTTCAGAAAGTCGAGATTGGTGATGATTCCCTCGACCTCAATCGAACCGAGCGCTTCGCTCATTCGAACCAACGCCTCCTCGCGGTCAGCGCCCAAGGTGATGATCTTTGCGATCATCGGGTCATAGAAGGGCGTAATCGTATCACCCTGGGTGAATCCGGTATCGATCCGAACCCGATCACTCGGCGCCGGCATGGAGAATTTTTCCAGTTTGCCCGGAGAGGGCAGGAATCTTTTCGCTGGATTCTCGGCATAGAGGCGGCATTCCACCGCGTGCCCCGAAACCGCCGGAGAGAGCTCGGCGATAGCGTCTATATCCTCGCCTACAGCCTGGGCCAGCTGCAGGCCAACGATATCCACGCCCGTCACCATCTCGGTCACCGGATGCTCCACCTGGATTCGTGTATTCATCTCGAGAAAATAAAACCCGCCACCATCCTCGCCGGCATCGGCATCCAAGATGAATTCGACGGTGCCGGCGCCCGCGTAGTTCCGCGATGCCGCCAGGCGGCACGCGGCCCCGCCCATCGCCCGACGGGTCGCCTCGGGGACACGGGGCGCCGGTGCCTCCTCGATCACTTTCTGGAACCGACGCTGGATCGAGCATTCCCGGTCAAAGAGATGGAAGACCCGACCGTCGCCAAGGCCGAATACCTGTACCTCCACATGCCGCGCCCTGGCGACATGGCGCTCAAGGAATACACCGCCATCGCCAAATGTGCGCTCGGCCAGGGCGGAGACCGCCTTTGCCGTCTTTGCAAGATCCTCCGGTTTCTCGACGAGACGCATGCCAATGCCGCCCCCGCCGCCACTGGCCTTCACCAAGAGCGGAAAACCGACCTCGGCGCCCGCCGCGGCAAGGCCCGCTTCGTCGTCAAGATCCAATCGCGGCGAGCCTGGCAGGACCGGCACCTCGGCGGCGATCGCCAGATCCCGGGCCCGGCCCTTGTCCCCCATGGCAACAATACTGTCCGGAGACGGTCCGACCCAGGTCAGCCCCGCCGCCTCGACCGCCTCGGCGAAACCGGCGTTCTCGGAGAGCAAGCCATATCCCGGATGCACAAGCGTCGCGCCGGACTTACGAGCGGCTTCCAGAATCGCGTCCGTGTTGAGATAGCTTTCGCGAACCGGCGCCGGGCCGATTGGATAGGCGGCGTCCGCGAGATGAACGTGTTGGGCATCGGCGTCGGCTTCGGAATAGACCGCGATTGGCGAGAAATTCTCGCGCCGACACCCTCGGATGATCCGACAGGCGATCTCGCCGCGATTGGCGATCAAGACCTTCGACATCTCCTGCCTTTCCCTGAAACGAGTGAGATAACGAGGGACAGTGTCTAGGTCTCGAGAATGAAAATCACCTCATCCTCGGTTATCGCCGCGCCTTCCTCGACGCAAATCTCCTTTATCGTGCCGGATTCAGGAGCCAGTTGCGGGATCTCCATCTTCATTGCCTCGGCGATCATCAACTCATCGCCTTCGTCGACGGCCTGCCCCACCGTCACGACGATTTTCCAGGCATTGCCGGTTACCTCGCTCAGAACCTTCACCTCGGCCATGGAAACCCCTTTCCACCTTGACGGTTAGACCTCCGCGCTCGCCACTCGTCGCGACGCGGGAGAATCGTGTAGACCAGTTTAGATCCCGCGCCAAGGCGAGATCAAAACTCCAGTCGTCACGACGGCGGTTGATCGGATGTCTGGTATCCCGACGTCGTGCCCCGCGCTCGCCAAGAGCCCCCGGGGGAGGGGGGGAGCGCCCATCAACCGCATGCTCGATATCGCGCGGACGCTATGGTGTTCCGCGTCCCCGCGGCTACACTCTCGGTCAACCGTTGTCATAATAGCCGGAAGTTGAGCATGTCCTGGGAAGCCGAACTGGAAGAACTGCGCCGCCGCGAGGCCTTCGCCGAGGAACTCGGCGGGCCCGAACGAGTGAAACGACAGAAGGACGGCGGACGCTATACAATCCGCGAACGCATCGACCTGATGGCCGATCCCGGCAGCTTCCACGAGCGTGGAAAGATCGGCGGCCTCGCCGAATATGACGACAACAACGACCTCAAGAAACTGACACCCTCGAACTTCGTTTTCGGAAAGGCCAAGGTCGGTGGGCGCCCGGTGATCATCGGCGGCGACGACTTCACGGTTCGGGGAGGCTCCGCCGACGCGACCATCAAGGAAAAACACAATCAGTGCGAGGAAATGGCCAACGCCCTCCGCCTTCCCCTGATTCGCATGGTCGAGGGATCGGGCGGCGGCGGGTCGGTCAAAACCATTGAGACCACGGGCCGCGCCAACGTGCCCGGCGTCGCGGGTTGGGAAATGGTGGTTCAGAACATGGGCACCGTGCCTCGGGTCGCGTTGGGCCTCGGTTCCGTCGCCGGTCTCGGCGCCGCGCATTTGGCGGCCTCGCATTACTCGGTGATGATCAAGGACAAGTCGGCGCTGTTCGTCGCCGGACCGCCGGTGGTGGCGCGCACCGGACAGGACCTGACCAAGAACGAGCTCGGCGGCTATCAGATCCAGCTTAAATCCGGCGCCGTCGATCACGCTGTCAATACCGAGGAAGAGGCCTTCGAATGCGCCCGTCAATTCCTCTCCTATCTTCCGAACTCGGTCTATGACCTGCCCCCACGAGGGGCTCGCGACGATGATCCCAACCGACGGGTCGATTGGTTGATCGACGCGGTCCCGCGCGATATCCGCAAGGTCTACAAGATGCGTCCGATCGTCGAGGCCTTGGTCGACGAGGGCTCGTTCTTCGAGATGGGCCGGCAGTATGGAAAATCGGTGATCACCGGTTTCGCCCGCCTCGACGGCTGGCCGGTGGCGGTCATGGCGAGCGATCCGTTCTCCTATGGCGGCTGCTGGACCGCGGCGACCTGCAAGAAGGTGATCAAGTTCGTCGACATGGCCGAGACCTTTCATCTTCCCGTGGTCTATCTGGTCGATTGCCCCGGTTTTCAGATTGGCCTCGAATCAGAGCAAAACGGCACCATCAAGGAAGGTGTGCGCGCCATGAGCGCGATGTGGCAGACCACAACGCCCTGGTGCTCGGTGATCATCCGCAACGCCTTCGGCGTCGCCGGCGCGGCGCATAAGAACGGCGGTCGATACTGCACGCGCTATGCCTGGCCGTCGGGGCGTTGGGGATCCCTTCCGCTCGAGGGCGGGATCGAGGCCGCCTATCGCGCCGATATCGATGCCGCTGATGATCCCGACGCCAAGCTCCAGGAAATCGAGGAACGCTTGAACAAGCTACGCTCGCCGTTTCGCTCGGCGGAAACATACTGGATCGAGGAGATTGTCGATCCCCGCGACACCAGGCGTCTGCTTTGTGATTTCGCGGAAACCACGGCGCCGCTTCGTACCGCCGGGCTCAGTCATTTCATGATGCGGCCTTGAGGCCGGGGCCAGGGAAGATGGTTTCGGATTTCATCAGGAACGACGCCCGACGCGCCTTCGATGTCTTGAAAGCCGGCGGGATCGCGATCATACCGATGGATGTCGGCTATACCTGCGCCGGTGGTTCCGGCGCATCCTTGAAGAAGATTTTCGACACCAAGCAACGAGCCCCGACCAAACGCAATGCCATGGTCGGAGATCACGCCATCGCCCAGGAACTCTACGATCTCTCGCCGCGCGGCTGGGACGTGGTCAACGCGATTACCAACGATTACGGCCTGCCGCTCGGAGCGGTAGGACCCTGTCGCATCGACCATCCCCTGTTGCGTGTCCTTGATGACGAGGCGATCGAGGCAAGCACCAAGGACGGCACCCTGGTGATGTTGATGAACGCCGGACCGTTTCATGCCGAGATCTGTCGGCTGTCACTGGAAGAAACCCACCCGATTTTCGGCTCCTCCGCCAATGTCTCCCTGACCGGGACGAAATTCCGCATCGAGGATATCGAGCCGGAAATCATCCAGATCGCCGACGTCGTGATCGACCATGGACTTCGGAAATATCATTACTACCAGCAGTCCTCGACCCTCTTGAATGTCGAGACCTTCGAGGTCGTCCGGCACGGCTCCAACTTCGAGATCATCGCCGATATCTGCCGCCACAGGTTCGGCGTCACCCTTGCGGAACAGCCCGCGTGAGGACGTTTGACCCATGACACATTACAAGACCGCCCTGGTCACCGGCGCGGGCCGGGGCATCGGCGCCGAAACAGTACGCAGGTTCCGCGAAATGGGGATGGAAGTCCACGCGGTCGCCCGCTCCAAGGACGCGTTGGACGCATTGGCATCGGAAACCGGCTGTATCCCACATGCCATGGACGTGACGGACGCGGCGGCGGTCGAAACGACGTTCTCCAATCTGCCGGTGGATGTTCTGGTGAACAACGCGGGCACAGCCGGCCCCGACGGTCCCATCCACGAAGCCGATCCGGCGCTGCTGCGGCGCATTCTCGACGTCAATGTGGAAGCGGTGGCGACGCTGCTCCGGGCCGTGGTTCCGGGCATGCGGGAGCGTGATCGAGGCCACATCGTCAACATCACCTCGATCGCCGCGCTGCACCCCCTACCGGGTCAGATCGCCTATTCCGCCTCGAAGATGGCGCTTCGGGCGATGACCCAGAACTTGCGCATCGAACTCTTCGGCAGGCGGGTAAGGGTGACGGAGATCGCGCCGGCGCGGGTCGAAACCTATTTTCACGCTCAGCAGTTTTCCGGCGACCACGAGGCCACGAAAAGCCTGCTCTACGACGGATACGAGTCGCTCCGACCCGAGGACATCGCCGACGCCATCGCCTATTGCGTCGGCGCGCCCGAGCATGTGGACGTGACCCTGATGGAGATTTTACCGACCTATCAGGTTATCGGCGGAATTGACTTCCACCGTGGCGAGACTTGATCACGCGCCGTGCCACCAAGCGCCGTTGATGACAACCCCGGACAGGCCAAGGCTCTTGTCCCCGGTTTTAGTCGCGCCGAGCGAATCCTTGAATGCCACCGGCCCATCCACGAGCTCCATGATCGTCGCGTCGCCAATCGAACCAGGCGCGAGGGTCCCGAGATCAGGACGGCGGATCGCGCGCGCGGGGCCGGTTGTGCTCGCCGCGATGATGTCCTTCAAGTCCATGCCAAGGAGCAGGAACTTCGACAGGGTCACGAGCTGATCATAGGCCGGGCCATGAATGCTGAGCGAATGAACATCGCTGGAGATCGCGTCGGGAAGGAAGCCGGCATCCAGCATCGCGGCGGCGGTATCAAACCCGAAAGAGCCCATGCCGTGCCCGATATCGAAGATGACACCACGTTCGCGGGCCTCGAGAATTTCCTCGCGGATACGACCGTCACCCCGCGCCGGCGCCGCCGGAAAGGGCCTGAAGCAATGGGTCAGCACGTCGCCCGAACGCAAGCGGCTTACCACGTCGCGGCGGCTGGGCGGCGGCCAGTCCAGATGGCACATGACCGGAAGCCCCGCCTCCTCGGCCACCTCGATGGCGATATCCAACGGCTGGTATCCCATGGAACCGCTGGCGCGCGCGCCGACGCGGACTTTTATGCCGACGAGAAGATCCTTGTTCAGGTTCGCGACATGTAGACAGGCCCTCGGATGCAACATCCGAACGTCTTCTGATTCGCCCACCATGACCGTATCGCTGAAGGCGAAAATGCCGGCGAAGGACACGTTCAGATAGGCCAGGATCCGAGCGTCACAGGGTTCAATGACGTGTTTACGAAATCCGGCGAAATTGCCGGCGCCCGCGGTGCCCGCGTCGATCATCGTCGTGGTGCCGCATCTTTTCGCGTAGTCGGTCGGATCGACGCCGATCGAGGTGCCACCCCAATAGACATGTGTGTGCAGATCGATAAGACCCGGCGTCACCAGTTTGCCGGACACATCCCGGACATCGGCGCCGTCGCGCGGCAGATTCGCGCCGATCGCCGCGACCTTGCCGTCGGAAAAGGCGACATCGGCGACGGTGTCGATGTCTTGGGACGGGTCAATGACACGTCCACCCGCGAGAATGAGATCATGGGTTGGCATAAGTTTCCTCAACGATAATCCCGTCCGAGACCGGGCTCGGATCGGCAATTTAGTCGACATGGCAAGGGAACGCGCGACCGAGACACCGAGGCCCCAACGCATGAAACCCCTCTCGGACCCAAGCACGCCACCCAAGGCGTCGGTCTGGGTTCGGCTGAACCCTGCTTCCTCCAATGCTCGCACCTGTTCTTTCATCTTGCAAATCCTCTCTTTGTGGTCTTGCTTGGCGACACGCCTACACCGCCCTCACATTGGTTATGGAAGGTCCAGGGATGGAATTCGCTCCTTTCGCGTTGGAACAGTGGCTTTCCGACTGGGAACAAACCGTCGACTACAATTTCTCCGAGAGCGGCGTGCATCCGGTGGTTCTGAGGGAATTGCTGGAAATGGCCGGAGAGGATCCGGAAAAGCTGTTGGACACGCCGCTGAACTATCCGGAAGTCAATGGGAACCTAGAGCTGCGCGAACGGATCGCAACGCTCTACAAGGACGCCACGCCAGACCAGGTGCTGGTCACGGTCGGCGCGTCGGAAGCCAATTATCTGCTCGCGAATACCCTTCTCGGGCCCGGCGACGAACTCGCGGTCATGCGCCCGACTTACATGCAGGTCGAGGGCGCGGCCCGAAATCGTGGCGCGGTGATTCGGGAGTTTACCCTCGACGAGGCACGGGGCTGGGCCCTGGATATCGATTCCCTGAAGGCCGCGGTAACCCCGGACACCAAGGTGATCGCGGTGGTCAATCCGAACAATCCGAGTGGCAAGATCCTGGACGAGAGCGAGATGGACGCGATTGTCACCGTCGCGGATCAGGTCGGCGCTTGGCTTATCGCCGACGAGGTCTATGCCGGGGCCGAGCGCGAACGCAATGACCAAACCCCGAGCTTCCAGGGCCGATACGACAAGGTCATCGCGGTCAACGGCATGAGCAAGGCGTACGGACTTCCCGGGCTACGCCTGGGCTGGGTGGTCGCGCCCGAAGCGGTCATTCAAGATCTTTGGCGACGCCACGAATTCACCACGATCAGCACAACCATGCTCGGCAATCACCTCGCGGAGATCGCGTTGCGCCCGGATGTCAGAAGCCAATTGATTCACCGTACCCGTCGATTGATCCGCGATGGGTTCTCGACCCTGGAAGAAATGCTGGCGGTTCATCCCGGCGTGTTCTCGGTGGTCCCGCCGATGGCGTCGGCGTTGTCCTTCGTGCGTTACGATCTGCCGATCGGGTCGACGGAACTGGTGCATCGACTTCGGTCGGAGAAGAGCGTCTTCGTGATTCCCGGCGACTGTTTCGGCGTCGATCATCACCTCCGTGTCAGTTCGGCTCTGCCTGAAGACTACCTACGCGCCGGCCTCGCTCGCATGAACGATCTGGTAGGCGACATCCTCGCCGGACGTTAAGATTGCGACGCGCGTTAACAAGAGGAGCCGACCCATGACGACTTCCAATTCCACGTCGGCGCTACCGACGCCGGACGCTCAGATCCCCGGTGTCTATCACCGGCGTATCGGCGACATGGTGGTCAGCGCGATCAGCGACGGCTATCTCGACGGCAATCTCGATGTGCTGATCAATGTCGACCGAAGTGACGCCGAGCGGCTGTTGGACGATGCGTTTCGCCCATTGCCCGGGCGGCGGACTTCGGTCAACACCTTCGTGGTGCGGGCGCCGGGCCGTCCCGCCGTGGTGATCGACGCGGGTTCCGGCACCTATCTTTTCGATACCGCCGGCCAGCAGCAGAAGAATCTGGCGGCGGCCGGAATCGACTCCAAGGATATCGGGGCGGTTCTGCTAACCCATATGCATCCCGACCATGCCGGTGGGTTGCTTGATCCCGGAACCAAGGACCTCTTGTTTCCGAACGCCGAACTCGTGGTGCACGAAAAGGAGCTCGGCCATTGGATGGACGAGGAAAACTTCGCCGCGATCGCCGGCAACCCGATGCATGAACGGTTCTTCGGCTGCGCGCGGGAGCAGGTAACGCCCTATCTTGGACAGACCCGGACTTTCACCGCCGGCGAGGTCGCGCCAGGCATTCACGCGATCGATTGCCCCGGCCACACACCGGGCCACAGCTCGTTTCTGATCACCTCTGGCAATGAGTCGCTTCTGATCTGGGGTGACACGGTGCATGTCCCCGAGGTGCAAGTGGCACTTCCCGAGACCGGCGTCACCTATGACATTGATCCCGCCGACGCCGTCGCCACCCGGCGCCGGATTTTCGACATGGCGGCGTCGGAGCGTCTGCTGGTCGCCGGACTGCATTTGCATTTTCCGGCGTTTTCCTGGCTCAAGCGACAAGGCAATGGCTATGCCCTGGTGCCCGAGGCTTGGGATCAGGCTTTCAAAACGGCGGACTGACGCCGCGGAATCGATAGCACCCGGACACGTACCGCATGCTTGAAGACCTGGAAAACTGGATTCAACCACACCATCTCAAGGCGGCGGAGCTTGAGCATATATCCGCCGAGTTGCTGGAAACTCCCGAGAAAACTACGGTTCTCGATGGGTTCCTCGCGCCCGAGCAATTCGAAACATTGACCGAGTTGTTTTATGGCGATGGCGCTTTTGAGCAGAAGTACAAAAGGAAAGGTTATCGCCTCCATGTCTCGGCGGCGGAGTTCGAGGCGGTCGGGTCCGACAACCAGTTCCTAACCCACCTTCAATTGGAGGGTCCGGCGACCGGCATGGAGATGCGGCGGAGCGTGCTGCGGGATCTATTGTTCAGGCGCTTTCTCGGCGGCCCGGCCAAGCGGTTCTTCTCCGCCTGCGTCAAAGCGCCGATCGATGCCGTGGAGAATATCAACGCGAAGATCCTTGGAGTGGAACATTTCCTCAAGCCCCATTCCGACGCCGTGGTTGGTCGCAAGCTATGTTGCGTCCTTTACATGTCCACCGATTGGACACCGTCCCTCGGTGGACGCTTCGAACTTCATTTGGACGGAGAAATCATTCGAACGATCGAGCCAATCGCCAATCGCTTGATCATTTTCCAACCCGGGACGCGATACCTCCACGCCGTGGAACAATTCACCGAAGCCGGCCGCGATTGGCGGCGATGCAACTATTCCTTCTGGTACCGATAGGTTTTGGACTACTTCAACCGTTTGCCAAATCCGGCGCGACAAGTGGCTTGCACGCATTACTCACGCCTATCGGCGCGCCGGTCCGTCCGCGCAGTTCCTCGGCGCTAATCTCCGCTAGAAGCTCGGTCGCCACAAACCCCTGATCGGTCACCTGGACAACGGCGATATCGGTGTAGATCCAGTCAACACAGTTCGGCGCCGTCAAAGGCAGGCCGCAAGCCTCCAGCAATCTCGGGCCGCCATCCCTGGTATTGTATTGCATGAGAGCCCAGGTCGACTTCGCGCCCGCCGCGAGATCCATGGCACCGCCGACAAGCGGTCCCTTGTCGGGCACGCGGGAATCCCAGTTGGCCAAATCTCCATTCATCGCCACCTCGAAGGCGCCAAGAATCGTCACATCGATATGGCCGCCGCGGATCATCGCGAAGGAACTGGCGGAATCCACGATCGACGCGCCTTCGCGCAAGGTAATTCGCCGGCTACCCGCATCCACCAGATTTCGGTCCTCGTGTCCCTCCTCGGCCTCGGGACCGACACCCAAGATTCCGTTTTCCGACTGTAGGAAGATATCGCGATCCGCCGGCATGTAATTGGAAACCAGGACCGGCATGCCGAGGCCGAGATTGACGACTCCACCATCGGGGAGGTCCTGGGCCGCCCGCCAGGCCATTTGGTTCCTGTCGAGCGCGCTCATGGCTCGCCTCCCACCGCCACGACACTGTTCACATAGACCCCGGGCAATTGGACTTCGGCTTGCGGCATCGCGTCCTCCATGGCCTCGCGGACCTCGGCCACCGTGTGCGCGCAGGCCGTCGCCATGGCATGGCCGAAATTCATCTGGGTGTAGCGAAAGCTGACATTGCCGTACCGGTCCGCCCGGTCGCCACGGATCAAGGCCAGGTCTCCGACGATCGCGGTTTCCAGGACATGCTTGCGCCCGTTGAACTCCCGTACTTCCTTGCCCTCGCAGAGATCGGTGCCATAACCGGTCGGGGTAAAAAAGGCCGGAATGCCGGCCCCGCCAGCGCGAATACGCTCGGAAAAGCTTCCCTGGGGCACACATTCCAGTTCGATCTTGCCGTCGCGCCACAATTCCTCGAAAGGCGAAAGTTCGCGTCCCCGGCCACGCGCGGCCGTGACGATCACCTTGGCGACCAAACCGGCCTCGATCAGCTTATGGGTATGCGAAAACGGATGGGTCGCCGAATTCGCGACCAGGGTGATCTCCCTCGGCCCGATCTCAAGCAGCGCATCCTGCAGAATATTCGCGAACCCGGCGCCGCCGAAGCCCGAGAACATCACGACCGCGCCATCCTTGACCGCCCCGATCCCCTCGGCGGCGGATGCCGCGCGTTTATCGATTGCCATGTTTTCTAAGCTCCTGCGCAAGCACGAATAGCCGCCTCGAAATGGGCCTTGGCGTCGCCGCCGCGGCTGAAGAGGCTGATGATGGGAAGTTCGATACCGGACTCTCTGTAAGCGGCGATCCGCTCGCGGCACTCCTCCGGGGTGCCGGCGACGCTTGTGGCGTCGATCATGGCATCGGACACGGCCCGGTTCGCGCCCTCCATGTCGCCTTTCGCGAAAGCGTCGGCGACCGCGGCGGCCTCCTCCTCGAAGCCGTGACTGGCGATCAGCTTGTTGTAGCGTGGGAAAAACCCGACGTAGAACGCCAGGCCCGGTCGCATTAAGTCCATGGCCTCGGCCCTGGTATCCGCGACGGCGGTCGGCAGCAGCGAGGTCAATCTAATATCCGCCGGGTCGCGACCGACCCGCGCCGCGCCGATTGAAAGATTGTGGCGAATCTCGGCGGCTGTCTTGAGGGTGCTGCGGGTCAGGATGATACCGTCGGCGATCTCCCCACAGATCTGGGTCATTTTTGGAAACAATCCGGCCACGTAGATCGGGATCGCGGTTCGACCTGGCTTGAACCAAAAGTCGAAATTTTCGATCGTGATCGTCTCGCCTCGATAGCTGACCACACCGTCGGCCAGGAGCGCGCGCACGACCTCGACCGTCTCGCGCAGCCGTTGGATGGGTTTCTCATAGGTGACGCCATGCTCGGGCACGACTTGCACTTTATGACTAGACCCCAAGCCGAGGATGAATCGACCGCCCGACAGATCATCGACAGTGGCCGCCGCCATGGCGATGGTCGGTGCCGAACGCACAAAAACGCTGCTGATCGCGGTCCCGAGCTTGATGGTCGAGGTGGTGACGGCGCAGGCGGACAGGATCGAGAACTGATCACCGCCGTGGCCCTCGGCCACCCAGGCCGATTCATAACCCAGGGATTCCGCGAGCTTCGCGCAGTCGACGATGTCCGATGCGATCGCGCCCCTGGATATGGCTATGCCGATTGGTGCCATGGAAAGTCACGCCTCTCTTACGGTGATCCCATCAAGGCTCGTTGATGTTGTCCAAAGGATAGATCGGTCGTCGTACCTTCCGGAAGTCCAGGAGTGTGTTATCCGACGTCGTCACCCCATGGCCGTCACAGGTAATCGTGTGCTTGCCGAGATCGCCGAAACCAGCGCGATAGTGAATCCGGGACTTCAGTAGCAGATAGCGTTTGTGCTCCGGCTGAATGCCGACCGAGGTGAACACGCCGACATCCCACGGCTCGTGATGCTGGGAGGTGATGACAATCTCCACATCGCCGGTATCAAGAACCGCCGAATGCCCCATGGAGACCTTTACCCCGGTATACATGGGCCCTCGCACGATCCACTCGCCATTGGTCAAGGTCTTCACCGTGCCGGTAACCTCCAGTGGCTCTCCCCGCATGTCGATGGACGGCATCTCGGTCTTGCCGCCCAGTTGGAGGGTGACGGTGGAGCCGATCCCGGCTTCTTGCATGGTCTTGACCGCGTCCGGGTCATAGACGGCGGCGACCGCGACATCCTTCAGGCCTTGCCGCAGAACCTCCTCGATAACCACCATGACATCCTGGGTCCCGCCGGAGCCAACGTTGTCGGCGTGATCCAACAGTAGAACCGGCCCTTCGGTCAAAGCCTTGGCTCGGGTGACCGCATCCTCCAGCGGCTCGCCCCGGTAGACGAATTCCTCACGATTTTTCCACATCGCGTCGACCAGCCGGTCCCGCCATTCTTCCGCCAAGGCCATGTCATTATCGGCGACAACGCAAACCGAGGCGCCGGCGTCATGGAAATCCGCGAGAGGAAAACCGCCGAAGACGGTGGCCGCGAGGATCCCAGGCTGGGCCTCCGCCTCGCGCGCAAGGTCCAACAGGCTTTTCATCGGCTCGTCGTCATGTCCCATGCGCAGGGTTTGCGCCAGCAAGGGAGGGTGGCCCCAAGCCATCACCGGATTGTTCTTGCCCGCGAGGTGATCCAGCATCACCCGACCGATCTTCTCGCCGACCGCCCGCATGTCGACATGCGGATAGGTCTTGTAGCCGATCAGACAGGTGCAATTGTCGATCATCTTCTGGGTCAGATTGGTGTGCAAATCATAGGTCACGGCGATCGGCAGACCCGGCGCGATTTCCCGCATCCGTTCCAGCAAGGTCCCCTCGCCGTCATCCGTTACCTCGGAAACCATGGCTCCGTGCAGGTCCAGCAGCGCCGCGTCGACGCCGTCTCGGACCGCGTCGAGAATCTTGCCGGTCATGAACCCGTATGCCTCGGCCTCGACCTTGCCGGACGGCATTGCCTCCGCGGCGATCGGCGTGACCACCTCGTGCCCGGCTTCCTCGGCGAGGTCCAGATAAGCGCCGAACGGCATGCCCGTGCCCTTATAGGCGGCGAAGGCGGCCTCGCCGACATGACCGCCCCAGGCCATGAACCGCTCAAGATCGGTGCGCACTGGCGAAAAAGTATTGGTTTCGTGTTTCATCATCGCGACGAGGAGGCGCATGCGAGACTCCGGTTTGTTGCAAGCGCGCGTGAGTTCGCGCGCGGTCGGATCACCAAAACCTAGGAATGGAAGTCTATTATGGCGCCAAAACCTCCGCCAGTTCGGCGAAATCCTTGACGATGATGTCCGGCTGATGCGGGCTTTGTCCGAAGGGGCGGCGGCGGCGATCGATGAACACCGTCCGCATCCCCCAGGCCTTGGCGCCGATACAGTCAAAGGCGTGATTGGCCACGAACAGCATCCCGCTGCGCTCGATCTCGGGGAAACTGGCGGAGATAATCTCCTCGGCCTTGGCATAGGTGCGTTTGTCCGGCTTGAAGGCGCCGGACTCCTGAACCGATATGGTGAGGTCGAAATCGAAGCCGATATGCGGCTTGGCGGCCCGTAGCATGTCCCGATCACCGTTCGAAAGAATGACCAGTTTGTAGCGTCGGCGCAGACGCTCCAACGCGGCAATCACATCGGGAAAGGGTTTCAACGACTCGATCTGGGCGACCAGCCACTCCACTTCCGCTTGAGTATGCGGGATCTCGGCGCGATCGAGCACCTGGCTAACCGCGCGATGGCCGATTTGACGATAAGGGGTGTGCCCACGATCGATCAGGGAATCGATCATGGAATCCTCGAAATGAGTCCGCCGCCACCAGGTCACGAACTGGTTCGGGTTGCCGTCCCATCCCTTCCCGCGGAGGAACGGAGTCACCGCCTCGACCAGACCTTTCTGCATGTCGACCACGGTGCCGTACTGATCGAACACCAGGGCCCTGGTTTCCCTTTTCAGGATATCGGCGATTTCGGCTGGCATGCGGCCTCCTATTGCGAGCCCGCCAAGTGTGCGGCGATTTCGGCGGGTTCGCAATTCCGAGCCAAGCGCGGTCGTGATATCCAAGGCCGGTGGAGCACGAACCAAGCGCCACCTCCCATCCATCCAAGCGAGCCCCGCCATGTCGAACTTTCCCAGGGAAACCTATCTCGAAAGAACCGCCATCGCCCGCGCCGAACTGGCGCGCCGGGGATTGTCGGCGCTACTCGTTTTGGCTCAAGAGTCTCACTACTACCTGTTCGGTTACGATGGCGGGGGTTACGTGTTTTTCCAATGCGCGGTGCTGACCGCCGAGGGCGATCCCGTGACCTTGCTTTGCCGCCGTCCGGACGTCGCCCAGGCTCGGGACACCTCGACCATCGAGGACATTCGGATCTGGCTGAACGCCAAGGACGCGGATCCGGCGGGCCAGTTGCGTGACATTCTGGTCGAGCGCGGCCTCGCCGGAAGCACGGTGGGGATCGAGATGGACAGCCATGGCTGCACCGGCGCGACTTATGCCGCGATCGCCGGAGCTCTTGACGGCGTCTGCGATCATGTCGACGGCTCGGACATCGTCCGGCGTCAGCGGCTGATCAAGTCCGAGGCCGAGTTGGTCTATATCCGAGAGGCCGCGAAGCTCGCCGACGCCGCGGTCGAGGCGGTGGCATCCGCCGCCCGCCCCGGCGTGTTGGACAGCACCCTGACCGCCGCCGCCATGGCCGCGATGCTCGAGGGCGGCGGCGACATGCCGCCGGCGGGTCCACTGGTCAATTCAGGACGACGAGCCATTTATGGCCGTGGCGTCGGCGGCGCGCGCCCACTTGAGACCCAGGATCAAGTGATGATCGAATTGGCGGGCACCTATCGCCGCTATAACTGCTGCATCGAGCGAGTGGTTATCCTTGGCTCGCCGAGTGAGGCCCAGCTGTCGATGTACCGCCTGGTCGAGGAAACCCTGCGCGAAATGCTGGAGGCGTTCAGGCCCGGTGAGCCTCTGGGCGTTGTCGACCAGATACATCGGGCTCGGCTCGACGCCGCCGGCTTTGGCGCGCATCGCTACGCGGCCTGCGGCTACTCCCTGGGCGCGACCTACCGGCCAAGCTGGATGGATGTGCCGCCGATGATCTATGCCGACAATCCGCTGGAGCTGCGCCCCGGGATGGTCTTCTTCCCGCATGTCATGTTGGGTGACGCGGATAGCGGCCTGGCGATGGGTGTCGGACAAACCGTGCTTGTCACCGAGGGCGCGCCGGAGGTCTTGAACGGGTTTCCGCTGGAGCTGATTGTCCGGGATTGACGCTCAAACCGGCTTCTCCGCGACGAAGAGTTTAGAGAGATAGGCGGGTTCGCTAGTCACGACGCGTAACCCGGTAGCGGCGAGAAGCGCCGCCAGATCATGCTCGAGATAATCCAGGTAATAGGGCTCGTGAAACGTCTCGGGAAAGCCCGTTAGCGCCGGGTCCAAGGCCGGCGTGTCGCCGAGCTGGAGACTGTCGAGCAGGATCAGCCTCCCGCCGGGCCGCAGAACCCGGACCATCTCGCGCAAGACGGTCTCGCGCACCATGCGTGGCAGCTCATGAAAAAGATAGACGCAAGTGACGATATCCCGCGATCCGTCGGGCAAGGGAATCTTCTCGGCATTACCCTGAATGAATTCGATGGCGTCGACGGCCGACCCGCGGCGCCGTGCCCGCTCGAGATAAGGTGGGCTGATATCGAGGCCCGCGAGGTTCAGCTCGGGCCAGTTGTGTCTGAGCTCGGCCAGGAATCCACCGGTTCCACAGGCAATGTCGACCAGCGAGATCGAACGAGAATCGCCGCGATCAGCTATACATTCGGCAATCGGCGGCAGAGCCCTCCGGCGCATCGCGTCGGCGGTCCCGGTAAACAGCACCTCGACCTGAAAATCATAAAGCTCGGCGGAGCGACGGCTGAGATATCCATCCGTCTGAAAGTGAAAGTTTTGCGTGAAATAATCCGGGAACTCGGCCTCGCCGACCAATTCCCGCGCCTGAGTGGCAATCCCGGCCACGCGTCGGGCGCGGGCACGCGGCAGGTCCCGATAATAGCGAAGCAGATCACGAATCGCCTCGAGCGGGTTGGGCACCATGTCTCGGGGGGCGCGGTAAACCCCCGCCGTGATATCGACCGCGTCCCGGCGTACCAGATCAATGGCTCCCGAGGCGAGCGCCCGACGCGTTTTTCGCGTTCGGCGCCGCGCCTCCGGCGATAATCGCGAAAGCCCCGCGCCGGATAAGACATCAAGCCGCCGGGTCGCCAGGTAATGTCCGGTAAACCAAGCCATGCGAGCGGTCTGACTGACCGCGTGGGCGAGCCCTTCAGCCACGCTCATCTGGACCATCCTTCATAAGCCACATACCGGAGATGATCTCTCACCAGGGGAGATACAATACATCAACGATCTGGAAAGCGCGGTCCGTCACGAAAATCGCTCGCCCGCTGGTTGCGCCGCGCCGAATCCTGTGTTTGAAAACGCCGCGCGCCTCCTTTGGATGGGACATCCCTCATGAGCACATACAAAACCCTCGACGATTTCGCCCCCAAGGGTAAACGCGTGCTGCTGCGCGTTGATCTCAACGTGCCGATGCGCGACGGCAAGGTCACCGACGCGACACGGATCGAACGCGCGGCGCCGACCATCACGGAGCTCGTCGAGCGCGGTGCCCGAGTTATCGTGATGTCGCATTTTGGTCGACCCAAGGGCAAACGCGAGCCGTCAATGTCCCTGGCGCCGCTCGCGAAGCCGCTCTCCGAGGCGCTCGGTGGCGCGCAGGTGCGTTTCGCGGATGATTGTGTTGGCGAAGCCGCGGCCCGCGTTGTCGCGGACCTCGGCGACGGGAATGTCGCGCTGTTGGAAAATTTGCGCTTTCACGCCGCCGAGGAAGCCAATGACGACGCTTTCGCCGGTGCCCTGGCGGCCTTGGGCGATGTTTACGTCAACGACGCCTTCGCGGCGGCGCACCGGGCCCATGCCTCGATCGGGGCCGTCGCGCGGAAGCTTCCAGCCCATGCCGGACGGCTCATGCAGGCTGAGCTCGAAGCGCTTGGCGCGGCATTGGACAACCCGAAACGTCCCGGCGCGGCGATTGTCGGTGGGGCCAACGTTTCAACTAAGTTGGAACTGCAGGGTAATTTGGTCACCAGGGTCGACCGGCTGATAATCGGCGGCGGCATGGCCAACACCTTCCTGTTCGCCCGGGGCCTTGATGTCGGCGCATCCCTGGCCGAACGGGACCTGGCGGATACCGCGCGCGAGATCGAAGCCGCGGCCAAGCGGGCGGGCTGCGAGATCCTGTTGCAGGACGACGCCGTTGTCGCGGGCGGCTTGAAAGCCGGTGTCGAAACCAGGACCGTACCCGTCGACCAGGTGCCCTCGGACATGATGATCCTGGATGCCGGGCCGGCGTCGGCGACGCGGTTCGCGGAGGCGGTCACCGCCTGCCGAACGGTGGTCTGGAACGGTCCGCTTGGGGCTTTCGAGATCCCACCCTTCGACGCGGCAACGACCAGCCTTGCCCGACATGTGGCCGAGCTGACCGACGCGGGAGAGGTCCTGTCCGTCGCCGGCGGCGGTGACACCGTCGCGGCGCTGGCCCAGGCCGGCGTCCAGGAACGGTTCAGCTATGTCTCCACCGCCGGGGGCGCCTTCCTGGAATGGATGGAGGGCAAGGAGCTACCCGGCGTCGCGGTGCTCAAAGCCTGAATAAAATCCGCGAATCGCCGGTTTCCTTGACTTTTCGCGCATCTCGCCTTAACTTAAAGAGGTAGAGGAGGCCAGAATGGTCCAACCCGCGATACCGCCGTCACTACCGGTCAACGCCGCGCTGCCGAATTTGGTCGTGCCGCGACCCGTGGAACAGCTTCGAAACAATGGTGTTCGACCGAACACCCCGCAAGGCATCACCGCGACCGACGAAGACCGCGCGGTGGACGCTCAGGACTCACGCCGCGACGCGGAGCGCGCTACTGCCGAACGGCAGACCGCCCGAGGCGGCGGCTTTGGCGGTCTTGGCGGAACACTCGATCTGGTTGTCTGACGGAAAGACCCACCCGGCACCGCCCCATAGTGGTCAACACACCCGGTGTTTGTATTCCCGGATAGATCCGACTTGCCGCCAGTGCATCGGCGCGGCACAGTATCGCCATGAGCAACTCCTCCTATGTTGAACGGACGGGCGGTCCGATCCACAAGCGCATACCGGTGGACGACACGTTCGAGCGTCTGGTCTGTGACGAATGCGGTTTCATCAATTACATAAACCCGAAGATCGTCGTCGGATCAGTCTGCACCTGGGAGGACAAGTTTCTGTTGTGCAAACGTTCGATCGAGCCGCGCAAGGGTTATTGGACCATCCCCGCCGGTTATATGGAAGAACGCGAGACCTCGATCGAGGGCGCCATGCGCGAGGCCCAGGAAGAGGCCTGCGCCGAGATTGCGATCGACTCGCTTCTCGGTGTCTACAACATCGCGCGGATCAGCCAAGTGCAGCTGATCTACCGTGCTAAACTGGTCACGCCGAATATCGCCGCCGGTCCCGAATCGCTCGAGGTTGGCCTATTCACCTGGGATGAAATTCCCTGGGACGAACTCGCATTTCCGAGTGTCCATTGGGCGCTCGGGCATTTTCGCGAGGTCGAGGGCCAGACCGATTTCGCGGCGCGTCCGGAAGGCGCGATGGGTCTGTAGACGCTAGAGCGGATTCACCGGTCGATAGAGATGGATCCGCCCTTCTGGAATGTCATGCGGGGTGTCGAGCCGGAAATCCGACCACGTCGCTATCTCCTGATCGCTGACCACCAAGGCTCCCGGCGCCAATAAATCTCGAACCCGGGGCGCGATTAGCTCGGCCAGTCGCGTGCTGTCCGATTTGACGCCGGTTCCGATGTCCAGATGCGCCAACGCGGCCACGGATCCCAATTGCTCGATGGCGCGTGGCAGGGACTCGGCGAAATCCCCCAGAAACAGATACTCGTCCGTCGGCACGCAATCCGGATGCGCCGCCACCTCGCGTTCGAAAACATAAATCGATCGATCCGCCGCGATCTCGCGTAGATGGTCATAGGTCCGGCCATTTCCCAAGCCGAGTTCAAGCACGGGACCCTTGAGATCCGCCAATGCTTCAACCGCCCACTCCAAAGCGACCTTTTGCGCCATCAGACGGCGAATGGCGCTATCCAATCGACTCATGACCGGGTCATGCTCCGCCGGAAAGCGCGTGTCGTCACCTGGACCACCCTATTTGCTGCTATGGGCCGCGCGTAACTGCGCATTGGTGTGCTCCAACCGCGCGGCCAGTTCCCGCATGATCTCCACGGCGATCTGCGGAAACTCCGTGACGAGACGAAAGAACGTATCCTTGGTGACCTTCAACGTGGTCAGCGAATCCTTCGCCTGCACCGTCGCCGTTCTGGGAACATCACAGAGGATCGCGATCTCTCCCACCACATCGCCCTTCTTCAGGCGGGCAACCTCAAACGGTCCGGTTTCCGTTTCAATCAGAATCGCGGCGCCGCCATTCATGATGATATAGGCCGCGTCCCCGGAATCCCCCTGATTGAAGAGAATCTGGTCGTCCTGATAGGCCAGCCTCTCGGAGGTGAACGCCAGGAGCTTCAACTTCGAGGGATCAATCTTCGAAAAAAGTGGGATGTTTCGGAGAAGTTCGACCTCTTCCTGCAAACTCATCACTTAATCTCCCTTTTCCGCCGCGTTCCTACTCTTCACCCAGCAAGGACTTGAGAGCACCGTCCTCATTACCGCTCAACTCGGCGAAGTCGCCGGACTCAACGATACGACCGCCCCGCATCACCATCACGCGATCAAACCGCTCGGCGAGACTGGCACGCTGTAACGCCCAAATCATCCCGCGACCCTCGGTTTCCTTAAAGATATTCGCCATAACCCGAGCCTGACTTCCGGAGTCCAAGGCCGCTGTCGCTTCATTAAAGATGAGGACGTCCGGGCGCCGCAACAAGGTGCGCGCGATACCAACTTTTTGACGTTGCCCGGTCGATAGTCGGGAGCCGCCGACGCCGACCTCGAACTCAAGCCCGACCTCGATGACGGCGCCGCGCAGATTCTCGGCCTTGATGACCTCGGCCAAGGCTTCACCAACCCGGCTGCTCGCGTCCGCCTGACCATAGGCCACCTTGCCGAACAGGATGTTGTCTTGCAGCGACGCGGCGGCGTTATAGCGGTCGGCGGAGAAAAACTCGACCGATCCCCGAAGGTCTTCCGGGAGATCACTGGCAAAGACCTTGCGCGCCTCGAGAATGCGTTCTCGGACATCATCGTCGATCAAGCCGAGACGATGACGCGCGGGGATCAGTTTGAACGGCAAGGAGAGGAAACGATCACGATCTTCGGCCGCCATTCCGTCCAGGCCAAGCCGTTCGGCCCGACCGACGAGAATCTGGAAGTCGGGCAGGTCCTCCGCGGATATGAAGGCGTATTGCGTGAAGAATTCATGATCCGGCGGAAGATCGGCAAACAGGTCCACCATGGTCGACGCGACATCCCGACCAATTCGGACAAAGACCTCGGTCAGATCCGTCTTGTCGAGAAGTTGGCGGACATAGTCGTTCTCGGTGATGTTCTCCAAGGCGAAGTTGGAGCCCACGGGTGTTCCGAACAAAAGGTTCTCGGCGACGGTCGCGTTGGTGTTGTAGAGCGCCTCGTCGAAGGACTCCACGAGCCCCGCCATCCCCTGTTCCGCCAGACGCGATCGCAGGGTACCGCGCGCCGCCAGGACACGTTCCGCCACATCCGGACGGGCCTCTGGGTTGATCGACCCACGCAGGCCTAGCGCATAGGTATCGTCCGCCAGATCGACAATCTCGAGAATCTCCGCGAGACGCCTGCTCAGGGCCTCGCCGGGCTCAACACCGATCGCCTCGTAATCAACCCAATCGGCGGAGAGGTCGTCCAGCGCATTGCCCGACAGCCGGGCGTTCTCGAGATTTCGCGCACGCTCCGAAGCATCGCCGTCTTCATCACTCACCGGGACCACCGGTCGGTGCATGGCACCGAGCAGGATGTTTTCCTTGAGTGTGCTGTTAAAGGCGTAGGCGGTCGGGCCGACATAACCGATCCGCCGACCGGTGGCCGCCTCCGGGAGTCCCGATGTCTCGGTGCCCGCGATGCTGATCTGACCGCTATCCGGCATGAGCAATCTGGCCAACAACATCGCCGCCAAATCCTTGCCGCCGCCGCTGGGACCGACAAGGGCGGTTCGCTCCGACGCCTCGACGGTAAAGGACAGATTCTCGATGATCGGCTGGCCCTCGTCGTCCAACAAGGAGACATTGGCGGCGCTGACCGGTCCCGCGAGCCGGAAGTCGCGTTCCAGTTCGGCCTGCTGCATATCGGCTGGCAGGGTTCCGGCGGGATCGAACTGTTCGACGACCTGATCGTATTTGATCCTGGAATCCGCGAGCCGTTGATAATAGGTCAACAATTCCTTCCAGGGCGCGGAGAGGTCCTTGTAAGCCGCCAGGACGGCGACCAGGGCGCCGAAGGTTAGATCGCCCTTGATCACCAGGTAACCACCGATCGAATAGAAGAAGAACGGCGTCAACTGAGCGATGAAGTTATTGAGAAACTTGATGAAAAACTTACGGCGGTAGATCTCGTAGCGGATGTCGTAGATCACTCCGAGCCGCTCGGTGATACCGGCCAAGGCCCAGCGCGCGCCGTCATTGGCATGAACATCCTGGATACCGGAAATCGACTCGCCGATCTTTTCCGACAACCGGCGCACATTGCGCACCCGCTGTTTACCCAGCTGGTTCACATGCCATTGCAGCTTCGGGATCATGTATCCCTGGATCGGATAAAGCGCGATCGCCGCCAATCCCAGGATCGGGTCCTGAACAAACATGAAAACCAAGATGGTCAGCAAGGTGCCACCCTGAAAGGCCGGGAGCGCGATGGAATCACCGACAAAGCCGCCCAGCGGTTCCACTTCGGCGGTCACCATCTGAATAACCTCGCCCTGACTTACCCGGCGAAAATGCGGCAGTGGAAAGCGCAACATCCGCGCGTACAGGTCGAACCGCAGCCGGCGCAGCATGCGTTCACCCAACTGGCCGCGAAACACATTCACATAGAATTTGAACGCGCCATTGATGCATACCAGCGCCAGAAAAATGCCGCTCAGCACCATGAGATAGCTGATCTGGTCAACCGGCACGCCGAACATCTCGGACGGCACATCCTTGCCACCTATGGCCTTGTTGATGATGGTTTTCGGCAGATCGAGGGAGAAATAGAGAAACGGGAAGGACAGCCCGGTGAGAATCAGCAACAGAATCTGATCTCGCTTGCTGTACCGCCAAATAAACCGGAAGAGGGATGTTTCCATCGATACGTGGCTCAGCTACCCAAATTTGCGGGGCCCGATCGAGCCTCCCGAAGTCACTGTAGCGGAACGCGAAACGGCGGTAAACGGACCGTGTGACGGCGCCCGGATTTTTGGTGCTTCGCGAAAAACCCCCGATGTGGCATATTTCGTCGTGAAAGTAGACTGGGCGAGGCATCATCGAGACACGTCTTGGGTCTGTCTTGGATGAATACCTGAAAACGCCCTTGACGACGGCGGTCGGTCGTCAGCGGGAGTACACCATGCGGAAACGACGGACTGACGGCCCGCGCGGCCCCGCTCGCGTGCTCATGTACAGCCATGACACCATGGGCCTTGGTCACCTGAGGCGGTGCCGAGCAATCGCCCATTCCCTGGTCGAGGATGCCTCGCAATTGTCGGTCCTGATCCTTTCGGGATCGCCGATCATCGGCAGTTTCGATTTTCGTACCCGGGTGGATTTTGTCCGCATTCCGGGTGTCATCAAGCTGCGTAATGGCGACTACACGTCCCTCAATCTGCATCTCGACGTCGAGGAAACCCTTAAGCTTCGAGAATCGATAATTCGTCACACCGCCGATTCCTTCGACCCGGATCTGTTTATCGTCGACAAGGAGCCATGGGGGCTGCGCGGTGAGGTGCGGCAAACCATGGAGATGCTGAAGGAGCGCGACACGCCGCTTGTGCTAGGCCTGCGCGATATCATGGACGAGCCCACGGCACTGGTACCGGAATGGGAGCGAAAGAAAGTCCTGCCGGCGCTGGAGGATCTCTACGACGAGGTCTGGGTCTATGGCATGAAACAGATCTGTGATCCGTTCGAGGGTCTCGACATGCCGGCGAGCGTGCGCATGAAAACCCGCTATACCGGTTATCTGCGACGTCGGGTTCCAAGTGTCGGCACCGCGTCGCACCTTCCGATGACGGAGGATCCGTTCATCCTGGTTACCGCCGGTGGCGGCGGCGATGGCGATGGGTTAATGGATTGGGTACTGCGCGCCTATGAGCAGGATCCGGACCTTCCCTATCCGGCGCTTCTGGTGCTGGGCCCGTTTATGTCCCAGGAAAACCAATCGGATTTCATGGAGCGGGCGGCGGAGCTCGACCGGGTGAACGTAATCACCTTCGACTCGCGGATTGAGAGCCTGATGGCCCGCGCGGCGGGGATGGTTTCGATGGGTGGATACAACACCTTCTGCGAAATTCTTTCCTTTGATAAGCGCGCGCTCATCGTGCCCCGAACCGAACCTCGTCTTGAACAATATATTCGCGCGCAACGCGCCGAAGAGCTCGGCATGGTCAGCATGCTGGTGGATGACGGGGACCGCGACCCCGGCCAAATGGCGGCGGCGCTTCGTCGTCTGCCAAGCCAGCCGAAACCCTCGGAACAGCTTTCACCGGAGATTCTCGGCGGCCTCGAAGAGGTGAACTCCCTGGCCCGCCGATGGTTGGAGCGCACGCGGACGGGCGGCCAAACCCGCGTTCGCCGTCGCGCCTAGCTCTGTCATGTCGCGGGGTGAGCGGCCAAATCCGGAGAGTTTCCCCAAACCCCGCATCGCGGTGGTTCTCAAGGGCTATCCACGTCTTTCCGAGACCTTCATTGCCCAGGAAATCCTGTCTCTCGAGACCGACGGCGCCGATATCACCATTGTCTCGCTACGCCATCCGACCGATGGCAAAACCCATCCGGTGCACGACAAGATCAAAGCGCCGGTGCTCTATCTGCCCGAGTATCTCTATCAGGAATTGCCGCGGGTCCTGCGTGGATGGTGGCGGTCCCGAAAACAGCTGGGATACCAAGCCGCGCGACGCGCCTGGTGGGCGGATCTGAAGCGCGACCCGACACCAAACCGGATCAGACGCTGGGGTCAGGCGTTGGTCTTGGCCGCCGAGTTGGACCCGGCGATCTCCACGCTTTACGCGCATTTCCTGCATACACCCGGGTCGGTGGCCCGCTACGCCGCCGGAATCACCCGTCGGCCCTGGGCGGTGTCGGCCCATGCCAAGGACATCTGGCTAACGCCGGAATGGGAAAAGCGCGAAAAACTCGCGGATTGCGCCTGGGCGGTGACCTGCACGGCCTATGGCCACGCGCATCTGGAGAGTCTTGGCCCCGGGAAAACCACCCTTAGCTATCACGGGCTCGACCTCGCGGCCTTGCCAAGCCCGCCCGCGACGCGACCACCACGCCGGGGAGAGAGCAAGGACAACGCGATACATCTCGTCTCCGTCGGCCGCGCGGTCCCGAAAAAAGGCTTTGACGGACTGCTTCACGCGTTGGCCTCGCTGCCCACGGCGCTGCATTGGACTTGGACGCATATCGGCGGCGGCGGCGAGCTCGCGAAGCTCAAGCGCCAAGCCGAGGCGCTCGATATCTCCGAGAAGATCACGTGGAAGGGCGCGCGCGCCCAGGCCGAGGTTTTCGAGGCCTATCGCGAGGCCGACCTGTTCGTCCTGCCGAGCCGCATCGCCGAGGATGGGGATCGGGACGGTCTTCCCAATGTCCTGATGGAAGCCGCGAGCCAGGGACTATGCTGTCTCGCCAGCGATGTCGCCGGGGTGTCCGAACTCCTGACCCATGGGGAAACCGGCTGGCTGACGCCGGCGGACGACCCCGAGGCGTTGGCCAGCGCGATCACCACCCTCGCCGGGGACCCGGATCAACGTCTTCGCCTTGGCGCCGCCGGTCTAGATCGGGTCACCCGATGTTTCGACCACGCCGCCGGCCTGTCGATCATTCGCGAGCGTCTCGGTATACCCGTCACTCCCGTGAACGACGCCTTCAACGCCGCCGATCTGGACGCCGCTCAGTGAGTGTATTGTAAAAGTGAGAGTCGCTTTTCACGCGCCGTTGAAACCGCCGGATTCGCCCAAACCCTCGGGCGATCGCCGGATGGCGCGGCTGCTGATCGGCGCGCTGAAGGCAAGAGGCCACGATGTCCGTGTCGCCTCGCGCCTGCGCACCCGCGACGGCGCGGGAGACCCCAAGCGCCAAGCCCGCATTGAACGCCTGGGCGAGCGCCTGGCGGATAGTCTTGTCCAACGCTACCAGGCACCCGGCGCCTGGCGTCCCGACATTTGGTTTACCTATCATCTCTACTACAAGGCGCCGGACTGGATCGGCCCGATCGTCGCCGAGACGATGGGGATCCCCTATGTCGTCGCCGAGGCCTCTCATGCCTTGAAACGCGCGTCCGGACCCTGGTCGCGCAACCACCAGCAAGTCGAAGCGGCGCTTCGGCGCGCCGATCTGGTCATCGGCTTGAACAGTCACGATCGCGCCCGGGTCGAACCGGCGCTCGGACCCCAGGGCCGATATGTCCATTTGCGCCCGTTTCTGGAACCGCGGGCCGTCGCGGGTCGAGCGACCTCGCGCGCCGCCTTGGCGGCACGGCACCATCTGCCCGGCGACACCGTCTGGTTGTTGGCCGTCGGCATGATGCGCGAGGACGCAAAACTCGAATCCTACCGTGTCCTTGCAAACGCCCTGGCAAATGTCGGAGCCAAGTCCGATTGGCGTCTGATCGTTGTCGGAGATGGGCCCGCGCGCGGCGCCGTGCAAGATGCCTTCGGGCCGACCACGGTGTTCGCGGGCGCCCTAACCGGCGATCAACTGGCGCTCTATTACGCGGCGGCGGATCTCTTTGTCTGGCCATCGATCCGGGAAGCCTACGGCATGGCGCTGCTGGAGGCGCAATCCGCCGGTCTGGCCGCGGTGGCCGGGAACACCGGTGGCGTGCCGGATATTCTCCGGGACGGGACAACCGGTTTGCTATGCCCGGAGGGAGACGTGGCGGCCTTCGCCAAAGCCGTTGAACACCTGATCGACAGGCCGAGCGACCGTCTCGCGATGGGCGATCGGGCCCGAATCATCACTGCTCAAGATCATGGATTCCCGGGCGCCGCCGACACCATCGATGGGTGGCTGAACGAGATCTTGGGTGCGCCCGGGAGCGGCGAATGACCGTTTGTATCGCTTTTGTTCGCCATGGTCCCACCGATTGGAACAGCAGCCACCGGCTTCAGGGTCGAGCCGATATCCAGCTTTCGGACCAGGGTCGCGCGGAAGTCTCCCAATGGCGCCTCCCGCCATGCCTCGCCGGCATTCCCTGGCGCGTGAGCCCACTACGGCGCGCTGTCGAGACAGCCGGCCTTCTCGGAATCTCCACACCTGTCATCGAGCCCAGGCTGATCGAAATGAGCTGGGGAGAATGGGAGGGCGAACGCGTCGCCGATCTGCGCGCGCGCCTCGGGACCGAGATGCGAGACAACGAGGCACGCGGCCTGGACATGACCCCTCCGGGTGGAGAGTCGCCGCGGCAAGTGCAAGACCGGCTGCGTCCCTTCCTAAGGGAACTCGTGGATGGTCCCGCGCTGACGGGCGCGGTGTCTCATAAAGGCGTGATTCGCGCGGTGCTGGCCCTGGCGACCGGTTGGGACATGCGCGACAAACCCGACACGCGCCTTGACTGGCGCGCGGCCCATGTCTTTTCTGTGGATCGCGCAGGGCGAGTATCGCCCCATCGCCTCAACATGCCGTTGACCGAGCCTGGATCCAGCTGATGTCTCGACCCAAATTGATGCTCTATGTCCAGAACCTACTGGGCATCGGGCATTTACGCCGAGCCGCCGCGATATCCCGGGCGGCGGTGCTAGGCGGTTTCGACGTGACGTTTGTTTCCGGCGGCATGCCGGTTCCCGATCTTGACGTCGGCGGAGCGCGGTTTCATCAGCTGCCGCCAGTCCGCACGATCGACGATAATTTCAAGGTTCTAGTCGACGCCGACGGCACGCCGATTGGTGACGCTTGGAAAGCCCAGCGCCGCGACGGCCTCTTGGCGGTGTTTGACGGGATCGGGCCAGACATCTTGCTGACGGAGCTGTTTCCCTTCGGTCGGCGACAGCTGCGTTTTGAACTCCTTCCACTTTTGGAACGGGCCCGCGCGCGGATCAACCCGCCGAAGATCATTTGTTCCATGCGAGATATCCTGGTCACCAAGCCACGCGCCGACCGGAACCAAGAGATCGTCGACACCATAGAAGCCTTTTACGACCACATCCTCGTGCATGGCGACGAACGCGTGATCACGCTCGCCCAGACTTTTCCGATGCACGAGCGTATCCAGCACCTGCTGAGCTATACCGGCTATGTTCTCACACCATCGGATGTCGGCGATTCCGGAGAAGGCGGCACCGGAGAGATTGTCGTTTCCGCCGGCGGCGGCGCGGTCGGGCGCGTGACCGTGCCGGAGGTGTTCAGATTGCGGGCGGAAACCTCGCTCGCCGACCGGCCCTGGCGCTTTGTGACCGGCCACCACATGCCGGAAGAGATCTTTCAGGGTCTACGAGCCCGCGCGTCGGAAAACGTAACTGTTGAGCGGAGCCGACCGGACCTACCGGCGGTGATCGAGCGCGCGGATCTCTCGATTTCCCAGGCCGGTTACAACACCATCGCCGAACTCATGGCGGCGGGCACGCCGGCGGTGGTGATCCCCTTCGAGGGCGGGGTTGAAACGGAACAGCGACTGCGGGCGGACCTCCTGGCCGCGCGCGGGCATCTTCAGGTCGTCCCCGAAAACGATCTCCACGCAAGAGGTTTGGATCAAGCCATGCGGGGCGCGCTCGCGGCGGGCCGACGCCCATTGAGTGATGTCGGCCTCGACGGCGCCGAACGCACCGCCGCGCTGCTGCGCGGCATTCTCAATTCAGACTGAGAGCCGCGATGTCGCCGAGGGCCCTTTTGCTGAACGAGCTCGACGCGTGGGGCGAAGCGGGCAAGCAGGCCGGGTTCTGGTGGCGGGATGACGATCTAGGCGATCCGACGGCAAAGCTGGATCCGTTATTGCGCGTTGCCGAAGCCTTGGACGTCGAGCCGCTACTCGCGGTGGAGCCGCGTTGGGCAACACCGGACCTTCCGAAGGTCCTGAAAGGTCGACCTGCGCGGGTCGCCGTGCATGGTTGGGCGCATGTGGATCATCAACGCGGCGCCGGGAAGAAGGCCGAGTTCGGCGACGCGAGACCGCTCGAAACCCTCGCGGAAGAAGCCCGCGCGGGCCTAGAACGCCTCCTCGATCTTTTCGGCGACACGATGCTCTCGTGTTTCGTCCCACCCTGGAACCGGATGGTTCCGGACTTGGCGAGGCTCCTTCCCGGCGCCGGGTATCACGCGGTATCGGTCTTCGGAGACCGGCCCGTCGACGAGGAGAACCCCGGCATCGATTGGGTAAACACCCATGTCGACGTGATCGATTGGCGCGGCGACCGCCGTTTCATCGGTTCCGATGCCGTCGCCGCATCCATCACCCGGGAGTTGCAACGCCGCCGGACCATGAATGATTGGGACGATGAACCGATCGGCCTGCTTACCCATCATTTGGAGATGCATCCGGACGACTGGAAAGGTTTTTGGAATCTCTGCGATATCCTGATGACACACCCCACCGCCAGGATGCTATCGTCCAGCGCCTTGTTCCGGAAATGTGGTGCCCATGAGTAGTCATCGATACCCCACCAAGGTTCTGACCGGTGATTATATTCGCGGCGGGATTGGCTTTGCCGTCTGCGCGAGCCTCTTGGTGGCCGCGCGAGAAATTTCGGTACTCCACTATATCGTTATCGCCGGCGCTCTTTTGTTCGCGGGCTTCATGTTTCGAACCTGGCGACGTCAAAAAACCTCCTATGAGTTGAGCGAGGAGGGCATCTGGGCAAACGGGCCCCTCGGTAGGGCCATTCGATGGTCCGAGATCACCGAAATCAAGCTCAGATACTTCTCGACCAGACGGGATCGAAAGGAAGGTTGGTTCCAACTGACGGTGAAGGGACCACCCGGGAAAGTCTCGGTCGATTCCGATTTGGACGCCTTTGACGGATTTCTTCGGGCCTGCGCGCCGGTTTTTAAGGCCAACCGACTTGAACTTTCCGAGTCCACGGCGGAGAATTTCGCCGCCGCCGGATTTCCGGTCCGAGCGGACGCGGCGGGGGGGTCGACGCGGACGAGTACCACGGAGGAAGAATGAACGACGGAGCGTCGCCGCTTCTGCGAATTCGAGACCTGGAGGTTGGCTTTAATCTGCCCGAGGGACGCCTTGTCGCGGTGAACCGCGTTTCGTTCCAAATTCCCGGGGGGGCCACCGTCGCCCTTGTCGGCGAGTCCGGTTCCGGCAAAACCGTGGTCAGCCAAGCGATCATGGGACTGCTCCCGAGAACCGCGAGTATCAACGGCGGATCGATCCTGTTCGCCGACCCCGCGGCACCGGGAACAACCGTCGACATCGCCCGCCTGCATCTGGACAGCAGGCGGATGCGCGACATTCGTGGCGGTCGGATTTCCATCATCTTCCAAGAGCCGATGACGTCGCTGTCGGCGCTACACACCGTCGGCAATCAAATCCAAGAGGCCCTGGAACTGCACCGCGATGTAAGCGGGCGCGAAGCGGTCGAGTTGACGCAAGACATGCTCCGCATGGTCGGGTTTCCCGATCCGGCGAAGGGGCTCAAGACTTATCCGTTCGAGCTGTCCGGCGGTCTGCGCCAGCGCTCGATGATCGCCATGGCCTTGATCTGTCGCCCGGCCTTGCTGGTCGCCGACGAGCCGACGACGGCGCTGGACGTGACCATCCAGGCGCAAATCCTGAAAATGGTGCGCGATCTGCAAGGCGAGCTCGGCATGGCGATGCTGATGATCACCCATGACCTGGGCGTCGTGGCGAATGTCGCCGACGAGGTCGTGGTCATGTATCGCGGCCAGATCATGGAAAGCGGCGGCATCGAGGATATCTATCGACGGCCCGAGCACCCTTATCTGAAATCCCTGATGGCGGCGGTACCGCGCTTCGACATGGGCCGAGACGAAAGACTGGTGCCGATCCGCGAGATCGAATCCTCAACCGGCCATCTGTTGCGCCCGGACCCCGAGGCCCGCAAGGCCGAGGAGGGATTGAAGGACACGCCGATCCTCAGGGTTGAGAATCTTACGAAGACCTTCACGATCCGAAAGAGCGGCTGGTTCTCTTCGGACAGCGCCAAGGTGCATGCCCTTGACGATGTCAGTTTCGAGGTCCGCCGCGGCGAATGCCTCGGACTGGTGGGCGAGAGCGGTTGCGGGAAAACCACGCTCAGCAAGATCATCATGCGGGCGCTCTCTCCCGATACTGGTGCGATCCGCTATGTCGATCATGACGGGGACACGGATGTCCTGGCCCTGGGTGAATCGGCGCTGATCGATTTTCGCAAGAAACTACAGTTCGTCTTTCAGGATCCCTTCAGCTCCCTCAACCCCCGCATGACGGTGTTCGATATCGTCAGCGAACCCTTGCTGATCCACCAGATCGGCGACGACGAGTATAGACGCGAGATGGTCCGCGAGCTGATGCGCCTGGTCGGCTTGGATGTGCGTCACCTCAACCGCTATCCCCACAGTTTCTCGGGTGGCCAGCGTCAGCGGATCGGCATCGCCCGGGCCCTGGCGCTGCGGCCCAGCATGTTGATCTGCGACGAGCCGGTCTCGGCGCTCGACGTGTCGATTCAGGCGCAGGTCCTAAACCTACTCCGGGATCTGAAAAAGGAACTCAATCTCACCTATATCTTCATCTCCCATAACCTGGCGGTGGTGGACTATGTCGCGGATCGGATCGCCGTGATGTGCGCCGGACGCTTGGTGGAAGTCGCGCCGCGCGAGGAGCTGTTCCGCAATCCGGTACACCCCTACACCCAAGCCCTGCTCGCCGCCGTTCCGGATCCCAATCTGGACCACCCGCTGGACTTCAACGCAATCATGGATGGCAGATGCTCGATCCCGAGCGAATGGGAGGCACCATTCACCGTCAACGAGACCGCCCGACCCGCTCTGATCGACCTGGGCGGCGAGCATTTCGTGCGCGCCTCGGAGTCGGCGCTTCGCATAAAGCTTGCGTCATGAAGGATCGTCTTTTCCTCCAAGCGGCGGCCCTGGTGCTGTCGGCTTTCCTGGCATTGTCGTCTGGCGGCGTGGCGGCCTATACCGAGCCGCCGATCCTGGCCGAACGTGTCGAGGCGGGCGAGTTGCCCCCGGTTGGTCAACGGCTACCGCTCACGCCCCGGGTCGTGGATTTCGCCAAGCGAGGGCTGGAAATCGGCAAGCACGGCGGCACGATCCGCATGCTCATGGCGCGGGCCAAGGACGCCCGTCAGATGGCGGTCTACGGCTATGCCCGCCTGGTGGTTTATTCCCCCGACGGTTTCGAGTTGATCCCCGACATCCTGGCCTCCTTTGATGTCGACGAAGGCCGGGTCTTCACGCTGCGATTGCGCCCCGGCCACAGATGGTCGGATGGCCATCCCTTCACATCCGAGGATTTTCGATACTGGTGGGAAGACGTCGCCAATAACGAGGAGCTTTCCCCCGTCGGACCACCGACGGTCCTCAAGGTCGATGGCGAGAGTCCGAGATTCGAGGTGATCGACGCTCACACCGTCCGGTATAGCTGGTCCAAGCCGAACCCGGATTTCCTCGTTCGCCTCGCCGGAGCAAGCCCGCTCTATATCTACCGCCCCGCCCATTACATGAAACGGTTTCATGCCAAGTACACGGACGAGAAAACCCTGGAAGCGGCGGTCGCGGAGGCCCGGCAACGAAGCTGGTCGGCGTTGCACAACAAACTCGACAACCTTTATCGCAACGACAATATCGACCTACCGGTTCTGCAGCCCTGGCGGATCGATTCCAGTCTTTCCTCCGATCGGTTGAGTTTCGTCCGCAATCCCTATTTTCACCGGGTCGATCCGGAGGGAAACCAACTGCCCTATGCCGACGAGTTTCTTTTCAGCATGGCCAACAACAAACTTATTCCAGCCAAGGTCGGCACCGGCGAAGTGGATCTGCAGGCCCGCTATCTCAGATTCGACGACTACACCTTCCTGAAGCAGGGCGAGCATCGCCAACCGTATAAAACTCACCTTTGGCGAACCGCCAAGGGAGCGCATCTTGCCTTGATGCCAAACCTCAACGTGAATGACCCGGGGCTTCAGGAGCTGATCCGGGATGTCCGGTTCCGCCGCGCGTTGTCGCTCGCGGTGAACCGACGCGAGATCAACCAGGTGATCTATTACGGTCTTGCCTTGGAGGGGAACAACACCGTCCTGCCGGCCTCGCCCCTGCATGATGATAAATATCAGACCGCCTGGGCGTCTTTCGACATCAAGGCGGCGAACCGCTTGCTCGACGAGATCGGCCTCACCAAACGCGACAGTCGAGGCGTGCGTCTGCTCCCGGACGGACGGCCGCTGGACATCATCATCGAAACAGCGGGCGAAAGCACCGAGCAGACCGACGTCCTGGAACTGATCCACGACAGTTGGCTCGACGTCGGCATCAAGGTCTACTCCAAACCTTCGCAACGCAACGTGTTCAGAAACCGGATCTTCGCGGGCGAGACCCTGATGTCGATCTGGTTCGGGGTTGAGAACGGCCTCGCGACCGCGGATACCAGTCCCGCCGATTTCGCCCCCACGACCCAGCAATCCCTGCAATGGCCGAAATGGGGGCAGCATTTCGAGACCGGGGGCAAGGCCGGACAAGCCCCGGACCTGGCGCCGGCCAAGGAACTGCTCGAACTTTTCAAGAAATGGCGCGCCTCCAGTTCGACCTCGGCCAAGCGCGAAATCTGGCGTCGGATACTGGATATCAACGCGGAACAAGTTTTCACCATCGGCCTGATCGCCGGTGTCCTTCAACCGGTCGTGGTTTCCGACTCGCTGCGGAACGTGCCGTCGAAAGGCATCTACAATTGGGATCCGGGGGCGCATTTCGGGATCTACAGCCCCGACACCTTCTGGTTCGACCCCACCGCGGCCGATGCCGCGGCCGACAAGTCATAGGAGAGCCGAGACGTGTTTGCCTATGTCATCCGCCGCATCCTGATCATGATCCCGACATTGATCGCGATCAGCGCGATCACCTTCGTCATCATTCAGCTACCACCGGGGGACTATCTCTCCACCCTGATCGCGGAGTTGCAAAGCCAGGGCGAGAATGTCGACACGGCCAAGATCGACGCGCTGCGGGCCCAATACGGCCTCGATCGGCCGATGATCGAGCAGTACCTGGTCTGGGCGTGGGGGCTGTTGAACGGCGATTTTGGATTCTCGTTCGAGTACCAGCTTCCGGTCGCCGATGTGGTTGGCGATCGTCTGTTCCTCACCTTGGTGCTGAACTTCACCACCATCATCTTCATCTGGGCGGTGTCCTTTCCGATCGGGATCTACTCGGCGACGCATCAATACAGATGGGGTGACTACGGGCTGACCTTCATCGGCTTCATCGGCCTCGCGACTCCGAACTTTTTGCTCGCGCTGGTGTTGCTGTATTTCGCCAATGTCTGGTTCGGCACCTCGATCGGTGGCCTGATGGACCCGATCTATATCGACCAGCCCTGGAGTATCGACAAGGCGCTGTCCGTGCTTGAGCATCTCTGGGTGCCCGTCGTCGTGATCGGCACCTCGGGTACCGCCGGCATGATCCGCCGTTTGCGAGCGAACATGCTCGACGAGCTGCAGAAGCAATATGTCGTCACCGCTCGCGCCAAGGGGCTATCGCCGCTCAAGACGCTGGTGAAGTATCCACTGCGGACCGCCCTGAACCCGTTCATCGCCGATATCGGCAACATGCTTCCCCAGGTCGTGTCCGGGTCGGCCATCGTGTCGATGGTCCTGTCCTTGCCGACGACGGGACCGATGCTGATCGCCGCCCTACAAAGCCAGGATATGTATCTCGCCGGCTCCTTCCTGATCTTCCTGGCGCTGTTGACGGTTGTCGGGATGTTCCTCTCGGACCTCGCGCTGGCATGGCTTGATCCCCGGATCCGGCTTGGCGGGGGAGCAAACCGATGAGTAGCGCGCGCCGCGGACCGGTTCCCCATTACGTCAACAAGGCGCCGTTCGACCCGAACGTGACCGAGGTTCTGACGCCGGAACAGGAACGCTACTACATGGCCACCCAGTGGCAACTCATGTGGTGGAAGCTGCGCCGGCACCGCTTGGCGGTGATCTCCGGCGCGGTGCTGGCCTTCATGTATTTCTCGGTGGTGATCAGCGAGCTTCTGGCGCCCTATGCGCTGAGCACGCGAAACACGGATTTCATCTACGCGCCGCCCCAGGGCATCAACCTATTCCACGACGGCGAGTTCGTCAGCCCCTTCGTTTACGGGCTCGACTATGAACTCAACATGGAAACCCTGAAGCGGGAATACACGCCCAACCCGGACAAGGTTCAGCCGATCCGCTTCTTCTGTTTCGGCGACGAATACAAATTCTGGGGAGCGTTCGACGGGAGTTTTCACATCTTCTGTCCCGCCGAGGGCGGCACGTTGTTCCTGCTGGGCACGGACCGTCTCGGACGCGACATTCTCTCCCGCATTGTCTACGGCACTCGGGTTTCTCTCACCGTCGGGCTGTTCGGCATCATCATCAGCTTCGTCATCGGCATCGTGGTCGGTGGCTTGGCCGGCTATTACGGCGGCTGGATCGACAATCTGACCCAACGGATCATTGAGATCATCCGGTCCTTCCCGGAATTGCCGCTATGGATGGCGTTGTCCGCCGCCTTGCCGGTGACCTGGAGTCCGATCCTGGTCTATTTCGGCATCACCCTTATCCTCGGGATGCTGGATTGGACAGGCCTCGCCCGCGCGGTCCGCTCGAAACTGCTATCCCTGCGCGAGGAGGATTTCGCGCTCGCGGCCCAACTCATGGGCGCCAAGCCAAAGCGGATCATCGGTCGGCACCTGCTCCCCAGTTTCATGAGCCACTTGATCGCCTCGGCGACCCTGTCGATCCCCTCGATGATCCTCGGCGAGACCGCGCTGAGTTTCCTTGGCCTCGGCCTCAGACCACCGATCACCTCCTGGGGCGTGCTTCTGACCGAGGCGCAGAACATCAACGCGGTCGAACTCTATCCCTGGATCATGGCGCCGGTGGTGCCGGTGATCATCGTCGTGTTGGCGTTCAACTTCTTCGGCGACGGTCTGAGGGACGCGGCGGACCCGTATCGCTAGAGATAGTGTCGCGTCTAGTAAAGCCCGACTTCCCGCGCTTTCAGCTTGAGAAGCGCCAGAACCCGATCAATCGTCGGCGTCTCAAGGCCCGCCTCGGCGGCGAATCGGCTGACGATGGTGCCGATGGCGTCGATTTCCATCGGGCGTTGCGCGTCCCAGTCCTGAAGCATCGAGGGCCGGTGAACCACCCGATACTTGGTCTCCAATAGCGCCGGCCAGTCGAGTTCAAGCGTGATGCCATGGGCAGCGGCGACGGCGGCGGCCTCGGAGATCATTTCCCGGGCCATGGCGGTGATATCCGGATCATCGGAAAGCTTGTTCTCTGGCGCGCCGGTCAGCACCGCCAGCGGAGAACGCGAGAGATTCACCACCAGCTTGGCCCAGATTACCTTGCGAATATCCCTCGCCACCGCCCCATCGATGCCGGCTTCATCCAACATCCTTGATAGCGAGAGGATGCGACGGCTCACCGACCCATCCGGCTCGCCAATCGCGAACTTCGCCTTCGTCGGACGGTTGGAAACAACCAATCCCGGCTCCACTACCCGGGCCGGGCAATCGACCACGCAGCCAATCGCCCGCTCCGGGCCGACCACGCGGCGAAGGCTCCCGGTCGGATCAAGAAGCGAGGCGGCGCCCGTCGTCTGTCCGTCACGGCCGTGATCATACCACCAAGGCAGCCCGTTCATCGCGAAGACCACGGCGGTATCGCCTCCCAGAAGAGGACCAATCCCGTCGCCCACCGAGGGCAGCGCCGGCCCCTTCACGGTCACGAAAACAGCGTCCACCGGTCCGATTTGCCGCGCGTCCTCGGCGCAATCCGGATAGGTGGTGAATTTGTCCTCACCGTGGATCAAGGTCAGCCCCTTGGAGCGTAGCGCTTGAAGCTGGGCGCCGCGCGCGATCAACGAGACCTCATGACCAGCCCTGGCGAGATACCCGCCCAAAAACCCGCCGATCGCGCCGGCGCCATAGATGCAGATCTTCATGGATGGCTTTTCCGAAATTCGACCACAATGCCCACCACGAATGTAACGATCCCGGCGGGCGGGTCACGCTAAATTCGTCGGCGCGGACACCGGCGTCATTTGATGCCATGCTGCACCATCCTAGTAACCTCCCCAAAGACGGCGTGATCCATGGCCACCGATAACCGAACCCGCTCTCTCGCGCTCATCATCGTCTGCCAGGTCATGGCGATGGCGCTTTGGTTCTCGGCGACAG
>Ga0181593_10000318_pt1 | contig 41185 bp, 37 predicted proteins | sample 071ome_19_FD_133756 | JGI IMG/M metagenome (GOLD analysis project Ga0181593, IMG submission 133756) | Coastal salt marsh microbial communities from the Groves Creek Marsh, Skidaway Island, Georgia - 071413AT metaG (megahit assembly) | ecosystem: Environmental > Aquatic > Marine > Intertidal...
CGGTCGTGTCACTGCCATCGACATGAACAGCGGTGACCACCTGTGGTGGATAGCCAATGCCGATACTCCGGAACGAATTACCAATCACCCGATGCTGCAAGGTGTCGACATCCCCCGAACCGGAATTCCGACAAGGGCGGGTGTCTTACTTACCAAGACCCTGCTGTTCGTGTTCGAGGGTACCGGGGGAGCAGGGGCCAGCCCGATCTTCCGCGCTGTCGACAAGCAGACCGGGGATATTATTGCCGAGCTGGATCTGCCGGATAACCAGACCGGGTTACCGATGACCTATGAACACGATGGCAAGCAGTACATTGCCGTCTTCGTCGGAGGGGGAGGTCAGCCCGCTGAGCTGGTTGCCATGGCGTTGCCTTAATTTCCAGCGCACGCCTTGCGACTGAAAATAAGGGACGAAGGGATATTGGTATTTCCTTCGTCCCTTTTTCATTACGGGTGTCGCGGCGACCGGAGGCAGTGACGGGAAAAAGGTGCATACCAGCAACTATGACACGGGGATTGTAATGAGAATCTGTCTGATTATTTTAGGATTGCTCCTCTCGCCTGCGGCCGGCGCGCAGCAATTTTCCGTGGATGATTACCTGGTCAGGTGGGTGGTCATGAGTGTCGGTAATACCGACTTCCGGGTTATGAAGGACGAGGAACGCTCCTACATAAACGTTTATCGAAACACCGGGCTGGTTTCGGTCGCGGCCAGGATGCCTGGTCCGGATGCCGTGGCTGTTGGCGAGGCGCTGGCGCGGACCCAGGAAGTCTTCGAGGCCCAGCAGGGCGCGTCGGACAATGTGGCGGAAAGCGTCGAAGCCGGCAATTTCACGGTGACGTTTCGAACCTCGGTGTTTTCAGGTTTCACCGTGGTGATCCAGGAAAACACCAGGAACAGCACCAACGCAGTCACCCTTTCCAGAGAGGAGGCGATCGGGGTGCAGCCGGAGTTGCTGAAGTCATTGCAGTACATTGAATTTCTGAACAGCAAAGTACAGCTATGAAACCCGTTCCAGTTTAACCAGAAGGTCATTTTTTTAACTGAAATGTCAGTTTATGAGGAGTGAAGTATGTATAGAAAAGCAATAACTGTCGCAGCGTTTCTGGCGAGTACCAGTTTCATGCTGGCGGTCAACGCGCAGGACCCCACGCCCCAGCAACAGGCCGAGCAGGCGGCGGAAACCCGGCAGTCGGTGTTCCGGTTGTTTCGATACAACCTGGGTACCATCAGCGGTATGGCCCGGGGTACCGTTGAGTTCGATGCAGAGATTGCCGAACGTAACGCCCGTCGCATTGCGGCCATGGCGCCGATGATCCCGGAATTGTTTGCGGCAATGGACACTCGGGACTACACCCTCGAGACCGAAGCATTACCGGTTATCTGGGAACAGTTCGACCTGTTTCAGGAGCGGGCACAGGCGCTGGTCGACGGTGCCAACACCTTCGCGGATATCGCGGCTGGTGGTGACCGCATGGCGACTCTTGGCGCCATCCGTGCCTTCGGTGCCAATTGCGGCAACTGTCACGAAACATTCAGGGTAGATAACTGAAGTCGGGTCTGCGTGATCCGGCCTGAGCGAATCCGGCAGCGATGTAACGATGTCACTGTCGGATTCGATTCCGAATCATTCCCCACGTAAGAAAAATGCCGCCAGGGCTTCCCGGTCTTCCTGGGTGAGGGGACTGGTGTTGTGTTCTATCACCGGCTCCATTTCTCCACCGACAAATTCACCGTCAGGCTTGATACCCAGAAACAGGAAAAAGGCAAAATCCTCCTCGTTCCAGTCCTCTAAGGCGGCGCGGGTGATATCGTCTGCTTCCCCTTCCGCCAGCGGTCCACCGCTGTATTCGCTATCGTATCGCGGGATTCCCAGACCGTTTCTTGGCGTGTGACATTCGCCGCAATGCCCAAGGTTTCTCGCCAGGTAGGCTCCGCGCCGGACCTGCGGGTCATCGTAATCGGGGAAATCGGGTTCCGCCAGATCGGCCAGCCTGTTCCAGACCGCCATGAGCCAGCGGTTCAGGTCGGGCCGCAGTTCATGAGGCGGGCTGATCGATTGAACTGGCTCCTGTGCCATCAGGTAGGCGGCAATGTCCAGCACATCCTGGTCCTCCATCCCCTGGTAGGATCGATAGGGCAGAGCGGGGTAATAAAACGAGTTGTCCGGAGCCCGTCCGTGCTTGAGCGCGCGAATAAAATCCGTTCCAGTCCAACTGCCGATCCCGGTATCTGTATCCGGCGTGATATTGGGGACGTAGAACGTTCCGAATTCAGACACCAGTGCCTGCCCGCCGCTCAGCGCCTCGCTGTCGCCAGGGTCCAGGTGACAGCTTATACAGCCAGCGGCGTGCACCAGGTATTCGCCCCTGGCGATCGAGTCCTCCGATTCAGGAATTGCCTGTTCAGTCAGCGATAGCGGCCGGTACAACAGCCACGTGGCGCCGGCAATAGTTATCAGGATGATCAGTATAAAACGTGCGTTCACGCCTCTGCTTCCGGTTGATTGAAAATGACATCTCAAAAAAAAGGCCGGTGTAATACAGTGCCGGCCCTTTTGCGTTGTTGCGATTTCTATATCACCGCGCGACTTTCGTCGCAGTATGATCGGGTCAATCCCTCAGCGCGAAGGTAAATACCACGTTGCCAGCAGCGATGGTGACAAACTGCTGCCCGTCAACCGAGTAGGTCATAGGCGCAGCGTGCACCCGGGCACCGAGAGAGATATTCCACAATTCCCGACCATTTTCAGCATTCAGGGCGTAGAAGTAGCCGTCCACACTGCCGCTGAATAACAGACCTCCAGCCGTGCTCATGATGCCCGCTGTCGAACGAGGTTGAATGGGGAACTCCCATTCTATCTCAGCAGTGGCAGGGTTAATTGCACGAATGGCGCTGGAGTAGGTGTCGATTGGTTGAATGTACTGTCCGCCACCACCGGTAAACCGTTCGCCTTCCTCGTAGTCTTCATCGCGCTTGAAGAATTCCTGCTCGCCGTCAAAGGCGTTCACGTAAAACAGGCCAGTGTCCGGATTATAAGCCGGTGAGAACCAGTTGGTGCCGCCGCCAATGGATGGTGATACCACGACCCCTTCATAAGTAGGTGCCATGCCGGGCACCCGGATGGGGCGACCATCGACATCAAGCCCCTGAGCCCAGGTCTGCAATGCATAGGGCTTGCCTTCCATGAAATCGCCGTCGGTGCGATCGATAGTGTAGTAAAAGGCATTACGGTTCGCCCACATCATGACCCGGCGCTCGCTGCCCTGATAGTCGATATTCGCCAGTATTGGAATCTGGATCGAATCGTAATCATGAACATCATGAGGTGTGAACTGGAACCACCAGGAGATTTCCCCGGTGTCCGCATCAAGCGCCAGCGCCGAGTCGGAATACAGGTTATCCCCCAGACGCACGTCGCCGTTCCAGTCCGGTCCCGGATTGCCGGTTCCCCAGTAGATCAATTCCAGATCAGGATCATAGGAGCCGGTCAGCCAGGTTGCTGCCCCGCCGGTTTCCCAGGAATCGTCTGCCCAGGTGGACACATTGGGATCGCCGGGTCCGGCAACCGCATAGGTACGCCACACTTGCTCACCGGTTTCGGCATCGTAGGCGTCGATGAATCCGCGGATGCCAAATTCACCGCCGGCGATTCCAGTGACCACCATATCCTTCACGATCAGTGGCGCTGCTGTTTTGCTGTAACCCTTCGAATAGTCGGCAACCTCCACGTCCCAGCGCACGTTGCCAGTGCGGGCGTCGATGGCCACCAGATGCGCATCCAGTGTGCTCATGTAGAGCGTTTCGCCAAGAATTGCCACACCGCGGTTGTTTCGGCCGCAGCAAATCCGCAGGTCGTCCGGCAGTTCATGGTCATAGCGCCAGTACTGTCGCCCGGTTACCGCGTCAACTGCCACCAGATTGCTCGGTGCCTCGGTAATGAACATGATGCCGTCCACCACCAGCGGCGTGGTCTCCGCCCGGTCGATTTCCGGAATCTGGTAGGCCCATTTCAATTCCAGGTTGGACACATTGCCGGTATTGACCTGGGTTAGCCTGGAGTGCCGCTGGGCATCCAGAGTGGCCGAATACATCAACCAGTTTTCCGGTTCGTCCGCGGCGTTCATCAAGCGTTCCCAGGAAACCGGGGTGAAAGCCGGGGTAACAGGCGCCTGCAGTAGCTGCTGAGCCTGGTTCTGACCGACGAAGACAGTTAACAGAAAAAATAGTGCGATACGTTTCATTCTCAGTTCTCCTTCCGAAGAGAGAAGAGATAGGCGACCAGATGGTCGATTTCATTCTCGGTCAATGACTGGGCGTAGCCGGGCATGGTTGACGATTGTTCACGCTCGTACGAGTCGACCTGGTTCTTCTGGAACGACCAGAGGTTGGCATTTACGTCCATTACCCTTATGCCAAAGGTATCCTCGTCCATGCGCAGGCCTTCGACGACCGACCCATCTCGTTGTTGCACCCTAACTGTCCACCAGCGTGGCGCGACGTCGGCGTCGGGATCGGTCAGCGCGGTGGCCAGTTCATCGGGATCCAGCTCTTCGCCGACGAAAGACAGATCCGGTCCCAACCGCCCCCCTTCGCCGTTGATCATATGGCAGGACGTGCAATTGCCCTTGCCGTTGTAAAGTGCAAGCCCCTGACTGGCGATTCCGGGCAACTGAATATTGGCCGGATCCGTGCGCAGGGAATTGATGTAGGCGACAGTTTGCCAAACCGTTGGATCAGGCGTATCAGCAGGTACCGATAACATGGCTGTACCGGTGATGCCTTCGCGCAGAACGCGGTAGATGCCGGCGTCGGTGCTGGCCCGGCGCAAGGTACCCGTCAGGTCAGGGGCGCCGGTTTCGTCACTGCCCTTGGCGTCCTGGCCGTGACAGCGGGAACACTGGCGCAGGAAATAGCGTTCGCCGAGGCGCACGTCCACGCCGGTGTTGTAGAGATTGCCCTCGTCCTGGGCATGCACTCCGGGGCTGGTGCCTATACCGACACCGACAAGCACGATCGACAGGCAAGCTGCCAGGTGCGATCGCTGCAATGGTCGCTGTAAAAGGTTGAGCCAGAGCATGGGGCCTCCTTTCTTATCATTGTTGTGGAGCTCGAGATTACGGTGCTATCCGGCAGATGTCAAAATGTGTCGACAATGAAAAACGTACCCAGTAGTCTCGGGAGTGCAGTGAAATCGCTACTGCGGTGGCCAATTTGTGAACAGGAGAGTACCGATGAACCGAATAGCCCTGGTAATGACCGTTCTCCTGGCAGCGGGTTGTCAGCCTGATTCCGGGCAGTCGATGACCGGCGCAGACGCCGGCAGTGAGGTGATTGAGGGGGTTTTCACCCACCGCGCGGGATCCTGGGTAGACCTGACCCACGCCTTTTCCGATACCAGCATCTACTGGCCCACGGACACCCAGGGGTTTGAGCTTCAGGAGCTGGACTACGGCGTGACTGACGGCGGCTGGTTTTACTCGTCTTATCGCTATTCGGGAGCTGAACATGGCGGCACCCACCTCGATGCGCCAATCCATTTTGCCCAGGATCGGCTGACCAGCGATGCGTTGCCGCTCACCAGCCTGATCGCGCCAGCGGTGGTGGTTGATGTGTCTGACCGGGCACACCCTGACTACCAGGTTTCGGAAGCCGATCTGAGGGAATGGGAGGCCCGTCATCAGGCGATTCCGGACGGGGCGATCTTGTTGATAAGAACCGGTTGGGATGCCCGTTACCAGAACAGGACCGCTTACCTCGGCACAGCAATGACCGGACCCGAAGCGGTTGCAGAACTGCACTTTCCTGGCCTGTCTCCGGAAGCAGCCAGCTGGCTGGTCGCAAACCGCTCGATAGCAGCCTTTGGGCTGGATACTGCCAGTGTGGACTATGGCCAGTCGGGGGATTTCCGCACCCACGTCATTCTTTACGCCGAGAATATCCCTGGCTTTGAGAATGTCGCCAACCTGGGAGCCTTGCCCGCCGTTGGCAGCTACGTGGTCGCCTTGCCGATGAAAATTCAGGGTGGCAGCGGCGGGCCCTTGCGAATCGTCGCCTTTGTTCCTCACGATAGCCTGCCGTAACCGAACAGCCAGATCGGCCGATTCAATGTGTTACCTGCTCTAACAGCAGCCCGGTGCGGTGACGCGCCAGGCAAAGGTCGCTGAGTGCCATCAACCCAAAGCATCAACCCAAAGACAGCTGCCGGCTGAATCGCTGGTACAGCCAATACGCCGCTGATGTCTGAAATAACGCTCCCACCACTACCGCCGCGTAGAAAAAGGCTTCAGAACCATCAGTGGACGCTGCGGTAAAATAGGCGATTATGGGCCAGTAGGTGGGCAGAACGCCGCACAGCACATGCCAGTAGTCAGTGACAAAAAACATGGCCAGCGGGAAAAGCACCAAAAATCCCATCCCTTTCCCCATCACGAATCCTTCCAGCTGGTTTTTGCAATAGGCTGCAAGCAGCATGACGACAAGGGGCGCAGACAGGGACGCTGACACAGCCACGAAAAACAATTCCGGCCGGCTGATCGTTACCACCCCGATGATTTCATGCACCACAAAAATCAATGGCACGCTCATGAGCGTGAACATTGCGATTCTGGCAAACAGAAAACTGCCGAGGCTTATCGGTGTCACTGCTACCGCCAGCAGGGATCCCTGGTCCTTTTCTTCCAGCACCAGCAGGGCCAGCACGAATCCGTAGTAGACCGGCGGGGTCAGTATCAGCAGCGCCACGATGACCGGGTAGTAGGCAGATAATTCGAGGCCTGGAAAACGGGCATCGAGGTACGGCAGCAGGTAACGGCAACCCCAGCCCAGCAGCACCGGAGCTACCATGATGAACCAGAAAAAAGGTTCCTTGAGCAGTTTGCGAGCATCTGCCAGCAGCACCTGTTGCCATTGTATGCTCGATACACTCATCGCTAAGCCTGGGGTCTCAGGGCAAGGTAGTCTCTGAAGCGCCGGACTCCCAGCAGGTACAGGGCAACCACCCACAACAGCAGGATGGAAACCGTGAGTACGAACTGCATTGCAGGCATGCCCTGAAGGCTGCCGCTGAGTGCCAGTAACGCGGGTTGCGTCGGCAACAGCCACATTAACGGGCTGTCGATGACGCCAAAATAGGCAAAGAGGGGCAGGTTCAGGACTGCCAGGCAGACGGCCATGGCAAGAAAATAGTTCATTATCCCGTCAAACGGCAGTGCCAGCAGAAACCCACAGCAGGTGAACAATGCCGCTGTCAGGATCGTTGCCGGTAACAGGTAGACCCAGCTGGCCGACAGTGAAGCGAACAGCGCCAGCGCGACGGCACAGGCCGTTGTCAGCACTGTCAGGCAAACCAGTTTCTGCAAGTACCATGCGCCTGGCGACACCGGCGTGACAGCCATGGCAAAGAGTGTGCCCTGGCGTCTTTCCAGGTACAGCATGCCGGCGATGAACAGCAGTCCGATATTGCTCAGGTCGGCAAAAATTATTACCGGTAGCCAGCGTTCCCTGGCAGCCTCGTTCATGAACAGCAGCAGGCTCAGCCATACCACGCTTACAATGAGTCCCACTGTCCAGAAGTAATAACGACGTTGCAGTCGAAACTCCCAGGCCAGCCGATTGAGAAGGGATACCCCGGTGCCGCTCATACTAACTGGCGACCCGTAACGCTGATAAAAACGTCTTCCAGGGTCGCTTCCTGAGAATGGATGGATTCAATGTTCGTGGTATTGAGCAGAGTTAAAAACTCGCTATTGCTTCCGAGCGAATTCAGCGGAAACTGTGACTCGTGGACCCCGTCGTCCCCGGCAGCACGATAGCGAACGGTCACCTGCGCTCGCCCGTTCTGTAATCGCAGATCGCGAGGCACGCCAACGAGCTTGATCTGTCCCTCGACGATGAACGCTATGTGGTCACACAATTCATCGGCATCGTGCATATTGTGGGTAGTGAGAAAAATCGTCTTGCCCTGCGCTTTCAGATCCAGAATGATGTTCTTCAGGCGCCGGGCCGTAACCGGGTCCAGTCCTGCTGTCGGTTCATCGAGAAATAGAATCTGTGGATCGTTGAGCAGCGCACGGGCAAAATTCAGCCGCATCTTCATGCCCTTTGAAAACTGTGAGACAGGCATGCGGGCGGCGTCTGACAGTTCCACCATCGACAGCAGTTCCGCTATGCCTTTTTTCGTTTGTCCGGTTTTCCCGTCGGAGTTCGCATAGAAACTGGCGAACAGCTTGAGATTCTCTTCGCCGCTTAACTTGGCGAAGTGATTGGGTAGCTCAAAGCCCACGCCAATCTTGTTGTAGTAGTTTCGCCCCCACTGATGCAGGTTCTTACCGAGGACCTGCACTTCGCCACGGTAATTCTTGAGCAAGCCGATCAGGAGACGCTGGGTAGTGCTCTTGCCAGACCCGCTTGGACCAAGAAACCCGAAAATTTCACCGCTTGCTATTTCGAAACTGAGATGTCGCAGCGTGTCACCGGTCGACGACGGGTAGGCGAAACTGAGATCGCGAACTTCAATCATGAAGCGACTCCCCGCTGCCCGGACACGGGCTGACCATCGGTAATTCCTCGATCGCTAGTCGAACACTACATTACGAATTACCGCGTAGTAATCGCCAATCGCCTGCCTGAAGGCGTTGACACCCACCTGCTCGTCATTGCCGTGAACACCGGTATGCTCACCGCTTTCGGTAATCAGCGGGTTAAAGCCGTAGCTGACGATACCGAGATCGCGGGTGAAGTGGCTGTCGGTAAACCCGGTGCTGACCGAAGGCAGAACCCGCGAACCCGGGTACAACTCGCCGGTCACCCGCTCGATGGCTTCGAACAGCCGGGTATTGGTCTCCGAAATGGCCGGAGTGAAAGCCATGATGACTTCTACCTCCACGCCGGTGTCGGCGATCAGCTCCCGCATCTCGCCAATAAATTGCTCTGCCGGCTTGTCCGGCAGAATACGGCAATCGAGTTCGGCCCAGGCTTCGGGTGGAATGACGTTGATCTTGCTGGAACCCTCCATGCGGGTCAGGGAGCAGGTGTCCCTGATCAGGGAATGATGTCCGGCCCTTGATTCATGAAGCCTCTGCACGAACTGCGGATCGCGGATAGCGCGGCTGATATCTGCGTAAGCGGGTCCCCATTCCTCATCCATGGTGACCGACAGAGAAGCGAAGTAGGTGGCCACCGGAGGAATGGCTCGGGGCGGGAAGGGATTCTCGAGAATGGTGTTCAATGCTCGAACGATGCGGGTGACTGAGCTGTTGGGCCGCGGCGAAGAACCGTGACCTGGTGTATCCACCGCGTTCAGACGCAGCCAGACCGGGACTTTCTGGGTCACTTCGGTGCTGAACACGATTTCCTCGCCATCACGACTGCCACCACCACCCTCGTTGAGCAGGAAGCCGACACCGTCAAAGATCTCCGGTCGATTCTCGATTAGCCAGCCGACCCCGAAGTATCCTCCAGCCTCCTCATCCGCCGTTGCCAGGAATATGACATCGCGGTTGAGGGGCCGGCCGGAACGATGCAATGACAGGAAGCTGGCCAGCTGGGTGATGCCAAGTCCTTTCATATCCCGCGTACCACGGCCCAGGACGTAGCCGTCCCGAATTTCTCCCGACAGCGGCGGAATGGTCCAGAATTCCTCGTCCGCCGGCACCACGTCAGTGTGCTGTAGCAGTATCAGTCCCGGCTCGTTGCCTCCTTCCAGACGGGCCCAGATATTTCCCCGTCCAGGAGCGCTCTCGGCAGTCTCGTACGTAATGCCCTCAGCTTCGAAGATGCGTGCGTAGAAATCCACTGCGCGCTGTTCATTGCCGGGGGGATTGATGGTGTCGACACGGATGAATTCCTGCAGCCAATCAACGGCCTCGTCCTCCAGCGTCTCGATATTCTGGGCGCTAGCGGCGAAAACTGTGCCGGTTAGCAACAAAGTGGACAGGATTAATTTGGTGCGCATGAGCATGACAACCCCTCGTGAATTTTCGCTTGCTACTGGCTCGCGCCAGATCCCCTGACTTCGAACTCCATGGCGACGCCGGGAATGCTGGTGGTAAATACCAGATTGTTACCGTTACCGGAAAACGCTTCAATGTTCCGCAGATTGCTCACGAAGTGATTATGCAGCGTGCCCGGAGGACACATGTTATTGGTGGTGACGAACTGCTCCAGGATCAGATTGCTTCCTTCCTGGGTCCAGGTTGCCCCGGCGGTGTTGCAGTCAGAATCCGCAACCATGCGACTTTCGCCGCGAAACCGTATCACATAATCACCTCGATCCTCGGGAATAAACTCGAAGCCTCCCAGTGCTGTAATTTTGACCAATTGCCAGGAGGTGCCTTCCAGTAACACCGGCTCGGAGTCCGGCTCATTGAGTTGAGACTGGTCTCCACAGCCGGGAAGAATCAGCGAAGCAACCAGGGTGGCTGTTGAAAGAGATAGTCTGAAGTGCATGGTAGACAACCTGTTTTATATGACCTTAGTGGAGCTGATACGAGTCACAATGCTCCAATCGACATTAGATGGGCAAGCATATCAATTGCTGCTTGTTAATCAATGGTAGCGTTAGGGTTGGACTTGGGTGTAGTAAGCTTTTATCCTTGCTTGATAGTTACGAGGAGCGCAAATCATGGCCTACGACCTGATCGGCAAAGATTTTTTACCCCCTGACGTACATGCCAAGGTAACTGGTTCTGCCAGGTATGCTGAAGACTTCAAAATGGACGGCATGCTCTACAGTCGCCTGCTAACCAGTCCGGTTCCGCACGCCCGCGTGCGCAGTATTGATGTTTCCGCGGCCCTGGAAATCGATGGTGTAATTGCCGTGCTTACGGCAGACGATGTGCCCCAGGCGGAAGGGGCCCAGAATCCGATACTTACCAACAACCCTCGTTATGTTGGCGACCCGGTGCTTGCTGTGGCAGCAGTGAATGAACAGCTTGCAGAAGACGCTATCGCGGCGATTCAGATCGATTTTGAACGACTGCCCTTTACAGTAGATCCCCTCGACAGCTTGCGTCCAGGAGGCAGTAACGCACACGTGGACGGCAATATCGGTAATTCCTCATTGCAGGAGGATATCCGCACGCTGCGCTGGACCGAGCGCGATTTTGCCGAAGCTGGAGACCGGCTGCCGCAGGGCGAAGCAGTGCGTGAATGGAGTGTGGGGGATCTAGATACCGGGTTTGCCCAGGCAGATTTTGTGCTGGACGAGAGCTTTGTAACTGCCAGCAACTCCCATTTATCCATGGAGCCACGTTCGGCCATGGCCTACTGGGAAAATGGTAAATGCTTCCTGTACGGATCCAGTCAGAGTCAGAGTTTTCCAGTTCCCGCCATGGCGGCGTATATCGGAATTCCACAGGAAGACCTGGTATTTATCGCCGAGTTCTGTGGCGGTGGCTTCGGTTCCAAGGGTGCTGGCTACCCGGCCATGTCGATCCCGGCCCACTTGTCCCGCCTCACTGGACGACCGGTTATGCTGCGCGTCTCCCGGGAAGAAGAATATTACATCGGCTCCGCACGTCATGGATTTCAGGGTCGGGCGAAGATCGGCTTCCGCGCCGATGGCCGCATAACTGCGATGGATCTCTATGTGGTCCAGGATAACGGTGGCAATGCAGGCTTCTCGGACTGGTTATCTGCTGGCGATGCGGTTTCGCTGGTCTATCAGCCGCAGGCTATGCGGTTCAGGGGTGTGCCTGTTTTTACCAACACTCCGATGAAAGGACCCCAGCGCGGGCCTGGGCAGAACCAGATCGCAGTGGCAATAGAGCCCCTGCTGGATAAAGCTGCTCGGGAACTGGGACTCGACCCGCTGCAGGTGCGTGCGATAAATGCGCCGGAGTCAGATGCCCGTTATGGTGGCTCTCAGTCCACGGTAACCAGTGCACATCTGCCGGAAGCACTGGCCAAGGGCGCAGAGCAGTTTAATTGGCAGGAAAAGCTGGCAACCAACGGGCAACGCAATGGCAGCAAGGTGATCGGTGTCGGCGTCGGTCAGGCATATCATTCGGCTGGCAGTAATGGATTCGATGGCTTGGTACGTATTACTCCAGATGGCAAGCTACACATTCATACCGGGGTAGGCAACTTGGGTACTTATTCCCACACCAGCACCTCGAGAGTAGCGGCCGAAATACTCAAGTGCCGCTGGGAAAACTGCGAAGTCGAACGCGGCGACAGCCGCCGCCATCTGCCCTGGAACCTGGGTCAGTTCGGCAGCAACACCTCGTTTACCATGACGCGCACCAACTACGTGGCGGCCATGGATGCACTGGAGAAGCTCAAGGAGATTGCTGCCCTGGACCTCGGCGGGGCACCGGAAGACTTTGATATCGGTGACGAGCGGGTGTTCTCCCGCGCAGATCCTACTCGTTTCCTGACTTATGCCCAGGCAGCCAATCGGGCGATTGAGCTGGGTGGCAAATACAGTGGCGAGATTCCGCCAGAGGGCATTAATCCCATGACCGCGAGATCGGTGGCTGGACTCGCCGGTACCGGTCTTATTGGGGCTGCCCGGGACAATCTGCCAAAGGAAGGCACTGTTCCCGCCCTGGCTGCAGGGTTTATCCAGATTGAACTGGATCTCGAGACCGGGAAATTCCAGGTACTGGACTACGTTGGCGTGGCCGATTGTGGCACTGTGCTGCACCCTACGGGGCTGCGAAACCAGGTGTTCAGCGCGGCTTACATGGGATTCGGCATGGCTGGCTTCGAGCGACATGCCTACGACCCGCAGAATGGTCTGCCGGCCAATACCGGATTGTGGCAATCCAAGCCGCCTACCATTATGGACGCCACGCCGACCATGGACTGGGCAGCAATCGACAAGGCAGATCCGCAGAATCCGGTGGGAGCCAAGGGCGTCGGAGAGCCGATTCAGGGCTGCGCTGCAGCTGCTCTTGTGTGCGCAATTTCCAATGCGCTGGGCGGACACCTTTTCAACCGGGTGCCCGTGACTGCCGATATGATAGTTAATGCTGTAAGCGGGCGACCCCAGTCGCAACGGCCTTTACAGACTAACACTGTCTGAGTGGGAGCTAGCCTGTTTTGATGCGGCTCCGAGGAATAGTGAGTCGTCAGTCAGGCCGGCTCACTCCTCGGAATCCATGGCCTGCGCGTCTGCTTCCTGCTCTTGATCGGAAACCTCAGGGAAGATGGAAGGATTCGTCTGATCGACAGTAATGCCCGCTTTAATCGCACGTCTTTTCCAGTGCTCCCGGGCGACCGCTCTTATGCCATGCGCAGTATCGCTCTCGTCTGCGATATCCATGCCCAGGAGGATTTCTATGACATCCTCCATCGTGACAATTCCAAGCATGTTGTTCTGGTCGTCCACCACCAGGGAGATATGTTCCCTATTTTCGAGAAAGCGGTTAAACAGTTTCGGAATCGGGTAATGCTGTTCTACCGTTATAAGGTCTCGGCAAAATGACGCCAGCTTATCGTCGAGTTTGCCTTGCAGGCCCGCCGCGAGGACCTCGTCTTTCAGCACATACCCTATGATGTCGCCCTCTCGCTGCATCGGGTCCAGCTTTTCGTATATTGGAATGCGGGAAAACCTCAAACCCTTCTCCGCTTGAATGAATTCGCTGACCGTCATGATTCCCGGCTCGCTGTGGACATGATTTCGGGGTGTCATGACATCCACTGCCTCAACTTCGTTGAAGCTCAGCAGTTTGCGAATGATTTCCGATTCCTTCTGTTCGATGACCCCCTCCTTTTCGCCGATCTCGGCAAGTGCCAGAAAGTCGGAGCGGGACAGGATGCTGCGTTTTTCATCTTTCCGGAGAAACTTGGTCAGCAGTGCACTCAGCTTGACAACCGGGGCCAGGACGACAAGCACGATACGGAGGGAATTGACGGTAAAGGGCGCGAATTCCTCCCAGTGAACCGCGCCAATGGTCTTTGGAATTATTTCTGACAGCACCAGAATTGCAATTGTCATGACCACCGGCACAGCAAACCCTGTGATCCATGGGCTGGTGTCTGACCAGATTGCAATGGATTGCGCGCCCACGCCTACCGCGCCGATGGTGTGGGCAATGGTGTTGAGGGTCAATATAGCCGCCAGAGGGCGGTCGATGTCTTCCTTGAATGCTTCTAGACGTCGACCTATGCGCCTGCCTTCCTGCAGCTGTATCCGCGCATAGGATGGCGTGATGCTCAGTAATACGGCTTCCCAGAGCGAACAGAGGAATGACGTGATGATGGCTACCAGAAAAAAGCCAATCAGCGCGCTGTACATTTATAATTTTTCCGCGGTTAGTCTTATCAGTTGACTGCCTTCAGCATTTTCCTGGTCAGGGACCCGCGATCGAATCCCTGCCGGCCGTAATCAAGGCCCCCTCTAACGGTGATCATATTATGTGAGGCTACTACAATAGTTTACTGACCGCGATTGCCCGAAGTCGAGTAGGTATCCAAAAGCACATCTTCCCAGCCTTCGCGAACCAGATCCTGTTGTTGTACCCAGAGCATAATGTTATTTTTCCGCGGGTCAAAGTAATTTTCGATGCGATTGGGCCCTCGGATAGGATTGTGGCGACCGGATGACATCACTGAGTAATGACGTGGCGCCGTCTTCTAAAACCCTGATTTTGTGGCCTATCTAACTACCCCCTGCAGCAGAGATTAGACGGATACTTCTGGTTATGCGCGATAATCCAGCTGAATTTTTTCTCGATCCGCGACTGGCTGCAGATTGTTATCAATTGGGTACCATTGACGGCCTTCTTGTGCTGCTTATGGATAATGCGCTGGTTCCGTGGTTCATTCTGGTGCCGCAAACCACAATCACGGAGTTGTGCGATTTGCCGACGCCCGTTTACGATTCCCTGAACAGGTTGACCAACCGGTTGTCTCAGCACGTGAGGGAGAGCTGGTCGGTCGAAAAATTAAATGTGGCGGCCATCGGAAATATGGTCAGGCAGCTGCACGTGCATGTTGTCGGGCGTCACGAGCGGGATTATTGCTGGCCGGGCGTCGTCTGGGGAAGGACTGAAAAACAGGCTTACCGACCGGAACAGGTTGAACAGATTCAGAACGCTCTGTCGATCTCTCTCGGTGTCGGTTTCACCTGCCTCCCGCTACGTCGAGGATTGAGCCAGTGACGTATCCGGCCTGATCTGACAACAGCCAGAGAATGCAGCTGGCAACTTCTTCCGGGGTGCCGGTTCGCTGCATGGGCACTGAGGGCGCCAGGCGCACGGGTCTTTCTGCATCGCCAGTGTCAGCGTGAATATCAGTGTCAATCAGTCCCGGTCGTACGGCGTTGACCCGGATACCCTCTGCTGCAAGCTCCTTGGCCAGACCTATTGTCAGGGTATCGATGGCGCCCTTGCTGGCGGCGTAGTCGATGAACTCACCGGGTGAACCAATACGCGAAGCTACGGATGACAGGTTTACGATAGCTCCACCTTCACCGCCTTCGCTTGTCGCCATGCGCCTGACTGCTGCGCCAGCACACAAAAAACTGCCTACGATATTTATCTGGAACATTCGTTCCAGCCTTTGTTGATCCATGTCCTGAATGCGGACGCTGCGGTCAATAATGCCGGCATTATTGACCAGTGCATCGAGGCGACCAAAGCTGTCATCGACAAACTGAAAAAGTGCCTGCACCTGGTCCTGTTGCCCGACATCCGCCGCAAAGCAATTGGCCGAGCCGCCGCCGGCCGTGATTCGCTCAACCAGAGCTTGTGCTTCTGCCTGTCGGTTACGGTAGTTGATGCAGACTTGCCAGCCTTGAGCTGCCGCGGCCAGAGCGGTTGCAGCGCCGATGCCGCGGCTGGCGCCTGTGATAAGAATGACTTTATTCGACATGCGAATCCTCTGGGTAGGGCAGTCGGTTAATAAATACTTCAGCGGATCCGCGACAGTGGGACTCTTTTCCTTTACCGGATTCTCTTCGGTGCTGAACCGTTGACCCCCACTTCATAGACGCCCTGATGTGCGCCATTGAAAGTACCGCTGCTAAGCCATTCCAGTGATGCCCGGTGCAGGAATTTATACTGCGTCGTCTCCCAGACCGAGAAGTGGGTCGAACAGGCCATGGTTACCAGGACCTTGTTGTCGATTGCGGTCAGGTCATCGTATAGCACGCCGCGGCCCTCAGGGTTGTCCTGGGCTCCGACGACGATTATGGTCGGAGAAGCGACCCGCGCTGCGCCCTCGCGGTTCCAGAGTGGTCCATTGGGTACGAATGGTGCGCTGGTGCGTACTCGCATGATTCCGTGCTCGGGCCCCCAGACTGCACCCAGTGGATCGAAAGCCATGATGGTACTCCACACCGCGTCACGCACTCCGGGGTCTACCTGATTGTCGCAGGCGACGTTTTGCTGCCAGCGCCCCTGGGTAAGAGTCTCGTAGGTCTGCAATCGCATCGGAACCCCGGGATCCTGCTGCTCGCGGTCTTCTCGACTGTAGCCCGGCGCGTACAGGAATAGCTTGTCGACCTTGTCGGGATTGCGTGCGGTGTAGCCGCCGGTGCGGGTACCACCCGCTGACCAGCCGATCAGACTGACCTTGTTTACTCCACGGAGTTCGCGAATGTAATCAACCACGGTCGCAATCTCTTCCCAGTCCGACTGCGTAGTCGACAGGCCACCTGTAAAGTCTGGTTCGCACGCTTCTTTCAACGGATGCGGCATTACCAGCCGCTGGTTTTCAGAATCCATGTTGCAGGCGTTATCCATTGTAGGTCTGGGCGAGCGGCCGTAACCGGTATGATCCATGGCGAAGGTATCGAAGCCAGCTTCCGCGAGGTATTCCATCCAGCTGTAATCCTTGTACTGCAGGTCGTAGTCGGGGATGGATGAAACCGAACCACCGTGGACGAATAACACCACTCGCCCCTCTCGGGGCTGGCCTGTTTCCCAGCGATCCGCCGCCGTTTCACTGTAGCGTTCTCTCAGATAGATGCCGACGCGTTGACCCTTGTTCGCGGGTGCAGTAGAGACATGGGGAACAAAACGCTCGATAGTGACGATGTCTGATTGAGCCTGGCCTGCAGTCGACATAAACGTAAACAGAGGTAGTAATGCGAGTTTCAGTAAATTGGCGCGTAAAGGCATGGTTTTCGCCTCCTTGATCGTTATTTTTTTACCTGTCGTGGAAACCAGAACCCGCTGACCCCGAGATCGCCAGATCAACGTGCTTTATTAAGTTGACAGGCGCTCGATGGTATCGCAATAGTCAGTTATTAACCATCGCATCGCTCAAATCCCGCGAGCGCTTCTCGAACAATCTGTTATCAGATTAGATCGGTGGACAGATGGCTGGTCGGCTTTTATGCTGTTTGACGCGCCAGCCCGACGCCTGTCAGAAACCCGGTTCAGCTATGGAGGCATATAACGGTGAACCTCAGAACGCGATTTTTTGAGATAGGAACCTTAGTCCTTGTTGCATTATTTCTGCCTGTGAGGGGGCAAGCGCAGGTTCCACAGACGATGCAGGCCGTCGAAATTCGCCAGTTCGGCGGTCCGGACGTTCTGACCTTGCAAGAGGTTGTTACGCCCGAACCCCAAGCGGATGAATTGCTGCTGAGGGTGCATGCTGCTGGCGTCAATCCCGTCGATACCGGTGCGCGTTCCGGCCGTTCTGCCGCCCTGACTAATGCTGCTTTGCCTTATATCCCCGGATTCGATGTCAGCGGCGTAGTGGTAGCCGTTGGATCTGCGGTGAGCGGATTCAGTGTCGGCGATCCTGTCTATGCCATGCTTGATCTGCGACGCGGAGGGGCTTATGCCGAATATGCGCTGGTGAAGCAGAACGAGGCAGCCTTAAAGCCGGGAAATCTAAGCTTCGCTGAGGCGGCAGCATTGCCGCTAGTGGCGCTAACCGCCTGGCAGGCTTTGTTCGATACTGCCGAACTGCAGCCCGGTCAGACGGTATTGATCCATGGTGGCGCTGGCGGTGTAGGGTCTATAGCCGTTCAGCTGGCAAGGTGGAGAGGCGCCAGGGTGATCGCTACCGGTTCCGATTACAGTCAGGATTTCTTGCGTGAACTGGGAGCGGATGTGACTGTGGATTACCGCAATCAGCGGTTCGAGGATTATGCCGACGGTGTCGACGTGGTGCTCGATACCGTGGGACGCGATACCCAGGTTCGTTCTCTGGGCGTTGTTCGGGACGGAGGAATTCTGGTATCGCTGGTGGGGCTGGTACCTGAGGCCAGGAATCCTCCGGCGGGGGTTCGGGCTATTTCCATTCTGGTTCGGGCCGATGGCCCGCAGCTGGGCCAACTCGGAGAACTCCTTGCTGATGGTGTAATTCGCCCCGTAGTCAGTTATCGGTTTCCCCTCACAGATGCGCCCGAGGCACACCGACAAATCGAGACTCGCAGTACCCGTGGCAAGATCGTGCTTGAAACAGGCTTCTGAGCGACGCCGCGCTTGACATTCGTCCGGCTTAAAAATACTGTACATATATACAGTATTTTTAGTTGCTATCATGGCCACAGAATCCCCCCAGGAAACCGGGTGCGAGTATCTCTCTGCACCTGGAGAGAAGTCGCAGCCTTCCGATTTGCCAGCCTGTTCCGTCGCTAACTACCCCGGCTATGCCGAGCTGCATTGTATTTCCAACTACACTTTTCTGCGTGGCGCCTCGTTTCCCGAAGAGCTGGTAGAGACTGCCAGTAACTTTGGATACCGGGCACTGGCAATCACTGACGAATGTTCTCTAAGCGGTGTAGTGCGTGCCCATGTGGCGGCGAGGGACAGAGGACTCAAGCTGATAGTGGGTTCGGAATTCATCGTCAGCAGTGGAGCCGCACCAGCCGCCTGTCATGACTTCGAGCTGGTGCTTCTGGCAACCAGCCGCATCGGCTATGGTCAGCTTAGCCACTTGATTAGCTGCGCGCGGCGCGAAACCCGTAAAGGCGATTATCGTCTTGACCGTGAAATGCTGGAAAGTAACCTGCCCATTGAATGTCTCGCACTCTGGGTGCCGGATATCAAACAGGCAGCTGAAACCACCGTTTCGCAATTAGTATGGCTGAACCGATTGCTGCCCGGCAGACTGTGGATTGCAGTCGAGCTGTTGCTGCGGGGCGACGATAGGAAGAGGCTGCGCTACCTGCAGCAACTGGGCCGGCAGTTTGCCGTCCCCCTGTGTGCTGCCGGCGGCGTCTACATGCACAGCCAGCAGCGGCGTATTCTGCAGGATACGGTTACGGCTATTCGTCTGGGCAGGCGTATTGATGAGCTGGGTTTTGATGGTGAGCCCAATGGTGAAAGACATCTGCGAAAACTGGAACAACTGGTCAAATTATATCCACATCAATTACTGGAGGAGACGGTCCGAATAGCCGACCGCTGTCGCTTTTCTCTTGATGAGCTCCGTTATGAATATCCAAGGGAGCTGGTGCCGGATGGCTATGCTGCGCATGCCTGGTTGCGCGAATTGACCGAGCAGGGTATTCGCCGACGCTGGCCCGGTGGAGCCACGGCTGAGGTGCGTAATATCATCGAACATGAGCTGGCACTGATCAGGGAGCTGCGTTATGAACACTACTTTCTCACGGTTCATGATCTGGTGGATTATGCCCGTAGCAAGGGCATTCTCTGTCAGGGCCGTGGGTCTGCTGCCAATTCAGCAGTCTGTTACTGCCTGGGTATCACCGAGGTAGACCCGGCAAGGGTGGCAGTACTGTTCGAACGTTTTATTTCCCGCGAACGCGACGAACCACCGGATATCGACGTGGATTTTGAGAATGCTCGCCGCGAGGAAGTCATTCAGTACATCTACCGCAAGTACGGCCGCGGCAGGGCAGCGCTGGCGGCTACCGTCATTACCTACCGCTCCCGTAGCGCTATCCGTGATGTTGGCAAGGCACTTGGTATCGAGAATGAGCTGCTGGATCATGTATCCAGGTCCATCTACTGGTGGGGATCCAGTCTCGAAGAACAGCTGTCTGATTCGGGAATCGATTATTCCGACCCGCGCATCAGGCAGCTGGTATACCTGACCGGTAACCTGATCGGTTTCCCTCGCCATCTGTCCCAGCATGTGGGGGGATTTGTCATCAGCCAGGGTCTGCTGTCACATCTGGTGCCTATCGAAAATGCCGCCATGACGGATCGCACGGTGATTCAGTGGGAAAAAGATGACCTGGAAGCACTGGGTTTGCTAAAGATCGACGTGCTGGCGCTCGGCATGCTAACTGCAGTACAGAAATGCCTGAAACTAGTGAGCGAGTACAGCACCGAGGAACTCACGATGCAGAAGGTTCCCGCTGAAGACCCACTGGTATACGAAATGATGGGGGAGGCGGATACCGTCGGCGTGTTTCAGATCGAATCCAGAGCCCAGATGAGTATGCTGCCCCGGCTGAAGCCTCGTAATTATTACGACCTGGTAATCCAGATTGCGATTGTGCGACCCGGTCCTATTCAGGGTGATATGGTGCATCCCTACCTCGCGAGGCGCGCCGGCAAAGAGGAGGTTTCCTACCCGGGTGATGAGGTTAAAAAGGTTCTGGAAAGGACACTTGGGGTACCGATTTTTCAGGAACAGGTTATGCAGCTGGCGATGGTGGCGGCCGGCTTCAGCGGCGGCGAAGCGGATCAGCTGCGTCGTGCGATGGCTGCGTGGAAGAGGAAGGGGGGGCTGGAGCCCTACCGTGACAGATTGATCGAGGGCATGCTGGAGCGGGGTTATGAACGGGGTTTTGCCGAACAATTATTCCGCCAGATACAGGGATTTGGGGATTATGGTTTCCCCGAATCGCATTCTGCCAGCTTTGCCCTGATCGCTTATGTGTCTTCCTGGATGAAGTGTTATCACCCGGCGGCTTTTTGCTGCGCGCTGTTGAACAGCCAGCCTATGGGTTTCTACGCACCGGCTCAGCTTATTCAGGATGCGAGGCGCCATGGTGTTGAGGTGCTGCCGGTGGATGTGAACAGGAGTTTTTATGAATGTACGCTGGAATACACTGGAGGCCTGGGAGCAGTATCCGCTGTTCCAGTTCCTTCCCGGACAGAATGCGTCGACAAAGGATGTGATTTTACCCGCAATCCGTCACCGTCGCTGCGTATCGGTTTCAACCAGGTAAAGGGATTATCGGAAGCTGGGGCCTGGGCCATTGTAGATGCCAGGGAAAAGGCAACTAGTAAGGAGAGACAAGAAGCAAATACAAATATAAAGACAAAGACAAAGACAAAGACAAAGGGGCACATTTGTCGCCAGCAGATAGCTGCTACAGGTGAAAAATTTGGCACGGTAAGAGATCTGATTTTCCGCAGTGGTATCAATAAAAAAGATCTGGAGGCGCTCGCGGCTGCCGATGCGCTGCGTGGAGTGAGTGGTGACCGGCATCGTGCTTTCTGGTATGCCGCCGGTGTTGAGTCAGAAAAAAGCTGGTGCCCGGTTGTAGAATCTGTCCTGCGGTGCGCCGCCGATAATGAAATAAAGACCGCGGGCAGGGTAATGTCCGGCAGTTTTTATGCTGACCCGAAATTCGATAGCGAACCTGAAGTGGATGTCTTGCTGCCGGTAGCTTCGGAGGGTCAGAACATCATGGCAGACTACGGTGCGACCGGATTTACCCTGCGCCGCCACCCGTTGGCGTTATTAAGAGATCATCTGCAGGATTACCAGGTAACCTGCGCCAGCATGCTTGACGAGGCTGCCAACGAAAGCGTTGTCAAGACGGTTGGAGTTGTGACATGTCGGCAGCGTCCCATGACAGCATCAGGTGTCACATTTATTACCATGGAGGACGAAACGGGTTGTGTTAACGTGGTGATCTGGCCAGCGTTGGGAGAGCGACAGCGGCCGGTGGTGCGCCAGGCCAGGTTGCTGGGGGTGAGTGGTCACGTGCAGCACAGTGATGGAGTGACTCACCTGATAGCCCGAGAGTTGGTGGATCTCACCCATTGGTTGGGAGCCATGCAGCTGTCTTCCAGGGACTTCACTTGATGCAGCCGCCAATTGTTGATTCACAATACGAGACTACCAAGTCAGCACATTCATGGAAGCAACAGAAAGGCTTGGATAGCTGCTAAAATGCTTGTCACTACACTAGGATTAACTAATTTGGATAAAGGGACTGGGCATCGTGTGCCATGACCGTAAGCCTATGGATAACAATCAACTGTTTCTCAATAATGCCCAGATAACTGAATTCAATGAGAAAGGATTCCTGGTAGTGGACTTCGGCATTGATGATCGCCTGCTCGAAGCGATCAGGTACAAGGTTTTTCCCTACTACCCCGACGAATTCAAGAATCAGCCCACTATACCTGCTCGAGTGCAGGACGTGTGGCAGAAAGTTGACGAGGTACGTCAACTAGCGGTTAACAGAGACATACTGCAAGCACTGGAACAACTGTACGGTCGCAGACCACTACCGTTCCAGACCCTGAATTTTCCCGTGGGAACTGCGCAGCTGCCACACTCGGATACGATTCACTTCAATTCGATTCCGGGAGGGTATATGGCGGGGGTCTGGGTTGCGCTGGAAGACATGGACGAGAACAACGGGTCTCCCATTTACTATCCCGGTAGCCACAGGCTTCCCGAGCTGAATATGCAGGACCTGGGTCTCGGTAACGGTTACGAGTATTACAAGGAATACGAACAGTGTATCCAGAGGTTGATTGTCGAGCGTAGCCTGAAGGAAGAATACGCGATAATCCGCAAAGGCGAGGCGCTGATCTGGCATGCCAACCTCTTGCACGGAGGAGCGCCTCGCAAGGATCCATCCCGAAGTCGTCACTCCCAGGTAACCCATTACTTCTTTGCAGATTGCAGGTACTACACGCCAATGCTCAGCAGCGAAGGTAATCTTAGCTACCGTGATCCGGTCTGGATTCCCGAGTCTGCTGACGAAGTACCACAGGTATTGAGGAAACTGTCGCCAGGTCTGGTCCGGCGAGTGTTACGCAAGCTGGGCCTGGTTGCCGGAATGTAAACTGATCATGTGGCTTTCGGGAGGGTACCAGAGCAACGCAGCCCTGCTGTCTGATTGGGATTCCTTTCTTCTCTGTCATGCAAAAATACCGTGCAAAAACCAGCATCGGTCCCCGGTCTTCTCTCGATAAATCCAGAGGCGGCTGCCGTTATCCTCCTGAGCCACGTAGTAGTCACGCCGTACATCAGTGCCTGACCACCAGCGGGTTTCAATGCGTTCGGGCCCGCTAAGTATACGCAGAGATTCGTGATGATAGAGTTTGCCGTTGCACACCTTCAGCACCTGTGGCTCTGGCAGTAACCACAATGGTCTGGGGTTGTCGGTGCAGGGATGGTCGGCCGCCCGCCTTGCTGCTAATAGCGGGTCCTGTTGTGAGGTAGCGTATTCCGGACAGTGTTCTGCGACACTGGCAATTTTCCTCACTGGTTCTTCCCCAATTCGTGCCTGCAGTTGCTCCATAAACAGGTCCAGCCGCCTGCTTCCAGCACTGGTTTTACCACTATCGTGTAACAGTTCGCCCGACTGCCCCAGGTAGGCGTCGAAGCGTACGACCTGCATTTTTAATGCAATAACCGGTGCTGGAACAGCCAGGTTATTAAAATGAATCTCCAGCAACTGCAGCAAATGCTGGCGACAGCGACTGGGCTGGCGCAGCCCCATGGTTATCGAGGTGCAGCTCTGTCGTTCATGGATCAGTGATACAACCAGACGGCTGGTGCTGAGATCGCGGCGGCGCAGAAAATCCACCAGCTGGGCCAGAAACTCCTCGAGAACCGGTAATAACAGCTGCACATTTTCAACCTCGCAGAGCAGATCGTAGCTGCTGCTGAAGGCTGGTGGCGGTTGGTAATATCTCTGTGGCTCCGGTCGTTCACCCAACGCTCTTTGCAGTTGGTTGACGAAGCTGCTGCCAAATCTTTTGCGCAGACCATCGGTTGGTAGCCGCCAGAGATCCTGCAGGCGACGGACTCCCATGTTGTAAAGGCGTCGACGCTCTTCCCGGTTCAGTTCCAGCACATCGGTAGAAAGGCGGCCGAGAGCGGAACGTAGGTTATCTCGGCGATGAACCAGAAGATTACGGTCGCCACGCGCCAGCAGCAGGCTGCCGGTCACGGTGGGGCTTGCCGCGTACCGGAACCGGGGTTCCAGGTTCCAATCCTGCAGTTGTTTCACTATTCGGGGTGCCAGCAGCCCGTGCAGCGCATTGATACCGCCAAAGTAGCGCAGGCTGCTGCGCACTTCGAAAACCAGAGAACAGCAATGAAAACTCACACTGGAGCTGACTCCGGTTGCCAGTTGGGCCAGCTGCTCAAGGTACTGCTGCTGAAGCTTGTCCGTTAGCTCTGCCAGTTGTGGAAGGTGCAGGGCATACCAGAGACTTGGAGCTTGCGTTTGTTCCGCTGCTGTCGGAGGTGGTTGTTTTGCCCGACCATGAAGTGGAATTATCTTGTCTGCAGCAGCAGGGCTTGGCTTTATTAACGGCAGCCCCGGGGTGGATTCTTGTTCTTTCATGGGTTGTTATACCGATCGGGCTGCTGATGAGGCAGGTTTTCCGGGTACAGGTTCAGTTGTACCGACAGGGGACGAAAGTTGCCTCGTGCTTTAAGCACGACGATTTCTGTCTTGTGGCAATAATCGCCCTGTCTTGTCTCAACCCAATTGGCAGCCAGCTGATCTCTTTCACATCGTTTTCCTATCCTTCTTTGCTGCTTTTTATTGTTCCTTTTTTTTACCTCGAGGCGTAAGAAAGACTGTGAGTACTTACTGATGCGATGCTGAAAAAGCACGCCCAGGGTTTTCCCGGTTTCTGCTGCCAGCTGTAACCGGCGTACTACCCTGTCCGGCAGCCAGTTCTGCCAGGCCAGCACCAGACCGCAGCTACCAGTTTGCAATGCCTTCTCCATGCTCCACAGCGCATCTTTACAGGAGGTGTTCAGGTTGATTACCAGTATCTGTTCGGGGTCGATACCCGCCTGCAGCAGGGCCGGGCTGTTAAGCAAGTAGGGAGGCGATATCCAGAGAATCCACTTGTCTTGCCTGACGATTTCCCGCATTAGTGGTACCAGTAACTGCAGCTCTCCCATGCCCCACTGTTGGCTGACGATTTCCACGATTGCATTATGGGGCCAGCCCCGACCCGGCAGGATATCGTCCAGTTGTGGGTAGCCGGTGGGCTGACCATAGTTGCCAAGGCCGGACATGTCGCAGCCGCGCCATAGAACCGGGTTGCGTGTCAGTAACTCACCGATTGCTTCGTCCCGGTAGGCCTTGGTTTTACTGGTCTTTGTGAATTCCCCGTGCGTTTCATTTATTGTTGTCATCGGACTTTTTATGTAGCTGCAGCATGGCGGCTTTATCATCAATAACTGTATATATATACAGTATTATAACCAGGATTTTTTTTTCAGCAACAGCCAGTGCCGCTCAGATTCAAGCCGCTCGGGAGAACAGCTGTGCGGCGTCAGTTTTCACCCAGCCGGTAGCGTGAAAGAAGACCGATGAAACAGAAGATCGACGAAGGTAATGTCCTGATTTACTTGAATTATTAAAGGATTGTGACTAAACGCCGTTAACTCCCCTGACGCAAGGGAGTCCTGTATACAGGGGTGCGTATTTGCAATTCACAACAAGACATTAGGAGAGGAGTCATGGGTAAAAAGCCAGATATGGTAATTGTGGTCATCACTCTGTTCGTGGTCAGCGTACTGGCCAGCAGTGTAGCGCAGAGCGCTCTGTTCTAGCCTCCGAGTAATTGCCGGCCCACGAAGTTTGCAGATCAGCTTCTTTACTCAAGACCAGAGTAACAGACCGCCCGGCTACACCAGCAAGCACCCGCTGCGCTGGTAAATTCCCGATTCAGTAATCACCGCATCCAGCGGCACGTCCCAATCACTGACAGGAATCCTGTCCACTTTTTGATTTTCGTAAGCCAATCCCACCAGTCGCGGACGCTGGAAACCCAGCCGCTGCCGGTACGCAAAGGTACGATCATAATACCCCTTACCCATACCCATACGATTGCAATCGGCGTCGAATCCGACCAGAGGAACGAAGACCAGATCCAGCGACAGGGGTTGAGCGAGTCGGCTGATCAATTGGTCTGGTTCGAGGATGCCCCAACGATTGGGCAATAGTCCGTCACCGGCTCGAAATGGCGCAAAGCTGACCTTGCCCGGTCGGTGGGCGCTCAATACCGGCAGGTATACCCGCTTACCCATCTCCAGTGCTTGCGAGAGAAGAGCGAGGGGATCCAGTTCATGGTCGCAGGCTAAATACAACGCCACGCGTCGCGACCGCCTGAAGAAACTACTTGTAACGATTTGCTGACAAACCAGGTGGGCTTTTTCCTGCCGTTGCATTGCCGAAAGAGACCGACGCTGCTGACGTAATTTCTTGCGCAAACTGATGCGTTCAGAATCAGTCATCGGAGTTCGGAAAGAGTCGGCTGCAAGGCGGTACGCGTCTCATAAAGACGGGTGTTAAAGGTAAGTTCCCCAAAACACCGCTACCAAAGTTGCCCTGAACCGAAAGGCTCAGGTGGTGGCCCCCGCGACGTATAAGGCTTTCCGTCTGGCGGACATGCGCAACAACATCTGGCGGGCAGCCTCCGGGTTTACAAATATCGGCTCAAGAACATGTTTGATTGGCAAATGTTCCAGGAAACTATGCCGCTAGTATAGCTTCGACTTGGTCCAGACGCCAGAATCCGGGAATCATGCTGTTGAATGAGTAATACGGATCGCTGGTGAAAGAGCAGCGTAATCGGTAATGAGTTGTCGCAGGCCGGGTTACATCTCCAGTTGGCGGCTGCGTTGCAGCGCCTGCTCAATCTTTTCCTCCAGCCGGTCGATCTGCTCTCCGTTAACCCGGCGGTATTCGGTTAACAGACGGTTTTTCTGTAACAGTTCATAGGTAATGTTAAGCGCCGCCATGACCGCCACTTTCTCGCTGCCGTGAATATTGCCGCGCTCTTTGACTTTGCGCATGTTTTCATCCAGGTAGCGAGCAGATTTCAGTAGTGCTTCCTGGTCCGAAGGGGGGCAGTTTATCTGGTATTCCTTGTCGAGAATTCGTATTTGCACTGATGAGCTTTTGTCGGACATGAAAGTTTTCCAAGCTTGGTAATTTCGCGATGCGAGTAGGAGCCTGCCTTATTGTATACCTAACGAGAATTGCCTGGACACATGAGCGAGTTCAGACGTCATTGCAGCTATTGAGTTTCCTCCAGTGCCTTCAGTCGGGCCAGAATTGATTCCAGTCTGGACTTTGCAATCTTGTTTTTCTCCATTAATTCCCGTTTCTCGCCTTGCCAGTTTTCCTCGTTGGCTCGAAGTAACTGGTTTTCCTGCTTTATCTCTCCGCATAGTGCTATCAGGGCATCTACCTTCTCTTTCAGGGATTGAAACTTATCTTCGCTCATTGCTTGAATCCATGGGCCCTTGGTTAATTTTTAGTGAGGGCAATGCGTTACCGAATCTTGTTTAGGTTTGCGATAACTATAGAGGGCAGGTCGAGAAGGGTCAATGATACACTTCTCAAAAATGACATGGGGTGTCCTGATTGCCAGTTGCTACCAGTAGATGCGCAATTTCTCCTAGTTTCTACTTCGCACTCGTCTGGAAGCTTGAGTATCCATATAATTAACCGGTGCGTCTCTTTTTGCCGCGCAAGACCTGAATACAAAGAGAGAAATTTATGACAGTCGATTACCGCGAAATGAAGCGTCGCCGCAAGGAACTGATGGCTCAGATGGAGCCCAACAGCATTGCGATTGTTGCTGCTGCGACTCCAAAAACCCGCAACAACGATGCCGAATACCCCTATCGTCAGAGTAGTGATTTTTATTACCTGACCGGTTTTGTTGAGCAGCAGGCGGTACTGGCACTGATGCCTGGAAGGAAGCAGGGTGAAGTGGTGTTGTTCTGCCAGGAAAAGGATAAGCTGAAGGAACTCTGGAACGGAGTGCTGATGGGACCCGCTCTGGCGAGCAAGGAACTGCTAATCGACGATGCTTTCCCGATTTCGGATATCAATGAAATTATTCCTGGTCTGATAGAAGGTCGCGAACGGGTTTACTACTCGATGGGTAGTGATCCCCAGTTTGATCAGCAGGTCATGGATTGGGTGAATGTAGTGCGAAGTCACAAGGGGCTGGGGGTTCACCCCCCTGGAGAGTTTCTTGTGCTGGATCATTTACTCCATGAGCAGCGGCTGGTGAAAAGCAGGGAAGAAATCAGGTTGATGGAGAAGGCGGCTAAAATCTCGGCTCGCGCTCATAAGCGTGCGATGCAGGTCTGTAAACCGGGTGTGCACGAGTATGAGCTCGAGGCTGAAATGCTGCATGAATTCTATCGAAATGGCAGCCGTTCGCCGGCATACAATTCCATTGTCGCGGCGGGAAATAACGCCTGCATCCTGCACTACGATACCAATAATGCACAGGTCAAAGACGGAGACCTGGTGTTGATTGATGCTGGCTGTGAATATCAGCACTACGCCTCCGACATAACCCGAACCTTTCCAGCTAACGGCACTTTCAGCGCCGAGCAGCGTGCGATCTATGACATTGTCCTGAAGGCCAATCTGGCGGCAATCGAGGCAGTAAAACCAGGCGTTCCCTACGATGAGTCTCACAACATTTCGGTGAGAGTCATTACTTCCGGATTGATTAAGCTGGGCCTAATCAAAGGAACCCCGGGTAAGGCTATCAAGGAGCAAATCTATCGCGACTTTTACATGCATAAAGTCGGGCATTGGCTCGGCATGGATGTCCATGACGTTGGAGACTATCGGATCGATGGAAGCTGGCGATTGCTTGAGCCTGGCATGGTGACAACCATTGAGCCGGGTATCTATATCGCGCCTGATAACCGCAAGGTGGCAAGCAAATGGCGCGGCATCGGTGTCAGAATCGAGGACGATGTGCTCGTTACCCGCGGAGGTCACAAGGTGCTGAGTAATGATGTCCCGAAAGCGGCTGATGAAATCGAAGCACTTATGGCTGGCAAGCTTCACTGATCGAGTTCATTGCCATCAGGTACGAATATGATCATTCAAAAACCGATGGGAAAATACGATTTGGTGGTCATTGGCGCCGGTATGGTCGGCGCCAGCTTTGCCCTGGCGTTGGCAAAGTCGCTGCGAAAGGAATGCGCGGTGCTTATTGTAGAAGCTGCCCATTCTGACCCGGACCGGTCAGCTTCACCGAGTTTCGACGATCGTTCGACGGCGCTGTCCTTTGGAAGCAGCTTGATACTGAAGAATATCGGTCTCTGGGATTCAATAGCAGATTCAGTTACTCCAATTGACCAAATTCATGTCTCGGATCGTGGCCACTTTGGATCTGCCGTGCTCGATGCTGTTGCAGAGGGAGTCGCCGCGCTAGGGTACGTGGTTGAAAATCGTCGGTTCGGCGACAGCCTTGGCAGGGCATTGCGAGATTCAGAACGCCTGGCGCTTCTGGCGCCTGCCAGGGTGGAGTCCATCAAGCCGATTGCCTCCGGTATGCACTTGCAACTGAGTGATGCGGGCGGCAATTCGTTTCAACTGGAAAGCAGTGTTGTGGTCTTGGCTGATGGGGGCAGGTCTCCTATTTGTAGTCAGCTGGGAATCGCCTCCGATAGGGAACAATACGGTCAGCAGGCTATGATTGCCAATATTGCGTTCGAAAATTCTCACCATAACGTTGCTTTCGAACGATTCACTGACAGCGGACCACTCGCCATTCTTCCACTACAGCCGCTGGATGGAGAGAACCGGGGCGCGCTCATTTGGACCATACCGAATGACGGCATAGCAGACTACATGGCTCTTGATGACGAGCAGTTGCTAGAGCGTCTCCAGGACCGATTCGGTTTTAGGCTTGGTTCTATAACCCGTATTGGACAGCGTTTTTGTTATCCATTGAGTCTGCAGGTGGCGAGAGAACAGATCAGACCCGGGCTGGTCTTGCTTGGAAACGTGGCGCACACTTTGCACCCGGTTGCAGGGCAGGGGTTTAATCTGGCATTGAGAGATGCCGAGGTGCTTGCTGGCGTTTTGGCCGAAGCGATCAACGCCAATGTCGGACCGGGTGAGATGCAGGTACTACAGAAATTTGTGCAGCGTCAGGCGAGCGATCAATTACGCACGATAGGGTTTTCGCACTACCTGACTCGTTTATTTTCCAGTAACCGGGGCAGCCTTGTATGGGCTAGAAAGTTTGGACTTGCCTCCATCGATATTTTACCGCTGGTAAAACATGAGTTTGCCTATGGCGCTATGGGGCTGGCGGACCATTAGCTGGTAAAGCCAATGGCTTGCCCTATGGCTTCGCGGTTAATGCCGTCCTGATGCTCTCGATCCGCTTGCGGTTCACGCCCATATCGCTGTAACCGACGCGTGACGCAGATCTTACGTGAGTTAATCCACTGCCAGGCTCGTAGAGAAATTCCACATCGTCAACAAAACCCATGAGGCGACTTGTGAATTCGGCGTACAGGTAGTTCCCGTCGGAGCTGATAATACGTGCTTCGGGCAATCCAAGCAGAACCTGTTGTACCTGAGCCAGGTTGGCCTGCAGAGGGGCGATGGTGTGGCTTTCGCGCGTTTCGAAACTGCACACACAATTTGGCGAATCCGGACAACCTGCAAGGCGTCCATCGAGGTTGCCAATATCCTGGGGCGGTTCTCCTGCACAGGCCGACAATAACGGGAGGCAGGCCAGGGTAAATCTTCTCTTCATGCGATTGGATCCTTCAAAAAAGAGTTAACACTCATACCTCTGTATTTACTGTCATGGGGAATTATTGGATTACTGTCATACCCAACCATTCGGCTATCAATGCGGGTTTTTCCTCGCCCTCTATTTCGACGGTCACAGCGTGTTTCAGCAAATAGCGTCCCGGCTGTTTCTCACTGGCCTCCAGGAGGGTAAAGCGGGCGCGGATGTTACTGCCCACCCTGACTGGATTGATAAATCTTACCTTGTCGAGACCGTAATTTATGCCCATGACTGCGCCTTGTAATTTGATGCCGCCATTATTATTGCTGAACATGCTAAGCAGTGACAGCGTCAGGAAACCGTGGGCAATAGTGGCGCCGAATGGAGTTTGAGCAGCCCGCTCCGGGTCGATGTGGATGTATTGAAAGTCTTCCGTGGCCTCGGCAAAGTGATTGATGCGGTCCTGGTTGACCTGAAACCAGTCGGTAACACCGACTTCTCTACCGAGATGATCGGTAAGTTCAGCAGGATCGATTACATTGCTCATGATTTTGTTTCTCCATAGATGCGGCGACAGAGCGGCCTAGGCTATCACAGGGCGGACTTTGAGCGCACCATGCAGGGCAGTCTGCTGTTACCGCGACCCATGCCAGCCTATAATGGTCAGGGATGATTACAGACGCGCAGAACAAGCACTTTGATATAGCAATAGTCGGTGGCGGTATGGTCGGAGCCTCGCTGGCCTGCGCACTCGCGGATACTGGCTTGCTAATAGGTCTTTTTGACCAGACCCGGTTCGAACCGGACAAGCTGCCCTGTATCAACTCTCAGCCGCTGTTTGATCCAAGGGTTAGCGCCATCGCGCCAGCATCCCAGCGTTTTCTCAGCGATCTGGGTGTGTGGGAGATATCCCAAACGGTGCGAGTCTCACCCTATACGGATATGACTGTGTGGGATGCCGAGGGTACTGGTTCAATTCATTTTTCGGCCGCGGATATTCATGAAGAATGTCTGGGCCACATTGTCGAGAATTCCGCCATCGTCCTCGGTCTTTACGAGCGGCTTCGTCAGCATACCAATGTATCTCTGCTGTCTCCGCTGACGGTGATCAGTTTTGAGCGGTTGACGGACGATCCGCCAGGCAGTGTGAAAATCGTTACCAGTGACGGTAAGGCCTGCATAGCCACCCTGCTAATCGGGGCCGATGGCCCCGGGTCTCGAATTCGTCAGCTCGCCAACTTCCAGACCCGCGAGTGGGATTATCAACATCAGGCGATCGTTACGACGGTACGCACTGAGAAACCTCATCAGGCCACAGCCCTGCAGCGATTCATGGGAACCGGGCCGCTGGCATTTCTGCCTCTGTTGGATAGCACTGCGCCGGAAGGCGAGCAGCAGCATTACTGCTCTATTGTCTGGTCGAATGTGCCAGATCAGGCCGAGGCGTTGTTGCAACTGGATGACCAGAATTTTGCCGCCAGGCTCGCCGCTGCGATAGAGCATCGCCTAGGCGATATCGAATGGGTCGATCGTCGTCTCAGCTTCCCCCTTCGACAGAGGCATGTTTCTGACTATGTGCAGCCTAACATTGCTCTGGTAGGTGACGCTGCGCACACCATCCACCCGCTTGCCGGTCAGGGAGTGAACTTGGGGTTCAGTGACGCCAGAACGCTGGCCGATCTGATCCATGCGGCGCTGCGGAGGAACCGACCATTCGGTGAGTATTCCGTTCTTCGTGCTTATGAAAGAGCTCGAAAAGGTCAGAATCTGGGGATGATGGGGGTCATGGAAGGGTTCAAACGGCTATTTGCTGACGATGCTCTTTACGCCAGATGGCTCAGAAATGCCGGTATGAGCGGACTGGATCGCCTGGGATTTTTAAAGCACCGCTTGATGCGCCAGGCGATGGGACTCCACAGAACGGAAAGCAGACGATAAGCTCACCTAGCTTCCCGCAATTCGGTAAGGCTGTATTCCGAAGTGACTACTAGGGCTTGCGGAATTTTAGTGTCATGCGGTCGCTTTCACCGATTGCGGCATATTTCTCGCGATCCACGTCTCCCATTCTGAACTCCGGAGGCAAGGTCCAAACCCCTTCCGGGTATTCCTTGATATCCACCGGGTTGGCGTTGATTTCCGATGAGGCGACAAACTCGAAGCCAGCCGCAGCCGCAATCTCTTTGACATATTGCTCGGTGACGTACCCTGTGGTCTGCATCACCTCCATACCGGCTCCCAGTTTCGCCCGGTGTTCTACCACACCAAGAATGCCACCGGATTTTAGCGCAGCGTAAAAGGCTTCAAAGTATTCGTGCTCCAGGTCCGCCATGATCCAGTTATGCACATTGCGAAAAGTCAGCGCCATGTCGGCGCCTTCCGCAGGCCCGATGACAATCTCGTCGGGCGGCAGGAGGTGACGAATCGTGGCTTTGCCGTAAATATCGGGACGAGCCCGCATTTTTTCTTCAAAACTTTCCAGACTCCGACGGTGATAAGCCATCGCCGAATTGGGCGAGAAATGCGCGCCGAAATAGCGACCCTGTTGACGCATGTAGGGCGCCAGAATTTCTGTATACCAGCCGCCGGAAGGGCCGATTTCTATGAGCGTCATGTCGGGTCGCAAGCCAAAAAATTCCAGCGTCTCGATCGGATGACGCGACTGGTTTCGAGAGATATTGGCCTCACTGCGATGGTCTCCAACCATTATTTGTGCAAGGTTTTGCTGGGCTTCGCCATGATGATCGGCGGCTGCATATTGCGCATAAAGCACTCCGAGACAAAGCGGCAAAACTGCGAGCAGTGAGCGAACGAATTTCATCTGAAGACACTCCGGTGAATAATGAGAGCAATAATTCTTGCATGAATGGAACAGCTTGACCACCGTTGACGGGATGAAGCCCGAAGCCGTTGACGGCAGCATGGCGCTCAGGCTGTGTAGACGGTGTAAATACCGATGGCGATGAAGGCCACACCGGCGACATAGTGCAGGATCTTTTCGTTGAGATAGGCGGATAGCAGGCTACCTGCCAGCACCCCAAGCGCGGAGGCAAGCACCAGTGCAGCGGAGGCGGCAAGAAATATGGTCACCTTGCTGACTTCGCGGTCAGTAGCGAACAGCATAGTTGCGAGCTGAGTCTTGTCCCCCAGTTCTGCAATCAGCACCGAGACGAATACCAGGGAGAATACTTTCCAGTCCATCGAGGTTTAATACATACAGAGGGTTTGGCTGAATTTCATGCTGCATTATAACGGATATGGTTACACAGAGGCTCGATATAATGGCCACAGAATCGATTCGGATGGGACGCCGTTACAACGCTGATTAATTTTGAAAGCTGAACCTAGCATTGAGCTGCAACATATCGTTATTGCGGTACGCTGAATAGAAGGAATTCTGGTCGGCGCTATAGTCTACCCATAATACGCCAAACTTCAGGTTGTCCGACCAATCATAGTCGATCGATAATCGGGTCAGGTATCCCTGATCGTTCGCCAGCTTGTTCCAGACCGACAACAGCTGCAGTCGGTCGTTCCACCCGATCCAGGACAACCTGGTCCCAATGCTGGTCTGGTTTCGCTCAATTCCGAGATTGTTGATATCACCGCGGGTATGGCTGTTATCCACTTCCAGGCTAACAAGAGTGTTGCTGAATCCGTTGTATTCGATACCCACGACCCCCAGCACCCGGCTGCGTTCCTGCCACCCATCTCCGCGCGCAAAGTCCTCCAGCTCCAGCGGCATAACGGGGCTGTTGCGGTGCAGACCCAACTCTCCGAACACCAGCCAGGAGCCGGCTACCCGGTTGGCAGCCATGCCGAGCGCCTGCATGCGTTGTTGAGAAAAATGGAACACCGGGCTGGCGGACTGCATCTGGCTGATACCGTCCAGGCTTAACTGATTGTTGTTGAATTCACCGGCGACTATCTGTATATCGCCGTCAGCATAGTGCGTTGAAGCACGCAGAAAAACTTCGGCATCGTTATCCGGGTCCTGTCTATCGATTAGCCAGTTGTCCTGGCGCAGGGTAATGAACTGATCAAACTCGTCGCCATCCGGCGCCATATCGTTGTAGCCGGCGTGGTAGGTGAATACGCCGTCAATGACCCAGTCCTGAAGCGAGTAACTCAAGTGCAGTGCTGGAACCTGGAGCCTTATGTTCTCGAGGTCCTGCTGACCGAAAGTGTACTGGTCTTCGGTATTGATCAGGTCTGTAACTCGCAGATATTCCGCAAAACCCCAAGCCTGAATCTGGTGTCCGGCTTTGAGATAGAGGCCATTGTCGAAGGTTTTTTCCAGATAAAAATCCCGCACTTCCGTGCGGGTTCTAAAGAGATTACGTTCGGATTGAGTAAATGGCGTATCTTTTTCGATATCGTAAACCCCGTCACGATAAGCTTTACCACTGAAACGGAAATTCAGCGTGTCTGAGGCTTGCCAGTCAAATTGCGCATACAGACTTGTTTCAAGCTGGGACAGCTGTTCACGAGTGCGGCTGAACGGAGGACTTGGCTGTTCGTACCCATAGGATGCTTTCTGGGTGACCCACCCCAGGATTGAATAGGGTCTGTCGCGGTCGCTGCTGTTATCTGATTCCACATCGAGATCGGAAAAAAAGTCTTGCTGTCCGCTGGTATTGATAGGGCTTAGCATCAGGCTTACCAGCATTGCCCGGAAGCCTGCAGATTGAGGGAATTTATGTGGTAATGAAAACATCGGTAGATGACACCAGTCAGTCAAGACCGCGCTGCATATACTCGGTGGTAAAAATTTCGTCGCCCAGTTCCACGTTGTAGCTGATTTCTTCTACTTGCAGAATGCTGGCATGTTCCTGGCGATCGTTACGGGTTGTAACGACCTGCATGCGTTTTATCGTCCAGATGCCGTCAATCTGCTCAATCTCGGACGAATTAAAATATTTGATCCTGTTGCTTCGCAGTTCCCAGGCCTGCGCGCGCTGCTGCAGGAAGTTGTCTTTTCTGATCCACGTGCGTAAGCGTGAATAACCGGTCGCTTCTTCAGCTTTCTCGCGGAATTCCGGTTTGGCGACTACGTCGATAACCCAGCAATCCTGGCCGTCCACAATTTCACTCTCACTGAAATAACTATAGTCGTACCAGCTGGTTTCCAGTCCGTTGATATCCGCGTAGGTAAAGTCGCTGCCAAGGAATGAATCAGAAGTGTCGCTGGTGGCGATGCGCTTGACCCGCTGCAGAGAGGGCAGATAGAGCCATGAATCATCATCGGTCTCCGGATCTGCCCAGTCATAGTTCAGGTACGCAGTTCCCCGCAGGTCGGCTGGCGAGTCGAATTGTGACAGCGAGCGTGTATCCTGGTCATAATCCTTTGTATACATGCGCAGGTTGCGCTCTCGCTGTCGACTACGGCGATCAATAAGGATAAGTCGGTAGTCAGTTATCGCAGTGTCACCGTCATACAGATTGTCATGTCGGATAATAACTTCAGTGGCGCTCAGCTCTGCAGCTAACCCTGACTGCGCCGGCATCATCAGGCATGCTACCAATGACAAGCCGGCAATCTTCACGCCCAGATTAATATGTGAACTGTTGAATTGATATGCATTATTCATAGCGACAGCTTAAGCCTATTCCCTCAAGTAGTGACATCGGATACTTGTCCGGTTTCATTAGCAGGCGCGTCGCCATCCAACCAGTAAAGAATAGCCGGCAATAAAATAAGGTCTCCTATCAGCGCGAGGAACATGATGATTGAACCAAATAGTCCTACGTAAACAATCGTGGTGAACGATGCGAGGCAAAATACACTAAATCCCGCAATAAGCACCGCGGAGCTGAATAAAACCGCCCGCCCGGATTCGGTCATGGCGTGTTCAATTGATCGTCGCGTGGAAGCTCCAGTCTTTTTCATTGTCAGATAGCGATTCATGACATGAATAGAGTCATCGACCGCGATCCCCATAGTCATCGCGCCTACCAGCATGGTGTTTAAATCGAGATAAATTCCCAGTAAGCCGGCAATTCCGCCGGTCAGCAAAATGGGCAGTACGCTGGGAATTATCGAAAGCATACCGTATTTGAACGAACGAAATAGAATAAAGAAGAAAATGCTGATTACCAGTAATGCGGTCAGAAAGGATCGAGACATACCTTCGGCAGCGTATACGTCCTGAGCAGTCCGCAAATCCATTCCTCCGGTCAACAGAGGTTCCAGGGCAGGATAATTATCGTTGACGTGGGATTCAATGGTTTGCAGCTCAATGCGGGCATCAGATGCGGCCATATTCACTATTGGCACAATCAGTCTCAGGTATCTGTTGTCGAAATCTTTCATGTCCGACAAATCTTCATTGGCACCGGAGCTGTCGTATAGCAAGAGAAATTGAGCTGCCATTTCACGACTGTCGGGCAGGCGGTAGAAGGCAGGATTGTCACCATTGAGAGCTTGGTTGATTTCTTTCAGGTAATCCACCAGTGAATTAACTGGCCCCGTTGAATCCCGAGTTTCCAGCCAGGCCTGAAACTCTTCTACCTGACGCAGAAATTCAGGATTTTTAATTCCCTCCGGTGTTCCAGAGTCCAGGATTATGTCGAGGGTCAGGACACCCCTGAAAGTTCTATCGAGGTACAGAATGTCCTGGCGCACCGTGCTGTCCTGCTTGAACTGGGTGACATAGTTTGTGTCAACCTGAATCCTGGGGACGGTATAAATGGCAAATAGCAAGCAGGCGCCGCCGCAAAGGAGAATACGATTGCGATGTTTCTGGGTGAAATCCGGGATAGCCTTGATAATTCGCGTCACCAATCCTTCCGACAGGGCACCGAGAGTCCTGCCAGGAGTTGGCGCGGTAAAACTCAACAACACCGGCAGAAGTGTCATCGCCAGAAGAAATAGAATCGCAGGGCCGATCGCACCAAGGAGAGCGAAGTCCCGGATCGTGAGAATGCGAATGACCGACAGAGCCAGAAATCCGGCCGATGTGGTTATGGCGGTGAAGAATGCCGGTTTCCAGAGACGCAGCACTGCCTGACGGGCAGCCGCCTGACTGTCTGGATTCGTTTGCAGGGCGTGATAAAACTCGACCAGTACATGGACAGTAATTCCGACACCGATAATTATCAGGGTAGGCAGCAGCGCCTGGTCTACAGTGGAGTGAGGAATGTGCAAATAGCTCTGAATCTCGTTAACGCCCAGCACTCCGACGGCGATTACCAGGCCAGGCAACACGGAAGCAACAAGTGACCGAAAACTCAGATAAAGCATGACCAAAAGCAGGATCCCCATAGCCGGAATCAGCAGTTGCAAGTCTTCCTGGACCAGAGTCTCGAAACGTTCGCTTAGCAGCGGGAATCCTGAATAGTGCAGCCGGTAGGGACCATCTTCCAGATTCTGTTCGTCGATGAATTGGTAAAACTCCTGTGCCAGAGCCACTTTGTGGGACGCGGTGTCGTCGCGATATTCGACGCGCGCGGTGATCCTTGCATGGCGCAGGTCTTCGCTCACCAGGTTGCCCAGGGCGAGATTTTCACCGCGTACGATATTTCGGATGTCGTCCAGCATTTCCGGCGCTTCAGACAGAATTGCCGGATTTTCGATCAGATAGTCAGTGCTCAGATCGTCACCGTCCGCATGGGTGAACTGGTAGTTGGTCAGGGAGCGCACCTGGGTGACAAATCGATGAGACTCAAAAAATCCGGTAACTTGGTCGATGGCTTCCAGAGTCTCGACGTTAAAAATATCGCCATTGGCGGGAAGGTACTCGATACCGACGATCAGGTATTCATAATCTCCAAAAAGATCAATCAGATATTCAAATTTTACCAGGGCGGGATCGTCGGTAACGAAATAGCGCTCGGTAGTATTGTCGAAAGGAATAGCCGGCCCCCTGAACAGCATAAGGGGTAGCAGCAGTAAACAAAAAACAAGAATAAAGTAGCGCCAGGCTGTAATTGTCCGAGCCCACGCTTTAATAAAGGCTGTCATATTGAGCGCACTGTCAGCTATTTCCCTATTTGTTACGGCCAGTCCCTGAACTGCTTGACGATGCCGCAAGTCTATTTTGCGATGCGGAATCTGGGAAGATTCCGCCCTTTGCCGTCAGAACAGTTACTACAAAACAAAAAAATTCATAAATTAGAATTTGTTATGAAGTTTTCTTAAAGTCAGTCGATAGTATTTCTGGCATAAAGACTTATCAGGATTCAGGCTGGAATCATAAACATGACGTTCGAAGAACTATGGCCGTTTGAAGTGGATTTGAGCCTGCTGGATACCAGCAGTATTACCAATATCCTGGCAGATATCGAGCAACATCTGCCGCTGATGGAAACTGACGATGATGTCAGCGAGTTACTCAAGGTAAAGGAAATCTTTGAAAAGGAACTTATGGTTTCTCACCGATTGCACTAAGAATAACAATCCTTACCTTAGTTAGTAAGCCTGATGGCCGCTCTGCCCAGCGGCCTTTTTTTTGCCTGCAGAAGAATTCTGTTGGCGATGCAATTTCACTCGATGAAACCCACGAATCAACGGGATGCTGCGATAATTGACAAAGGTCCACGGGCTAAAGTTACATTCACTGGTTTATGCTTGGAGGAATTTTTCCAATCCCCTTTAACTAGGTTCAACAAGGTAATCATTATGAGGTCGATCGTTTCTTTATTGACAATTTCCTGCCTGATCTGCGGCAACGCCGCCGCGCTGGACATCGCCGCACTCGAGCGCGCCATGACCAATCCGGAGCGCCCGGCGGAAGACAAGGCTCGCGATGCCAGTCGCAGGGCGCCGGTGGTGCTCGATTTTTTCGGTGTCGAACCGGGTATGACGGTGCTGGATATCAATGCCTCGACGGGCTGGTACACGGAAGTGCTCTCTTATGCGGTTGGATCGAGCGGCAGGGTTCTGATGCAGAACCGACCTGACAGCCGTGCCGTTGAGGCTGCTACCGTCAGGGCTGACCGACTGGGTAATGTCGTGCAGATTGGAGCGGTATCAGAAGCCGCCCCCGGCTCGGTCGATTTTGCAATCACAGCCCTGAATTTCCATGACTTCCACAATCGGGATCCCCAGGTTGCCCGCGATGTCCTGGCGCAGACCATGGCTGCCCTGAAGCCGGGCGGCATCCTCGGAATCGTGGATCATGAAGGCACCCCGGGAGCGGATAATGCCGCGCTGCACCGGATCGCTTTCGATGAGGTGGTAAGGGCAGTTACTGCAGCGGGTTTCGCGGTAATAGGCGTCAGCCAGGCGCTGGATAACCCTGCCGATGATCATACCCTGTCCCCCACCGATCCCAGCCTGGGACGCAATACCGATCGCATCGTGCTGAAACTGATGAAGATCTGATCGCTCCCGGCAAGCGTTTTTCGTGTTACAGAAGAGGGGCTTCGGTCAGGAGCCCCTTTTTGTTTGCGCGGCGCCTTGCTTAACTCAATAGCATGAGGATGGAGTTTTTGTGACGCGCAGTACTCATGCGAAACTGCACCCGCTGTTTTTAGCGTAGAATAAACACGTCCTCGTCGTTGAATCGTCTTAAGAACGCAGATCTCCTTGAAGCCAGAAACCTCTGAAAACCGGTTAGCCCGCTACCTGTCGGTATTCAAGTACAGCAAGGTGGCGCTCCAGATCGTCTGGGGTACCAGCGCGGCGCTTACCATCGTGCTGGGCCTGGCCAACCTGGTGGCCGGGGTGATGCCCGCGGCCATCGCCTTTGTCGGTCAGTTCATAGTCGATTCGGTGGTAACGGCCGTGCAGCAAAGCGGCGCAGCCAGTGAGCAGGCCCGCAGCGACGTGCTGTTTTACGTGCTGCTGGAAGCCGGGCTGGTGGTGATCATGACCGGCGCGCAGCGAATCAACACCGTTTGCCAGTCGATATTGAGGGTCCTGCTCGGCAACAGGGTTAACGTGATGATTCTGGAGAAGGCCCTTACCCTTGAGCTAGCGCATTTCGAAGATTCGGAATACTACGACAAACTGGTGCGCGCCAGGCGCGAAGCCTCCAGCCGTCCCCTCAGCCTGGTGACCAAAACCTTCGACGTAATCAAGGATTTCATTTCGTTACTTACCGTGGGCGCACTGTTGTTTCAGTTTTCACCCTATGCAGTGCTGCTTCTGGGTCTGGCCGGGGTGCCGGCTTTTGTCGCCGAAGCCAGGTTTTCCGGAGAAGCGTTTCGAATTTACCGTCGCCGCTCGGCCGAACGGCGCATGCAGATTTACCTGGAAATGGTGCTTACCCGGGAAGATGGTGTCAAGGAAGTCAAGCTGTTGCAGCTGGGCAAGGTATTCCTGCAACGTTACATCGATATTTTCCGGCGCATTTACCGGGAAGACCGCAACCTGGTTCTGCGTCGCGGTTTCTGGGGTTACGTGCTGGGTCTGCTGGCCAGCGCGGCATTTTATTTTGCCTACGGATGGGTGGCGTTTGCCGCTATCGCCACCACCATTACCATCGGTCAGATGACCATGTACGTAGCGTTGTTTCGCCAGGGCCAGACCGCCGTCACCAGCAGCCTGACTGCCATCAACGGCATGTACGAAGACAATCTTTACCTGTCCAACCTGACCGAGTACCTGGATCATCAGATACCCGAA
>Ga0181593_10000319_pt1 | contig 41169 bp, 20 predicted proteins | sample 071ome_19_FD_133756 | JGI IMG/M metagenome (GOLD analysis project Ga0181593, IMG submission 133756) | Coastal salt marsh microbial communities from the Groves Creek Marsh, Skidaway Island, Georgia - 071413AT metaG (megahit assembly) | ecosystem: Environmental > Aquatic > Marine > Intertidal...
TAATCGGACACACCTCTACATCCTGCAATGACAACACAATCAAATCAGTATTGGCAGGTATAATAGTCGAAGCAAACTCAGAACGCTCAACCAACTTGACAATATCACGTGCATTTTCAAAAGCTTTGGAACCATACTCCACCCACTTTTGTTCAACTGGATCGAATGACAACATGAGATAAAAATCATTCTTACCAGTAAACCTAGTTAAAAACCGAGACACAGTCACATCTTCTGGCACACTCACCAAAGACCATTGACCAGCCTTAGCAGCTACCTCTGGAGCCTGAGCACAAGAAAAATCTGCTGGATTTAAACGCAAGAAAAAATCCGAAAGGTCATCCAACGTCGTCGAGCCAGTAAAGTTACTCCCCACATTCAATTCGGGTAAAGCCGGTGGAGCCCCTTCTTTCGAAGATTTATCTAATGATCCTACAGACAACCAAAGCGTCGCTATAACCAGCACCGCCAGCAGTCCATAAACCAGTTTTCTCATGTTGTTCATGTTGTGCACATTAATAAGTATTTTAATAAATTCTATCATGCCACTTTGACGCTTTCACCTATACATTGCAATGTATACGTGATTAACACACCAACCCTAAAACACTGTCAATACAAAATCAGACATGGCTACCCAAAGCAATTTATTGTCCACCCAGGAATCCAATCCCAATTGAATTAACCAATCTCAAATATAAGTGCAAGCCACTTGAAAGTAATTATTAAAAAAGGTGGGGCCTGCGGCCCCACCCAATCATTTCACCAAAACCCAAAACTTAAGGCAGCTGATAAAAATCTTTCACCGGCCGACAAATCAAACCCTGACTTAACATTTGCTTCCTCAATTCAGGATTATCACAATAATAAATAGGCTTTCTTGAAAGCGCCCATATGGAGTTAACCTGAAACGAAGTATCTCCAAAGTTTACATGATCTATCAACTCAAACGTGTTGGCTTTACTGAATCGAGGAAGGAAACTTGAATTGTTAAGTCTCATTCCCAAGTCCAATTTATCAACATCAACCCCCTCAAGATCGCTATTAGGGGAGACATTATAAAAATTTAACTCACCCAATTCAAAAGTCGAATTTCTAAAAATTCTGTAGAAATCTATATGCAATTGTCTATAATTAAAGTAATCAATATTTTCTAAATTAACAGAGCCATATAATTTTAAATCATACTGAGTTCCAGAATTCACATATATATTATCTGTTACACACTCATTCATAGATTCAAAATTAAACCCAGAACCAGAAGAAATATAAAGATTTTTAATTCTTCCTGCACCATTACCACCATCAGGTGACTGAGAACGGTATTTATCACAAGGAACAATTATAGTACCATCTGTAGAGGTGTACATCTTAACCATGTATAAGCCTGGATTTTGATAAACATGATGATTTAAATCATCACTCGTGCCATCACCCCAATCAACCAGACTCAGACCACCGCTGTGACCGAAAACAACCAGGCGATCATCATTAGAAATTTCATACTCCAAAGCTAACATTTCACAAGCATCACCCAAACCATCCCCATCGGAATCTTGCTGATCAATATTTGGAAAATAATCACAATTATCAACAATAAGCATTTCATCCTCAGAAAGATCTTCTATAATAACATCTCGAGCATAAAAACCATCCTCATCTAAATCCAAACAACCATCAACATTCTTCCGGCGATCTTCATCCGAATGTTGCAAAGGTGTCCGAGGACACTTATCAACATCATCCAAAACCCCATCATTGTCATCATCAGTATCTAAAGTATCGTCAATACCATCAAAATCAGCATCAAAAGCACGGCTAGCATCATTCGGAAACAAATCCTTACGATCACCAACTCCATCATTATCAGAATCAAGAGAATCCATTGGATCATTAGGTAATTGATCACAAACGTCACCCACTCCATCATCGTCAGCATCCTCTTGAGCCTCATTTGCAACCAAAGGACAATTATCTAAGTAAAAAGGTAAACCATCAATATCTGGATCAAAATCATTCAAAAAGTCTTTATCATAACACCACTCCTTGGGCGAATCGCATAATTTTACGCTACGTACAATAATTTTACTACTGTTCTCAGGCTCAAAAGATCCTAAATAAACAAAAACAGGTGAATTATTAAAATCTAGAACATCCTTAGTTTCCCCTTCCAAAAGATTTTCTACAAAAGAAAAGTCTAAATAATTAAAATTATATTCAGTATCAAATATTATATTAGCATCTCTAAACATACGATCAAGATTTACACTCGCATTATCACCAACAAAATTAATTTTTAAAAAATCAATATTAGAACTCAAAAACATAAATGCCATTGATGAAGCACCTGAAACATCTAAATCAGCTATTTTTAAATGTCTAATTTTAGAATCTCTAAACATACTTGAAAAATCAGTAACTTTAGAAAAATCTACACTCTCCAAATCCAATGTGCCGTCATACTCAAAATCTTTAAACATAGAATCAAAAGTATTTGACTCAATTTGACCTTCAAAACTATCAAAAATCTTATTTAAATTCAACTTTTCTAAAGTCAAGTTTCTAAACATTCTGCTAAAACTATGTCGAATTGCTTCACTCTCAAACCTGGCGGAATCAGAAAATTCAATACTACGAAAACATCCATTTTCAAACATCAAATTTGCACTTTTAGTTTTCATTACATTCTCTAAATAAATATCGAAAAATTTACTACAAAAACTAAAACTTTTACCAAATCCATAAAAAGCAGAATCTAAAGAACCTAACTCAACATCTCCATCAAAAAAACTAAAGTCGTCAACTAACATCGATTTAAAAGCAGATGAAATCTCAACAGAACCGACCTTCCATTTTGACAAATCTATTTTCTTTATAGCAGCAGACTCAAAACCAGAGTTTAAACTTATAGTAGTATAATAATTTAAAGGCATAAGAATTTCTGCAGAAGGCATCTGTGCATCCATAAACATTCGATAAAAAAACAATTCTACATCAGTTCTTAAATCCCAAAACCTCAAATCCAAGACATCATCACGATATTTAATATTTCTAAAAACATCAGTAAAAAATTGAGCAACAGTTTTCACAGAACGCAAATCCAATTGAGATCCTTCCTGAATATCATACTGAAAGTTAAATAATGCACCATTAAACAAGTTTAAACTACCTTCTAAATTTGTTACCAATACATTCCTAGGTATAGGCGGACTAAAATAACCGCTGTTTACCTCTCCGAAATTCAAAATATTTAGGCTAACATTCTCGATATCAAAATCTAATTTTACACCTACAGTATTATTTCCTACATTTGCAATCTTAAAAAGTTTATCAACATCCACATTCAAACTTGGCTGAGCATCAAGAGCCACGCACTCTTCGATACCAGCAACATCAAAAACACCAGCAGCCAATCCAGAGTTAATTGTATTATCTGAATTAGAATCAGTACAATCCAAATATAAATCGTCTCCATTTCTTAAATAATCAAAATAAAAACTCTTAAAGACTCCACCAGAGTAATACTCAAAAAGTTTTTTATTATCCAAACTAGGATGTCTAAACGAAACTTCAATATTATCGGCACCTTCCTTAGAAAATATCAATTCTTGATCAGCACACACATCTCCAAGTCGAGCCTCATCCGAGTTCAGCTGCTCAGCGTTGGCACGCACTTCACAATTATCATATAAAACCGGTTCATCGGCCGCTTCAAAATCATTAATTCCATCTTGATCAAAATCAATAATCCTCAAATCATAAGCAAACACTCCATCATTGTCCTCATCCATACAACCTTCTTCAGTTACAAAGTTGGCAATTTCATCAAAACCAATCATCTGCGACAAACTCAAAGGACAGGCATCCAGATTATCTAGCACTCCATCGTTATCCAGATCGGTTTCTAAAGGATCGCTATCGCCAATTCCATCTCCATCCCAATCAGAGTGACTATGCGCAAGCAATGGAAACAAATCCTTATCATCACGCACACCATCCGAATCCGTATCAGCATTTGTATCAAGAGTACCCAAAGACTCCTCTTGAGCAACATTTAAACCATCACCATCCTTATCAAAATCACAAGCATCACCATACACATCCCCATCGATATTTTCTTGACCAGGATTTGCAACTTCGGGACAGTTATCATTTATATCTAAAATATCATCCGCATCTTCATCTCCATCACATTCATCACCTTTTCCATCATTATCACCATCGGCCTGGTCATTATTAGGAACTAATGGACAGTTATCAGAAGGATTCAAATCACTCGCATCTGGCACCAAATCACCATCACTATAACCATCAGAATCAGTATCAGCGTTATTTGGCAAAGTATCAACTCCTGCATTATACAACCTATCCAAACCTACTTCATCTAAATCACTAATTCCATCGCCATCGGTATCAGTCTTTGTATCATCGGTTCGCAAAGTACGTTCTTGAGAAACGTTTAAACCATCCCCATCTTTATCGTCATCACAAACATCCCCTAACGTATCACCATCAATATTAGCTTGATCAGCATTTAAAACTTCAGGACAATTATCATCACCATTCAGTAAACCATCACCATCCATATCCTCATCACAGGCATTCCCCAACTCATCCCCATCAATATTAGCTTGATCAGTGTTTGGAACAGTCGGGCAGTTATCAGGTGCATTACCATTTTCGGACACATCATCATCATCTACATCATCACAACCATCAGCTGCTACATTCATATCCAAATCTGTAAAGTCACAAACATCCGAATCATTAAGAACACCATCACCATCCTTATCATCATCACAAACATTACCAAACTCGTCATTATCATGATTAGCTTGATCAGTATTTGAAACACCAGGGCAGTTATCAGGTGCATCACCATTTTCGGACACATCATCATCATCTATATCATCACAGCCATCAGCTGCTACATTCATACCCAAATCTGTAAACTCACAAACATCCGAATCATTAAGAACATCATCCCCATCCTTATCATCATCACAAACATTACCAAACTCGTCATTATCATGATTAGCTTGATCAGTATTTGAAACAGTCGGACAGTTGTCTTGATTATCCTCAACGGTATCTTCATCGTCGTCATCATCACAAGCATCACCACCATCATCCAAACCATCTGAATTAGTTTGATCGGCATTTGGTTGCAACAAACAATTATCCTGACTATCAATAACCCCATCGTTATCACTATCATCATCACACTCATCTCCCAGACCATCATTATCAATATCTGCCTGGTTTTGGGAATTTAATAAAGGACACACATCATTTCCATCTGCAAAATTATCAGCATCAGTATCTTCAATTCTTGGATCTGTTTCGGTTTCTTCTCGTACACCATTTCTATTAAAATCTTCAACACCATCCTGCAAACCATCTCCATCAGAATCTTTATTCAAAGGATTTGTTCCTAAAGTGCGTTCTTGCAAATCATTCAATCCATCATCATCTGTATCATCCTTTAAAGGATCTGTCTCGGTCCGAGGGTTTCTTTGAGCATCCTCTCCGACTTCTTCACCATCCTCCAAGCCATCTCCGTCAGAATCTTTATTCAAAGGATTTGTTCCTAAGTTTCTCTCTTGCAAATCAGTCAAACTATCTCCATCTGTATCTGACCGGGTTGGGTCAGTTTCTGTCAGAGGATCTCTTTGAGCATCGGCACCCACTTCTTCCAGGTCACTCAAACCATCATTATCCATATCGGCATCAAAAGGATCCAGTCCATTAGCAGACTCAATTTGATCACTTAAATCATCTCCATCAGAATCCAAATCCAAAAAATTTGGAATCAAATCCCCATCCACATCAGAATCTCCCTCCACAGCATCATCAATTCCATCTCCATCGGAATCCGTATCTAAATAATTCAAAATTCCATCACCATCAAGACCATCAACCGCTCCCTCAACAGAGTCATCAATTCCGTCTCCATCGGAATCAGTATCTAAATAGTTCAAGATTCCATCACCATCAGGACCAACAACTGCTCCTTCTACAGCGTCAAGAATTCCATCTCCATCACTATCAGTATCCGCAGCATTTACAACACCATCACCATCAGGACCATCGACTGCACCTTCTACAGCATCATCAATACCATCTCCATCAGAATCCACAGAATAAGGATCCATACCTTTCTCTACTTCAAACCCATCTTCAAATCCATCATCATCACTATCAGTATCCAAATGATTAGGTTGCCCATCACCATCCGAATCACGATTGTTTCGAGAACCTTCAAATAAATCACTCAAACCATCATTGTCATCATCATCATCCAACTCATCACAAAGATTATCTACATCATTGTCAGTTGGAACAATAGTGTTATCTTGCGGATTAGACAAACAATCCAACTCAACTTGGTTAGTCACACCATCATTGTCCCAGTCATTATCAAAAGCATTTGGAATTTGATCATTATCATCATCAAGATAATTAAAACTCACAGCAGGCAACTCGCCTTCGACCTGATTGCGATCTTCAAACACAAAAATCAATTTACCAGCGAATAGATCAAACCCACGATCATAAATCGATTTTTCTAATTCAAACACAAACTCCAATCTCAACTCAGACCTTTGCAAACGATCTCTCAAATTTGCATCCATAGTCACCTTCAATCCATCTCGAGTATTCACAAGCAAAGAACCTAAATCAGCAAGAAATTCCTGACCTTCATAAACATTAATAGCTTGCAAATTCGACCTATCATCTCGATTAGACACCACATTTACAAGGGCAGCCGAATCAAATATCAATGCATCCAAAAATGAATTCAAAGCATAACTTGCATCAATAGTGTACTCCACACTCACATTCACAGAATCGACATCTAAAGATTGATTAAGCGCAAAAATATCAAGCTGATCAAATCCCATCTGCGTGCCAGCAGCCAAAGCCTCCTGCACAAACAAATCATCAGCACCAGCACCATCACTTTCAGCTGCACCAGAACCAGAACTGTCACTTGAGCGATTGGCACCAGAGCCAACCCCACTACCCGCACCAGCACTTGAACTTGCAACTGAAGACTGACTATCTTTTTCACCAAATACAAGTCCTTCTGGTGCATCTACATACAACCAGTACTGACCTTTCTTAAGACCAGTCACAGGATCGATTTGCACGGCCTGACCCTTAAATACGTCAAAAGCCTCAGTTATATCAGAACTAAAAAATCCACTCGGAACACTCGCCAACACCCATCCACTTTGGATAGGCACAAACGAAAATTTCGAAGTAGAAGTTTCCGGACAAATTCGCACATCTTTATTTGAAATCACAACCACATTCGAATTAGCAGCGACAATAGTCGAGGCTAATTTATTTCTTGGGACTCCAGCCACAGAGCTTCTCGAAGCCTCAAAAGCCTTCGAACCATACTCAACCCACATTTGCTTAGTCGCATCGAATCCAAGTACTAAATAAAAATCATTCTCACCAGTAATTCTCTTTAATAAATTAGCAGCAGTCGTGTCACGATATACAGGCACAACCGCGGTAGTCCCCTGCATCTTAGCCTTCACAGGCTCAGACGAACACTCAAAATCAGATGGATTGAGTCTCAGCAAAATATCGCCCAACTGATCCAAAGTCAAAGACCCGGTCAAATTAGAACCGAGGCTTAGTTCAGGCAGGGCCGGAGGCCCTGCCTTTCTATCAAGCAAATCATTTGCTATCATCACTCCCCCCAAAACAATCATCAACGAGAGCAACCAATATATATACTTTCTAAAATTCATAATAAGGGGAAATTAAACTTAAGGTAGTTGATAAAAATCCTTCGGAGGCAAACAAGTCAAAGATGCATCATCTCTCATCCGATCAACAAACGCCGCTTTCGAACAATAGTAAGTCGGTAACTTAGATAAGTTATCCAAACTAAAATTACTATTATAAGCTTTAGCACCAAAATTAACATGATCCACAAACCTAAATGCTAGTTCAGGATTAATCAAATCACCATTTTCATCCAATCGAGAAGCATTGTCATGCAAAGATCCATTTTCAGACAAATCAACTTTAGAAGTATCCAACCCAGCAAAAGATCTAGCTCTGACTGATACAAAATTTCTCAAATTCAAACGATCAACCACTGCCACATCTTGCAAACTTCCAGCCACATAAAAATCAAAATTCGCAATAGAATTACTCGCATCAAATAAGTCCAACTCCGGCAAACTCAAACTTCCACTCAAATAAAACATATTCACTTTATTCGAATCAACCACCATCACAGTTAATGCATCACAAGAATTAATAGCAAATTTAGTGTTCAAACCAATGTTTTCAAGTTTAGTAAAAGTAGCACCACCATTACCATTAAAGGCCTGATTATAAAAATTCACACAAGGTGCCACATTCAATCTTTCAACTGCACCATCAATGTTAGTAATACTGACAGTATAAGTCCCCGCACTGGCAAATGTATGGGAGACTACACCATTAGCTTGATCGAAAGAATCACTAGCAGTAGTATCTCCCCAATCAATCTCTACATTGACATCAGTATTAGTAAACAAGCCAATTTGCACCTCTGTACCAGCCTCCACAGTATACTCTAATATACTCACATCACAATCATCACCAAGACCATCTGAATCACCATCTGTCTGAACAGGATTCGCGATACTATCACAGTTATCATAAGACATTCCTTGTACACCTGCTTTCACAAAATCCCGAGCGTAAAAACCATCACTATCCAAATCCAAACATCCCTCGATATTCAAAGCTTTTTGTTCAGCAGAATAAAAATCTGAAGTATTTGGACACTTATCAGCATCATCATCAACTCCGTCATCATCGGAATCAGTATCCAAAGGATCAGTAAAGAAAGTTAATAACTCATCACCATCATTAACGCCATCACCATCAGTATCGTCATTTGTTGGATCAGTTTCACCTGCATCCACTAGGCTATTTGCATTAACATCTTCATCAATATCATTGATACCATCGTTATCAGAATCATTCTCCATGAAATCATATACACTATCATTATCAGAATCTGCAGGCACACCATTTTCATTCAAACGAGCCTCAGCAAGGTCCAAGATTCCATCACCATCACTATCATCACTTCGAGCATCTACAGTACCATCACCATTCGTATCTTGATCTCGTCTATCATAAAAGTCAGAAATAGTATCCCCGTCAGTATCGGCAAGTAACGGGCTAGATTCATTATCATCCAAGACGCCATCGAAATTGACATCTTCATTTCCATCCTCAACACCGTCATTATCAATATAAGTATCACGATAGTCAGGCAACGTATCCCCATCTGTATCTCTTGGCGCAACAGGATTATCACCCGCTTCGATAATGTCACCTATACCATCACCATCACTATCCAAAGATCGAAAATCTGGCTCCCCAGCAACATCAGAATTCAAAGGGTTATTTGAATCATCTCCAATTTCCACAACATTTGGAATGCCATCACCATCAATATCTTCATCAATAGCATCTGGAGTCCCATCACTATCCAAGTCACCAGGTACATCGTCAACACCGTCATTATCACTGTCAGTATCACGATAATCTGGAATACCATCATTGTCAGTATCACGAGGATTATTAGAATCCAATCCAACCTCAAATATATCTAAAATACCATCTGCATCAGAATCAATATTCAAATAATCAGGATCATTAGAAGCCGTTGTATTAATAGGATTTGCGAGATCTGGACCAATTTCTATTACATCTGAAATCCCATCAGCATCACTATCATGATCTAAGAAGTTAGACATTGTATCAGTATCCAATCCTGAATCAGCATTATCAACAGCATATTCATCAAGAACAATGTTATATGAATCGCTATTGGCAAATTCCAAATCCAACTCACCAGAAACCTTATCAACTGAATAAGTTAAGTCGTTTGTCAATCTAAAGACTATCCCAAACTTAGATTCATCCTTGATCATATCAAATACTTGATCAGTAACAACTAACACCATGTCAGTAGAACCAGGAATCAAAGTCATTTTCAATAAGTCAGTATCGACCCCGTCAGAGTAAGACGAATCAAAGAAAACATGATTACTTGCAGCTCTCATCTCATCAACCAAATTGCCTCTCAAGACAACTTGCGTCAAACGAGAACCTTCACGTATATCCAACTCAACAGTGTGAGACACGTAAGTCTCACCATATAAAGAATCTTTAACTTCGCTCACAGGATCTACAGCCAACGAAGTATTTCCACAAATCATTCGTGGGAACAAAGTATTATCAAATCCAGCATTATCATTATTACCAAAGTTCAAAGTTCTACCAGCCAAGCTCACAGAACGTAGTTCCAAATACTCACCTTCTTGCATATCAGCACCTGTCAATGGTCTCAAAACTAAGTCGAAATAAGTTTTTTCATCAGAAGTTAATTCTAGAGAACTTACCGCCACACTCAAAGTCGCAGCATCTGCATCCAATTGCACACCACGCACAGTAGTTTTCGCAGCTTGAGTACCTGCTTGCAGTTCAAAATTATATTTATCAACATCTCCATAAAGTTGGAAAATCAATTGGTTTCCAGAGCGGATAAAGTTGTTATACATTTCAAATTCAAAACTTTCCAAACTACACACCCCTCCACTTGGAGTTAAATTGTGATAGTTAGAAATCAATTGTTCTTGAACAAAATCTGCAGCATCTACCTCTTTGATTTGAGCATTGTTTAAATCCAAAACCAATTTAGCATCACGAATTTCTAGCTCATCATTATTTTGAGAAATCAAATTAACTTCAAAACTAACTTCACCCAACTGAGCAAAACGGTTCAAAAACAAGGTCATGTCATTCAAAGAAGTTTCACCAGAATTAGCATTCAAATCACCATTGAAAGGCACAATCACACTCGAAGACTCATCACCAATACGAGTAACCAATTCCAATCTTGCATTAGCCAAGGCAGAATTATCAACAGACTGCTCAAAGTGCAAGCTATTCACAAACACATTTTCTTCAAAAATAAGTGAAGTAGCTGGTAATAAATTGGTGACACGTTCAGATGTAGCTTCACCAGTCACAACTACTTGGGCTGGATTTACATTCAAAATCTTAGGACAACCCGCTTGATCAAAGTTAGCAAAAGTCGATTCCACATGCCCCAGTCTATCTGCAAACACAGGTACACCAGCTCTATCCTGAGCCACACAGCTCATGAGGTTAGCCAAGAAATCTAAATTAATAGTAGTCTTCACCAAATTCGAGTTCATATTACCTACGTACAAGTTAAACTCTGCAGATAAACCATTCACCTCAGTTCGATTTCGAATCAAATCAACCAAACCTAGTTCAGTTGCAGCCAAATCTCTAGGGTTTTCCACAAGTTGCTGTGCAAAAATTGTTGATAAGTTTGGAATTTCATCAATTAAATCTTGAACCACAGCAAACCCAGCTCCAAATCCTTTACTAAAAGCAGGATCAAAAGCAAATTTATGTAATTTTTTACTATTCACACCAGTTTCTACCTCAAAACCATCAGCAGCTAAATAATGAGAAACATAGTCATTTAAATCCAAATAAACCATGACTTCTTTTTGAGCATCCAAACCAGCCAAGTCTAACTGCAAGAAATCGGCTAAGTTAGCAGCAGAAATCTCAAGAATATTTTGACCAACAGTTTCTGGAGTCTCAGGACGCAAAGTAGTCACCACAGGACCGTAACCAAATTTTTGACTACAAGCCAACACTGGATGATCATAACCTTGCTTACCAACAGGAGCTGCAATAGAGTAACCCATTTCCGATCTTGGGGTAGTTACAGTAATAGTAGTAATATCTAATAATTCAGCAAAATTAAATGCATTGTTACCACTATCCACAAAGTTTTCTTCATGCGAACTTTTAATAGTATATAACAAAGCCTCAAACTCATCGGCAAAGCCCATGGTCGCAAGCTTCATACTAATAGATTCCGGTACTCTATCTTCAAAATCAAGTTGAGAAACCACAATACCATCTCGCACCAAGTCCGAACTCACTTGTAAATCATCAAGGCCAATCAAAGTATCGAATCCAAGTTTAATATCAAATTCATAATTTTGAATTTCCGAAGTAGTCAAGTTACCAAATAATTGATTTTCATATTCAATAACCTCCTGAACCAATTCATCAATTTTATTGAATGATAAATAAGATGAGGCATCCAACTTACAAGTCTCTCCATATGTAGTAAAATCAGCAATGGCTAAATCAAAATTAGGAGTATTGAAAGCCAATAAAGGTAAGTCAATTTCAACATTGCCTTCCAAAGCTCTCACATTTGCAACCAACTTTGGCTGTAGATCAGCAGGCATCAAACGTTGAATATCCAAATTTAATTTCAAAAATAAGCTCTTCGAATCACTATCAAGCACGCTTGCAACCAAGTCAGAACTCAATTCCAAAGACGTGTTTTCTAAATCAAGTGTTCCAATTGTAGTTTCGACACCACCAACAACAGCAATCACTTCCACAGACTGATTTGCGTTATCAAAAGCATCGATAGAGACTTCCAAATTTAAGTTTGAAATCTCAGAACCTGCACCCAAATTCAATTTAACATTTGCGTAGTCCAGGCCATCAATCACAGTCAACTCCGGTAAATCAAATGTAGAAATAACAAATCTATCACCTTCATCCAATTTCTCAGATTCAAATGAGAGTCTAGAACTCACCACGTCTAAAGGACGTAACGCCTTAGCTTCCGTAACAAAAAAGTCATCATCTCTTGGCTCTCCAGAACCAAAAGCAATTGCATTTTCCAAAGAAACATTTACATCAGAAGCTTTCAAATTATAAGTCACATCCAAACGAGTCCCCTGCTCAATCAAATCAGCAGTATCCTCAATGAACTCAATACGTGCAGCGGAATTTTCGAACTGCATCTCCGAAACAAGTAAAGTTGTTTCCACAGTATTTCCTTCAAAAGTCAAACTCAATACCACACTTTCTACAGCATTCCTAAATTGAGACTCTGAGTTAGCACCCAGCCTCAAATTCATAAAATTAATCTCTTGATCAACCGCAGCAAAATTAAATCTACCAACAACCTCAGTTGCACCAGCAGATTCAGTTACAAATACCTTTTTATTATCCAAATTACCTAACTGACTAAACGCCACGCCTTTTGTGTCTAACCGCTCTGCTTCTCCAGAGTAGTCATAAAATAACCAATATAAACCTTTTTCTAAAAATTTTGTACTCGACATGTCTATTTCTCGAGCAACACCACCTTGAGGCACCTCAAATGCCATTCTTACGTTATCTACCAAAGTCGCTTTTGGAAGGTACTTCAATGACCATCCACTTACGTCTTCAAGCTCAGAGTAATTTCTTTGTCCAGGCTTGAAACATTTTTGCACAGGATTATTAGTCATCACAAGTACTGCAGTGTTTGCAGGCACCACATGCGAACTAAACTGATTCAAAGCCACACGGCTCACAGTCGCTCCAAACAAATTGGAACCTACTTCGATCCAGTTTTGAGTCTTTTGGTCAAAATAGAACACCACATAGGCATCATTCCCTGGACCTATTTGCGAAAGCAATTCACTCACAGTCGCATCCCGATCCAAACTTAAAGCAAAACTGAAAGAATCACCAGCTGCAATATTAGTTGCAGTCCGATAAACTCCATCACATGCAATGTTAAAATCTTCCGAATTAACAAAAGTAATTCCGTTTATAACCGTAAACCCAGTCATTCCAGACTGCGCCTCAGGCATTTTTGGTGGAACCGAATTATCGGTAGCCACATACACATATCCGATCATCACTAGTAGCACACACAGCGCCCCCAGCAATATTTTCTTCAATTGGTTAGACATATAAAAAGGTTAAAATATTTTTAATTATCATTCTATTATATCACATTCAAGATCTTCACTCAAGCCAGATCCAGTCTCGACAAATACTTTCCAAGGATCTGCCCCCAAAAAACTAAATTGATCAACATCATCTGGAACCAAATCTAAATTCTCATCTATATAGCCACTTCTCTCATCAGAATCCGGATTAAACACAGGCAAGTTTGACCAGAATCCAATCAAATTATTTGCATTTGGAAAAGCATCCACCTGATCAGTAGTACCATCACCATCAAAGTCATTGTCTGCAGTAACATTTGGTAGACCAGGAGTGCTAGACAAGATTTCACATTTGAATTTTTTATCAGATAAAAATGGTTGCAAAATCAATGGTTCCTCAAGAATTGAGCCACTAACAAGCGAAAATCTAATCAGCTCGGTTGGTAAAACGAAGAATCTATTTCTTAGAGGATCTGGCAAATCTTCATCAAAAAACCCATCATCTAAATAATATAAGTATTCTATATATTCAATTTTAAAATCTTGTTCAGAAAAATTATCAAATCTATAGTTCTCAGGTTTCAAATAAGATCCATCAGAAACAATCTTATATTGTGGGTTAACATTATAAATCCACATTGGATAAGCTCCAGTATTATGAAACGCCAACCCGTTATTCTTACCTAAATTATAAGTCTTATAATTTGTACAAGCTTTATCATTCAATGGAATCTTTGCTATATCAGAAGATTTATTAGCATCTCTGATATTGTCATCAGTCACTGGTAAATCTATCATTTCAAAATTATATATGAATTCACCAGCCACTGGCATACTGTTAAATCGAATATTTTTTATCAACATATTTTCTGCATAAATATGCGGCGGCAATCTCATACCAAATTCAAATTCACCAATGTTCTCCAAGGCATCTTCAACTAAATCAACCCTTAATTTAACTTCATAGAAATCATCATAGTCTTCAATCAAATCATCTGTCGTAACACCTTGAACAGGAATAAATTCAGTCGAAATAATTTCTTCACTAGCATAAAGGGCAAAAGCTAAATCCACCACAGGATCAGTAACTGAGTCAATATACACATCAAATTCCAGAGCATGGCTATCTCTTGGCATGTCTTTAAGTAAGTTATCAAATCTTAAAAATTTGTTAAAAGGTAATTCACATTTATCAAACTCAATTTTCTCAATGCTAAAATCACAACTCACATCTACAGGATCATCTTTTACAGTCAATATTTTATTCACAATACTTGGACGGTTCCGAAAATCTAAACTGGACAATCTTAGATCAGAAGAGCCCAACGGCAATGCCGACTCTAAGATCTCTCCATCAGCAAAAAACAACCTATTTAATACTTCCACATTATTAGGTAGGGTGCGAGAATCATAAAACTCCAAAAATCTATTATCACCATTAATAAAACCTCCAAAAACATCAAGATATTCAAATTCAATAAGATCAGTACAGCTATCTAAAGCCTTATCTTCAGTTTTTATAGCGATAATATGACAACTCATATCTGCTTGCGAATTCAACTCAATCTCAACTCCACCCAAATCAACTAAAGAAGCAAAGGTATCACCTTCAGGCAATACAATTTCATTCTCTGAATAGGAAGGAATTTCATATATAAAATCCACAAAAAACCCTAAACTCCGACCAGCCTCAACGGTAAATCCCACACCATTAGGATCAGACCAAACATTATTATTGACACTCACACTCTCTCCATCCTTTCTACTAACTATAACCTCCAAAGGGTAATTTTCTACAAGTTCTCCAAAATCCAAAGGATCAATTTGCTCATCAAAAATACCATTAGTATTATCAAAACTTAATGCATAACGATTAGGAATCCACGCTCGCGTAGCAGCAGCTTCATCGTAAAAATTCTCACATTTCAAAACCTGTTCCTGATTTCTCCGTCCATATTCAAAAAAAGATGCTTCAAGCCTAGAACAAGAAATTTCATCTGACTTCAAATCAACAGCACTCACAAATTTACCTGGATCCAAAAAATCAATAAACCTAGAAATCCCTGCATCTTGATAAGAAGAATTTACAGCTAACTCCAGTTTGTACATGTCAAATGGAATCAATTGATTAAAATTTTCCGTATGAAAATAATCAGTTCTTACATCAAAGCCGGCTGGCAAATCTAACTCCAATTGATTATTCCTCAAACCAGGAATCAAAGGTGCCACATTAACACCTAAAACCTCAGAACACTCCATATCAAAATCACCCAAAACAGGCAAATCCCTCAAATCCCTAATATCGGAAACATTTCTTTTAAGAAACCAGGTCACAGACTTGTTACAATCAAAACTAAGTTTGATCGGGGTAGAGATAGCTTCCCCATGGTAATTAAATTGAATCACAATCTCCACGTTTGGATCTAGACCACCTACAAAACCAGTAAAGCTTCCAAATTTTACATTAAATTGATCTGTTGACTCCAAAGCACCTTCATTTTGAGTTTTATAAACGTCTCCCTGCGGATTAAAACGCACCCCATTCAAAACTATTGACTCAAATGGAGTCACAGCACTTAAAATGTCCACACCACCCTGTAAAAACTGAACCGAAAGATCACTCATCACTCCATCAATAGTATCGGCTGAAAGAATGAAATCCTCATTATAATCATCCACTCGTTCCAGTAATGCTTGCAAATCAGAGCCTTCAACTGCTAAACCAGACCAAAAATCTTTATTGATCAAGTTTTCACAAGCAAATTTAATAGGCTCTTCATCTTGTTTTTTTATATCTACACTATCTACACATTCTGAAAAATCCAAATCCGAAACAGTTACAGAAATAGACTCTCCATTATCAAAAATAAATCCAAACACAACGTCTTGATCATCCAAACTGTTACCTGTAAACTCTATCTCTATTTCCAATCTTTGGCCCGGCCCAACAGAATCAACAGATAACTCACCCACAATTCCAAAACCTACTGATAAATTAACGCCCTCAAGATTAATAGCTTCAAGTGTATCGTTTTCAATCATCACGTTGGCAATCTTTTGATTTCTCACTTGATCTCCTTGTTCACAGACCTCATTTTCCACGTCCACATTTACAGTAATAACATTTTCACAAGTCTGGTTAGCTTTTAACAAAGCAACCCAATCAGATTCTATATCCAATGTTAAATTAGTAATACCATCCTCAATTAATTGTCTACCACCAAACTCATCAAACTCAAATTGAGCCCAAATCACATGCTCCCCAAAAGGCAAACCACTCACATTTAGTGGTTCAAAGTCCGAATGAAGAACAGAAACATCCTGATCATAAACAGCAACCTGAGAAGTAAATTGATCATTTACAAAATAACCAAAATTCAATTTATTAATATAAGCAGATTGTGATCCAAGTTGATTCAAAAGCTCGGCGGTGTAGTCTATTTCAAGATCTTGATTATCACAGTCAAGCTCAAACACCTCAACATTATTCACTTGCACATCCTCAGGCTCAGACGCCTTGGCTGTACCCCAAAACCAATTTAGCGCCTGATCACCTGGCTCTTCAACCACTGGTGCAGGCCTCACATTTACACAAGATTCTACAGGATCAACATCTACTCCATTAACTATATAATCACCTATTTCCACCTCAGACACATCAAAAACCAAATCAAAATCAACAGCATTATCAATGCCCAGATCCACAGAAAAACCCATTTCATCTCCTGGATTCAATATACGAGTTTCAGGTAAAACAAAAATCAACTCGCCAGCATCCAACTCATCAACATCAGGATTCATCAACTTCAAAAACTGACCTCTAATATCATTAGTAGGCAACACCACTCGATCAAACTCAACAGCAGCAGAATTATTATTAACAACAGTTAAAGTATATGTATTACCTTCTCTACAACTCAAAATCGACTGCCCATCAAAATTCTTATCCGAAGTCAAACTCACATCCAAAGCATCAAACACACAAGGATTAAAAATAAAATTAAAATTAATTGACTCAGTAGTAAAATCACCCATCGCTATTTGTGGCACTTCTGTTCGAACATTAGCAAACTGATTAACCAACTCAGAGTAATCAAAAACATACTCAACATCATAAAATCCAGGAGTCACTTGCAATCCATCTGCAGGCAAAATTTCAAATACACCATCGCGATCAAAGTCAAATAAGACTTCTACATCATGACCCAAACCAACCAAATCAAATTCGTCTAAAGTTGCACTATCTGCACCATCTATTAAAATTTCAACCCTGGCAAACACTGATGATCTATCAAAACTACATGCAAAATTAACAGGGCCAGTAAACTTGGCGTGCTTTACTTCTTCTGAAAGGCTAAAGCGCGGAAGCTCTACCGGGTCTCCTGGTGGATCTTGCACTGGTGGATTTGCCGGTGGCGGATCTTGCACTGGTGGATTTGCCGGTGGAGGATCTTGCACTGAAGGATTTTCTGGTGGAGGATCGTTAACAAGTTGCACTGGTTTTTGTGTCAAATAAGCCCAATACAAACCCTCTTCAAAATTTTGATTAGTTAAAAACTCCTTAACACTTTCCCCATTAAACGAACGATAATCAAACACCAATGAACTTTGTGCAGTAGATTCATCCAATTTCCACAAAAAATCTAAATCTAAATCTTCATCTACATAATCCAAAAAATCCGGACTACTCAAAGCCTTCAAATGCCAACCAATACGACCATAAGTTAACGGATTTGAGTCGGGAATATCCAACTCACAGACCTTCGATATATGTTGCGAAAAATTATCACCAAATGAATAATAAACAATCACATCATTCGCCTCTATCACTGTGTTATCATAATCAACATCCTCACAACAAAACTCATCATTTGAGTTTCTAACTACAACACTTGGTACTACATTGAACCGCTCGAATTCTAGGGCTCCAACACCAAAACTCATCAATAAATATTTACCATTATCAGGCAAAACATTTTCACGGAATAATTTAGCTAAAGTAGTATTTTCACTAGCAACAAAAAAAGTTGGCCGCCCAGGTGCGGAAGAATCCAAAAAACGACATCGCGAACCATCAGATTTCTGCAAGGCAAATCCAGACTGCTTGGCAGCAGAAGAAAAGGATACAAAATCATTTACAAAACGTTGATTAACAACTTCACGATTTGGATTGGCAAATAAAGCACCTGTAAAATTATTCGTCTCAAACAATTCAAAACTTGGAGGCTTTGGAGTATGGGAACGGTTAAAAGCAGAACTACCAAAATTATACGACGCAATTATCGCTAGAAACATCACAACATACAGCTGTAAACGTCGTAAATTCATAAAATAATATTTAAATAGATCTCAAATCTAACCTCAAAACAATCACACCTATCAATAACTATATAAATAAGGATAAGGTTTCTATTTTTTTGTTCAACTATCCAAACCAGAGCAATCTTTACAAAAAAAAACCTAGAAGTTTAATTCAAATAAACACCTCGAATAGACAACACAACGGTATTGAGCTGCAGAACAGCAGTATCTAAAAAAAAGTTTAAAAACTAAAAAAAATGAAAAAGCCTTTGACAAAAAGACTTTTTATGAAAAACCAACAGTCAAACACGATGCGTTTCCTACCGATCAGGCGAAATCGAAAGATAACTTACTAGATAATCTGCGATTTTTTTAAACAATGGCAACGCCGTCGAAGATGCCCATTGAGAACTACGAGGCTTGTCTATTTTAGTCAAAACAACCACCTCCGGTCTACTAGCTGGTAAAAACCCAACAAACGTCGCAAAAGTCGTCCCAGGCCCCTCCAAAGGTTTACCTTTGGCGTAGGTCTGAGCTGTACCAGTCTTACCAGCCACACTATAGCCAGGAATTTGCCCTGCAGAGGCCTGCCCGTTATCCACAACCGAAGTCAACATGGCAGTCAAAGTATCAGCTGTTTTCTTAGACACAACACGAGTTACAGCTTCCGCTTCGATTTGCTCAACGCGACCATCGAAATACTCCATTTTATTAATCAACATTGGCTTCATCAAAACTCCATCATTTGCAATTGAACTAAACGCAGTAAGCATTTGCAACGGAGTCACACTCAAACCTTGTCCAAATGATCTTGTCACCAATTCAGAATCGGTCCACCCCAAATAAGAGGTCACCTTACCAATCGGTTCTGAATAAAAATCCAAACCAGTCGCCTTTCCAAACCCGAACTTTTTAATATACGAGAAGAAAACTCTCCGACCGAGTTTTTGAGAAATCCAAGCCATCCCAATATTATTAGATGTTTCTAAGACCTGAGTCATATTAATTTCTCCATAGTGCTCTCCCAATGCATTATCTATCGTAAACTCATCTACCTCAATTGGACCACTATCGTTTATCAGAGTAGCGGGTGTCACAGCATCTACGTCCAAAGCGGCAGCCATTGTAATTGGCTTAAATACGGACCCCGGCTCATAAACATCAAAAACAGCCTTGTTCAAATAAGCCGCTGGACCAACATTGTTCAAGAATTTTTCAAAATAAATTTCACGTCCAGTTTCTGACTTTACTGGAAAAAGCTGAAACTTAGAATAGCGCTCACGATCATCATGAAACCAAATAGTTTCCTGACCATCCTTAAGTAAACGTTCAATTTTTTCATAATCCTCATCCTCCTCAATTACAAATTCCTCTTTATCCAACGCCGAAGAGTAATCATTCAAATCAAAAGAAGGATAATTCGCCATTGCCAAAATCTCACCAGTGGAAGGCTTCATAATTATCACCTGACCACTATCCGCGCCATAGCCATCTACGGCTTCTGCCAAAAGTTTTTCTGTCATCAATTGAATAGATCTATCAATAGATAAGTATATATCGGCCCCATCCTCAGCAGGAGTAATAACTGTATCATCTCCAACAGTCAAACTTTGACCCAAACCATCTAGTTTAGCTTGGAAGACACCATTTTTCCCTGCCAACACATCATCGAAATATCTTTCCAAACCATACTGACCACCTTCATCATTTTTATAACCAATTACATTAGCTGCCAAAGTTTTTTCTGGATAATGTCGATATGTATTCTCTTCAAATCCAACTCCTTTAAAAAGTTTTGGATCAGAATCCAACAACTCTTTCACTTTCAAGCTCAAAGACGGATCCATTGCTTTTTTCAAGACAACATACCTATTCTCACCTTCCAAAATTTTTGCTAGACGATCAACAGATATTTCCAAAATTGGAGCAACAAGTTTCGAAACATAGTTAATATCAGAAATTTTGGCTGGATAAACAACAACAGACTCATCTTCAATAACAATTGCATCCATACCCAAAGCCTCAATATCAAATTGCAATTTGGCAGAAGCTTCGGTAGTCAAAATTATTCGAGTACGCTGGCGCGAAGATAACTTTGCAAGCAATTCATCCAAAAAATCATCTCTCAACTCTGACAAAGATTTGGGTTTTAAAATTTCAATTTCTTGTTCAGAATCCAGCTCCTCCGGTAAACTCTGCCTCAAAACCTTCAATCTCTCCTGATCCTGCGCAAGCGCATCAACAGAATCAAACAATAAAGGCAACAAAGCCGAGGCAATTTTATCTGGATTATCCAAATAAGAAGGGTCGGCAAATAAAGTTTTCAAATTGATATTAGTAGCCACACGAAAGTCGTTTTCAGAATGAAAATCCCTCAAAAAAATCTCCCCTCGACTAGCTTCCAACTCCTTAAAACCTTGCTGCGAAGCCAAAGCCACATTTACATAGTATCCATGCTTAATAACTTGGAGATAAAATATTTTAGAAACAATCATTACAAAAATCACAAGCAAGAGAATACTTAGCTCAGACAAGCGATTATTTGGAGAGAATTGATTAGTCAAAGATAGTTTTTTAAATCTATAAGTACAAAAATTCTAACACTCAAACAAGGCAAAAACCACAAAAAAGATTTGCAAACAAGCTAAATAGTGTTAATTTTTAACAAGAAAATTTTAATAAATTTCTCCGCTATGAAATCGACTAATCTAACTCAAAAAAAGGTCTTAGACAACAAATTAAGACTGATTGTTCATTCAATTCCAGGCGCCCAATCATGTACAAGTCTCGTACTTGTTGGTGCTGGATCTAGATATGAAACCCAAGAAATCAACGGTATCGCCCATTTCCTCGAACACATGTTTTTCAAAGGGGCAAAAAAATACAAAAACACCAAAGAAGTTTCAGAAGCCATAGATACAGTCGGCGGTGAATTCAACGCATTTACAGCAAAAGAATATGCAGGTTACTACGTAAAAGTAGCCCGTGAACAAGTGGAAACAGCCTTGGATGTTTTATCAGACATGATGCTACATGCCACATTTGACCCAGCAGAAATAGACAAAGAACGAGGAGTGATTCTCGAAGAACTCAACATGTACCAAGACACCCCAATGTACCAAGCCGGATGGGATTTTGAACGCCATCTATTTGGTGACCACCCAATGGGCCGAGACCAAATAGGAACCAAACAACTAATAAACAGCGTAACTCAAGAGCAATTTTTCGATTTTCAAGAAAAGCTCTACACACCAGACAACACAGTTATTTGTTTAGTTGGTGATTTTGAACACGCTAAGGGTTTTTCATTATTAGAAAAATATTTTCAATTTCCAAACACACAAAAATCACTCGAATTTGAGCCAATAAAGCTCGATATCACGTCTCAATCAATCAACATCATCAAAAAACATACAGAACAAGCCCACCTAGTCATGGGATTTCCTGGAGTCTCCAACCAAGATGACAAAAAATGGGCAGCCAAGCTCTTAGCTACAGCTTTGGGTGGGAATATGTCATCACGAATGTTTTTAAATATTAGAGAAGCCAAAGGCCTTTGTTATTACATTCATACTGACTGTGATACCTTCTCAGATTGCGGAGCGTTTACCACACGTGCTGGAGTCGACACCAAACGCGCCCAAGACGCCATCTCTGCTATCGAAACTGAATACCAAAAAGTATTTGAAAACGGAATTACTCAAAAAGAACTCGACAAATCCAAGTCATACCTACTTGGCAAACTTCTTCTTAGACTCGAAGACACAGAAAATTATGCTCACTACCTAGCAAACCAAGAGCTCATCCAAAATGACCTAAAATCAACGCAAGAAATTAAAGAAATCATTGACAAAATCACCCTAGATGAAGTAAACAATTTAGCAAAAGAGATTCTTGATCATTCCAAATTACATCTTACAATCATTGGTCCATACCAAGAAAATTCTTTAAAATTTAACAACTAAAACTATGCAATTCGAAGGAATTCACGAAAAAACATTAGTTCTCATCAAACCAGACGCAATTCAAAGAGGTCTCGTTGGTGATATCATGACTAGATTTGAAAAAAAAGGTCTTAAAGTAGTAGGTCTCAAAATGATGAGACTCGACGAAGCAATGCTAAGAGAACACTACGCTCACATTGCAGACAAACCATTTTTCCCAGGAATTTCAAACTTCATGCAAAGCTCTCCAGTTATCGCTATCTGCCTAGAAGGTTTAGAAGTAGTTAACGCAGTTAGACTGATCACAGGCATCACAAAAGCTCGTGAAGCAGAAGCAGGTTCTATCAGAGGTGACTTTGCAATGAGCATCGCCTGTAACGTAATCCACGCATCTGACACAGTAGAAAACGCAAGAGAAGAAGTCAAAAGATTCTTCACAGACAAAGAAATTCACGAATATTTCAAATCTGAATACGAATTTGTATACGTACAAGACGAAAGAGAATAATTCAGATCTCAAATTACAAAACCACCACTCACCTGGTGGTTTTTTTTTGAGAAAAAAGCAACTTGCCAAGTTTTTATAATCTGTCCAAACAATATTTTTGCTAAAAAAATCAAATTAAAATAAGATATAAACAAGCTGATCCCCCCTCATGCACAAAGCATATATTTCACTACAAACCCCAGATAGTGACAAATGCAGATTGCTTAAACAGTTCAAAATTCTGTTACAAACAAATGATTTCAACATAAGAAATTGTTCTGATTTTTATCTTATCCAAGATCAAGATAAAAACTTCTATCACAATCAAGCTCTTATAATTAACACCAATCTCGAATTTTCCGAATTCCAAAAAATACTATTTTCCATGGCAGAATTTGTCTGCAAATCACTTTCGGATCATATAGAAATAGAAATTGTAAGCTTCTTTGACGCAAATCAAAAGCAACACATCAAACTCAACCCAAAACACAACCTGCAGCACTACATAGCGTTTCAAGAAATAGATACTAAATTCTTAATGCAACAAGCAAACATATCAAGTGACCAAATAGCACCTCTAGTTATGACTATCAATCAAAACACAATAAAACACATTCTAAACCTCATAATTGTCGGCTTAATAGCACTGCTATTTCTCAACAGCCAAATAGTCAAGGCAATCGACCTGCCAAACAAAACACTCGAAGTAGAAATCGCCGATACAGTCGACAAACGACGTATTGGACTCTCCAACCGAGACAATCTCGACCCAAACACAGGCATGCTTTTTATTTACACTCTCAATCAAAGCCCTCAATTCTGGACCAAAGACATGCGCTTTGCAATCGACATTCTCTTTCTAGATGAAAACATGCAAGTTACAAAAATCTACGAAAACGCACTCCCATGCCAATCAAACCCCTGCCCAATTTTCCCTGGACCACAAAATACCAAATACGTACTAGAACTCAACGCATATCAAGCTCGAGAACTTGGCTTAAAACTTGGCACAAAAATCGAACGCAAAAACATCCTCCAAATTTACGACACAAAACTTTCTATCTAATTAACGGTAGTTCCAAATACCGGCAGCCCATCTGGGTCCTGATAAAACATCATAAAAGACCTAATCTTATTTTTAGGTGGGTTTTCACCAAGAGTACTAGAGTAAGTCACTCCATCAAAACCTAATTTTTCTGGTTTAAAACATAGTTTATCTGAAGAAAAGTTCGTAAAGAATCTTCGCAAATCCAGAGGCACAGCAGGAAGTACTCGCTCACCATCACAATTCAACTCAAACAAAGAATCCCCTTCTCGATCAACATTAAATACCAAAGGTGAATAACGTACAAAATTAATATCATCCAACTGAGCCAAAACCAAATCATCATCATTCAATACCAATCTTCCATCTGCAAATTGAGCAGGCTTATCCCCTATACTACGCGAGCAACCTGAACAATTATTCGAGATCAACTGGCCACTAAACACAAGTTGATTATAAGAATCATCTTGTGCAAAACTCAGAATACTTGCATTCTCTTGATAGCTTTCAGCTAAGGCCACAGCACGATCATAAGAATCTACACTCATGAAATTCTTATCTAAATACACAAACGAATTTATAATATTATTTACATCAGTTTCAACCATCATACGCCCCCCAAGATTATTAACATTCTGCAGAGCAATAAGACCAAACCTTTTATCATCGCTTCGAACAAAATCTTCACCCAAATAAAAATCAAAACCTTCTGTGATCAATGTAAATTGACGATCGTGAATAGAATTAATTTCGTTATAAACAGTATTCAAATCAAGTAATTGATTATCTACATCTTGCTTAGCAATAAAAATAATTTGATTTTCAGCAGTCACATTACAAGCATTCGACAAAACCTCAGTTAAACTACAACTTCTAAGCAAACTATTAGCCACAAACTGATTTATCTTAGACCTAAACAAAGCATAGTTAGAAACTCCAGATGTACGAGAATCATCAAACACTGATTTAAAAGCCCTATCTTGCAAAAAACCTTTAGTAAAAGTTTCAAAAGTTTCAAATTCCACAGTCCGCAAGCGTTCAGATTCAAGTAATGTATTTACACTAGCGCTACTGGAATTTGGCGCGAATGAATAACCCGAATTTATTACAATATTAGTAGCCAATATTTGATTACTAATAGCTGGATTCATTTTATCCATTTGGATTTTCATAGGTACCAACAATTCATCTGATGGCAAATCATAAGCGGATTCCAAGGTATAAAAATCATCATACCTTCCATCCCCAAAATTAGTTGGCACACCCACATTCTGAACGACCAAATCACCTTCTTCACCATCCAAATCAGGAAGAGTCAAAGTCATACTTACATCAACTAAATCTTCGTCAGAAAAAGTAAAACCAATTTCATGCTCAATCGAGTTATCTAACAACTCTCCACGGTAGACCTTTATAGCCAAATAATAGTCCTCTTGATTTCCATAACTAAATTCTACAGCTTCAGCCTTTTTTTCAAAAACCTCCTCAACTGTAGAGGGAGCTGATCCAAAAGAATTTGCCTGAACAAGAGCAACCTCATAGGGAGCTTGAAAAGTTAAAAATTTGTTTCTAATTGGAAATTTTACATCTGGTACATTGGGATCTGGATTAATCAAGTTAAGTACTGCTAACTCCAAGTCGCCAGATTGAGTACTCAAATAAGATCTTGGATAAGAACCGGGCCTCAACTTAAAAAACTTCTTACTCGCATCATATTCAAAAGCAGTTCTCGAGTCAAAAATATTCAACTGATCATCCACATGAGATGTGCAAGAGTCATCTGCCAAACTAAATTCAGTTGAATCAAGTCTCGTTACTCCATCCAAGGTTCTACGATCATCAAACATCAAACAAAATTGAAAGCCCGAATCACGAAAAATATCAGTAACATTACGACCATTAGGATCCTCAATCACAACAAAAATCCCCTGATCAGTCGGGGCTGAATTGGCGTAGTTTGGAGTATCACCATCCAAAATAGTTACCCTAGGTTTAAAGTTATAGTTTACAACAGGAACCCGAACTTGAACACCAGAAAAATTGATATAACCAAAATTTTCACTCCAGGCATGACCTTTCAAAGAATAATAATCAGGTTTTCCAGCAACTGGCTTAGAAAAATCAACCTCAACTCCATACTGCTGGGCACCACACTGATTTTGATCATAGTTCAGATCTGGATTCGGCTCACAGTTCATTTTTATCCAGCCAATATTATCGCCCCAAAAATAACCTCTAAGTTTTGCTATCTCTTTGCCATTAACTTTTTCTCGTAGAATTTTCACCCCATATTCATAAGATGAATTTACAACTACATTCGAATTTAATTTTTGAGCAGGATTATTAGGATTGGTCGAAGCCTTCAAAGACAACCACCCCAACTGATAATTCAAAATCCAACCATCAAACGCATACTCACCCACACCAGTCGGCCGCACACATCCACGAAATTGGAAAGGAAAAGATTCATCATCAAACAACAATCTAGAAAAATCCACAGTCGTAGCTTTGCCATCTTGAACTGCACTACCATCAATCTTGTAACAATTACTATCTATAGCCAAAACATCTTGCACGAACAAATTAACGCCCAAAATCATGAGACAAAAAAACAAAATCAAATTAAGTAAAGCCCTTTTTCGCATGTAGAAACTAAAAAAAATTATAACTAGACATATTTTATAACAATTTACAAAAAAAATCTGCACAATTTATAAAAAACCAAAAAACGGCTACACAAAGCCACTCAAAAAAAGAAAATAAAACAACACCAGAACTAACCAAGAATGCAAAATACACACAAAACCCCTTTACCTAGTCCACAACGCCATAGAAAGCAAGGAAAAATTCTCTTGCTTCCCAAAACCACTATAAGTAAATTAGTAGAGAATTTACTCTATAACATGTTATCAACATGACTAAACAAGATCTTATCGCTGCTGCAGCTGCTGCTTCAGGAGTTACAAAAAAAGATTCTCAAGCAGTATTAGACGCTGTTTTAGATACTATCACTTCTACGCTTGCTAAAGGTGATTCAGTTACTATCACTGGTTTTGGTACTTTCCGTGTTTCTGAAAGAGCTGCAAGAAACGGTGTTAACCCAAGAAACCCACAAGAAAAAATTTCTATCCCAGCTATGAAACTTCCAGCTTTCAAAGCAGGTAAATCTCTTAAAGACGCTGTTAGATAATTTTTATCTTCAATTTCTTACAAAACCCACTTCCAAAAAGTGGGTTTTTTTACGTATAAGCTTGAAAAAACAAAGACTAAAAGCTAAAATAGCAAAGATTTAAATGTCAAAATGCTCAGTCAAATTCAAGAATTACAAAATTCAGCAATCAAAGAAATTTCTGCATGCACACAAGCAGACCAAATTTTAGAAATAGAAAAAAAATACCTCGGAAAAACAGGCCAATTAGCTCAAATCCTTAAAAACATTAAAAACCTAGACAACGAGGCCAAAAAAACCATCGGCCAAAATGCCAACCTAGCTAAAAACGAAATAACTCAAGCACTCTACGCGCGCAAACAAGAACTAGAAAACCTAGAGCTACAAGAGCGTTTAGCTTCAGAAAAAATCGACGTCACCCTTCCTTCAAAAGATCTCTCAGTTGGCACCATTAATCCACTTACAAAAATGATTGCCCAAGCCGAAAAAATATTCCTATCACTTGGATTTGCCATAGAAGACGGCCCTCATATCGAAGCTGAGTTATATAATTTTGACTCACTTAATTTCAAAAAACATCACCCTGCAAGAGACATTCAAGATACATTTTTTATAGACAAGCCAGAGCACGAAGATTATGGCAAGTTGGTTTTGAGAACTCACACATCGCCAGTTCAAGTTCGTGCTATGCTCAAGCACGGTGCGCCAATTAAAATTATAAATCCTGGACGAGTTTACAGAAACGAAGACCAAGACGCTACTCACGAACACACTTTTTACCAAATAGAGGGTCTTATGATCGATAAAAATGCTGGTATTGGACACCTACGTGGAGTACTTGAGGAATTTTTATCACAACTTTTCGAAAAGCAAATCACCACCAGATTTAGACCGGGATACTTCCCTTTTACAGAGCCAAGTCTAGAGTTAGACATGTCATGTGTTTTTTGTGATCAAAAAGGATGTAAAGTCTGCAAACACACAGGTTTTATTGAACTGCTAGGGTGTGGCATGGTCCACCCAAATGTCCTTCGCTCATCAAATGTTGACCCCGAAGAATACCAAGGTTTTGCTTTTGGAATGGGATTAGACAGAATTCTCATGCTTAAATATGGATTCCAGTCAGTTTGCGACATTAGAGCAAACGATCAAAGATTACTTAAACAGTTATAAAATGTACGCAAGTTTAAATTGGATAAAAAAATATATAAAAACTAATCTCGAACCAAGCCCTTCCCAACTACGTGAATTAGTAACGCTACATTCATTTGAAGTAGACTCAATTGAATCAGAACATCAACTCTATGAAAACATTGTTGTAGGACAAATTTTTTCATTGACCAAACACGAAAACGCCGACTCTCTAACAGTCTGCCAAGTAGATATTGGTTCAGAAATCGTTCAAATTGTCTGCGGAGGTAGTAATCTCGAAAAAGACATGTTAGTAGCCGTAGCTCTACCAAAAGCACGCGTTCGATGGCATGGCGAAGGTGAACTAATCACTCTCCAAAAAACAAAAATCAGAGGAGAATCAAGTTACGGAATGATTTGTGCTGCCGACGAAATTGGACTCGGAACATCTCAAGGCCACGAAATCCTCGACCTCAATTATACTAAAGCCAAACCAGGCACGCTCATATCTGAATTATTCGACAAAAAAGATATCATTCTAGACGTAGACAACAAATCGATTACAAACAGACCAGATTTATGGTCGCATCACGGTTTAGCCAGAGAGATTGCAGCTATTACGGGTACAAAATTTGAAGCATTTCAAAAATCAAAAAAAGTAAAAATCCCAGAAGCGGGACAACAAATCAATTTACATTTAGAAAACCCGGAAATAATTCACCGTTTTCAATCTGTAATTATCGAAAATCTTGAAGTCAAACCCTCACCACAAATCGTCCAAGAAAAACTAGAAAAATGCGGAATCAAACCAATAAACAACATAGTCGATGCCACAAACATCGTCATGCTCGATCTAGGTATGCCAATGCACGCCTATGACTTTGATTATTTACAAAGCCAAGGCCAAGCAGATCTTACAATCAAATACGCAGATGCCGGAACTCAAGCAGAGACCCTCGATGGAAAAAAAGTCGAACTTCAATCAAACGATTTAGTCATCTGCAAAAAAGACACCCCACTATGTTTATTGGGTATTATGGGTATGCAAAACTCAGCAATCAAAGAAGATACAAAAACTGTCTTACTTGAATCCGCTGCCTTCAATCAAGAACTAATTCGAAAATCATTCAAAAATCACAACATTCGAACCGAAAGCTACCAAAGACACGAAAAAGCAGTCGACCCAGAACAAACAGAAAATGCAATTTATCTTTGTATAGAGACACTAATGCTTTCTTGCCCAGATCTAAAAATCGCTGGACCCATCCAAGACGCATATCCTCATCCATATCCACAGAATCCAATTAGCTTACCACTGGCCAAACTTAATAGTTACCTAACACTAGACCTGTCAGCCCAGCAAGCCCAAGATATTCTTCAAAAACTTGAATTCCAAGTCGAAATCCAAGACGAAACTATCATCGCTACCGCTCCGAGTTTCAGATCAACTGGTGATATAAACATTCCAGAAGACCTTATAGAAGAAATTGGTAGAATTTACGGGTATCACAACATTCCAAGCGTACTGCCAGAGATAAAAAAGATGCCTCAGTTCCAAAACAAAAACAGAGAATTCGAGCACCATCTACGAACTTACCTAACAAATATAGGTTACTTCGAAGCTCTCAATTACTGCTTTTATGGGGAACATATAATTGAAGCGTTTGAACTAAATCTCAACACGCACATCAAAATCCAAAACGCCCTTTCCAAAGAAGCCTTTGCCATGAGAACTAGCATGCTTCCAAATCTCATAGGCACACTCGAAAAAAACAAACATCTCAAACAAGATATTAAATTCTTTGAAATTGGCAGAACCTATACAGAAATCGGGCAATACTTCCCTGCAGAAGAGCTAAAACTAGCAATTATTCAACAATCAGACAGCGAAAACTTCTTCGAAGTCAAAGCAACAATCGAAAGCATTTTTGAAAGAAACGGATACAAATCAGTCAAATACAAAGAAGGTAAACAAATAAACTCATACCAACATCCATACAAAATCTTAGACGTGCTAACTCATGATAATAAGCTTCTAGGCCAAATATTTGGCGTTTCACCTGTTGTACTACAAAAAATGAACATAGACACGAAATCATACATAACATTCGCCACAATCAATCTAGGCATGCTTGAACACTTACCGCAAAGCCTCAGAAAACCAAGTCCCATTTCCAAATTCCCGGCTACAACCTTCGACGTTTCAGTAGTTATTGATAAAAACACACCGTACGCCGAAATCGCCAATCAAATCAAAAAGTCGTCTCAGTTGATTCAAGAAGTAGAATTGTTCGATAATTACCAAGGAGCAAATATCGATTCAGATAAAAAGGCTCTAGCCTTTAAAATCAAACTCCAAAGCCTAGATCGAACCCTCGAAGATACAGACCTTCACACAGCCCAGTCTCAAATTTTCAAAAACCTCGAATCAATCGGAGGCACAATTAGAGGTAAATAGTCATTTCATGCAAGACACAGCTGATCTAAAAACTCAAATCCAAAACCTAAGCCAAAGCTTAGGTTTTTCTGACTGCAAAATTGCCTCAGCCACCAAACTCGATCAATACAACAAACACTACGCAGAATTCATCGCCAAAGGCCGCCACGGATCAATGGCCTACCTAGAAAAACATGCACCTCTCAAGACCAACCCTCAACTCATTCAAGAAGGGGCCAAAAGTATAATCATGCTCTCAATTAACTACTTCCAAGCCAGGCGCGACCTCAAAAAGCACTGGCAACCCCAAATCCACGTACCCAATCACAAAGAAGGTCAAGTCGCCCGCTACGCTTTTGGACGCGACTACCACAAAGTTTTCAAATCCAAGCTCAAACAACTTGCCAAACTTATAAACGAACACTTCCCAGATTCCCAAACCCGCTTCTTCGCAGACTCAGGCCCCCTGCTCGAGCGCCAATACGCAGAATTCTCTGGACTTGGATATATAGGCAAAAACTGCCTCTTGATTACCCGCTCACATGGCAGCTGGGTCCTGCTTGGAGAACTCATAACAACACTAGATATCCCAGCCGACGAACCGTTCGACAGAGAAACAATGCAATGCGGCAGCTGCAACAAATGCCAAGTCGCCTGCCCCACCGGTGCCCTCGATACCGACTACAAAATGGACGCATCCAAATGCATTTCCTACCTCACAATCGAACACAAAGGCATCATTCCAGAAGACCTCCGTCCAAAAATCGGCAACTGGATTTTTGGTTGCGACATCTGCCAAGAAGTCTGTCCTCATAACATCCGTGCCAAACAAACAACCCTCCCAGATTTCTCCACAGCCATCGCCGGCAACGATCTCAACCTCCAAGAAATCCTCGAAATAGCAGACGACCAAGCTTATCTCGCCCGCTTCGCAGGCTCGCCTCTCATGCGAGCCAAACGCACAAAACTCCTACGCAACGCCTGCATAGTAGCTGCCAACCTCAATCGCCAAGACCTCCTCCCTCAAATCCAAAAACTCTGCCTAGACCCAGACCCAATCATCGCTCACCATGCCCAATGGGCCAAATCCCAACTCCAAACTAATCAGTAGAACTCTCTTGAGGAAACAATAGATCATGCCAGCGCACAACCAATTGATCAAAACTCTTAATAGTCATTTGTGACTCCAATCAAGAGTGGTTTTACAAATCAACTAAAAGGTGATATAATATCATGATTAATAAAACTTATGAGCTTAGAAAAATCCACAGCCGCAGCTGAAACTTCAAGTCAAACCAAAAGACCCAAGCTTCCAGAAGTCACATCTAATATTCCAGAACTAGAAATAGAGGGACAAGAGTCAAACTTGGAACTTATTAAAGAAAAAAAACCATACATCACACAACTTTTTCAAAAGAGTGAACTTTTACAATACTTAACGAGCTCAGATGACCCTTCAATTGCTAGCAATTTTATAAACACATATTTTTACGGATTACTTGCAAAAGAAAGTTCATTTGGAACAGACGTTTATCACTTGAAAACTGCATCTAGACAAGTTTTAACAAAAGAAGATTTCAAGTCAGCAAAAACTTTACCTGGCACCAAAATCCCAATGCAAACTTACGAACAATGGCGAGTAGAAAGAAATAAAACAGGCAAATGGCCAAAAGAAATCATCAAAACACAATACAAGCTAAGTTTTGGGACCTTTATAAAATCAGTAAATAAAATTAGTACTTATGTAGTTAAATCAACAAGTATCAGTCCTAAAGAATTCAAGAGGTTTTTAAAACAAAACCCAATTACTGGTGAATTTTTAACTCCACTCAGCGAGCTTCAAAAAAGCGGAATAGAATCATATGCAAAACTTAAAGAAATAGTAGACGCAAACTACATAAGCAAAAGCCCATTTCAACTAATTAGTAATACACTTACAGATATCAAAGATGCTTTGGCAGCCAAAAAACCACCTGCATCAATTAAAGCAATTTGGTCAAGTAAAGCAACTCCATCTCGAGCAGATCTGAAAAGTTTTGATACTTCAGCCAAACTCAGCGTGCTTAATCTAGAAAGAATTTATCAATACTGCAAAACAGAATTAAAAAATCCATATTTAAAAGCTAGAAAAAAAGAACTAGTTATTCCAATAATACTCATGTGTTATCTCGCAGGTATGGGTACTGCAAAAAAACTTTTCAAACTGGCAAATCAAAAAAAATTCATAGGTCCAAACGCACTCAAATCACTTCTAAACGCGGCCAAAACCAAAAAAATAATCACTCGAGATCACATACAATACATTTCGAGAATTAGAGGTTACGCCCACAAACTAACTCCCGCAGACGCTCAACCACCTCAAACTCAAAAACCAACTAGTACAGCTGCACAAAAAGCCAAAGAGGCAAAAGAGTCACAAAGATCCAAAACCAAAACAAAATTAACAAAACTCAAACAAAAGATTCAAGCAGAGTTAGAAACAAAGACTGAATATACAAACGAACCAGAATTCACACCAAGCATGAGCATTGAGCAAATTAGAAAAGATCTTTTCAATATGCAATTTAAAGCCTCGAACACTGAATTAGTTCTACCAGAGCGACCTTATTACGATCCAGATTACGTACCAGATCCCGACAACCCAATCTTCTCAGATGAGTTTGGTGCAGACCCAGAAGCCATTAAAACCAATGCCGACATGTTTTTCGATGAGCAATACGAAGATATTAACTCCATGCCAAGACAAATACTTGTCAAAAGAATTATTGATGAGTACGAACCAAAATTCACAGCCAAAATAATCAATAACAGCAAAATAGAAACGTATACTTTTCCATATGGAATTCAATTAAAAATTACCGAGTATCCAAACAGCAAAACTATAAATAAGACTGTCTCATACAGCAAAAACATCAAAAAAGTCTACGCCCAAACGCACATTAACTATTACAAAGACTGGCCAAATGACTAATTAACATCCAAAGCCAAAGCTTCTTTGACGGATTGCAAACCAATCAAAGCACACTTAAGACGTACCGGACCAACATCTATACCCAGCATTTCCAATACTAAATCTTTATCAACTTTCAAAATATCCTCAACAGACATCCCAATTATTTCGTCAGAAAGCATGCTCAACGCAGCCACAGAAATTGCACATCCACGGGCTTGAAATTTTAGATCAACCAATTTATTGTCGGAAACTTTTAGATACACAGTAACCTCATCCCCGCAAGAAACATTTTTTGAATAATTTTCATGCGTACAGTCTTCGATAACTCCAGCATTATCTGGGTTTTTGTAGTGTTCTAAAACATTTTGCATATTTAGATCCATAACTAAGAGTTAAACATTTGAAAGAGTTCTTTTAAGGCTTCAACCAACTTATCGCAATCCTCTTTATTATTAAACATACCAAAACTAGCTCTTACACTAGCAGTTATATTTAATTTCTTATGAAGCAACTGAGTACAGTGCTGACCAGCTCGCACACAAATGCCTTTTCCTCCAAGAATAAAAGCGACATCATGAGCATGCACTCCAGAAACATTAAAACTAACCAAATGAACGGCTTCTTGTACATCACTCACAAATTCGATGAAATCCAGTTCAGAAAGTTTTTGCACAAGATATGTGCATAAGTTGTGTTCATGTTCAAAAACTTCATCAATACCAGCTTCTTTTAAAAAATTAACAGCCTCGGCCAAACCAATAATTTGAGCAATCGGTAAAGTTCCCGGCTCAAAACCCTCAAACCCAGGTTTTGAAGTTATTTCCAATTTGTCAGAAACACATTCCACAGCGCCTCCACCAAAATCCACATTTCGTAATGCCTGATAACCACGGTCAGACACTAATAAACATCCAACCCCGGTTGGCCCATATAATTTATGACCAGAAAACACTAAATAATCAGCTCCCAACTCTGCAAAATCAACTCGCATGTGACAAGCCGCTTGGCAGGCGTCAACCAAAACCAAAGCTCCAAACTTGTGAGCTTTTTCAATTATTGAATCTAAATACCTTTCTCCACCAATCACATTCGAAGCTAAACTCACAAAAATCAATTTTGTCTTCTCATTTATCATATCTGTAAGGGCCTCATAACCATCTTCATTCAAAACAACTTCAAAGCCATAATTTTGCCCCTGAGCAACAATAGGTAACAAGCTAGAATGATGCTCATCCAAAGAAACTAAAACTTCACCACGATCATTTTCCAAAGTCTCAGAAGCAATTTTCATAAGAACGGAACGCGCAACCAAGTTCATACTTTGAGTCGCCCCGGAAGTAAAAATTACCTGGCTCGCAGTTGCTCCAAAAAAACCAGCAATATCTTCTCTTGCATTTCTTACCGCAATGGTAGCCTTATCAGCAATAGGATAAAGTCCCCTCTCAACATTTGCAGAATAATTTTCATAATAGTCACAGATCACATCCACAACAGACATAGGCTTAAGCGCAGTCGCGGCCGAGTCCAAATACACCAAGTCCGGCTGAGAAATAAAAATTGGAAACTGTTCTTTAAGCATTTTTGCAAAAATTAACAAAAGTACCCATATATTTTTAACACAAATTTAATTTTTTACAAGTCTCACTGTACATTTAAACAAAAAAATGGTAGAATAAAAAGATTTAATTAAATCTTATGTCTATTGAACAACAACAGTTTACCGAAGCTAATATCCCCCGGCTTATCGAACAACTCAAACAAAACCAAGAATTTCGAGAGCAACTCAAGCAATACCTAATTCAACATCAAGATCAAGTAGATCAAATCAGACAGCTCCAAACTCAAGAAGTAGACAAAGATACACTTGTCAGAATTTTAGTAATCACCAAAGCCCTATTAAAAGCCGCAGAAACATTAGAAACAGACCAGCAAACCGAACAAATCCCAAAATCCAACCCCCTAGTCACCGAGTCAGGAGCATTAGCAAAAGGTCTATTGCCACTTTTATCAAAATTTACAACCAAAACTAAATCTGGAAATCTCAACATCAGAAATTCACAAGGACGAGTAGTAGGCAAACTCACAAGCAGTAACTACATATACATTGATTTCATGGGCCCACAAGTAACTAGAAACCAAACGTTTACAGATCCTAAAACAGGAAATAAACACACCTACAAAATGGTCAAAATTCGCAACATAAACACAATCAATTGCCAAAAATTAGACTACTGGACATGTTTTGATCTCTTGGAACCAGAAATCAACACTAAAGAATTTCAATCACAAATTAGTAGCAGCCAAAGCCAAACACGCCCCCAACCTACACAAACCCAACCTCAAAAAACCCAAACCCCAAAACCTAAACCAACAAAACAAACAACACCCCAATCCAGATCTCTAGAATTTGAAGAGCCAAGAACCAAACATATAATTTCACAGGCCAAATTCAATCTTAGTGCCCAAACAAAAAGATTACCAACGCTAAATCTAAATCAAACTAGCGGGGCCATAGACGCCGTCAAAATAGACATCAAGCTAATTGAGGAAATCATAAAAACTCAAAGCGCAAAAGTCGCACAACTAGCAACTGCACAAACAAGCTATACTGAAAAACTACAACAGGCTCAAACACAACTCAGAATGCTTGAGAAATTACAAAGTCAACTACAAGCATTTATTCAAAAAGCAAAAGCCCAACATACAAAACTCAGCCAGCAAGCAGACAGCAGACAAGAAAAAGCACAAGAAAAACAAGACATTAAAGATCTTAAACGCTCATTTTTATTAGTTCAAAGCATACCAAGTTCACTTGAAAAACAAGTCATTCCACACCTCCAGAGTTTCGACACCTGGGAGATCATCTATCTACAAGACATTAAATATATGCTCGAACAAAATATAAAAGAAATAAAGGGTTTCCAAGACAATTACAACAAAGTATATGTTCACTCACCTCGCGCTATAACTATTCAAATGAAAAAATTTAAAACAAAATCAGAAGATCTCATTACACAAAACCAAACTTATATTGATGAAGTAGAAATAGCAATTAAAGATAAACAAAATCCCAGCCCACCAGAAACCATAGAAGTAGCTAGTAAATAATTATAAAAAGCAAATACACGTCAAAATAAACGATCCCATTTTCTTACTTTGGAAATGCAAATCGAGAATCATTGGCAAATACTTCACGCATCGGATGACCAGTAATCGAGACCGAGCTATACAAATCAAAACCACCTACCTGCAACTGATCACCCGCATTATTTAATCGTGTCGTAAACCCAGCATCTTCAAATCTCCATTCCCCCGTTGCATTCTGATAAACGTGTTTCGACTTCAAAAAGTCAACCTCATCAGCAATCGCAAATAACTCTCCAGTTGAACGAGTTGAATTTTGGAATTTAAAGGGCTGCATTCGAAAATCCGTATTCAATCCAGATAAAGTCACCTGGTAACCCCTTGCACGAAGCAACTGCAAAACTCCAGTCAACCCATCATCCAGCATAAAAAACTCATCAACAAAAATATTTCTAGCTCCAAATGGGATATTGGATAACATTTGTTCAGCACGAGAAATCATCACTGCATTTGCAGAAATTTTACCAGTGTGATCAGTAATAACTGTCTGCTCTCCACGTGTATCCAACACGGGTTTAAAAAGCACAGATGATTCTACCACCTTGGATAAATGACCCAGCATAGTCGTCGTTTTATTACTACCCATAGGACCACAAATAATCCGAATCGACCCCTCTTGCCGCAAAATATTCACATCGCAACTTTCACTTTGAATAAACTCAGTTTTCTGTGGGTGGTTATCCAACACAGTTGCAACAAGATCATCATTACGCAACATACTATATCGAGCATCTGTACGACCGGAATATACACATTGAGCAGTCAAAATCTTTGTCTCATCACTAATACAAATCACATCTCCAAAAGTATGATCCAAGTTCCCATTCAAAACATAAGGCTCCAAACGAGTATTCATATTATTACCAGCCACAAAAACCTGGTAGCCACGTGCTCTCAAACTCTGCACAACATCAATGATTTCCTTTCCAAGCAAATTTGCCCGATCAATCCCAATTACAGAAGTGTCTTGCCCCAAATGCTCAAAAATATCTACAGCATTTTCTATAAAAGTCCCCTCATGAGATTTCAATTGATCATGATCAGAAATAAGAATCTCAGCACGCTGCTCCTCAGCAATATGACCAGCCGCAAAAACCTGAGCACGCAACTGTGACCCCTTAGTAAATCCCTGAATTTCATTCAGCAGCTGCAAAGTCTTTCCAGATTTATTTGGTCCAGTAATAGTCGTCAATTTTCCTGGCATATCGAGTTTTGGAGCTTTCATAAACATAAATTAAACTGCAAATAATTTAACTTAATTTTGAATATCTCAAAGCAAAACCACTTGATAACTCTAGATAGTATTTTCTACCTTAAACAACTCTTTTTTCAAGGCTTCTTTGTACAATTTTTTTGCACTCACCAAGTCCAATCCTCGAGTGTTTAGATAAAACATTACATCCGCAGGAACCTGACTCACACTCACTCCATGTGCAGCTTTCACATCATCAGTCAAAATCTCCAAAGCTGGAGTAATCAAGTTACGACAGTCATCACTTAGCAACAAAACCTTTTGCTGCAAACTCGAATCAGTCTTATTCGCTTTTTCAGAAATAAAAATTTTACCATCAACCTCTCCTACAGCCTTATCATCCAAGATTCCATTAATCATCATCTGACCAGTATTATCCGAACCCTCAAATGAAGTTTCACACACAAGAGAAATCCGAGACTTATCAACCAAATCATAAACTAAATTTAAATCAGCCGTAGCAAATTTTTCTACACATTTGTTATGCAAATCAAAACTCACATTTTTTTCAGCCTCAAGCTCAATAAGGACATTCAATTTCAACTTAGAACCTTCGTTTAAAACAGATTCGAAATCAAATCTATCGAAATCAAAATTATTTGAAAATTTCAAATCCAATATCACTTCCGCTCCAGATTCAACAAACACAAACAACTTTTCAAAATCAACAAGTACCTCCTGCAAACGATTTCCAACTCCTTCAAAGTGCCAAAACTGAACCGACTCAGCATGCAAAAAACCACATGCTGGATTGAACTGATAATCAAATTTACCAAAACCACACAAAACTCGAGATTGATCAACGTCAACTTTCGACAAAATTTCCTGTGGTATTTTATGCAATCCATTATTTATCATCCGACACTTCCCTCCATTTCTAGTTCAATTAAACGATTCATTTCCACAGCATACTCTAGTGGTAGCTCTTTGATAATAGGTTCAATAAAACCATTTACCACCATCGCTTCCGCTTGCTCTTCAGAAATCCCACGGCTAGTCAAATAAAAAATATCTTCTGGATTAATCTTTCCCGCAGAGGCCTCATGCGCAATAGTCACATCACTTGAACGAATATCCATCCTTGGAATTGTCACCGATTTAGAAATCGGATCCAAAATAAGAGCATCGCACTCCACCTTGGCCGCAACACCTTTGAGTCCAGGTGCCACATGCAACAAGCCACGATAAGTCGATAAACCACCACCTTTACTCAATGACTTCATCACAATATTACAACTAGTGTCATCTGCCAAACACGAGACCTTCGCCCCAGTATCCTGATTCTGACCAGCATTAGCAAAAGCAATACCCAAATGATCAGCTCGCGCTCCACGCCCAACAAGCATGCTACACGGATAAAGCATAGTCACACCACTACCCATGTTTCCACCGACCCATTCCATCACAGCTCCCTCTTTGACTATCGCCCGTTTAGTATTCAAATTGTAGGTGTCTTTACTCCAATTCTCCACACTCGAATATCTCACACGGGAGTTCTTTCCACAATAAACCTCTACACATCCTGCATGCAAAGCCGAAGAACCATATTTAGGCGCCGAACAACCCTCAATATAATGAGCCTGCGCATCATCCTCCACAATAATCAACGTATGCTCAAACTGCCCCTGGCTCGGAGCATTCATCCGAAAATAAGCCTGCAAAGGCTGATCCATTTTGACTCCCTTCGGGATATACAAAAAAGTACCTCCACTCCAAACAGCTCCATGCAAAGCCGCAAATTTATGATCATTATTGGGTACACACTTCATAAAATATTTTTTGAACAACTCAGGATGCTTATTGATAGCAATATCACAATCTTCAAAAATCACACCCTGCGACTCCCACTGTTCTTTGAGAGAATGATAAACCACCTGCGACTCATACTGAGCACCAACACCCGCGAGCATAGCTCGCTCCGCCTCAGGAATCCCCAATTTCTCAAAGGTATTTTTGATGTCATCAGGCACATCATCCCAACTCTTAGCGTTCTTATCGGCCTCTTTATCATATGCATAATAAACAATCTCATCCAAATCCAAACCGTCCAAAGCAGGTCCCCACTTTGGCATCGACATTTCTTGATATTTTCGAAAGCTATCCAAACGGAATTCTAGCATCCATTCAGGTTCATTTTTATCTTCAGAAATTTTACGCACCACCTCCTCGGTTAATCCTCGACCAAAATCCTTCTGGTAAGAATAGTCATTCTTATGATCAAAAGTTTCCTTATCCAAACTTTCAAAGATAAAATCACTCATAACTACACAATCCAGTTATATCCTTTTTTCTCTAATTCCTTAGCAAACTCCGCACCTCCCGATTGCACAATTTGCCCATCTTTGAGCACATGTACAAAATCCGGCTTAACATAATCAAGAATCCGCTGATAATGAGTGACAATAATAATTCCCATTCCAGTTTTTTTCACATCATTAATTCCCTCCGAAACAATTTTCAGGGCATCGACATCCAGACCA
>Ga0181593_10000328_pt1 | contig 40526 bp, 40 predicted proteins | sample 071ome_19_FD_133756 | JGI IMG/M metagenome (GOLD analysis project Ga0181593, IMG submission 133756) | Coastal salt marsh microbial communities from the Groves Creek Marsh, Skidaway Island, Georgia - 071413AT metaG (megahit assembly) | ecosystem: Environmental > Aquatic > Marine > Intertidal...
ACGCCGAAAGCCTCGGAACCCGTTTTCCATGCCTGCTTGCTTCCTATTGTCAGCCGATCACGATCACCTTGTCCTGAAATAGAACGAACCTGGCTCAGATTCAGGCCTCAGGCTCGGACAAATCCGCTTAAGGCTATCATAGGATGCATGCTTCAAATAATTCAGTGCCGCGACAATCTCGTAGCCAGCATTATTGCTTAAGCTCGCCTCCAGCAAGTATTGCTCATTCCAGAATGAAATATTCTCCCGGATCCAGGCATCCGGATAATCCCGTGGTGAAAAAATATCGTGCACATGCACAAAAACACCCGATGCCAGACTGGGAATGATGCTCAGATACTCATGCAGCACATCCCCCTGGGGCCTGATTATGTGGGAAGAGTCAATAAAGAGCAGATCACCAGCTGAAAGTTTTTCTAGCCAGTCCAGGTCCATTTCCTCAATTTTCCTGCGCTCAATCCGAATATTGGGAAATTTATCCAGCCAGGGCTGCTCATACGGCTCAATGCAGGTATGGCTCGGGCTGAAAGATTGCTCTGCCTTGTTTAACTGCAAGGCTGCAGAAATAATCTTGGTGGAACTACCGCATCCGATTTCGACCACCCGCACAGGCTTGAGATAACGCAGCAAGTTAAACAGAAACTCCGCATCACCGGGCCCAAAGGAGCCATTATCCATGATGAAGCGCATATCAACCGGCAACACATCCTGGCTAGCAAGAAATGTCTGAAAATCCCTCTGATAATTCAGCTTATCAAGCAAGGCCAGTTGCCGGTTCAGGTCAAAGTCCAGCCCGGGCAAGTGCCTGGGTTCACGTAATGACTTCAGCTGCCGGTGGTCAAACTGGGGCTCATAATAATGATTGCGAATGGGAAACACGCCAATACTCTGCAGCAAGCGGGTATTCAGCGGCATTTTTTTTGCGCCACGCCGACGATAAAATTTCATCACGATGGCTGACAGGAAAACGAAGGGTAAGCTCACTAAATCAATTAGCGTGGACATATGAGTTCAAGCGCTGTGCTTCCTCGTCTATCATAGTTTAATAATTCTTCATACACTGCATGTAAACCTGAAAACTTTTAGCTCATTTATTTTAACTGGATTAACTCAGCAGGCTCTAGTCCTTAGGTAAATGGCTGATCAATTTAGACCAATTCGGTCTGATCACCCCATTATTAAGATCAGAAAAGGCACCCATAGGAGCCCGAACAAAATGGACAAGGATACCGCAGAACTGGCGAGCTCGGTATCCAGCCTGGCCATGGAGCTGAAGGTCAAAACCGAAAATCCCACCGGTGCTGCACTACAGAGGATAACTATCAGTTTGCTCAGACCCTGTAGCCCAAGCAGTCCGGCTACCAGCCAGCCAAGGCATAGGCCCAGCAACATGCGCATGCCAAGTATCAGCGCCAGCAGTTTTATGTGCTGCAGGCGCAGGGAAAAGAAAATACCCAGCGCAATCAGAATTAGTGGTGATGTCATGTTCCCCAAGGGGCGAATCATGTCCTGCACATAAAACGGTAAGGCATTGCCCGAAATAGACAGCAGAACAGCAAGGCACAGGGCCCAGACCAGCGGTGATTTCAGAATACGCTGCAGGGCTCCGCTGCGAATAGAGGCTTGCTCTGAGAAACGAAAGCAAAATCCGTAAGTGAAGGTACTGACCAGCAGGGCATTACCGAAATCAAACAAAATGGCATCACCAAAACCATTGGCCCCATATACCGCCAGGATGAAGGGAAACATGTAGGTATTATTGGGGGTCATGGCGGCAATCAGCAGGGTTCCCTGTGTCCCCCGTTCGAGGGGCAGCCTTTTAAGCAGCAGGAACATGGCAGCCATGGCCAGCAGGCTTACCATAATGTTACTCAGCGGCAGCATCGCCTTGTCTACACTTAAGGGGATGCCCGGGATGGTCGTCAGTATCAACAGAGGCAGCGTGACAAAAAACACCAGCCGCAAAATGAAATCACCGTGGATTCTGTCCGCCAGGCCAAACTTTTTCAGCCCGATACCGAGCGCAAAATAGAAAAATATCGGGGCCAAATCAACAAGCAATTCAAGCAAGTTTGCAGGCTCCCTGCTGGCAAAAGCGAGTCATCAGCTTGACAGGAACATCATGGGCTGATGACGGCCTGTGCAAGACCGGCAAGCGCAGCACTCATGTTCTGTGCAACCGGGCAATTAGCAACATCATGGCGCTCTGCCAGATAAGCAGGGTCATTATAGGACAGAAAAACCTGTGCATTTTCATCCTGCCAGACCAGGAACTTGACCGGCAAATCGATACCGACCGTCTGCGCACATTGCATAAAGGGAGTGCCTCCCTGGGGATTGCCGAATATCAGCAGCATGGTGGGCCGCAGATTTTGCCCAACACGCTCAGCACCTGCGGCGTGATCAATACGGGCAAATACCGTAAAGCCACTCTCTGAGACAATATTTTCAGCTCGGGTGAATGTTTCAAGTGCCCCAAAGGGGCTTGCAAGACTGATCAGGCCTTCCTGGGCATGAACAATCTGAACCATTGAAAAACTGAGAATGAACACCAGAATTTGCATATTACGAAAAATGAATTTCATGACTCCCTCTTTTGGTAGATTGAAAAGGCTTGATCCAGAATAGATGAAATTTTTGATTTTTTATCCTCCAACAATTCACGATCCTGATATCTGAAATCATCCTCCATTTGGACAGGTTTTTTATTCCAAACAGGCTCTGATTTAACCTTAGTAGCAGCCTTGTTAACTTTGAAGGCAACGATGGATTCAAAAAATTCGACTGACCAGACTCTTCTGTCACTTTGGGAACTGTCATTATTGAATTTACCAAATCGTGTATTGATTTTATCAACCCAGAGCTTGGCGTAATGAATAAAGCTATGTTTCTTGTCACCAAAGCCATCCATGTAGGATGTGTGAGTATCCTCAACAATTAGCATGCCTCCATCAGCTATATTTTGCAGCAAACATTCAGCGCTGATGATCTGTTGCAAGTAGGTATGCCCACCATCATCCAGAAAAATATCTATCGGCCCCACTTCCAGTATAAAGTTATCCCAAAAATCTGGATCGGATTGACTGCCTGTATATATTTCGAAACCATGCTTCTCCCATTTTTTTGCAGCAGGATTTAGATCAATACCAATTATTCTAGCTTTGGGCCCAAAAAAATCCCTCCACATAAATAAGGAACCACCATTAAGCACACCAACTTCAACAAAACATATTTCTTTGTCTTTATAAGGGCTTAGCAGCCTGTCATACACATCGAAATAAGTGGTATGTTTAAACGATGGATGCGGGCTATTTTTGAAAGATTCCAGCGAGTTCGGTTTTTTCAAGGCTGTTGATCCTGATTAAATTGATGATGTATCAGTCCCATCAATTCTATTAAAAAAAGACTATACCCTGCCCTGTTGGCAATTCGAGAATTTCCAGATTAAGCGCTTCAAGGGCTTTGTCCAATAAACGCTTTTGTTCAGAATACCCCCACCAGCCATAATCATCAAAAACCATATATCCACCTTCAGACATTTTAGGCGCCAAATACTCCAGTGAAAAAAGCTCTGGTGTGGCTGCATTCATGTCTATATGAGCAAAAGCAATTTGATTTAACTTCATCGTTGGCAGCGTGTCAGCTACATCCCCCTTGAAAACGTGCACAAACTCATAACCTTTGAAGCGTTCGTATACTCGTTGATAAAGGTTCTGATCCAGCAAACTTTCATGCCGGGTATGTAAATCACCTTCCGCCCACTCAAACAGATCCAGCAAATAAAACTGTCTACCATTAAACTCATCTTTGTATTTTTTACACAAAAAATCCGCTGTATCACCCTCCAGCACGCCAAGCTCGATAACATCACCATTTACTTTCAATGCATGGCCCAGCAAAAAGTCCAGGACATAGGTTCTCCAAACTATCGTTTTTGGAATGACACCGACATCTTTGCTGCCCATGTATTCTCTGTATTCATCTTTTCGCAACATGGAATAATTCTTATTGCAAAGAATCATGTTATCTGAACTAAACAAAGTCTTTCCCTTACAGGCTAAAGATTCTTTTATTAAAGTAATCCCCTGCAAGAATTTTTCTTTATCTTTGATGTTGAAATGTGCTGCTTCCAATGAAAAAGGGAGGGAGTATTTTTTTCATAACCAACTGATTGTTAAGTAATCGTTTCGCCCAGTATTATCATGAAGTTATGCCAATAATTCCCACAAAATCAGGACGCTTTGAGCACTTTTTATAGCAAGATAACGTCCTGACCGAATTTTTTCCTGATCTCCTTCTGAAATAATGTACATAGCTCTCTGTAAAAACCCCTTAAGGGTGATGAATCACGCCAGGCCAGTGCATGACTCCGCGTAATGGCTTCCCCCTTGATGCGGAGTACCTTGAGTTCATCCCTGCCCCTGATTTCCGAGCGGATATAAAGGGCCGGCATAAAGGCAGCGCCCATTTCCATGTGAACCATCTGCCGGATTGAATCCAGACTCGTGCCTTCATAGTCACGCAGTATTTCGGCATTGAACTCCTTGCAAAGGGCCTCTACCTGCCTGAACAGCAGGTTGTGCTCTTCCAGCGTCAGAATTTCCAGTCCCTCCAACTGGCTAGCCTCGATACTTTTGTTTTTGGCAAGCGGGTGGGCCCTGTTCATGACCAGAAAAAGCGGTTCTCTAAACAGCGGCATTACCGTGATACCGTCTTCCTTAAGCGGCAGTGTGGTCAGAATCAGATCATAGTCACCACCGTACAAGCCGTTAGCCAGATCATCAGGCACTTCTTCCCTGACAAAGAACTTGATCCCGCTGTATTGCCGGTGAACTTCCGGCAGGAGCCAGGGCAGAGAATAGGGCCCAAGTGTCTTGCTGGCACCCAAACGAAAGGTTCCTGAAGGGCCCTTGGTGGCGAAGTTGGCAGCATCGATGATCTGCTTGGCAGCATTCACCGCCTGTCTGGCCTGTTTCAGTAAATCCCTGCCCAGGGGGGTCAGCATGACACCGCCCCTGCCCCGTTCAAAAAGTTCCAGCCCCAGCACCTCCTCCAGCTTCTGCAACTGTGCACTGAGCGAAGGCTGGCTGATTTTAAGTTCCCGTGCAGCCTGCCTCAGGCTTTTGTGTTGGGCTGTCACCAGATAGTAATGTAACTGTTTCAGTGAGAGATTTGCTTCGTTCATAGTTTTTAAACACTTCCTTTAATAGTCTTGCCAATATGATAGTTTATTCCTATCACTAATAATATATTTTTAATAGTTTATTTTCACTATAGTAGCCCCAAGTTTTAAAAAGCGATGTCACGCTTTGGATACCAGGATCTTTATTCAGCCTGGTCAGACAAGCCAGAGCGTGATTTTTTTAATGTTTGGTTTTTATAGAGGCGAAAGTGACATGGAAAAACTGATTCAGGGGCTGGCAAAATTCAAATCCACGGATTACCAGCAACGTAAAAAATTATTCAAGGAATTGGCCAGCGGGCAGTCACCGGAAGTGCTGTTCATCACCTGTTCTGATTCCCGTATTGACCCCAACCTGATTACCGAAACCGAACCGGGCGATCTCTTTATTATTCGAAATGCGGGCAATATTGTGCCTCCCCATGTCATGAGTGCCGGAGGTAACACTGCCACCATCGAATACGCTGTCCAGGTATTGGGCGTCAAGGACATCGTCGTCTGCGGTCACACTGACTGTGGTGCCATGAAAGGCGCCATGAATCCAGACTCCCTCAAGTCTCTGCCACATGTCTCCAACTGGCTCTCCCACAGTGCTGCAGCCCTGGCCAGGGTAAAAGCAGTTCATGGAGACCTGTGTGCGGAGCATACTATCGATATGATTCAGGAAAATGTTCTCCTGCAGATGCGACACCTGGAAACTCACCCCAGTGTTGCTGCCAAGCTTGCCCTGGGCGAAGTCAAAATCCACGGCTGGGTTTACGATATCGAAAACGGCGATGTAACCTGTTATGACAGCAGTGAAAACGCTTTCATCAAGGTTGAAGACTGGTATGACAAGACCTTGCGCAAATCTGCCTGAGCCTGAAGCCTTACGCCGACAAGCTGGAATGAAACTAACAGGCAATAACTGAAACACAACAACACTGAAATTTTTGATGTACCAAGGAGACAAGTAGTCATGATTAAACTGGACACCAGTCATCTTCGCGGTGATATTTACGGCGGTGTAACCGCAGGCGTGGTCGCCCTCCCCTTGGCTCTGGCCATGGGCGTGGCTTCCGGTCTGGGGCCCATTGCGGGCCTTTACGGTGCTATTTTCGTCGGCTTCTTTGCTGCGCTGTTTGGCGGCACTGAACCGCAGATTTCGGGACCAACCGGCCCCATGACAGTGGTGTGTGCCGGCCTTGCCGCCAGTATTGCTGCCCACCCGGACCTGATGGGCAATACCGCATTAATTTTTACAGCAATCATGCTGGCCGGGCTGTTTCAGATTGCGATGGGTTTTTTCAAACTGGGTGAATATATTCGTCTGGTCCCCTATCCCGTGATCAGCGGTTTCATGAGCGGCATCGGTGGCATTATCATCATACTTCAGATCAGCCCGATGCTGGGGCATGATGCACCGGCCGGCACAATCGATTCTCTCTTTTATGCCCCCACGGCCTTACTGGACATCAATTACATGGCACTTATCCTGGGTGCGCTCACTCTGGCCATCGCCCTGAAATGGCCAGCGGCACTGGGCAAGTATGTTCCAGGCGCGCTGGCGGCATTGATCATTGGCACCATCCTAAGCCTTATCTTTGGCGGCGCGCCGATTCTGGGTGATATCCCGACCGGTCTGCCTCAGATGCATGTGCCGACTCTGTCTGCGACTTCTTTTCTGATCATTGCTGAAGCTGCATTGGTTCTGGCCCTGCTCGGCTCCATCGACAGCCTGCTGACATCACTGGTTGCCGACAACATGAGCCGATCACGTCATAATTCCAACAAGGAACTGATTGGCCAGGGGATCGGCAACATGTTAGCCGGCTTTTTTGGTGGCGCTCCCGGTGCCGGCGCAACCATGCGTACGGTTGTCAACATCCGTACCGGTGGCCGCACCAGAATATCGGGTATGATTCATGCCCTGCTGCTGCTGGCCGTCGTGCTTGGCCTTGGCCCCTACGCCAGCTATATCCCCAATGCAGTGCTCGCAGGCATCCTGATCAAGGTTGGTCTGGATATCATTGACTGGAGCTATATCAAGAATGCGCATCGTGGCCCGCGCTGGGACCTGATACTGATGCTGCTGGTGGTAGGACTGACCATTTTCGTTGACCTGATCACGGCCGTCGGCGTCGGCGTGGTGCTCGCCTCACTCGCCTTTGTCCGACAGGTTGCCCACGACCAGATGGAAAGACTGCGCGCAGTCCATACGGTGCGCCACAAAGCAACTCCGCGCGAGCTTGAGATTCTCGATGAACTGGGCGACAGGGTGCAGGTATTCGACTTCAGCGGTCCGATGAGTTTTGGTGCAGCTGCTGACCTGGGACACCATGCGCGCTCCCAGCTGGAAGGCGGCGCTCAGGCTATCATCCTTGATTTCGAGCGAGTGCCCTTCCTTGATGTTTCAGCGGCGCTGGCAATTGAAACGGTCGCCAGGGATGCCAAACAGAGCGGCAGGACTATTTACCTCTGCTGCATGAACAAGGATGTCGAGAAAACACTTTCTGCCCTCGAGGCAGACAAGCATCTGGACCCTGCGGACCATTTGCCGACACTGGAAGCTGCGCTGGAAGCCGCACTGAAACTGCTGGGAAAGTCACCTAGCCGTTTCGAACAGAGCAATCTCGAAGCGGCTCAAGCCACCTGAACCTCCTGAAAGCTTGCTGACTTCTTCCCCCCTTCTGCAGCAAGCTTTTCAGGACATAAAAAAACCGGCGCTCTAAGCGCCGGTTTTTTTTATGCGGTTTTCTGAATTTTACAGCGTGAAGTCAATGCTGTAAGAAACAACAAACTTCACTTCATCATTGTCTCTTGCCGGCATATTGGCATAGTCCTCCAGACCATCGCCATCACCATCGGCATCCAGGTCAGTAAAGGTAACCATGGCGGCAAAGCCATCCTTCGCAAGGCTGATGTTGAAATCCATGTAGTCTTCAGTCACACCATTAAAAGAGTAGGCGAAATCTCCTTCATGGAAACCGGCATGCAAGCCAAATTCGGCACCACTTGCCATGGGGATGGTGTAGTCCACTGAGAAGTAGGATGCCTGGGCAAAACCAAAATCTTCACCCGGTGCTTCGTCTGGTTCCGCATTGGTCAGCAGGTACAGGGTCAGACCAAGATTGCCAAAACCAAGAGAACCATAGATTTCACCGAAGTCATATCCGGCATTGGTGTCATAGTTGTAATACAGATAGCCAAGGTCATAGCTAAAGCTGTCTGTTTCACCTGCATAACCAAAGTAGATATCATGCTCATAAGAGTAGGCATCATCGGAATCATAGGCCACATTGGATGCCCAGGTGCCGACGTAGAAACCGGAATCACTGGCATAGTCAATCCCACCCTGAACGGCAGCTTCGTTGATAGACTGGGTAAGACCGCGCCAGATATAGTTGTTGGTAAGATTGACGTTACCTGAGAGCTCTGCATAAGAAGGCGCAGAAACTGAAGCCACAGCCAGACCTAATGCTGACACAGCCAGAGGCTTTCTAAGGGTGGTGATCAGCGTTTTTTTCATAACTTTTCTCCTAATGTTCCCGCCACAACGGGACAGTTAATTTGTTTATACCAGGAAAGCATGTATTTCCTGTCAGCTTAAATAGCAAAGACCTTGCCAACTATTCTAACTAGCTGTTTTAACTATATTTTTAGAGAAAAATGAAGAAAAAAGACCGGATGTGCCAGCTGCTATTAACAGCAAAGCAGCAAGATTCGGTGCGAAATGCAGGCGATTAGCACTAGATTGGTGCGAAAAGACGGACGGTAAAGCGCAAAGTTACGGGATGGCATGCGATTGATGCACCAGCCGACAGCAAAAAACCAGGCACAGCCGAAAGAGCAGCTTGCTATGCCTACTCCCACTCAATGGTGGCCGGCGGTTTGCTGGAGATATCGTAGGACACACGCGAAATTTCACGAATTTCATTAATGATGCGACTGGAAACCGTCTCTAGCAACTCATACGGCAGGTGTGCCCAGCGCGCTGTCATGAAATCTACAGTTTCCACGGCACGAATCGCCAGCACATAGGAATAGCGGCGTCCGTCACCGACCACGCCAACAGACTTGACCGGCAAAAACACCACAAAAGCCTGGCTTACCTTGTGATACCAGTCGGCCTTGTGCAGCTCTTCGATAAAAATGGAATCAGCCTGACGCAGGATATCGCAGTATTCCTTCCTGACCTCACCGAGAATTCGCACGCCAAGACCCGGACCGGGGAATGGATGCCGATAGACCATGTCATAGGGCAAGCCCAGTGCCAGACCAAGTTTGCGCACCTCATCCTTGAACAGTTCGCGCAGGGGTTCGAGCAATTCCAGCTCCATTTCTTCCGGCAGACCACCAACATTATGGTGGGATTTGATGACATGGGCGGTACCGTGTTTGGCGCCAGCCGATTCAATCACATCCGGATAGATTGTTCCCTGGGCCAGCCATTTGACCTCACCGCTTAGCTTGCCAGCTTCGTCATCGAAAACTTCAATAAAGGTATTGCCAATGATTTTGCGTTTTTGCTCTGGATCACCAATGCCTGCGAGTCTGTGTAGAAACAGGTCCTCGGCATCGGCACGGATAACCTTGATTCCCATGTGATGGCCAAACATTTCCATGACCTGGTCACCTTCACGTAAACGCAGCAAGCCATTATCCACAAAGACACAGGTCAGCTGATCACCTATGGCCTCATGCAAAAGTGCAGCAACAACCGATGAATCGACGCCGCCTGAAAGGCCCAGTAGGACCTGGTCATCGCCAACCCGTTCTCGAATGCTTTTGATGGAATCTTCAATGATATTGGCTGGCGTCCAGAGCGCCTCACAGTCACAGATGTCGTGGACAAAACGATTCAGAATACTCTGTCCTGCCGGCGTATGAGTGACTTCCGGATGAAACTGGATAGCATAGAAGCGCCGGTTTTCATCGGCCATGGCCGCCACCGGAGCACTTTCTGTCGATGCAATGACCCTGAAACCCTCTGGAATACGGGTAACCTTGTCTCCATGACTCATCCAGACGTTATGCAGAATCTTGCCATCTCTTTCGATAGGGCTCTCCAGATTGGCCAGCAGTTGGCTTTCGCCTTCCAGGGCAATGGCTGCATGACCAAATTCGGATTTATCAGAGGCCTCTACTTCGCCCCCCAACTGCTGGGCCATGGTATGCATACCATAGCAGATACCCAGCACGGGAATATTGGCATCAAACAGATAATCAGGTGCACCCGGCGCGTTAATAATATGCACGGACTCCGGTCCGCCTGAAAGAATAACGCCCTGTGGGGCAAAAGCCTCAAAATCTTCCCGTGGGATATCGTAATGATGAATTTCACAGTAAACACCGGCCTCACGCACCCGACGTGCAATCAGCTGGGTGTACTGCGAACCAAAATCAATGATGAGAATTTTTTGTGCGTGAATGTTGTGACTCATTTAGACAACTATCCTGTGTATGCAAAATTGAATAAGGAAACAAACGGGGTGAAGGAAACACGTTTGAAAGCGTTGCCTGCGACGCAGAATCGAGGCAATAAAACACGCAGGGAAGGAGCGTATGCTTCTAAGACATGACTGACTGGGTACTTTGTTAACGAAGAATCTGCAAGCACAGCAGCTTTCTTAGCTAACACGGTAGTTGGGAGCTTCCTTGGTAATGCTAACATCGTGTACGTGGGATTCGGAAACGCCGGCCGATGTGATTTTCACAAACTTTGGCTTCACTCGCATCTCTTCAATATCCTTGCAACCGGTCAAACCCATGCTGGAACGAATACCGCCGATCAGCTGGAATATGATTGCCGACATCGGTCCTTTGTAGGGCACCCTGCCTTCGATGCCTTCCGGCACCAGCTTGGCGGCACCGGCTTCTATATCCTGAAAATAACGATCGCTGGAGCCGTGGTTTTTTGACATGGCGCCGAGTGAACCCATGCCCCGATAGGCCTTGTAGGATCTCCCCTGGTACAGTTCAACATCACCCGGGGATTCTTCAGTACCGGCCAGCAGAGAACCGATCATGACCACGTTGGCACCGGCAGCAATGGCTTTGGCAATATCACCGGAAAAACGAATTCCGCCATCCGAAATAATGGTGACATCCGTATCCTTGAGTTCTTCGGCAACATTGGCCACGGCGGTAATCTGGGGGACACCGACACCGGTAACAATACGTGTGGTGCAGATCGAACCCGGACCAATACCGACCTTGACCGCATCCACACCGGCATCCACCAGTGCTCGGGCTCCGGCTGCCGTGGCAACATTGCCACCGATCAGTGAAGTCGACGGAAAAGCCGCTTTGATATCTTTGACACGGTTAATCACTTCCTGGGAATGGCCATGTGAGGTGTCTACTACCACGGCATCCACACCGGCGGCTACCAGCGCCTTGACGCGTTCTTCTGTATCCGGCCCGGTACCTACCGCTGCACCGACACGCAACTGACCCAGGGCATCCTTGCAGGCATTGGGATATTCTTCCGCCTTGCGGATATCCTTGAGAGTAACCAGCCCCTTGAGCTGAAACTCAGCATTCACCACCAGCACCTTTTCAATACGGTGCTTGTGCAGGAGCTTTTTGACTTCATCCAGTCCCGTTTCTTCCGGCACCGTGACCAGACGCTCTTTCGGCGTCATGATTTTGTTGACGCAGGCATTAAGGTCATTTTCAAAGCGCACATCACGGCTTGTAACAATTCCGACAAGCTGCTTGCTTTCCTGGTTTTCCACCACCGGCATTCCCGAAATATGATGTTCCTGAATCATGTCCAGCAGTTTGCGCACAGTGGTATCCGGGGTAATGCAAATCGGATCCGTCACCACACCGCTTTCATATTTCTTCACGGTGCGTACTTCCCTGGCCTGCTCTTCAATGCTCATACTCTTGTGAATAATGCCCATGCCTCCTTCCTGCGCCATGGCAATCGCCAGACGTGACTCTGTCACGGTATCCATGGCTGAAGAAACGAGAGGAATGTTAAGGCTGATATCGCGAGTCAGGCGGGTCTTTAGTTCGACCGAATTGGGCAACACAAGGGAATGCGCAGGGACTAGAAGTACATCGTCAAAGGTTAAGGCATCTTCTACTATTCGTAGCATATCACCATTTATCCAAGTGCAGGCCCGGCTGTGCGGGAAAGCGCGCTATTATAAACTTCTGCCTGAAACCAGACAATAGCAGCTTGTTGCAAAAAGGCAGAAGGCGGGACCAGCCCCGCATATTTACGGTATCATGGCAGCATGACAGACGAACAGATTAGCAGTCCCACTGCCCGGCAAGAGGCTGTGTATACGGTCACTGAACTGAACCGTGAGGCTCGCCATCTGCTAGAGGATCATTTTCCTGCAGTGCAGGTTGAAGGTGAGCTTTCCAACATAGCCATGCCAGCTTCCGGCCACTGGTATTTCACTCTGAAAGACGAAAATGCACAGGTTCGCTGTGCCATGTTCCGGGGACGTAACCAGTTAGTTAAAATCAAGCCCCGCGAAGGTATGCAGATACAGCTGAGGGCCAAGCTCAGCCTGTACGAAGGACGTGGTGATTACCAGCTGATTGTTGAAAGCCTGAGCCCTCTGGGTGAAGGAGCCCTGCGGATTGCTTTTGAAGCACTTAAGAACAAACTGCACAGGGAAGGCCTGTTCAATGAAGAACACAAGCGGGAACTGCCCTCCTTGCCTGCCCATATCGGGGTCATCACCTCGCCCAGCGGGGCTGCTATCCGGGACATTATCAGCGTGCTCAAACGCCGCTTTCCTGCCATCCCAATTACCATCCTGCCAGTCCCTGTACAGGGTACTGAGGCAGCACCGGCTATGGTGCAGGCTCTGCAAGTGGCTAACCAAAAACAGGGGGTATTGTCTGACCTGGATGTACTGATTATTGGTCGCGGTGGCGGTTCGCTGGAAGATCTGTGGGCTTTCAATGATGAAAAGCTGGCACGTGCCATTTTTGCATCGGAGCTGCCGGTACTCAGTGCGGTTGGTCACGAAGTGGACTTCACCATTGCCGATTTTGTTGCAGACATGCGGGCTGCAACCCCGACTGCCGCTGCTGAATTGCTGAGCCCTGACCAGGAAGAATTCCAGGCGCTGTTTGCCGCCTACCAGAACCAGTTTTCCAGCCTGCTACATGGCTCCCTCAAACAGGCCTCCCAGCATCTGCACTGGTTGCGCAAGCAGATCAAACACCCGGGGCGTCGCTTGCAGGAACAGGCCCAGAAAGTAGATGGACTGGAGCTCAAACTACGCCGAGAATTTCACTTTTCACTTGCTCAGTGCAGGCATACTCTCAAGACTCAGTCGCAAAATCTGTTACAGCACTCCCCGCTTAGCATGATTCGCAGCAGACATCAGGAAAGTGCTTACCTGCTGCAAGGTTTGCACAGGGCTCTATTGCAGCATCTTAAAGGTCTCAGAATGCAACTGGCTGATATGAGCCATGCCCTGAACAATCTGAGCCCCTTGAATATTCTGGCCCGTGGCTATTCGGTGACTTATGACGACAAGAATCAAGTATTGAGTTCCTGTCGAGATATTAAAGCAGGAGCTTCCATTAAAACCCGTCTGCACGAGGGGGAACTGATAAGCATTGTTGAAGAAGTAACTCCGAAAAATGCGGCACAAGATACTTAGACGTGGAGTTCTCTGTGTCTCTTCATTCCCCTTTTATTGATTAAGCACAGCCTAATGCGTAGAATTTACTTTAGATATTAAGGTTAACTGCCTTAGTCTTTCTGAAAATTTTCGCTTTAATCATTCCTTAACAAAGTTGTATTAGAGTTTCTCCGGCAACTTTACTGACAAGGGGAAAGTTGTGACTGCTACTGAAACCAAGACAGTCCATGGTTTAGCTGTTTATAAAAAAACATCGAAAACCCTAAAAAAACTGTTAGCAGAAAAAGACGAGCCGGAAATTCACGGCACGAAGATATGGTATTCAAGTTTTTTTGTGATTGATTACCTGGACACCAATCCGCCAGCTGAAAACACCGCCATCATGGAAATCGGTTGTGGCTGGGGTTTGTTATCGATTTACTGTGCCAAGAAATTCAAGGCTTGCGTCACTGGCGTTGACGCCGACAAGCATGTTTTCCCTTTTCTGAATTTGCATGCCAGAGCAAATAACACCAGTGTGAAAAAAAAGGTGGCCCGCTTTGAAAACCTCAGGCGCAAAACGCTGAGACAACAGGATATAATTGTCGGGGCAGACATCTGTTTTTGGGATGAACTGGTTGACCCCTTATACAAGGTTATAAAAAAATCTGTGGAAGAAGGCGTAACACGAATTATTATTGCAGACCCGGGCCGTTCACCTTTTCTGAAACTAGCCAAGCGCTGCAAGAAAAAACTGGGAGCAGAGCTGCTTGAAGTGGAAGTTCATGAACCCAGCCATAAAGACGGATATTTACTGATTATCGACAAATGATATGAACAACACATCAAGCGGCACAGACAAGCTAAATCTGGATATTCCCGACTATTTTATCAACCGGGAACTGAGCCTGCTTGAATTTAATCGCCGAGTACTGGCCCAGGCCCGTGACAAACAAACACCACTGCTCGAGCGTTTGTTCTTTTTGTGTATTGCCAGCTCCAACATGGACGAGTTTTTTGAGATTCGTGTTGCCGGCCTCAAGCAACAGGTCGCCTACGGCTCAACCCAGCGCGGGCCAGACAATCTGAGCCCCTCTGAACAGCTGGACCTCATCAGTGAAATTGCCCATGACCTGCAGGATGAACAATACCGTATACTCAATGATGAGTTATTACCGGCACTGGCCAAGGAAGATATCCATTTTCTACATCATGATCGCTGGAATCAGACCCAGTCCACCTGGATAAAAAGTTATTTCAACCGGGAGCTCCTGCCCGTACTCAGTCCGGTTGGCCTTGATCCCGCTCACCCCTTTCCTTCAGTACTGAACAAAAGTCTGAATTTCATTATTTCCCTTGAAGGCAAGGACGCATTCGGCCGCAACAGTGGTATTGCCGTCGTGCAGGCACCCAGGGCCCTGCCACGTTTGATACGCTTGCCCTCATCCTGCGCCAGTCATGAATATGATTTCGTATTTTTATCTTCCATTATTCTTAAGCATGCAGGTGACCTCTTCCCCGGTATGACAGTAACCGGTTGTTACGAGTTTCGTGTCACCCGCAACAGTGATCTATTTGTCAGCGAGGAAGAAGCAGAAGACCTGATGCGCGCTCTGGAAGGTGAATTGCCGTCCAGACGCTTTGCCGAGGCTGTGCGACTGGAAGTTACAGACCACTGTCCACAGGAAATGGTTGATTTCCTGATTCATAAATTCAACTTGCGTGTAAAGGATGTCTACCGGGTAGATGGACCCGTCAATCTCAACAGGATGCTTGCCATACCCAGCATGGTTAACCAACCGGAACTGCAATTTCCTCCCTTCACACCAGCCTTGCATAATAGACTGATACGCTCAGACAATATCTTTGAAACCATCAAGAAAGGTGATGTTCTGCTACACCATCCTTTTCAGTCATTCATGCCGGTGATAGATTTTGTACGCCAGGCAGCGGCAGACCCCGATGTACTGGCCATCAAACAAACTTTGTACCGCACCGGGGATGACTCCATTCTGGTCGAGGCCCTGATTGCTGCAGCGCATGCTGGCAAGGAAGTCACGGTAGTGATTGAGTTGCGTGCCCGCTTTGATGAAGAAGAAAATATCGAACTGGCCACTGAACTACAGAATGCTGGCGTTCACGTCAGCTATGGCGTGGTTGGCCACAAAACACATGCCAAGATGATTCTGGTTATTCGCCGTGAGGGCCGTCATTTAAAACGCTACGTTCACCTGGGAACTGGAAATTACCACGCAAAAACTTCCCGGCTGTATACCGATATAGGTTTATTGAGCAGCGATACGGCAATTACGGATGATGTTCAAAAGGTTTTTCAGCAGTTAACAGCACTCGGCAAGGCAGGCAGGCTTAAAAAGGTACTCCAGGCTCCTTTTACTCTTCACAAAACCATGCTCGAGTTGATTTATCAGGAAATAGCCATCTCGAAAAAAGGTGGCACAGGACGAATCATTGCTAAAATGAATTCCCTGGTAGAACCTGAAATTATCAAGGCGCTTTATCAGGCTTCACAGGCAGGTGTTAAAGTCGATCTGATTATTCGTGGCATCTGCTGCCTGAGACCCGGCTTAAAAGGCATCTCAGATAATATTCATGTACGCTCCATTGTCGGTCGCTTTCTTGAACATTCTCGACTGTTTTATTTTCACAATGATGGCGATTACCTGCTCTATGCTGCTTCTGCAGACTGGATGGACCGCAATTTTTTCCGCCGTATTGAGACCTGTTTTCCCATTGAGGAAAAACGCCTGAAGAAAAAAGTGTACAAGGAATGTCTGCTCAATTATCTGTCTGACAATGTTCAGGCATGGCTTCTTCAGGCAGACGGCAGCTATAAAAAGGCAAGCAGGGGTAATACCAAGGCGCGCGCTGCCCAGCAGGTGCTGCTGGAAAGCTATACTTCCTGAGCCCTGATCATCCTGTAAAATTCCAGCATCAGACTGCTGGCGCCTGGCGTCTCCTGTATACCAGCCAGAATTTTTTCAACATCAAGCCCTTCCTCGCGCAAGGTCTCTTGCCGCTCTTCTATATAAGCGCGCATTACAAGCGCATTAAATTCGGGGTGAAACTGACATCCCCAGATATTTTCTGCAAATTGCACTGCGTGATAGGCTTCGAAATCATTGCTGCCAAGCACTTTTGCCCCGGCAGGCAAGCGTGTGACACTTTGCATATGACTGACATGCGCACTAAAACGCCTGCCCATCCTTGAAAACAGAGGATCCTGCTCTGAGCCATCCAGCAAATTCACTTCAACCGTGCCAATTTCACGCCCCTGCGGATGATAGTCAACCTGACCCCCGAAGGCATGAGCCAGTAACTGGTGCCCATAACAGATCCCCAGCATGGGTAATCGAGTCACCAAGGCATGACGCAACCAGTCTGCCGTATATTCGCTCCAATCCAGTTGATCCGTAACCATGGCCGGTGAACCGGTAATCACAACACCGGCTATCGCATCATGCGCTGGCAATTTTTCATCCTGATAAACACTGACGACAGTAAATTCGGCTGCCTTGGCCTGCATACCATCGATAATCCATTTCTCAAAATCCCCTGCCCGTTCAAAGGCTTTTTGCACCGTGTGTCCGGTTTTAATGATCAGGATGGGCTTCATGATTTGGAGTGTCGGGAAAGTTCTCGGTTTCGTTTAATCCGCCGTTTACGGGCAACCTGGCGACCCGTTAGCTGTTCTTCATGCTTGATGAAAGGGTTGTCATCGCTGCGCAGCTCAATACGAACGGGCGTCCCTTCCAGTTTAAGCAGGCTCCGAAAGGTTTTTTCCAGATACTTTACATAAGAAGCGGGCAACTTATCAGTCTGTTTTCCGTGAATAACGATTCTAGGCGGATTTTGACCGCCGGCATGTGCGTAGCGCAGTTTGATACGCCTGCCGTTATGCATCGGAGGTGCGTGCTCACTGACGGCCCGCTCCAGAATCGCAGTCAATTTTGCTGTGGGTAATTTGCGTAGCGCTGAATCGTAGGCATGTTTCACCGAGCGATATAGATCCCCCACACCCGTACCATGCAAAGCCGAGATGAAATGGATCTTGGCAAAATCAGCAAACACCAGGCGACGACGGATATCCTTTTTCACCTTATCCTTGTCATATTCACTCATGCCATCCCATTTATTCAGGGCTATGATAAGACCACGGCCTGTTTCCAGCACATAACCCAGCAAATGCAGATCCTGTTCAACAATGCTTTCACGTGCATCCATCAGCAGAATAACCACATTGGCATCCTGAATTGCCTGCAGGGATTTCACTACTGAAAATTTTTCAATCGTTTCCTTGGTCTTACCCCGTTTTCTGATACCGGCTGTATCGATGAGGGTATATTTCTGCCCTCGGCGCTCAAAGGGAATATAGATACTGTCGCGAGTGGTGCCAGGATGATCGAAAACCACAACACGTTCTTTACCCAGCAAGCGGTTTACCAGCGTAGATTTACCCACATTGGGCCGACCAGCAATAGCGATCTTTATGCCGGCTTCTTCTTCATCCTCCAATTCGTTTTGTTCATCTGAGGGAAAATCAGCAAGTATCTTGTCCATCATGCTTTTCACTCCCCTTCCCTGGCTTGCCGCAATCGGATAAATATCCTCAAGCCCGAGACGGTAGAACTCACTCAGCGCCAGGTCAGGATCCAGACCATCAACCTTATTGACCAGCAAGATGAATGGCTTTTCCTGCTTGCGCAGATAATCCACCAGGAACTGGTCTCCGGCTCCCAGGCCGGCACGACCGTCCACCAGCAAGAGCACCAGATCTGATTCCTTGATGGCGAGTAAAACCTGATCTGACATGGGCGCATCAATACCTTCTTCACTGCCATCGATACCGCCGGTATCAATGACAATGAAGGCCCGCCCCTGATGTTCGGCTTCACCGTACTGTCGATCCCGTGTTAAACCAGGAAAATCAGCCACCAGCGCATCACGGCTCTGGGTCAGCCGATTAAACAGGGTTGATTTGCCAACATTGGGACGGCCCACCAGGGCCAGCACGGGTACCATAGATTTAATCTGGCGCTTAAGCGCTTAAAGAACTATTCACCCTCAACGCGTAATGCAACGAGGTCGCCACGATTACCGTAAGCGTAGAGAATACCATTTCTGCTCTGGATACTGCGCAAGCCTCCACTGCCCAGTCGATAGCGCCCGACAAAACTGCCATCTACCTGGGAAAGCAAGTGGATATAACCTTCAAAATCACCGACAGCGACATAGTTATTGAAACTGACTGGCGCTGAAATCTGACGTAAATCCAGTTGATCATTGTTCCATACCTCAGGATTCTGTGCGCCGCGCCGATAAGCCTTCACATGACCACGTTCATCCACGAGGTATATATTGCCAAAACCTGTACTGACACCCACCAGACTCGATTCTTCCACCCGCCACTGAATCTGTCCGGTATTGATATCCAGCATGCTCAAATAGCCATGCAGGGTGGGAACCAGCACAGACGCACCATCCAGAAACAGGTTGGCATCCACATCAGTTAGCCGTTCTATCTCTGAACGGCCGGTAGGAATGGCAATACGTGTATCCCAGTTCAAGGTGCCATTATTCAGTGCCACTGAAACCATGACCCCGTTATCGAAAGCGGCCAGCACAGCATTGCCCACAATAAGCGGCGAACTGGTGCCGCGTATGGTGAGCGCCGGAACCGTATTCTCATATATCCAGATACGTTCTCCACTGCGAGCATCATAGGCTGCCAGACTGCCATCAATTGCCTGCACGACCACTGTATTACCTTCGACAGCCGGCACCGACAAGACCTCGCTGCTGGTATCAGACTGCCAGACAAGCTCACCGGTATTTTTATCCAGAGCAATCAGGCTGGCATTAGCGGTTCCGACGAAAAGGTAATCATTGCCCATTCCGACACCACCGGTAATCTCCTCTTCCAGATTGTTTTGCCAGAGCCTGCTGCCATTTTCGGGATCAAATGCCCTTACCTGACCATTGTTGGCAGCCGCATAAATTGCAGCCGCATCAATTGCCGGTCTCAGGTTATTGTAGGTATCGCCCTGTCCATTACCAACTCCAGCACGCCAGAGTCGTGTGAAGGAAACCTGCTCATCAAAACTGACCAGCTCAGCAGGCTGTTCACCTTCCGGTTCACCAAAGAAAAAGCCACAGCCACCCAGTAACAAACTCAGTGAAAGAACAAGACTTGAATTAGAGAGTTTCATCATAGGGCTTAGGAACTGATGTCGTTCAGCTTAAGCTCCACAATTTCGGCATTGACTCCCAGTTCAAGCGCTCTCTGGTAAGCCGCCTGGGCTTCTTCGGTATTTCCCAGCATGGCATGCGCATCTCCCTGGATTTCCGCATAATTTCCGGCAAAAGGGCCTGCCTCTACAGCATTCAAGAGATCAATTGCGGCCTGGGCATTACCCTGAGACAACACAACCCGGGCAAGTCTTGAACGTGCGGTCAGTGCCAGCTCATCATCAATGCTACTGAACATTCCCAGTTTGGGGTTGTCCAGAATCCAGCGCAACTCAGCAGCCGCAGCTTCCAGATTACCCGATTGCACATAAAGCCGGGCCATCATCAATGCTGAATAACGGCTGTAGACTGTTGCAGAAAAATCATTCTTCAGCTCATCGTGCAAAGCACGTGCAGAACTCAGTTCGTCTTCATCGACGTCAAGGTCAGCATCCGTTTGCACCTGGTTGAGCAATTGCAGATAGATATCTGAGGCTGCTTCGGCAACACTTGCCTGAGAAGATTCCCAGTAACGGGAACCGAATAAAACCGCCAGAACGAAAACAATGCCAACAATGACCGTTGTGCCGTTTTCTTCCCACCAGCGTTTTATGGCTTCAATTTGTTCTTCATCTGTATCGTAGGCCAAAATATGCTCCTAAGCACCTGCATCATTAAATAGTGTTGTAATCCGTGCTGCCACGTCCTGTTCTGCCAGTATGCTTGACTGACCATCATCATCGAGCATTTTCAGCTTGATTTCGCTCCCTTCCAGCACCAGCGCCCAACTGGCCTGACTGGCATAGGCTTTTTTGAGCTGGCTATTATATTTGCCGCCAGCACAGTGGGTCAAAACTCTTAGTACCGGGTTTTTCCTGCGCAGTTCATCTGCAAGAGCCAGGCCGCGGGGGATATTTTCCTCACCAATTATGGCAATAAAAACATCGACCTGCTTTTCCAGAGTCGGAGGCAACTTTCTCAGCTCCTGCAGCATCAGCAATACCCGTTCCATGCCCATGGCGAAACCGACAGCTGGCGTATCAGACCCGCCCAACTGCTTGACCAGGCCATCATAGCGACCACCGGCACAAACCGTCGCCTGCGCCCCTAGTTTATCCGTAGTCCATTCGAAGACCATGCCGTTGTAGTAATCCAAGCCACGCACCAAGTTGCTATTAATACTGCTCTGAATTCCCTGTGCTGCCAGCATATCCAGCAGGGCCTGGAACTCTTGCTGGGAAGTGCTGTCGATATATGCATCCAGGCGCGGAGCCTGTTTTAAAATAGCCTGCGTCTGCGGACTCTTGCTGTCGAGAATACGCATGACATTGGTTTCCAAACGGCGCTGGCTGTCTTCATCCAGCTCGGCTTTATGGGACTGAAGGTAATCACGCAAGGCCTGACTGTAGGCAATGCGGTTAGCCGGGGTTCCAAGATTATTGATCTCCAGCGTGAGGTATTGCTCGATGCCCAGCGCCTGCCAGAGGTGGGCACTGAGTAGAATCATCTCTGCCTCAATAGCAATGCCTGACATACCAAAGGCTTCCACGCCAAACTGCGAAAACTGCCGGTAGCGGCCTTTTTGGGGACGCTCGTGTCGATACATCGCACCCAGATACCAAAGCTTCTGTATCTGGTTGTATAAAAGACCGTGCTGTTCGGCAGCGCGGACACAGGAGGCGGTCCCTTCTGGCCGGAGGCTCAGGCTGTCGCCATTACGGTCCTCAAAGGTATACATCTCTTTTTCCACAATGTCTGTAGCATCGCCAATAGAACGTTTGAACAGCTGGGTCTGCTCCAGCACAGGAAAGCGGATTTCCTGATAGGCATAGCTAGCCATCAGCTGCTGAATCACTTTTTCCAGGTATTGCCAGTGTGAGCTTTCGGGCGGCAATACATCATTCATGCCGCGAATGGCTTGTATCTTCTGCTTCGACAAACTAGTTACTTCCCGTCTTCTTCAGTGGCTCAGGTGCTACCTGTCCGGCTTCAATTTCTGCGACTTTGGCACGCACCATCGCTTCGAGTTCATCGACCAGATTTTCATTCTTGATCTTGTGACTGGTCTGCCCATTGATATAGGACATGTTGACCGGGGTGGCTCCGGTCAGGCCAATATCAGCTATTCGTGCCTCACCCGGACCGTTCACAATACAGCCCACCACGGAAACATGCACCGGCGTGGTGATGTCTTCCAGACGGGACTCCAGTTCATTGACCGTAGCAATCACGTCAAAATTCTGTCTGGAACAGCTTGGGCAGGCGACCAGATTAACCCCTTTTTTACGCAGTCGCAGACTCTTGAGAATTTCAAATCCGGCTTTGACTTCTTCGACCGGATCAGCAGCCAGGGATATGCGAATGGTATCGCCGATGCCGTCCATCAGAAGCAGACCCAGCCCAATGGATGACTTGACTGTCCCGGCACGCAGTCCGCCAGCTTCAGTGATACCCAGATGCAAAGGTTGTTCAATCTGCGGCGACAGTTTGCGATAAGCATCCACGGTCATGAATATTTCTGATGCTTTCATGCTGACTTTGAAGTCCTGAAAGTCATAAGAATCGAGAATGTCTATCTGTCGCAAGGCTGACTCTACCAGGGCATCGGCATTCGGCTCCCCGTACTTGCGCAGCAATTCCTTGCCCAGTGATCCGGCATTAACGCCGATTCGCAGTGGAACTTGTTTATCCCTGGCGGATTCAATCACAGCACGGATTTTTTCTTCGCGACCTATATTGCCTGGATTGATGCGCAAACAGTCGACTCCGGTTTCCAGCACCTTGAGCGCTATTTTGTGATCAAAATGAATATCGGCAATAATCGGCACCCTGGCAGCATCACGGATCTGTCTGAAGGCATCGGCAGCTTCCATGGTGGGAACAGACACCCTGACAATATCCACACCCACTTTTTCCAGCGAGCGGATCTGTGCCAGAGTCGCCTCAACATCGCAGGTATTGGTATTGGTCATGCTTTGAACAGCTATTGGTGCATCACCACCAACAGGGACATCCCCTACCATTATTTGTCGGGTCTTACGGCGCTTTATCGGGCTTTCAGTAATCATTATCCGCCTGTCATCTGTGCTTTTGTCAGGATAGTAATGCTGTGTGGCAGTTCTGCGTTCTGGGCCTTGGCATCATCGGCAAATACAAGTGCCAGTCCTATCAACACGGCCAGCAATATTAGCGCGAGCAGGACCCAGACGATTATTTTCTTATTGCCTTTTGCTTTTCTGGCTTCACTTTCCTGCTTGGCGGAATCTTGCCCGGCTGTCACGAAATTCTGATAACACTTGAGGATCTCATCGACATCAGCCCCTAAAAACTGGGCATAGGATTTAAAGTAGCCCTTGGTAAAAGTAGCACCGGGCAGCTTGCTATAGTCATCATTCTCAAGAGCCTTGACGTAATGCACGGTGATATACAATGATTCCGACACGCGCTCATGTGAGTAGCCCATTTCTTCACGCAGTTTTTTCAATTTTGCACCAGGCGAAGGCCACAGATCACGCTCATTTTCGTGAGCCGAGTCCTGCGTATTTTCCTCGATTTTCTCACTCATTGATCAGTTGGCGGTAAAGCGCATACTCTGTTGAATCAGGAAACCTTTCTGCCAGCAATGCGGCATACTCCTGGAGCCTGGCGTTGTTACCCCCAGCGTCTTCCAGCTGAATGCCTACCCATAAGCTTCTCGCTGTTTGTTGCAAATTAAAAAACTGCTGAAGAGTCAGAAACCGCTGATAATAATCCCGTGCTCCGGCAAGATTGGACCGCTGCAAATTCAGATCAGCCAGCTCCAGCGTCGAACGAAGCCTGTTGCCATTAAGTTGCAATGCCCTGTTAAAGGCAAATTCAGCATCATTCAAGCGCTGCAGCTGTATAGCCGCCAGTCCCATGTTTTCGAATGCCTGTGCGCGATTTGGATAGGCGGTATCTGCGACGACTTCCTGCAACTGATCATAGGCATCATCAAATCGTTGATTGGAATACAAAAAAGCCGCGTAATTATTTCGAACCTGGGAGTTGCGAGAGTCCAGCCGAATCGCACGGCGGAAACTGTCATCCGCCAGATCCAGATCGCCTTCAAGGGTATAGATCAGGCCCCAGACACCATAGATATCACTGTTATTCGGATCTATCTCGGATGCATTATTTAGATGCCGGCGAGTTGATGCCAAGTCACCCTGCTCAAGATAGCCCTGTGCCAGGCGCAGATAATTATCCAGGGCTTCATCTGGAGGAGCCCTGTCAAAACCGCCAGTAGTTTCACTGACACAGGCGCTCAGTATCAAGCCTGATAAAAGCACGCAGCCTAGCAATGTGCCTTGTTTCTTCGTCAGCATTTTCATTATCTACCCAAAGCCCCTAGCCTAACATATTATTGAACTTTTAGAGGCTGAACAGAAGCGCTTTGTTCCCGTTGTGCAAGGTATCTCGCGCTTCTGCGAGTCATGTCATCAACCTGCCCCACCAACTGGCCACAGGCAGCACCTATTTCATCCCCACGGGTAGTTCGAACCGTTACCACATAGCCCTCATTCTGCAAAATTTTACGAAAATTGCTGACAGCAGAATCACTTGAGCGTTTGTAGTCAGTCCCAGTGAAGGGATTGAAGGGGATCAGATTTATTTTACAGGGAGTCTCGCGCAACAGGGCAGCCAGCTCCCGTGCATGCTGCCTGTGATCATTCACGCCGGCAATTAGAATATACTCAATGGTTGCCACGCGACTGTCAGGAAAGGATTCCAGATAGGCATTTACACTATCAAGTAGCTCTCTGATGGGATACTTCCTGTTAATGGGAACAATCTCACTGCGCAATATATCGTTGGGGGCATGCAGTGATACCGCAATGGATGCATCCGTGTACTTTTGCATTTCATAGATTTTTGGCACGACCCCGGAGGTACTGATGGTTACCCGGCGTTTTGATAAGCCGTAGCAGTTGTCTTCCATCATCAAACCCACTGCATCCATAACATTTTCAAAATTCATCAGTGGTTCACCCATCCCCATCATGACCACATTCGTTACTTTGCGTGGAGTTTTGGTACCAAAGGTATTGAATGCCTGATTAACCAGCCAAAGCTGGCCGATAATTTCAGCAGTCGTCAGATCACTATTGAAACCCTGCTTACCCGTCGCACAGAAACTGCAATCAAGACTGCAACCCGCCTGCGATGAAATACATAAAGTGCCACGACCTGCTTCCGGAATAAAAACCGTTTCAACGGAGCTTCCGCTGGTAACTTCAATAATCCATTTAAAACAGCCATCTTTTGCAGCGAAACAGTCTTTGATTTTCGGCGGCCTGATTTCGGCGCACTCTTTTAATTGTTCTCGCAGGGATTTACTGATGTTGCTCATGGCATCAAAATCGGTGACGCCCTGCTGGTGAATCCATTTCATCAGCTGTATAGCGCGAAAAGGCCTTTCTCCAAGTGACTGAAGAAAGGCCTCCATACCTTGTTTACTTAGGCCAAGTAAATTGATGCGCTCTGTTGGCATAAATTGCCTCTGGAATTCAGGAAAGTGATTCCTGTTGTCAGTGAGCCATTAAAACAAGCGAGGACAGATTTCCTCAGCTTTAAAAAAATAATTCACTTCACGTTCAGCTGAACTTGGCGAGTCAGAACCATGCACGGCATTGGCATCAATTGAGTTGGCAAAATCCGCACGAATAGTTCCGGGTTCTGCTTCTGCAGGATTTGTCGCACCCATTAATTCTCGGTTACGGGCAATGGCATTCTCACCTTCCAGCACCTGCACAATTACCGGACCTGAGGTCATGAATTCAATCAGGTCAGCATAAAAACCTTTACCCTGATGCTCAGCATAAAATCCGCCGGCAAGCGCTTCATCCAGCTGCAACATTTTGGCAGCGACAACCCTCAATCCGCCTTTTTCAAAGCGACTGATGATTTCCCCAATGACATTTTTCCCCACGGCATCAGGCTTGATAATTGATAATGTTCGTTCAAGCGCCATTCTTTCACTCCCAAATTTAAAGCTACTCACAACAAAGAGCGCGCATTATACGCTTGTTTGAAGGTTTTTTGTATGAATTTTAGAGGCTTAGACCAGCTTCAGGCACAAACCCCAGGGCTCAGACGCCAGGGCAAGACTACTGATGGGCGTAGGCTAGCCTGGCAACAAGCCAGGACGGGATAAGACTAGGATTCATCAATCCAGGCCATTTGTATAGCCTCGAGAATCCTTTCTCCACTACGGTCCGGATCATCATCAAATTCACCCAGCTCACAAACCCAGCGATGCAAGTCGACGAAGTTGACATATTGCGGGTCTACGTCCGGGTGCGCTTCTATCAGCGCAATTGCTATTTCAAGGCTGTCAGTCCATTTCATGTGTTCTTACCTGCCTTGCATTGGCTCAATGCGTTTCTGAAACCATGTTGATGGTGTACTTGGGAATCTCAACCAGTAAATCCTCATCGGCTACCCGTGCCTGACAACTAAGCCTGGACTCCGGCTCGAGCCCCCAGGCCTTATCCAGCATATCGTCTTCATCTTCGTCTGATTCCTGCAGGGAATCAAAGCCCTTGCGAATAATGACATGGCATGTCGTACAGGCACAGGACTTCTCGCAGGCATGTTCTATATCAATACCGTTACGCAGCGCAACATCCAGAATACTTTCACCGGTTTGTGCTTCCACTTCGGCACCTTCGGGACAGCGCTCGGGGTTGGGTAAAAATTTTATGATTGGCATCAGCGATCTATCTCTTCCAGTTTTTTACCGGCAAAAGCCGATTTGATTTGAGTGTCCATGCGACGCGCAGCAAATTCCGTACTGAGATCATTCAGCTTAACCGAGTTTTCATGAATAAGATCTGCATCATCCGACGACAGGCTTTTCCGTAAATCCTGCAATGCTGCTTCCAGCACTTTTCTTTCTTCACTGCTGAGCAATTCGCCATCACTCACTAGCGCCGACTCCGTTGCTTCAATGATACGCAGGGCTTCAACCTGGTTCTCTTTTAATTGCCGCATCTCTTTGTCATGCCTGGCCTGCGTATGTGAATCCCTGATCATCTTTTCAATTTCACGTTCCTGCAAACCGAAGGAAGGTTTTACCACGACACTGCTTTTGACTCCCGAGCTGAGTTCCTCTGCCTCAACGGACAGAAGTCCATCCGCATCGACCTGAAAAGTAACCCGGATACGCGCGGCACCAGCCACCATGGGCGGGATATTCCGCAGTTCAAAGAAAGCCAGTGAGCGGCAGTCATCCACCAGCTCTCGCTCTCCTTGAAGCACATGCAGATTCATCACTGTCTGGCCATCTTTGAATGTCGTGAATTCCTGCGCCCGGCTCACTGGAATAGTGGTATTGCGAGGAATGATTTTTTCAATCAGTCCACCCATGGTCTCTATACCCAGCGAAAGCGGATTGACGTCAAGCAGCAGAAGATCCTTGCCGTATTTGTTGCCAACCAGGGAATCAGCCTGAATTGCAGCACCCAGAGCAACCACCTGGTCCGGATCAAGTTCATGCAGTACCTCACGCTGGAAAAAATCGGCCACTTTCTCCTGCACCCGTGGTGAGCGGGTCGACCCGCCGACGAGAACCACATCGGTTATTTCCTCAATACTCACCTGCGCATCACGTAACACCCGACGACAGGCTTTGAGGGTCTCATCAATATAATCATCAATCAGTTGATGATAGGTATCCTGATCCAGAGTGCCATGCCAACCGGCATAGGCAAGCTCCACCTGTTCCTGACCCGACAGTTCATGCTTGGCATGGCGGACCAGATTTTTCAGGACATGCATATCGGCCTGCCCAAACGCTTGTCCACTTTGTTTTTCCAGCCAGTGGATGATGGCGTGATCAAAATCATCCCCACCGAGCGCGGTATCTCCGCCTGTCGCCAAAACACTGAACACCCCTTTTTCGAGTTTCATCAGTGACACATCAAAAGTGCCACCACCCAGATCATAAATGATAACGGTGCCCTCAAGTTTCTTGTCCAAGCCATATGCAACCGCAGCAGCTGTCGGCTCACTGAGCAGGCGCAGAACATTGAGCCCGGCAATACGGGCAGCGTCCTTGGTTGCCTGGCGCTGTGCCTCATCAAAATAGGCCGGCACGGTAATCACCACCCCATCGATGTCAGCATCCAGCTTTGCCTGTCCACATTGCGCCAACCTTTTGAGGATATCTGCCGAAACTTCCACCGGACTTTTCCGGCCGGCTGCTGTCTCTATCATCGGCATTCCTTCCTGTTCACCTGGCACCAGCCTGTAAGAAAGTCTGTGTTGCACATCTTGCTGACCACGCCCCATAAGACGCTTGACCGAACTGATGGACTGAGGACTCTCCTGTGCCTCCTTACCAACCAGCACCTGACCGTCTTTACGGTAATCGACAACCGAAGGCAGCAAAACCTCATCTTCTGATACCTTGATGATAAAAGGCCCCTCGGAATTTGCCGATGCAACCAGTGAATTGGTTGTGCCCAGGTCTATTCCCAGCGCATGTTTCTTGGAGTGGGATCGTCGCGGACTTTGTCCGGGTTCTGAAATTTGCAGTAAAGCCATGTGTAAGTCTTAGTAATCCAGAATTTTTTCTTCTGCTCGATTAATTTCCTGCAGTATTTTGTTTATAAACTGGAGCTTGTGATAAAGCGCCTTGGCCTTATCCAGCTCCTCTTCATTCAGCTGTGTTTTAAACTCGGCAAGACAGTCCTGCAGTTCTGTTTGTGCCGTTTTCTTCAGGTTATCCAGTGCATTTAAATTTTCATCCTGCGCAGCCTCTTCCAACTGTTCACGCCAATGCATCTGTTGTATCAGCAGGTCTTCACTCATCAAACTCTGTTGATACTTATCAGGATCCAGACCTTTAAGGCTAAGCATATAAGCTGCCCTCTTGAGGGGTGATTTCAGGGTATCGAAAGCCTGGTTAATGATACTGCTTGTCTGCAAAGCCTGCAGGCGGGCTGTATCATCCAGCCCACTGACCCTGTCAGGGTGATATTGTGCTTGTAGCTTTCTGTAACTTTCACCTAAAGCCTCTGGATCAATATCAAAACTCTCCACTATGGAGAAAAGCTCAAAATAAGTTTGCCTGTTGATATCCAAATCAAACTATCCGTTTTGCATCAATACGCAATAGATGAAACAACAATTATGTGATGAAAGACGAGAGAGCAACTGATGAAAAAGAATCTACCAAACACCGAATCGAAAAACTTAAGCTGTGTAAATCATCCGGTTCAATCCTGTCTGATCAGACGGAGAAAGATTCTCCACAACCGCATTCCCCCTTAACGTTCGGGTTGTGAAACTGGAAGCCTTCATTAACCCCTGTTTTGACAAAATCCATTTCTGTCCCGTCTATATAAACCAGGCTTTTGGGATCAACCACAATCTTGATGCCATGATCCTCAAAGACAGAATCGCTGTCTTCAGGCTGATCGACAAACTCAAGAACATAGGCCATGCCCGAACAACCGGTTGTGGTGACACCAACACGGATGCCCACGCCCTTGCCGCGGTCTACCAGTTGCTTTGCCACATGTGAAGCGGCTTTTTCAGTTAAGGTTATTGCCATATTTCAATTCACCTGTACTACCCAGCTAATAAAAGCCTTATTGCTGGGCCTGTTGTTGCTGCATTTCCTGTTCAGTCAACGTTTCTTTCTGGGTGTAACCACGCTTGTTTTTTACATCCGCAATTGCTGCTTTGATAGCATCTTCCGCCAGCACCGAGCAGTGAACTTTAACCGGTGGCAGGCCGAGCTCTTCGGCAATTTCGCTGTTTCGGATTTTTTGCGCATCATCCAGAGTCCGTCCCTTTACCCATTCCGTTAAGAGAGAGCTGGAGGCAATAGCCGATCCACAGCCGTAGGTCTTGAACTTGGCATCCTCAATGACGCCATCCGGACTTACCTTGATCTGCAAACGCATGACATCACCACAGGCCGGGGCACCGACCATACCGGTGCCGACATTTTCATCCTTGTCATCCAGCTTACCCACATTTCGCGGGTTTTCGTAATGATCCAAGACCTTGTCTGAATAAGCCATTTTCAATACCTCTCAAATTTGCTTATGTATTTATCTGTAAACTTTTAGCTTCCATTTTCCAGGTGAATTTAATTAAGCATCCCGGAAAGATCTTATGTGAGACGGTAATCTCACCAGTTTTTCAATGTGCAGCCCACTGAATTTTGCTTAAATCAACACCGTCTTTGTACATATCCCACAGCGGGGATAATTCCCTTAGCTTGCTGACGGCTTCCTTCACTTTTTCCACTGCATAATCCACATCTTCCTCGGTGGTAAAACGGCCGATGGTAAAACGCAGTGAGCTGTGTGCCAGTTCATCATTCAGTCCCAGTGCTCTGAGTACATAGGATGGTTCCAGGCTGGCGGAAGTACAGGCTGAGCCGGATGAAACTGCCAGATCTTTGAGCGCCATGATCAGCGACTCACCTTCCACGTAATTGAAACTGATGTTCAGATTACCTGGCACCCGCTGGTCAATATCGCCATTGATATAAATTTCTTCCATGTCGCCCAGGCCTTTCAGAAAGCGCTCCCGCAATGCCATAGTCCGCTTCGCTTCTTGATGCATTTCTTCCTTGGCAATCCGGTAGGCCTCACCCATACCGACAATCTGGTGCGTTGGCAGCGTGCCTGAACGCATGCCACGTTCATGACCGCCTCCATGCATCTGTGCTTCCAGCCTGACCCGTGGTTTGCGGCGTACAAACAGCGCACCGATTCCCTTGGGACCATAAACTTTATGAGCCGTCAGCGACATCAGATCCACTTTCATCTTTTCCAGGTCAATATCGACTTTGCCGACACTCTGAGCCGCATCAACATGGAACAGTACCTTTCTCTCCCGGGTGATTTCACCAATGGCCGCAATATCATTGATGACCCCGATTTCATTGTTAACATGCATCAGCGAGACCAGAATAGTATCTTCGCGGATGGCACTGGCTACATCTTCCGGAAAAATCCTTCCTTTGGCATCTGGATCCAGATAAGTGACGTCGAAACCTTCACGCTCCAGCTGCCTGCAACTGTCCAGCACAGCCTTGTGTTCAATTTTCGAAGTGATGATGTGCTTACCTTTGTTCTGGTAAAAATGGGCCACCCCTTTGAGGGCCAGGTTGTCTGACTCTGTAGCGCCAGAAGTCCAGACAATTTCACGCGGATCGCAGTGGATCAGGTCAGCTACGTGCTGACGGGCTTCTTCCACGGCTTCTTCCGCTTTCCAGCCGAACATGTGTGACCGTGAAGCTGGGTTACCGAAATTACCTTCCTGTGTCAGGCAATGCATCATGAGCTCCGCAACCCGTGGGTCAACCGGAGTGGTAGCTGAATAATCCAGATAAATGGGTGCTCGCATAATTCCTTACTTTCGTTATCGCTTGAGTACTGTTAAACCGGCCGGCAATTATCCCTTAATTGGAGCTGCTGGCAATTCTTTCTAAGCCGCCGTCGAGATTCTGCAGTTGGCGACGCTGCTGGTTCTGGGCAATTTCAGAAATCTCCCTTTTATCGACCAAGTCGGCCAAGGTGATATTGCTGAGAAAACCGTAGATCTGCTCGCTGAGATCCTGCCACAAGTGATGCGTCAGACAGGTGGCTCCTTTTTGACAGTTCCCGCTACCCTGACATTTCGTGGTATCCAGCGATTCACTGACCGCATCAATGATTTCAGCCACATCAATTTCATTTTCCTTGCGGCTGAGCAAATACCCACCGCCAGGACCACGCACACTGCTTACCAGTGAATGCTTGCGCAGCTTGGAAAAAAGCTGCTCCAGATAGGACAGCGAAATATCCTGCCGCTGCGAGATATCATTCAGGCTGACGGGCCCCTTGCTAGCATTGATGCTCAAGTCGAGCATTGCGGTCACCGCGTAGCGGCCTTTTGTCGTTAAGCGCATGGCTGTTTAATCCTGATTAAATTACTCGGGTATTATCTAAAAACCAAGCTTTTTAGTCAAGTATTGCCTGATCGAAGCCCCCTGTTTATTTGTTTTTTTCCAGCATTTTCCGGCTTTCCGTGACAATACCGTGCAGGATATTGATTTCCATCTTATCCAGCCTGACTCGGCTGTAGAGGCGTCGCAGCCTTGGCATCAGGTGCCGGGGGTTCTCAGGATCATGAAAATCTATCTGAATCAGTAATTCTTCCAGGTGCGCCAGATAACGTTCCACTTCAGCAACCGTGGCCATTTCCTTGTCCCAGGGCTGTTCTACTTGTTCCCCGGACTGTTCCTGACGATATTTCACCCGATAAATTTCATGACACAGCACCATCGCTGCAGCGGCCAGATTCAAGGAACTGTATTCCGGATTGGCCGGAATCTGCACATGATAGTGACAAAGCTGTAATTCCTCGTTACTCAGACCTCGATCCTCGCGACCGAACACCAGTGCAACCTGCTGATTTTGCCCCTCGACAACTAATTGATGCGCACATTCATCGGGTTCCAATACCGGCCAGGGAATCCGGCGCGAACGGGCACTGGTGCCGATGACCAGCGAGCAGTCGGCAATGGCTTCTGTTAGGTTTTCACAAACCACGGCCGTATCCAGAATATCCAGCGCTGAGGAGGCACGCCCAACCGCCACACCGGAGGGATAATCCTTCGGAGAAACCAGGTACAACTGTGAAAGGCCCATATTTTTCATGGCACGGGCCGTAGCGCCAATATTGCCGGGATGGGATGTGTTCACCAGAACAAGTCGGATATTGTCGAGCTGATAGGTCATGTGCATTTGCCTGTCCGGGGTCCACTTGAGCCCCTCATTTATCTACCAGAATAAAAGTCGGGCATCTTAGCAGAAAGCGGCAGGCTCTGATATCATAGCGCCCGGCTCAATCCCACATTCTCAGGGCAAACTCACATGCATGGAATCGTCAATATCGCCTTGCGCGCCGCTCGCGAAGCGTCGGATATTATTCTTGATGCAGTTGAGCGCTTGGACCGCGTCAAAATATTTGAAAAAGGTAAAAATGACTACGTCACGGACATTGATCGGGAAGTCGAAAACCTGCTAATTCAGAGCATTCGAAAAGCCTACCCATCGCATGGTTTCCTGGGTGAAGAGTCCGGCCTGCAGCAAGGGGAAGATTCACAAAGTCTGTGGATCATTGACCCGATTGACGGTACCCGCAACTTTATGCGTGGCTTTCCGCATTTCTGTATTTCCATGGCCTGTGTAAAAAACAACAAATTACAGCATGCCATTATCGTGGACCCCGTGCGTCGTGAGGAATTCACTGCCAACAGAGGAGAAGGCGCCCAGCTGAACGGCAAAAAAATTCGCTGTAACACGACGGCGACTCTGGAAAACTCGGTGGTCAGTTTTTCATTCTCAGCCGATCGCTACGACACTGCGCTGACTCTGCAAAAAAATCTCAAGGACAAGGTTGCAGGCTTACGATTCACCGGCTCAGCGGCCCTGGACCTTGCCTATACCGCCTGCGGTCGACTTAACGCCGGCTGGATGTCTGGCATCCAGCAATGGGATGTCGCAGCCGGCATCCTAATTCTGCAGGAAGCCGGCGGTCTGATCAGTGACCATCAGGGCAATCCGGATTGCCTGAACAGCGACAAACTGGTCTTCGCCAATAGCAAAACCTTCAAATCATTGCTGCCATTAATCAACAAAGCGTCTTGATATTGCCCCGGTGATTGATATTTGTCATATCCACCACAGGGAAAAATCAGTAGTATCTTAACTGTATAAATAAAATTAAAACTGAAATGCCAAGCGTGGAGAATGAAACATGAGTGAGCAGGAATATATACTCGTACTTATCGAACCGAGCCAGGATTCACATATTGCTCTGGACCGTGCCCTGACTTCTGCAAAATTAAGAAAAGTACCACCTAAATTATATTTGTTCATCTGTGTAGATGAAGCCAATACAGATTTGAAGGCACGTAATCAATCTCTCTTCCGCAGCGGCAACTGGTTAAAAGAGCTCACGGCTCCGATTGAAGGCTCAGGCCTGGAATTCGATTATGAGCTATGCTGGTCCTTGGAATGGACAGAGGCAGTACTAAACTGTGCAGACAGAATTCAGCCCGACATTATTTTCATTCCGGATTATGATGTGGCCGTACGTCGCAATATGTTCACCAATTCCAAGTGGGAGCTGTTGAGAAAATCTTTCTGTCCTGTGATGATCGTGCGCCCCAATGCCAGCAGCCATCGTAAGGTTATTCTGGCGGCGCTGAATATTCAGGCCGAGAAGGAAGAATACAAACTCCTTAACGAAAAAATCATCAGCAATGGTAAGCGTATTGCCAGCATCTATGGTGCTGATGTCTATGTCATCAATGCCTACAAGGACAGCATGCATTACCCCAATCGAGAAAAGCTCCTGGAATTCACCGGTCTGGATACTGAAAAAGTTCATGTTGAAGAAGGTGATCCTGCTGATGTGGTTGCCAAGTATGCTGACGAGATCAATGCCGACATGGTTATCATTGGAACCCTGCACCGCCGGGGCGCTTCCGCTCTCATGCGCGGTAACACTTCAGAAAAAGTACTGATGAAAGTCGGTCAGGACGTACTGACCCTGTCATAAAGCCTGCAAACACTCAGGGGATAGCGTCGAGTTCGGCGTTATCCTTCTGTGCGGGAATCAGGTCTTCCTTGCTGATATTCATGTACAGCAGAACATTTGCTGCCACATAGATGGAAGAGTAGGTTCCGATCACGATACCAACCGTCAGTGCCGTAGCAAAACCCTTGATCATCTCACCTCCAACCAGCAACAGTGCCAGCAGCACCAGTAAAGTTGTCAGTGAGGTAATCAGGGTCCGGCTAAAAGTCTGGGTGATCGAAATATTGATGGACTCGAGAGGTTCTGTTGCGCGCAGGATACGAAAATTTTCACGGATTCTGTCAGATACCACAATGGTATCGTTAAGCGAGTAACCGATAACTGCCAGCACAGCTGCCAATACCGTCAGATCAAAGTCATATCCCATCACCGAGAAGAAGCCGAGCACGATAATCACATCATGCGCCAGTGCAACGACAGCTCCCACAGCAAATTTGAACTGGAAGCGCAGGGAGATATAGATCATGATCATGATGAGTGCTACCAGCATACCGAGACCTCCCTGGTCCCTTAATTCATCACCCACCTGCGAACCAATATACTCCGAGCGCAGCAACTGAACATTCTGGCCGGCATTTTCACTGAGCACCTGGAATACCCGGTCTCCTGCCTGATCTGATTCATCCAGCAGGAGTTCTTCTTCCTGCACATCCTGAATCCGGATGACTACATCCTGATTACTGCCAAAAAACACCACTTCATAATTTTCATAGCCGGCCTGTTGCAGCGAATTGCGGATTTCCTCCAGATTCGGTTCCTGATCATAGAAAACCTCAACCTGGGCACCCCCGGTAAAATCCAGCCCAAAACGCATGCCGTTCACAAAAAATGAAGTAATCGATACCAGCAAAAGTACAACTGAAAAGGCCACCGCCAGTTTGCGCTTGCCCATAAAATCGATAGTGTTCTGGAATTCAATCACGTCGACTCTCCACCTTAACTGGCTGCCGCTTTTACGTCCGGCAACTTGATGCCGATGGATATTTTATTGACACGTCTTCCCCCGTAAATCAGATTCACAATGGCCCGAGTCAGAACAATGGCCGTGAACATGGAGGTTAGAATGCCGATTGACAGGGTTACCGCAAAACCTCTGACAGCACCGGTGCCGATGGCATAAAGGATGATGGCGACCAGCAGGGTGGTGACATTGGCATCAAGAATGGTAACAAAGGCCCGACCATAGCCGGCATCGATGGCTTTTTGAATACTCGTACCACTTTGCAATTCTTCACGTATGCGCGCAAAAATCAACACGTTGGCATCAACGGCCATGCCCACAGTCAACACGATACCGGCTATACCCGGCAGGGTCAGTGTGGCTCCGATGATTGACATCAGGGCAATCAGGAGCAGCAGATTGATACCCAGCGCCACATTGGCAATCAGACCGAAGAGACGGTAATACACCAGCATGAACAGCAGCACCAGCCCCATACCAATCTGCACGGAAAGCACACCACGATCAATATTGTCCTGACCCAGGCTCGGTCCGATAGTGCTCTCTTCCAGGAAGTACATGGGTGCTGCCAGGGCGCCGGATCGAATCAGCAAGGCCAGGTCATTGGCCTCATTGCCAACCAGGCCGGTAATTCTGAATTGGCGTCCCAGTGCAGCCTGAATTACCGGCGCACTGATTACCCTCACTTCCTCAAAGGGTTCCGAGTGGGATTCAATCTCGCCATTGGGCAGCAATTCGGTAATCGTCCGCACCTTGGTTTCACTGAGCAGGATAGCCATCTGGCGTCCGATATTGCCACGCGTGGCTTCATTCATCTGCCGTGCACCTGCCGCATCCAGCGTTATATTGACCTGTGGAAGCGTTGTTTGTGGATCGAAAGAAGACTGTGCCTGGGTTACGCTGTCACCGCTGACGATAATGTCATTTTCCAGCGGCAGCATGATGCCTTCGTAAAGGTAATCGGTTGTGGTGCCGGCAGCAGCCCCCGCTTCTGCCACCAGATGGAAACGCAGGGTGGCAACCGTTGAAATAATATCTTTGGCACGGGTGGTATCCTGAATGCCCGGCAACTCAACAATGATACGGTCCTGTCCCATGCGCTGGACTTTGGGTTCCTTCACGCCAAGCGCATCGACACGGGTTCGTAAAGTTGACAGGTTCTGCTGCAGAGCATAGTCCTGCAACAAAAGTAGACTGGCCTCAGTCGGCTGATAGTAAAGGATGAAGTCTTCACCTATCTCGTCATTTCGAGACACCAAGTCGGGGAATTCATCCTGTATCAACTCATTGGCCTGACGACGGGTTTCAGCATCGGTGAAACGGATAATGATGCGGTTCTGCTCATCGACTTCCACCGGTGGCCGATAGCGTAAGCGCTCTTCACGTAATAAGGAGCGCATGATGGCCGTTGAATCATTCAGCTGATTGGCAACGGCTTGCTGCATATCCACTTCCATCAGGAAATGCACTCCGCCGCTTAAGTCCAGACCATAACTCATCGGACTGGCTGCCAGTGCCGAAAGCCAGTCCGGCGTATTGGCGGCCATGTTCTGTGCCACGATGTATTCATCAGGCAGCGACAGTTGCACAATATCCTGCGCCCTGCCCTGGTCATTCTGGTCCTGCAGGCGGATGAGCCCGGTGCCATTGTCCAGCTCGGCAGAAAGGTAAGCAATACCGTCAGTTCTCAAGGCCACCGTTGCTGTATCCAGCGCACTCTGGTCTACCAAGCCACTGTCATGGGATATCTGTATGGCTGGATCCGGAGGATAGAAATTCGGCGCCGCATACACAAGAGAAATCACGACGATACAGACGACCAGTACGTTCTTCCAGAGTGGGTATTTATTTAACATCTTGCTTCCACAAACAAAGCGGTTTCGGTTATTTTGCCTGTCCTATGGACTTGATAGTACCTTTTGGCAGCACGGCTGAAACCGAGGATTTCTGCATTTTCAGTTCCACGTTATCGGTCACCGCAATGGCAATATAATGTTCATCAACCGCTGTCACCTTGCCCAGTATACCGCCAGCTGTCATCACTTCGTCACCTTTGGCAAGCTGTTCTACCAGAGCCTTATGCTCTTTTGCCCGCTTTGATTGCGGACGAATCAGCATGAAATAAAAAATGAGAATGAAGCCACCCAGAAAAATAAAAGAAGTCCAGGGACTTTGCTGGGCCGGAGCGCCTCCGGCAGTCTGAGCGTATGCAGAATTGATTAAAAAATTCATCGTGTAAGCCTTCTATTACGGATTATCTTCCTGCCCGCCCTGCGCGGCATGGAAGCTGTTTCTAAAGGCGGCCAATGTACCTTGTTCTATTGCACGGCGCAAATCTGCCATTAGGCTCTGATAATAATGCAGGTTATGAATGGTATTAAGCTGTGCTCCCAGCATCTCCCGGCATTTATCCATATGATGTAAATAGGCCCGGGAAAAGTTTTTACAAGTGTAACAGGCACAATTTTTATCCAGCGGAGCCAGATCATCCCGAAAACGGGCGTTGCGTAATTTCAGCACGCCTTCAGAGGTGAAAATGTGTGCATTTCGGGCATTTCGTGTCGGCATAACACAGTCGAACATATCAATACCGCGCCATACGGCCTCTACCAAATCTGCCGGCGTGCCAACCCCCATCAGGTACCGCGGCCTGGCTGGCGGCATTTGCGAGGCAATGGCATCGAGCACCTTGAACATCTCATGCTTTGGTTCACCAACCGACAGACCGCCAATGGCATAACCATCAAAACCAATTTCCTGTAGCGCCGCCAGTGATGCTTTTCGCAGCTGCGGGTACATACCGCCCTGAATAATACCGAACAACGCCCCCTCATGTCCGGCATGGGCTTCCTTGCAGCGAACAGCCCAGCGCATGGACAGCTCCATGGACTCCCGCGCCTCCGCTTCACTGGCCGGGTAAGGCGTGCACTCATCAAAGACCATGACAATGTCCGAACCCAGTGCATGCTGGACCTGGATGGCCTTCTCCGGACTCAAAAACACCTTGTCACCATCAACCGGTGAGCGGAATTCTACCCCAGCTTCACTGATCTTGCGCATCTCGCCCAGGCTGAAGACCTGAAAGCCTCCCGAATCGGTCAGTATCGGTTTTTCCCAGGCCATAAAATCATGCAGGTCACCGTGCTTGCTGATGACCTCGGTACCCGGGCGCAACATCAGATGGAAGGTATTGCCGAGAATGATTTCTGCCCCGCTTTCAGCAATCTGTGAAGGCAGCATGCCCTTCACCGTGCCATAGGTTCCCACCGGCATAAAGGCCGGTGTCTGCACCTTGCCACGGGGAAAGCTCAATTCCCCGCGCCGTGCTTCACCATCTGTTGTGGATACCTTGAATTCCACGACCTTGTATTACCCTTATAAAGAAAAAGGAAGTGCGAACACTTCCTTTAACAGTTTAAGAACCAACCCATCAACTATTTTTGAAAGGGGCAGTAAACCCATGCATGAAGACTGGCTGCTAAATCCAGGCCTCAGATGCCTTCAAGACTATCATTGCTGGATCCGCTTATACGCGAAATCACCCGCGCTCAGAGGATTGGCTTTCAGGCGAGGTATTTATGCACGGAAGGTGGGAGTGTATTAATGAATACACAAGCAACTCAGTACATAAATAACGGTGCCTGGGAGTCAATCCGCAAGCGCCTTTGTAATTTACGGAAGCAAATGTGCTACGCCGTTGCGCTCTTCTGCTAACTCTGCTTCCGTCTTCTTCATCAGATCCTGAGAGAACTCATTAATCTCCAGCCCCTGCACGATGCTGTACTCACCGTTTTCACAAGTTACCGGGAAGGAGTAAATCAGGCCTTCTTCAATACCGTAGCTGCCATCACTGGGAATACCCATGCTGACAATCTTGCCATTGGTGCCCAGAGCCCAGTCACGCATGTGTTCTATGGCCGCATTGGCAGCAGAAGCTGCGCTGGACAGACCGCGTGCCTTGATGATGGCCGCACCGCGTTGCTGAACCGTCGGAATAAAGTCATTAACTACCCAGTCCTGATCGACCAGCTCGGTCGCGGCAGTCCCATCGACCTTGCAGTGATGGATATCCGGATACTGGGTGGCACTGTGGTTACCCCAGATAATCATGCTCTCAACATCCGTCGTGTGCTTGCCGGTTTTCTGGGCCAGTTGGGCCATGGCGCGGTTATGGTCGAGACGGGTCATCGCAGTAAACTGACCGGGATCCAGGTCAGGAGCATTGCGATAGGCAATCAGCGCATTGGTGTTGGCCGGGTTGCCTACCACGATGACTTTGACATCTCGGCTGGCATTGTCATTGATGGCTTTGCCCTGTGCAGAAAAAATGGCCGCATTGGCTTCCAGCAGGTCTTTACGCTCCATGCCGGGTCCACGGGGACGGGCACCTACCAGCAGGCAGTAATCGGCATCCTTGAAAGCTACATTGGGGTCGTCCGTCTGGATAATTCCCTGAACTAATGGAAAGGCACAGTCGTCAATTTCCATAGCGGTGCCTTTCAAGGCTTCCAGTGCCGGGGTAATTTCCAGCAACTGAAGAATAACGGGCTGGTCCGGACCCAACATGGCGCCGGAGGCAATTCTGAATAAGAGTGAATAACTGATTTGTCCTGCAGCACCGGTGACTGCAACCCTAACAGGTGATTTCATGGATTTGGATCCCTTTTGCGTTGTAATTAAAGACTGTCTTGTTAGAGGCCGCCTGACTTGACCCTGGCGGCGCGAGCGCGCAATTATAGCAAAGATTATGCGGTAATTTCACTGTCGAAAACAGTAAGTGAATCCAGCGCTTGTGAGCATGAAATTATGCTCCTTCAGCATAGTGCACCTGCCAGTCAAGGGGCATTCGCGAATAAAATGCCAGACTGCTAAAACCTTCCGCTGATACTGATTCGGGCATTCAAGGGCGCCCCGACAGTGA
>Ga0181593_10000335_pt1 | contig 40311 bp, 38 predicted proteins | sample 071ome_19_FD_133756 | JGI IMG/M metagenome (GOLD analysis project Ga0181593, IMG submission 133756) | Coastal salt marsh microbial communities from the Groves Creek Marsh, Skidaway Island, Georgia - 071413AT metaG (megahit assembly) | ecosystem: Environmental > Aquatic > Marine > Intertidal...
AAGTGAAACTGAACACCGGCTCGAGGCCTGAAGAAACATTATCGGCAAACAACGAAATCGTGCCGGTCGGCGCAATGGATGTTAGCAGGGCATTGCGCATGCCGTTTTTCGCAATCGCGTCGCGCACGTCTTCATCGAGCCCTTTGATCGTTTCACCGGCGAGGTATTGCTCCGCATCGTAAAGCGGGAACGATCCCTTTTCGGCGGCTAGCTCGCTTGAGGCCAAATAAGCGGCCCGCTGAATGGCTTTCAGCCAGGCTTCCGTTAACCGCACCGCTTCACGTCCGCCGTAGCGGGCCCGGCACATGATCAGGGCATCGGCAAGACCGGTTACACCGAGGCCGATCCGGCGTTTGGCTTTGGCCTCGTGTTCCTGCGCGGGCAGCGGAAAACGGGATGCATCGACCACGTTATCCATCATACGCACGGCCGTTTCGACCAAGTCCGACAGTCGATCAAGGTTCAACGTCGCTTGATGGGTAAAGGGCTCCTCGATCAAGCGCGCGAGATTGATCGATCCCAACAGGCAGGCTCCATATGGCGGCAACGGCTGTTCACCGCACGGGTTCGTGGCATGAATTTCCTCAATGTAATTCAAATTATTGAGGCGATTGATACGATCGATAAAAATGACACCCGGCTCGGCGTAATCGTATGTCGCGTGCATAATCGCATCCCACAACTCGCGCGCCGGCAGGCTTTTATAAACCGTACCGTTGAATTGAAGCTCCCATGGCGCATCCTCCTTCACCGCCTGCATAAACGCATCCGTCACCAGCACGGAGAGGTTGAACATACGCAACCGGCCTGGTTCGCGCTTAGCGGCAATAAAATCTTCAATATCAGGATGATCGCAGCGCATGGTCGCCATCATCGCGCCACGGCGCGAGCCGGCACTCATGATGGTCCGGCACATGGCGTCCCAAACGTCCATAAACGAGAGCGGCCCCGAGGCGTCTGCCCCGACTCCCTTGACTGGCGCGCCCTTGGGCCGGAGGGTCGAGAAATCGTAACCGATACCCCCACCCTGCTGCATGGTCAGCGCGGCCTCTTTCAAGCCATCGAAGATACCGGCCATATCATCGGGGATTTCACCCATGACGAAACAGTTGAACAGGGTGACGTTGCGCTCGGCGCCGGCGCCGGCCACGATGCGGCCGGCCGGTAGAAACTGAAAATTTTCGAGGGCATTATAAAAGCGGTCTTCCCATTGGCCTGGATCGGCCTCCGGCGCGGCTAGGGCACGGGCAACCCGGCGCCAGGTATCATTGATGGTTTTGTCCACAACCTCGCCGTTCCCGGTCTTAAGACGGTATTTCATGTCCCAGATTTGCTGGGAAATGGAAGCGACCTGGCTCATCGTAATCCTCGTTTGTTTTCTTATGTCCGGAATTCGGCGGTAACGGGACGGTTTGCTTTCCAGAAACAGTCAAAAAATCGCAGAAATTCAGGAGTTTTCGAGGGCTACTCTAGGCAAAGGGCGGGGTTCGGTCAAGAAAATTCGTTCACGTTATGTTTCCACTGAGTTATCCCGAAACTCAGCCCCTGCAGGGTCAGGAAATCTCTAATATCGCTCATTTCATGCCCGGGATTCACAGCACCGGGGGCCAGGTTTATCCACAAACCTGCCCACACGCCAGATTCACAGAAAACCGGCCGTATACCCGGATAAACCGCCTCGATCAGAAGCGATAACCGACGCCAAAACCGATAACCCAGGGGTCCAGGTCAACATCACCAGCGGTCACGCCCCCGCCGTTGATATGCAGCTTCGTATCGACGAACGCTTTTTTGACATCAAAATTCAATGACCAACGGTCGTTGAGTTGATAGTCGAGTCCAGCCTGCAAAGACCAACTCACCGAATTTTCGTAATCGATAGAACTGATCGAACTGCCGTCCTTTTCATTTAAAAAGAAGACGTAGCCAATGCCCGCCCCAAGATAAGGACTGAATTTCTTTTTCGGGAAAAAGTGATACTGCAAATTCAGATGCGGCGGCAGCAACTGCACCCGGCCCAGGCTAAGATCGCCGGAGGTTGAATTGCGAAGGTTCACCGAATGCTGAGTCGTCGCCAAAATTAGCTCGGCCGCAATATTATCGGTAAAGAAATATGTAAAATCCAACTCAGGCACGAGAGCATTGCCGACATCGGCATCGCCACCGAGCTGATCTGTCCCCCCGCCCGAATCCGGCATGAACCCGATGGTCCGCAGCCGCACTAAGAGATCGCCCTTACTTTTTGCCAAAGCAACAGGGGGAGCAAACAACAAACAAGCAATTAATGCGGCACAGGCCAATACAGCATAGCCGCAGCTATTTCTTCCCAGGAAGCGCCTTAAAGACATGACTTCTCCTTAAATATTTTGATCAATTTGAATGTAAAATCGACGTTGCAATATATAACGCAACCATCACGCACTTCGGCTTGACGTCGGTCAAGTCAGGACAATAGAAAACGCCGAAATGGATTTAAATATCGTGTCCGGTTTTAGACCGTGAATTTTCCGTCATGACTTCCATGGGCACACCATGCCGGTTTACCGCTTCTTGCTGCAGCGAATCAGTCGCAGTTTCAATACGGGCTCTAAGTTCACTTAGAAACTCCGGTCTTTTTAGGCCCGGTTCGATTGGCGGCAAAAACTCCATAGTGATCACACCCGGCCGTTTCAACAAACTACGGCGCGACCAAAACATGCCCGAATTTAAGGCGACCGGCACCACGGGCACATCAAGCATTTTATAAAGTGCTGCAATGCCGGGGTGATAATCGCGGCGCGTTCCCGGTGCGGTGCGCGTGCCTTCAGGAAAGATAAGCACCTTTCGGTCCTCTTCGAGCGCCCGCCGGGTGTCGCTGACTAGTTTTTTCAGCGCCGATGCCTTGGCATCGCGATCAACGACGATCATGCCCGTTTTCAACATAAACCATCCGAAAAAAGGAATCAGAATCAGTTCTTTTTTCAGAACATAAGCCGGGTCGCAATCGAGCGCATAAATACCGTACGTATCCCAGGCTGATTGATGTTTGCAGGCCAAGATAACAGGACCCGACGGTAAATTTTCAAGCCCGCGAAATTCATGTCTTAAGCCGACGGTCCAGCGCAAAATCACATGCGATGTTCGCGCCCAAAAACAAACGGCATAGTTCATCATCTTTCGCGGCCCGAGCAGAAAAATCGATATTGTTATACAGACCGGAAATGCCCAGGCGTAAAAACAGACATAAAAAATGACGGAACGAAAATAGAGCATGTCAATTATCAGCGTTCTAAGATTGTTTTTTGAAGCGCCTGGCCTTTAAGGCGAATCCAGGCAAGAAGATACTTATTATATTCGCCGACAATCAGCGTCGACGTACCGGGCCAGGCCCACCAACGTTCTTGTTTAACATGATCCGTAAAAACCGGATGAGAAATTAACGTTACATCGGATAAAACGGTTCTAAATTCTAGCATCGTGCGCGGCATATGATAGCCCGATGTAACGACACGAAGGCTTTTAAAACCGTTTTTTCTGATCCACGATGCCGTTTCGATCGCATTGCCGGTCGTATTATCGGCCGAATGACCGATTTCGAGGCAGCACCGCAAGCCCTCGGGCTTTTGCTGAAACAACTCCAGCAAACGATTCACATCAACACCCCGGTACACACCGGAAATAAATAATTTTTTTGCTAACTTCTCTGACAGCAATTGAAATCCGACGCCGAGACGGCCCCGCCCGCCCGTTAAGACCGCAATGGCATCGGTTTTGGTTTTCGTATCCGATACACCATTCGGGATTGTCGAAGCGAACCAAACCAACCCTCCAGCCCATAAGACCAGGGAAAGAGCGATAAGAATTGCCAACCGCCACAACATACGGCCACGGGCGCGGCGGCGGCGCATATTCAATCCCATAAAAGCCATAGCTAGATGAATTCCGTCATAACATTTTTGCGAGCGACCGAAGAACCGTGAAACGGGCTGTCATCATGGCTAAAAACGCCGTAATAAACGGCAAAATACCGATCATGATCCACTCATCGACCCCCATCGTTAAGACTGGCATTGTTCCAGCCTTCATCGCCGCCGATAGTATTCCGAGCGCTATTAACGTTGGAATAGCGATGGCAAGGCCAAACAATCCACCTCGCAATGCCAACACCATGGCCCGCGTGGCGAATTGACGGGCAATATAGGAATCTTGGGCACCGATGAGATGCAGCACCTCGATGGCTTCTTGATGCACGGCGAGCCCAGTCCGCGTCGTGAAGATGACGGTACCGACCGTTGCCAAGCCGATAAGGATCAACACCGATAGGGCAATAATTTGAACCGTACGGATAAGCCGTAAAAATTTGGCCAGCCAAACGCGATGATCATCGATGTTGGCATGGGGGACAGCGGCATCGAGTCGTTTTGCCAACGCCTTGACTTGAACATCACCACCGGGAGTCAATGTGACATCAATAAGTTGCGGTAAAGGCAAATCAGCCAAAGAGGCCGCCCGTCCCAGCCACGGTTCCAGCAATCCCATCATTTCGCCCGATGTGACAGCACGGGCTGATTGAATGCCGGGTGTGTCGCGTAAAATTTTCAGGACTTTATTTACATTCGCCTGATTTTTTTTCGGTTGATCCGCTGCCGGCAACTGAACGGTCATTGTACCGCTCATATTGTGATCCCAGGTCGCCACCAAACCGTTCAAAATAAAAGTACCGGCAAGCGCCAAAACGGCCAAAAAAACCATGAAGGCTATGAGCCACGGTAAAAATCGGCTGTGGCCATCCTGCTCCAATGCAAGGTCTGAGCGGCGGGCAAACATTATGACCGCCCTTCCGAACCATATCGCGCATTGCCGGGCATCGCCGTTAACACGAACGGCTCTTCAGACTCGGACCCATCATCATCTGCCTCCATCGGTTGATCTTGGGCCCCGCTGATATGAAGTGCACCGTCCTCTAGCTGCAAACACGGAAAACCCATGCGCTCAACCATGGCTTCATTGTGGGTCGCGATAACGATCGTCGTCCCTAGTTTATTCAGTTGCGCAAACAAATGCATGAGCCGCAATGCCATGTTGTCATCGACATTGCCTGTTGGCTCGTCGGCAAGAAGTAATTTCGGCCGGGCGATAACGGCCCGGGCAATTGCGACACGCTGCTGCTGACCGCCCGACAGCGTCGGCGGCTTAGCCTGCAAATGTTCTTTTAGGCCGACCCAGCTTAAAAGTTCTGTCACATTCTTTTCGACTTCCTGCTCGCGCACGCCGGCAACCCGCAATGGCAACGCGACATTGTCAAATGCCGATAAATGATTGAGAAGCCGGAAATCCTGAAAGACAACACCGATTCGCCGTCTGAGTTCAGGCAACAGCCTGCGTGGCGTCGTTGCAATATCCCGATCAAAAAGCGAAATCAGGCCACGCGACGGCTTTAGCGCCAAATACATTAATCTTAAAAGTGAGGATTTACCGGCACCGCTGGCACCCAGCAGAAAATGGAATGAACCCGGTGACAATCCGAACGAAACGTCTTGTAGCACCTCAGGCCCGAGGCCATACCTCAGTCCTACGTTTTCAAAACGAACCACCCACGCGTGATCGCTGTTAGACACTCTTCGCTCCCGACCGGCAACCGCACAATGGCACGGGAATCCGCCGTCGTCTAGAGGTGTTCCCCTGATCGTATGCCTTGGCACGGCTTGCGTTGCTGTTCTCAAAAGCCTATAAACGACAGCAACTTAACGGCTCATGACCTTGGGGAACACCGGCCGCGATGAACGTTACTTGCCCATCCTGCGCCACGCGATATGCAGTTGCCGATAATTTGCTATCTGCCGCCGGTCGAATGATGCGATGTACGCAGTGCGCCTTCACATGGTGGCATCACCCTCATAGCCCTCCGACCCCTCAGCACGTTCAAGCGCAAAGCGTTGCACAAGCTGCGGCGCCAACACAAGTTGCGCCTGCGCCCGTTGCGGCCCCTGCGCCCGTTGCAGCCCCTGCGCCGGCCCCCATACCTGAACCGGAAGAAGAAGAATACGAGGAAGAAGAATACGAAGAAGAAGAGCCGGAAGAGGTTGAAGAGGAAGAAGTCGAAGAAGAAGAGGCCGCGGCTGAAGAACCTGAACTTTCCGATGAGGAAATCGAAGAAGCCTTTGGATCGGATGAACCCGATCCGATTGAATCAATGACCAATGCGCCATCAGAGGACCGGGCCACTGAAAACAATGAAGCCGAAATCGATCCGGATAAAATTCCCGACCCCGATCCCATTCCCGAATCGTTAACCAGCCCGGATGATGACGATGTTGACGAAGACGAAGACGAAGAAGGTTCGAGCAAGCTAGGACTCGTCATTGCCATGGTCGCGGCCGGATTGATCCTTGTCCTAGTTGCCGTATTTTTCTTAATGAGCAAACAAATCGCGAGCTGGTTCCCCGGAACAGCTTCCATTTATGAATCCATCGGGCTTAATCAAACAACGCTCGGAGAGGGCCTCAGAATACCGGAAAACAAATTACAACTGTCCCGCACCAATAAGGGGGACACGGAAATTTTGACGGTACGCGGCGTGATCAGAAACATTACGAAAGAAGAACGCCCCATCCCCATGATTAAGTTGTCGTTGTTCAATGGGGAAAACAAAGAAGTGCAGTCTAAAGTCGTGAAACCCCGTGCACCTGTTCTTGCTGGTGAAAAAAGTCTTGGATTTGCAATCAAACTCGAAAACCCGGCCGCAACGGCCCGGCGTATTGAGGTGACGTTCTCGGAGCCCACTAAAGGTGGGCCGGCAGCAAAACCTGACAAGCCGAAAGAAGCACCAAAAACTACCGATAAAAAATAACCAGCTCTCTTTCAGCAAGACCGGGATTCAAACAAAACAATCCGGGCGTTAACGGTGAGCTGGCTTAAAATTGACGCAATAACCGTTCAATGTATTCACGTTCTTCAGTAGGCCGTTGACGCTGCCCTGCACGGCGGCGAAGCTCGCGAAGAATCTCATAAGCTTTGCGGGTTTCGACTTTATCGGGAATGATATCTTCTTCCTCATCAGCATTGCCAAAACCTTCTCCCATGGAGCGGCCGAACGGATCGTCGTTCGGACCCGGCATGCCTTTGCGAATACCCGCCAACGGCACCCCAAGAAGAACGCCCATTTGACGGGCGACGCGTTGTGTCATGCTGTCTGTAGCCCGGCGTAGTTGCTCAACGGCCTGCGTTTGCGAGGGAAATGCCGCCCCTGGCCTTTGCAAATTCAAGGCTTTCGCCGCCTGCCCCATGGCTTGTTCCGCATGGCCGAAATTTTTCGGAATGCCACCCATCAGCTTATCGAATTTTAACATAAGGCCACCAAGCTTACGGCGCACACTTGTTTGTTCTTTCGCGTTTTGTTTTGCTTTTTTCCACTTGCCGGTCTGCCCCAGTTCCGGACCATCGCGCAAAAAGCGAAACGTCTGATCAAGCAATTGTTGTTGCTTTTTCGTTATTTCATTTAGCCCCTTCATGAGCTTTTGTGCCTGCCGGGCATTTTTCGCCGACTTGCCAAACCGCAAACCCGAACGCAACCCTTGCAGCATCCGCTGCAATTGGCTGAGCATTTGGCGGGCGGCGGACATTGCGCCAGTTCTGGCCAATTCTTGGGCGTCCCGCAGCAAGCGGCGCAATTCATCACCGCCCAACATTTTAACAGCTGAATCCAACGGAATCTTGGCGGCACCATGCTGACGGATCATATCGCGAACGGCGGCGAGATAATTTTCCAACGCTTTTTTAAGCTCACCCATCAAGCGCTCGATCTCTTCCTTAGGCGCGCCGCGCTGCAACGCTTTTAACAGTGCTTCCTGGGCTTTTTGCAGGTCTTTTTCGGCTAATGAATAATTACCGTCTTCAAGCCGAAGGGCCATATCCCAGAGCATTTTTTGAACGGAAAAAATCGATGCTGCACTCTGATCATGCAGCAACCGCGACGACGATACGCGCAAAGCCAAATACACGGTCGTATCATCCCGAAACCGCCAAGGCCGGCCCGAGATAACATCCAACGCTGTCGATACATCACCGCGCACGTCATCCGTTCCCGCAACCAGCTTCTTGCGCTGCTCAATAATTTCTTTCGCAACAGGATGCGTAAACAGCCGTTCCGGCAGCTCCATTTCAAAAAATTTGCTACGGCCTTCTTGTTTACGGCCGTCTTGCGCCGACAACTGCAGCTTAACAAGCAGTCCGGCCCAAGGGTGCGATGTTAAATCCTGCAGGTTTGTGCTTTTGATATTCTTTTTACCGATACCCGCCGTCGGCAACAGAACGCCCTCAAGGCCGCCCGGTGGCGGACCGCCAGCTGTTTTTCCATCGGCACGGCGCACATGAAGCCTAATCTCGGAGATACCGTAATCATCTTCCGCAATAAAAGGCACTTGAAGCTGAAAGCTTGTTGTTCCTTGCGGTTTACCATCAAATTTAATAATGGGTTTTTGATCGGCAATAATATCCAATGGCCAAACGGCCCGTTCCCTGCCTGAAATTTCGACGGCAAGGCGGTCGCCCGATTCGACCGTCGCTTCAACACGATGACCTTTTTTGGGTTGCTTAGGATCAATCGACGCAAAGTCGTTGATTTGATCGCCAATTTTTAATTTTGGTGCCGATCGAACACCCGCGACTTGAGCTAATAAAGTGGTCCCTTCAGGAATACGAATAACGGATGATTCTGTATTCGGTTGCCATTTTACAAAAACAGGTGCCTTGCCAGTATATGCCGGCGGCGTCAGCCAAACTGAAATGTCCAAATCGACATCCGAAACCCGTTCGAAACTTGGCAGCAAGGCCCGTTCAAACCGGGCGGCGGCATCCCGGTGTCCTACGGAAAAAGCAATAATGATCATAAACAAAACAACCGCCCGCAAAGCCAAAGGATCGCGTTTCGGCAGGCCTGGCGATGGTATGCGCACTTTCAAGGCACGCGTCGCGGCGGCCATGCGTTCAAGGTGCAAGGCCCAAAGTCTTTGTGCATTGGCATCGTTCTCAGCGCCAAGCAACCGGTCCTCTAGGGCCGTTAACGGGCGATGTTTAAAGCCGCTGTCAATTTCAAGGCGGTGGCGCGCCGCTTCTTCACTGACATAATGAATTCGTGACCACGCTTCCTTGAGAGAAAGCGCAAATGCAGCGACAAATCCGATGAGGATCAAAAAATGAAACCATACCGGCAGCATCGGCAATAAATCGAATAAGACGATTGCCGAAAAAATGCCCACCATGGCGACGAATGGCCATAACGCAATCCAAAGCTGTTCCCACACCAAAACAGCCCGTGCAAGCCAAAGTAAAATTTGTTGGCGCATTTTAATACGCAACATCAAAAAGCTCCTTGCTACCCCTCGCTTGGCTTATCAAACCAATCCGGGATGGCTTCAAGCCCAATCATTTGATCAACGTCCCACCGCTTCCGAATAACGTCAAATGAACTTTTGTTCACCAAAACCTCCGGCACCAACGGACGGCTATTATAGGTTGAAGCCATGACAGCGCCATAAGCCCCTGCCGTACGGATAGCCAACAGATCACCGGCTGCGAATGATGGCAACTGGCGTTGAACACCGAAGGTATCACCGGTCTCACAAATCGGACCCACGACATCAATCTCCTTTAACGCCGCCCCAGGAGAGGCTTGCTTTACAGGCACGATATCATGATAGGCATTATAGAGGGTCGGGCGGAGTAAATCATTCATCGCCGCATCGACCACGGCGAATGTCCGCGTCGCGCCTTCCTTGATATATAGGATGCGTGTCACCAAAATACCCGCATTTCCGGCAATTGATCGGCCCGGCTCAAAAATCAGGGGAATTTGCAAATCTCCAACCGCTGATTGAACGACATCGGCATAATCTCGCGGAGTCGGCAAATCCGCCGGAATTTCGCCATCGCCATAAGGAATACCCAGTCCGCCACCAAGGTCCAGGCGGGCGATTTTATGCCCGTCGGCACATAGCATGGCGACAAGGTCGCGCAACCGCGTATACGCATGCCGGTAGGGCTCAAGATCCGTTAATTGAGACCCAATATGGACGGCGATGCCGACAACTTCGATCCCGGGCAAAGAAGCGGCTTTGGCAAATACAGCATGCGCCTGTGTCCATTCGATACCAAATTTATTTTCGCTCAAACCTGTCGTGATCTTTTCATGGGTTTTGGCATCGACATCAGGGTTGATCCGAATGGCGATTGGTGCGCGTTTGTTTTGGCTGACGGCGATGTCATTGATCAATTCAAGCTCAGGCTCGGACTCGACATTGATCTGCAGCACGCCGGCTTCCAATGCCGCTGCAATTTCTTCACGCGATTTCCCCACGCCGGAAAAAACGATTTTATTGGCAGGCACACCACCGCGAAGGGCACGCGTTAACTCACCGCATGACACGACATCCGCACCTGCGCCGAGCCGCGATAAAGTCGATATCACGGCGATGTTTGAGTTCGCCTTCACCGCATAACAAATTGTCGCGTCAAGTGAAGCAAATGCATCGACATAGGCTTTAAAGTGACGTTCGAGCGTTGCCGTTGAATAACAATAAAACGGCGTTCCAACGCTTTCGGCCATATATTCGATGTCGACGTCCTCGGCATGAAGACGGCCCTCACGATACTGGAAATGATCCATGTGTTACTCCCGGGCTCGCCGTTATTGCGCCGGATAGTCGCGCGGATATTTTGACTCTTTCGGCTTAACGGGAGGCGATTTACGCCCACATCCGCCGAGCGGCAAGGCAAGTGGCAGCACAAGCAAAGCACCAAGTGCCGCCGTAAGGGCACGGCGATTCATTTTTGATCTTTGAAAATTGGACTTATGGTTTTTACGGTTATGCGTCATCTTCGTTCCTAAACCGATATTACTTTAAAAACCGCCGGCGTGCATCGGCAACGGCTTTTTTAACGTTCGCCGGGGCCGTACCGCCTTCACTGGACCGGCTGTTTACGGAGCTTTCAACGCTAAGAACCGAAAACACGTCATCCGTTGCCGCAGGAGCAATGGCTTGAATGTCTTCAAGCGATAACTGATCCAGTTGACAGCCCTTATCCTCGGCTTTTTTGACCAATGCACCGGCAACGTGATGCGCATCGCGAAACGCCATGCCTTTTTCCCGAACGAGCCAATCGGCAAAATCCGTCGCGGTCACAAAACCTTTATTAGCCGCCGCCTTCATCGCCGCCGTATTGAACTTGGCACCCTCGAGCATCCCCTGCATGGCCAACAAACAAACTTTTAGTGTTTGTGCGGCATCGAAGACAGGCTCCTTGTCCTCCTGCATATCTTTTGAATAAGCGAGCGGCAGGCCTTTTAGCGTTGTCGTTAGAGACATAAACGCGCTGAAAACCCGGCCGGTTTTACCCCGAACGAGCTCGGCCGCATCCGGATTTCGCTTTTGCGGCATCATCGAACTGCCGGTCGAAAATGAATCAGACAACCGGACAAATTGAAATTGATCCGTACACCAAAGAACGATTTCTTCCGCCATCCGCGACAAATGCACGGCCAGCAGCGACCCGGCGGCTAAAAATTCCACGGCGAAGTCCCGGTCCGAAACCGAATCGAGAGAATTCGCCGTCGGTCCGTCAAATCCTAAAGCTTGCGCCGTCTGTTGCCGGTCGATGGGAAAGGCTGTCCCGGCTAAGGCACCGGATCCCAAGGGACACTCATTTAGCCGTTTCCGGCAATCCGATAACCGGCTTCTGTCACGGCCGAACATCTCAACGTAAGCCAACATATGGTGGCCAAGCGTAATGGGTTGCGCCAACTGCAAGTGAGTCATGCCCGGCAGAATGGTCTCCGTATGCTGATCGGCAATATCGATCAGCACGCTTTGCAACGCTTTCACAGATTCATCGAGGTCGTCGATGGCATCGCGGACCCAAATTTTAAAATCCGTTGCAACTTGATCGTTCCGTGACCGGGCCGTGTGAAGACGTCCGGCAGCTTCGCCGATCAATTCCGTCAACCGCGCTTCGATATTCATGTGAATATCTTCCAGTGACCGGTTGAAAGCAAACGATCCCGCATCAATCTCTTGTTGAATGGTATCGAGGCCATCGAGAATGGCGTTGCCGTCTTCTTGCGTTATAATGTTTTGCTTCATGAGCATGGCGCAATGGGCTTTTGACCCGGCAATATCCTGGGCATACAGGTGGCGATCAAAATCAATCGATGCATTGATTTCTTCCATCACCTGAGAAGGCCCTTCGCTAAACCGGCCGCCCCACATGGCGCTTTTGGACGTTTTGTTTGTCATGTCACTCAATCACTTGGTACCAAGAGCCCATCTCGTCATGGCATTCGATAAAGGAATAAGAAAATGCCCCGTTTGATCGGCCTAACATTATGTGTCGTCTTCGCAATCTTGCTGATTTTGGCGATATCAGGGCCTCATTCAACCCTGGAGGCCCAAAATAGCCTGTCTGTGCCGAAGGTCTTACATAACTTTAAAGCTGCAAATCCACCTAAAACCGTTCCGGCGACTGAATTTATCGTTGGTGAGACCCAAAAAAGGGCCCTTGCCGATTATCGAGGCCGTGGCGTGGTGTTGAACTTTTGGGCGACCTGGTGCGCGCCTTGTGTGCGCGAAATGCCCCAACTCGACCGCCTTAACGCCATGATTCGCCGTGACAATATTGACGTCATTACCGTCTCGGAAGACCGCCCCCAGCAAGGCAGCGGGGCCGCGTTAATCAAAAAGTTTTACCAGATTAACGGGCTCAAGCATTTACCCGAAGCATGGGACCCGAAAGGCAAAATGATGCGGCGCCTTGCCGTGCGCGGCCTGCCGACGACCATTCTGATTAATGCTGAGGGTCTTGAGGTCGGCCGTATCATCGGGCCTGCCGAATGGGACCACCCTAAAGCCGTCGACTTTCTCCGCCGGCTATTGTCGCCCAAATCAAAATAATGCCCTGCAATGAGGCCGGATGGCCAATTAGCAGAATTCAAATTGTTACAGTATGATGACGGTTCGTTTAAACACCGTTTCAGAAGAAGCACCCACTCATGGCTGAACAAACCATTTCGACTCGAAAATCGAAACAAGCCTTGGCGACCAGTAGCGGGGCCCATGCCGTGCATGACGGCCTGAGCGATATTCTCTATGTACTATTGCCGGTACTGGCTGAATTTTTTGGTTTAGACAAAGCCGAAGCCGGCCTTATTCGTTCTGCACAGCGTGCCGGCATGAGTATCTTTCAAATTCCTGTCGGCATTTTGGCTGAACGCATTGGTGAACGAAACTTGCTCGTAGCGGGAACGGTTCTCGCTGGCCTTTCTTGGATTGGCATCGGCTTAACAGCCAGTATTGCACCCTACGCGGTCCCTATAACGGATATGATCCTTGCCGGCATCACTTGGACCGGACAGATATTAACGGGAACCGCCTGGCAAGGCATCGAGTTGCCGCCCGAATTTATCCCATTATTAATTTTTTGTTTTCTGCTGGGCACCGGCGGAGCCGTCCAGCACCCGCTTGCACAAGCACTGGTCTCAAGGGCATTTCCCGAACAAGGTCGCCGGGTTGCCGTCGGTCACTACAACTTTTGGGGCGATGCCGGAAAATTGATCTTTGCCGGCGCAACCAGCCTTTGGCTGGGCTTTCAATTGCCCTGGCAGACCCCTGGCCTCGCATTTGGGATTATTGCGCTCTTATGTGCCGCAACAATACTCGTTGTCCTGAATAATATCGGACTTGGCGGACCGCCAGAACATCTGAAGACCACAAAAAAAGAGGATAAACCCCGTATTGAAAAGGGGTGGGGCGTTAAACACCGGCTCGGCTTTACAACACTCTGCATGATTAAATTCATGGACAGCGTGACTCGATCCGGATTTTTAACGTTCATTGCATTTTTAATGATCGATAAAGGCCTTCCGAAAGAATGGGCCGTGCAAGCACTGCCGATTGTTTTCATTGGCGGCATGCTTGGCAAACTCGCCTTTGGTTACATCGCCGAGCAGTTTGGCGTATTTAAAAGCGTTATTGCTGCCGCGATCACGACCGGTGTTGGTATATTTTTAATCATTCACCTGCCTGTGTGGATAGCCTTCTTGGTGATGGCATTGACCGGCATAACACTCAATGGCGTTTCATCGGTTTTGTACGGCACTGTCGGTGATTATATCGAACTCAATAAACAAACACGGGCCTTTGGATTTTTCTACACCCTCGGAACCGTTGCCGGAATATTGGCGCCCGTGCTGATTGGTGTCATTTATGATTTTTCCGGTGCAACAATTGCCATGTCCGTTGTCGGAATTCTTCCGTTGATTATCCTGCCCTTATGTATCGTGCTGCGCGCAACCGAGCGCGATCTTGAAGCGGCGAAAGCATAACTCGCATTCAAAGCAACCAATCACTAGCTTAAGGCCATGACATTTAATCCCCTTACGATTGTTGCCGTTACCACCATAGTGTTCAGCCTTTCGGCGTGCAACAAAAGTACGCACTGGTCGAAACCCGGCGTGAGCAACGCACAAATGCTGCAAGAACTGTCGCAGTGCCGCCATTGGGCGGAGAAAGAAATAGAAAAAGAATACGGACTCGAGCAGGCCACGACCCGCCACCAACCCAGCAGCAGTGATGCCGATTACCGGGCCCAGATGTCGAGATTTAGCGCCCTAAAACGCCGTGACCGGTTAACCGAGAGCTGCATGCAGCAAAGTGGTTATCAAAAGGTCAAGGCACAATGATAAAGCCCTGACAGTCTGAGTCCGGCCTGATAGATTCACCGCTTATGGACGTACAAAATTCATCATCGAAACTGAGGACGTTGCTCCGCACTTCCAAAACGGTGCATTCGGCAGCCGCCGACGTTGAAGCTTTCATCCGGGGCGTAGCGGCCGCACCCGAGCCGTATGTCGATCCCGACGCATGGATAAAACTGCTAACGCCGAATCCTTCTCACGAACTTCGGCAGGCTTTGAGCGAATGTCTCGCCGAAGCTCGAGCAATGCAAGAAGACGTGCTTAATGCGCAAGCTCTAGGCAAGGGGCGGCTTCAAGACCTTCGCCGTGAAATGAAACGCCGTAAAATCGACGGCTTTATCGTGCCGCATAGTGATGAACACCAAGGCGAGTATCTGCCGTTACGGGCCGAACGGTTGGCTTGGCTCACGGGGTTTACCGGCTCGGCGGGTTTTGCCGTCATTCTGGCCAAAAAAGCAGCCCTTTTTGTCGACGGCCGTTATACCTTGCAAGTCAGGACTCAAACGGACCGCCGCCTGTATGCATTTCCACACTTATCGGATCATCCGCCGACAAAATGGATTGCTGAAAACCTGCCGAAAAAAGCACGCCTCGGCTACGATCCCTGGCTGCTGACCCCTCATCAAGTGACCCGCTTCCAACAAGCCTGTCATAAAGCCGGCGGCCATCTCGTGGCCCTTCAAACAAATCCGATTGACCACATATGGACACGCCAGCCACCGGCGCCGATTAGTCCTGTTAAGGCGCTGCCGGTTTCATTTGCCGGCAAAAGCTCGTCTTACAAACGCAAACTGATCGCTAATCTGCTGGTGCAAACATCCACGAAGGCCGCCGTCCTGACAGCGCCGGATTCAATTTGCTGGCTTCTGAACATCCGCGGTGGCGATGTGCCGTTTTCCCCACTCGTTTTGTGTTTTGCCATACTTCACGACGACGCGTCGGCGGATTTATTTATTGATCGGCGAAAAATTTCAAAACCGGTTATGCGGCTCCTCGGTGATCGTATTCGCATACATGACCCCGACCAGCTTCGTGATGTGCTGGACAAACTCGGCAAACAAAAAAAGGCCGTCCAACTCAATAAAAATTCCGTGCCCTCTTGGATTTATGACCGGCTCAATAAGGCCGGTGCCACAATCATGAACGGCGACGACCCTTGCCAATCATTGAAATCGGAAAAAAATACCATTGAGCTCAAAGGCATCCGCTCCGCCCACCATCGTGACGGTGCCGCGCTGACGCGGTTTCTGGCCTGGCTCGCCAAGCACGGCTCAAGCGGCACAACCTCGGAAATTGAGGCCGCCGACGTATTGGAAGGGTTCCGCCGTGAAAACGAGAATTTTCAAGGCTTGAGTTTTCCGACGATCTCCGGTGCCGGCGCCAATGGCGCCATCGTTCACTACCGGGTTACACCGCGAACAAATCAACGGTTAAAGCCCGGATCACTTTATCTCGTCGATTCCGGCGCTCAATACCTTGACGGCACAACGGATGTCACACGAACGATTGCCATCGGCGAGCCGAAAGCCGAAATGCGCAAACATTTTACCCTTGTCCTGAAAGGCCATATCGCGTTGGGCCGTGCCCAGTTCCCTTATGGCACGACAGGGGCCCAACTTGACGGTCTCGCCCGCCAACCCTTGTGGCATGCCGGTCTCGATTACGATCATGGAACCGGGCACGGCGTGGGTCACTTTCTAAATGTTCACGAAGGACCACAACGTATTTCAAAGGCACCCAGCTCAGTACCGCTGCAACCGGGCATGGTGATTTCTAACGAACCTGGCTATTACAAATCAGGCGCCTACGGCATTCGTATTGAAAACCTCGTGACAGTAATCGAGCAAAAAAACCAAAAACAAAGCGATAAAAAATATCTAACGTTCGAAACCCTCACCTTGGCGCCGATCGACCTCAATTTGATTGATGCGGCGTTATTAGACAAAAATGAAAAAGAATGGCTCAATGCGTACCATGCCCGCGTATGCCAAATGATCTCACCACTTGTCGACGCCGCAACGAAACGTTGGTTAAAAATCGCAACTCAACCGATCAAATAATCGTATATGACGCCTCCAACGCCACAACACGTATCGAACACGGCAGAAACCCCGCAAGACCCGAATTGGGTACGCGCCAGTTCGGGATATTTCTACCGTCTGATCAAGATTAATTTAGCGCCGCTTAAAGGCTTGTCCGGTGTTATCGTTATCTGGCATGCGGGTGCGAAACCCCATTGGGTTTATGTAAGCTTTACCGATGATTTGGCGAAAGCCTTTGAGGGAGTTATTGCCAATTCAGCCATTATGGATTTTGAAACACATGGCGGACTGTATGCTAGTTGGTCTTTGATCGGCAAAGAATACCAACCTGGCATTGTTCGATATATGCTCGATACATTGAAGCCGCTTATTCAAGATCAAACCGCGCCGGATGCATCCATTGAACCAATTCCCGTATTCGCGCCGGGCGCCAGAGGACCTTTGCTATAAGTACCGTGCCAAATACACAATCGTCACCGGCTTTACTGCCTGACCTTATATCGCTTTGCCAAGAAGCGTGCCCCGCAATCGATCAATTCGTCGCCCGGGCAAAAAGCAAAGTCGCCCCGGCCATCTCGGCAGATAAAAAAATTGACCCGGCGGCAATGGAAAAGAATCAATTTGCCGCCCATGGTTTTGCGTGGTTCGCCACTTATGCGCAAGGCTTACGGCAAATTTTACATTGGGCCGAACAGTGCGCTGCCAACAATCAATTGGGCCCGCTTGAACAGCTGATCCTGCAAATATCCTTCGGCGAATATACATCTCAGCTCTTGGGCGGGATCCCCATCAGTGCCTCTGAAATAGTGCGGCCCCATGATCTTGGCCTCGATGATGAAGATACAGCAGCGTTTTTAACGCCGCCGGTGCGAACCCTGATCGAACAGGCCAACAGCGCGGCCGCCCGCCAAGCCCTCAGTGATCTAATCGTGCAAACTCATCATGGGTCTTTTGGTGAACACGGTATTCATGATGAAGCATTGCTTCTAGCACGCCAGCAGTTTTCCCGCTTTGTTGACGAGCAGGTTATTCCACCTGCACAGTCTTGGCATTTGAACAACGACCTGATTCCACGCGAAATCATCCAGCGCATGGCTGATCTGGGTGTATTCGGCTTAACCCTGCCTGAAGATGACGGTGGTTTAGGCCTTGGAAAAATCGCGATGGCCATGATCACCGAAGAACTATCACGCGGCTCACTTGCCGTCGGATCACTGAGCACACGCTCAGAAATTGCCGCCGAGTTGATCCGGGCTCACGGCACACAACAACAGCAACAAAAGTATCTCGCCAAGATTGCCGCCGGCGAAATATTGCCGACGGCCGTTTTTACCGAACCCGATGTGGGTTCCGATCTCGCATCGATTAAAACGCGGGCTATCAGAAACGGTGATGCCTATGCCATCACCGGCAATAAAACCTGGATCACCCATGGCGCTCGTGCCGATTTAATGACTTTGCTTGTACGCACCGGCTCGCCAAAAGACGGCTACAAAGGATTAAGTATGTTCCTGGCGGAAAAGCCACCCGGCACGGAACAAGACCCCTTTCCCGCTAATGGTATGAGTGGACAGGAAATCGAGGTACTCGGTTATCGAGGCATGAAGGAATTTGAAATCGCCTTTGACGGTTTCACAGTGCCGGTCGATGCCTTGCTCGGCGGCGAGGAGGGTCAGGGTTTCAAACAATTGATGGCGACGTTTGAAACCGCGCGCATTCAAACAGCGGCACGGTCTGTCGGGGTTGCCCAATCGGCCCTCGAACTGGCCTTTCAATATGCCGAGGACCGTAAACAATTTTCCAAACCCTTGACGGCGTATCCACGGATTGCCGGCAAACTCGCTTTTATGGCCGCCGAAACCATGATGGCACGGCAGCTAACGTATTTTGCCGCCCGGGAAAAGGATTCGGGCAAACGCTGCGATATCGAAGCCGGCATGGCCAAATTACTCGCTGCGCGTATTGCCTGGACCAATGCTGATTCGGCTGTACAAATTTTCGGCGGCATGGGATACGCCTTGGAAACGCCGATATCACGAGTGCTCTGTGATGCCCGTATCCTGAATATTTTTGAAGGCACTGCCGAAATACAAGCGCAAATCATCGCCCGAGGATTAATCGGCAATAGAAACTGATAAATGCCGGTACCGGCACCGGTAAACCGCAATAGCGTAACGTTATCATTCGTGCTAAGGCTGACACATGGTAGAATATAAATCGGTAATGATGGTCGTTTTGATCGTTATGTTGGCTTTGGTTCTTGGCGTTTTGATCACAGGGGTCATCGCCATGGCCAAAGGCGGCGAGTTTAACAAAAAGTACGGTAATAAACTGATGCGCTTACGCGTAGCCATGCAATTGCTGGCCGTTTTGCTTCTTGGCGGCATTATGCTTGTTTCAAGTAAATAACGGCACGAGCACACGTCATGGTAAAACTGAATCGTATTTATACCCGCGGCGGTGATCAAGGCGAGACATCCTTAGGTGATGGCACGCGGCTTGAAAAACATAACGTCCGCGTTGCCGCTTATGGAACCGTTGATGAAGCAAATGCTACAATCGGATTAGCCCGCACCGTTGCCGGTCAAGACATCGAAGAAGTTCTAGACCGTATCCAAAACGATCTGTTTGATCTCGGCGCCGACCTTTGCACGCCGCAAAGCGGCTCGAAGGCCAAAGGCGCGCTGCGCATAACACCGGCTCAGGTTAAACGCCTGGAAGATGAAATTGATCACCTGAATGAGAAACTTGAACCGTTAACATCATTCATCCTGCCCGGCGGCAAATCCTGCGCCGCTTATTTACATTTAGCCCGCACCGTGGTGCGCCGGGCCGAACGCTTTATGACAGCATTGGCTCAGGAAGAGCCGGTCAATGCCGCAGCGCTTGAATACATCAACCGCCTTTCCGATCACCTTTTTGTCCTCGCCAGGACGGTCAATGATAACGGCGCCTCGGATATCCTTTGGCAGCCGGGCAAACATGGCGATGCCGATATAAGCGGCTGAGCTCCGGGCTTGTTGACAGAGCGGTTTCGATACGCTTAATTTCCGCAACTGCGAAGAGCGCGCTTAGCGGGGCCGTCAGAGAGATTTTCTCCAGAAAACATGCCCTGTAACTCGCTTTTTCCTCGTAGACCGATCGTGAAACGTAACAGACACGCCAGGAGGAAACCCAGGCATGAAGATCCTTGTCGCCGTTAAACGGCTCATAGATTACAACGTCAAAATCCGGGTCAAACCCGACAATACGGGCGTCGAAACCGCCAATGTTAAAATGTCGATGAACCCGTTTGACGAAATCGCCGTCGAAGAAGCCGTCAGCCTCAAAGAAGCCGGCACCGTTGATGAAATTATTGCCGTTTCCTTAGGGCCAAAGGCATCGCAAGAAACGATCCGCACGGCCCTCGCCATGGGTTGCGACCGCGGTATTCATGTTGAAACCGATGATGAACTGCAGCCCCTGGCCGTTGCAAAGTTATTAAAGGGCATCATCGAAAAAGAAAGTCCCGACCTGGTTATTCTCGGCAAGCAGGCAATTGACGACGATTCCAACCAAACCGGTCAGATGCTTTCCGCCCTCCTCGGCTGGTCACAAGGCACATTTGCATCCGAGCTCGAGCTTGCCGATGGTACCGCCAACGTCACCCGCGAAGTCGACGGTGGACTAGAAACCATCAAAATTAATATGCCATGCGTCATCACCACGGATTTACGTCTGAATGTGCCACGCTATGCATCCTTGCCGAACATCATGAAGGCGAAGAAGAAGCAAATCGACGTCATGAGCCCCGGTGATCTCGGTGTCGATACCACACCCCGCCTGCAAACCTTGAAAGTTACAGAACCACCGAAGCGTGAAGCCGGTGCCGTTCTCGAAAGTGTTGCCGAACTCGTTGATAAACTCAAAAATGAAGCAAAGGTCATCTGATGAGCGTTCTTGTATTAGCCGAACATAACAACCAAGAGTTAAAAACAGCGACGTTGAACGCGGTCACGGCGGCAGCAAAATTAGGTGACGTTTGTGTCCTGGTTGCCGGCAAAGATTGCCAAGGCATTGCCGAAGCGGCGGCAAAAATCTCCGGCGTCTCAAAAGTTCTCCATGCCGATTCAGATGCCTATGCCCATCCGTTGGCCGAAAACATTGCGGGCTTATTGGTCGAACTTTCCGGCGATTACACGCACCTGTTGGCACCGGCAACAACATCGGGCAAAAACATCATGCCCCGGGTCGCTGCATTATTGGATGTCGCGCAAATATCCGATATCAGCGCCATTGAATCTGAAGACACCTTCGTGCGGCCGATTTATGCGGGTAACGCTCTGGCAACCGTTAAATCGGCGGATGTGATCAAAATCATAACCGTGCGCGGCACCGCATTTGAAGCCGCCGACGCCAAAGGCGGCAGTGCCGACATCGAAGCCGTCAACATCGAAAAAGATGCCGGCTTGTCTTCATTTATTGGCAACGAACTCACACAATCAGAACGCCCGGAATTAACCAGCGCGCGCATCATCATTTCAGGTGGGCGCGGCATGCAAAACGGCGATAACTTTAAAATCCTCGAAGAAGTCGCCGACAAATTGGGGGCTGCCGTTGGGGCGTCGCGCGCCGCCGTCGATGCAGGATTTGTTTCGAATGACTACCAAGTCGGACAAACCGGCAAAGTCGTCGCGCCGGACCTTTACATTGCCGTCGGCATTTCCGGCGCCATCCAACACTTGGCCGGCATGAAAGACAGTAAAGTGATCGTCGCCATCAATAAAGACGCCGAGGCACCGATATTCCAAATTGCCGATTACGGTGTCGTCGACGATTTATTTAACGCCATCCCTGAACTTTCCGCGGAATTGGACAAGGCGTTATCGTAATTTAAAACACTGTACGAAATGAGGGCCTGAATGGCGGACATTAAGAAGATCGGTATCATCGGCGCAGGCCAAATGGGCCATGGCATTGCTCATGTCTGTGCCCTTGCCGGGCTCGATGTCATCTTAACGGACACCGATTCCGAAGCACTGCAAAACGCCATCGCAACAGTTGATAAAAATCTCAACCGCCTTGCCTCGCGCAAGCGTATCGATGAAGCCCTCGTAAAACCGGCACTTGAACACATCAGCACCGGGGCCGGATTGGACGCGCTTAAGGATTGTGATGTTGCCATTGAGGCAGCAACCGAAAATGAAGACTTAAAGGTCAAAATTTTCGAAGAACTTTGCCCACTCCTTAAAGAAAGTACCATCATCGCCACCAATACATCATCGATTTCGATCACACGGCTTGCCGCGTCGACGGACCGGCCCGGCAAATTTGTCGGCATGCACTTTATGAACCCGGTACCCCTGATGGAATTGGTGGAGTTGATTCGCGGCATCGCGACGGATTCGGAAACCTATGAAACCATTCGCGAACTCACGAAAAAGCTCGGCAAAACACCCGTAAATGCTGAAGACTTTCCCGCCTTTATTGTTAACCGCATCCTGATGCCGATGCTAAACGAAGCCGTTTACACCCTTTACGAAGGCGTCGGCTCCGTCGAGGCGATCGATATCGCCATGCGCCTCGGCACCAACCATCCCATGGGTCCACTGGAACTCGCCGATTTTATTGGCTTAGACACATGCCTCGCCATCATGAATGTGCTGCATGAGGGCTTGGCGGATTCGAAATACCGGCCATGCCCCCTGCTCGTCAAATATGTCGAAGCCGGATGGCTTGGCAAGAAAACCGGCCGCGGGTTTTACGATTATTCGGGCGAGAAACCGGTGCCGACCCGTTAAGCGCTTTAATTCAGTTCCGCGCGAACTTTTTCGCGCAACACATCAATCGAAATTAAATCGCCTTTTTTCTCGGTGTACCAGAACTGCCAACCGTTACAAGCTGGTGCCTTTTGCACATGCGCGCCGACTTGATGGATCGAGCCCTTAAAATCAGAGGATATAACCGTGCCATCAGCCCGGACTTTTGCTGCATACTGCTTGCGCTGATCAACCAACACTTCGCCCGGCTTTAATAAACCACGCTCCACCAGCCAACCGAACGGGATACGCGGTGCTGCGCGTTTGTTCGGCGTCGTCACCAAGGCTGGATCGTCGACCGGCTTTACATCGGCAATACGTTGCTTGGCGATTTTGATGTAATCGGCATCTTGTTCGATACCGATGTAATCGCGGTTTAATTTTTTGGCGACAGCACCAGTCGTGCCGCTACCAAAAAACGGGTCGAGGATAACATCACCAACTTCGGTCGACGATAATATAACCCGGTGCAGCAACGATTCTGGCTTTTGTGTCGGATGTGCTTTTTTACCATTCACCTTAAGGCGTTCTGAGCCCGTGCAAATTGGCAACAGCCAATCGGAGCGCATTTGCAAATCATCATTCAGGCTTTTCATCGCTTCATAATTAAAACGGTACTTTGCCGCCGGGTCGCGCGCGCACCACAGTAATGTTTCATGCGCATTCGTAAACCGGCGGCCACGGAAATTCGGCATCGGATTGGTTTTGCGCCAAATCACGTCGTTGAGTATCCAAAACCCAAGATCCTGCAAAATCGTGCCAACACGAAAAATATTATGGTACGACCCGATTACCCACAGGGTGCCATTGGGTTTGAGCACCCGGCGCGATGCTTCGAGCCAATCGCGGGTGAAACGATCATAGGCCTTAAAACCATCGAACTGATCCCACTGATCGGTAACGCCATCGACTTCTGTATGATTTGGACGCCGTAAGTCCCCACTCAATTGCAGGTTATAAGGCGGATCGGCAAAGACCATATCGACCGAGCCTTCCGGTAAGCCGGCCAGAACCTCGGCGCAATTGCCTTGATAAATTTGATTGGTTTTCGCTTTGAGACGTCCCGCCATGCTGCCCCCAGGTAGATGTCCGCCGGTTTATTGCCCAGTTATTTAACGAACATGATTCAGGGGGGAGTCCGGGTCAAGAACTAAATGGATTCAATAACTTAGCGGGAATCGGCGAGTCAAGATATAGCAGGTTTCAGCTAATGATGCCCAATATCTTGAAGCAGTATTTTTTGTATGGGCTTGAAACTTTGACGATGATGCTGGGTCACACCAAGCCGCTGTAAGGCTGCTTGATGTTCTGCCGTGCCGTACCCAGCATTGCGTTCCCAGCCATATCCCGGATGCGCCCGCGCCAGTTCTCCCATTAATCTGTCACGCTCGACCTTCGCAACAATCGAAGCAGCCGCAATCGATAAGCTTTTTGAATCGCCTTTTACGACGCACGTCACCGGGCACGGCAATACCGGCGCATGATTGCCATCGACAAGCGCATGAACCGGCAAAAGATCAAGCTCTCCCAAGGCGCGAGCCATGGCGCTTAAGGTTGCCTGCAAGATATTGATCGAATCGATTTCCGCCGGTTCCGCAATACCGATACCGATCGAGGCGTGCTCAGGCAATAGGGCATGCAACGTTTCTCTTTTTAGTTTTGTAAGTTTTTTCGAATCATCAAGTCCCGTGATCAATTCCCGTGGCAGGGTTTGTGTGTTCAGAATAACAGCGGCGGCCACGACCGGCCCGGCCCATGGCCCACGGCCCGCCTCATCGATTCCAGCGACGGCACCATTAAAATTACTCTCGTAAGATAAATCCGGCATTACTTAGCCTTTGCTTTTTGGCGGCTCGATGATTTCGGCTTCAGACTCGATAACCGGTTTTTCAACAGGGCCGATCGGTTCCATGTCCGCCACAGGAGCAGGTTCCAAGGCAACAGGATCGGCTGTGGTTTGAGTTGTTTCCTTTTGTTCCGTCGTTATTTTTGCTTCTTCTTTTTCGCGCTGGCGGCGGTTGCGCCGGCGCTTAATCACAATGCGTAAGATGCGCGCCGTTCTGACCGTGATGCTTTTCGCATTACCCAAGGTAGCGCTAATGAATTCAGTTTCCGGTTCATACACTAAGCGCATGATTTCCCGGCCCGAGGTAATTCCATCCATTGCCAAGACCCGTAAACGACGCGCGGTAATGACCCAAACAGGACTTAAAGAAAGGCTTAGGACTGTCACCGCTACGACAAGCCGGCTGTCATCGGTCCCGATCACGCCGCTTTGCACACCGACAATGGACAACAAGAACGAAAACTCGCCGATTTGCGCAAGCATAATCCCGCCCAAGAAGGCCGTATTCCAGGTCTGACCCAGCATGCGTAACACGCCGACATTCATGACCGTCTTGAACACGGTCACGAGGAAGAATAGCGTCAACACAATACCGAGGTTAGCCCACATATACTGCAGATCGATCAGCAAGCCGATCGAGAGGAAAAACACCATCATCAAAATGCTCTCGATCGGTTTTGTCGCTTCCTGCATGGCCTGGCGTTCCTGACTGTTGCCAATGACGAGACCGGCCAGAAATGCGCCGTAAGCCGCCGACAAGCCGAGCAAACCGGAAAGGGCGGCGGCACCAAAACAAAACGCGAGAGCACCGAGGGGTTTTAAATCCACATGCCCGGCGACCATGCGGTCAAACGGCAGGCGAATGCGTTTGCGCCGGGATAAATACCAGATCAGCAGCGCCATAAAAACAATGGAACCGGCGATTTTAATCACATCCCACGCGCTGAAAGCCTTATCGGCCATACTCCCGATGATCAACAGCATCGGTACGACAGCAATATCCTGTGCGATCAAGACACCGATGGTAATGCGCCCGGCACGGGTATGCAGTTCGTCAATGGTTTCGAGCACTTTAATCGCCACCGCCGTACTCGAGAGAGCCACCACTAAACCAAGCAACAAAGACAAGCCAAACGGCAAACCGAATAAATTCGAAAGCAACAACATGACGCCGACCGATGCGCCGATTTGAATCAGCGTCGTCATCACGGCCAAGCGCCACACCCGCTTAAACACACGCAGGGAAAGCTCCATGCCGATCATGAACAGAAGCATCAACACGCCCAGTTCGGCCAAGGTGTCAATTTGTGCCCGGTCATCAACCAATCCGAAAGCGGACGGACCAAGGATAACGCCGGCCAGGATATAGCCGACGATGGCCGGTTGGCGCAGGCGCTCAAGAACGAGCCCGCAGACCAGGGCCGCCAACACGACGCTGGCGATGCCGATGATATTCGAATGATGGGCAGCCGCTTCCATAGCCGGAGTTTACCACGCTGTCCGCAGCAACGCGATCACGGTAGGAGTGTTTTTTATAAAAGCTTCAACTGATCGCCCGGCCGGGGCGGTGGGCAAAACCGCGCTTGTTTGATATCGGCGTGACGGTTTTTGTTCAGGCCTAAGCGCCGGCAGGCTTTGATAAACCGTTCGCGCAACAAGTCGGCATAGACCCCCGTGCCGCGCATACGCTTGCCAAACTCAGCAACATAAAGCTGTCCATACCGGGTCTCACGCAATTGATTCAGCACATGGTTTTTCTTGTCGGGGAAGTGGGTATCGAGCCACTCTTCAAAGAGCTCCTTTAACTCGAGCGGAAGCCTCACCAAAGTATAGGCGGCAAACCGCGCGCCTGCGGTATGCGCGGCGTCGAGAATGGACTCCAATTCGGCATCGTTAAGATGCGGGATCATTGGGGCCGCCATCACTCGCACCGGTACACCCGCATCCGATAACTTTCGAATGGCCGCTAGTCTTTTTGGCGGTGTCGAGGCGCGCGGCTCCATAATCCGTGCCAAGTGCCGGTCCAAGGACGTGACCGAAACGGCCACGGTCGCAAGACCGCGCGCCGCCATGCTGCCTAAAATATCCAAATCCCGGGTGACCATATGAGACTTCGTGATGATCCCGACGGGATGATTAAACGCCGATAGAACCTCAAGCACCTGGCGGGTTATCGCGTATGTTTTTTCAATTGGCTGATAAGGGTCGGTATCGGCACCGATCACGATGGTTTTACATTCATACGTCGGTTTACGCAGTTCGTTTTCGAGCAATGTGGCGGCGTTGGGTTTGTGAAATAATTTAGTTTCAAAATCGAGTCCCGGCGACAATCCCCGATAAGCATGGCGTGGGCGGGCATAACAATAAATACAGCCATGCTCGCACCCGCGATAAGGGTTAATCGATTGTTCGAACCCGACATCCGGTGAGGTGTTCCACGCGATGATTTTCCGCGTGCTGTCCGCCGTCACGGTGGTGCGCAAGGGCGGCAAATCTTCTTCGAGGTCCCAGCCGTCATCCACGGCATGGCGCACGGTGGGCTCATACCGGCCGGTCGGGTTGCTGACCGAGCCGCGGCCTTTGATCGGGCCGTTGTTCGGCTGGGCGGAAAAAGGTTCATCCATGCCGGGAGCTTAGCGCCCTAAAAAGAACAAATCAAGAACATTGAGGCGGAACCGTGCATTGGGCGGCAACAACGGGCCGTGTATGATGCGCCCCATCCAATCCATAAGGTCATGCCGTGATCAGCGCCGTCATCCCAACTCTCAATGCCGAAGCAACCCTCGAACAGACGTTGTTATCGCTGAACGGTTGCCCGCTGGTTGGCGAAATCATCGTCGCCGACGGGCAAAGCAGGGATGCCACTCAACGCCTCGCCGAAAACGTCGGCGCGAAACTGTGTTTTTCCGAGCCCGGGCGTGGACAACAGCTCGCAACAGGGGCCGAAGCGGCGAGCCAGGATTGGCTGTTATTTTTGCACGCCGATACGGTGCTTGAACCCGGCTGGGAATCCGAAGCCGAAGACTTTATGAAGCATTTCCCGTCCGATAGTGCCGCGGTTTTCCGTTTTGCCTTAGACGATGAAAGATTCCTGGCCCGCGTGCTCACTTTTTTCGTGCGGCTTCGCACGATCGTGTTTGCGCTCCCTTACGGCGATCAGGGATTATTGATTTCGAAAAAATTTTACAACGAACTCAGTGGCTTTAAGCCCATAGCCCTCATGGAAGACGTCGATATCATCCGGCGCATCGGCCGGCTCCGTCTCACGCGCTTCAACAGCCGGGCGGTTACGTCGGCTGAAAAATTTCGGCGCGAGGGATATATTGTACGGCCCTTGCGCAACCTCCTGACGCTCACATTGTTTTTTTGCGGCGTCTCCCCTGAAAAACTGAAAATAATGTACCGATGAGCGGGCCGGCCAACCATCTCGTGATATTTTTGAAAGTACCCCGTCTCGGTACGGTGAAAACGCGCCTCGCCCGCGACATCGGCCACGTCCGCGCCTGCAGCTTTTATCGGACATTGTCCCGAACGATGTTAAACCGCCTCGGCCGTGATCGCCGTTGGCAACGCTGGATTGCCGTGACTCCCGATTTTGAAGCGTGGCCGAAACCTTTATACACCGGTTTATGGCATACCATTCACCAAGGCACCGGCGATTTGGGCGCACGCATGAACCGGGTGATGAACGCGTTACCGCCCGGCCCGGCCGTCATCATCGGCAGCGACATTCCCACCATCACACCGCGCCACATCGCTCAAGCCTTCAAACGATTAGGCTCGGACGATGCCGTATTCGGCCCGGCAACCGACGGCGGGTATTGGCTGGTCGGCCTCAAGCGCCGGCCGACCGTGCCGAGTATTTTCAGGAATGTCCGCTGGTCGAGCGAAACCGCCCTTGCCGATACCTTGGCGAATCTCAAACACGGACAACGCATCGCACTCCTCGAAGAGCTTGAAGACGTCGATGACGGCTACGGCTACCGGCGCTGGCTGGATAAACGGGGCTAAAAATTCATGGAGAATATTCTAACTGTCACCATCCCGTTTTTTGCCCTTATGGGCGGCGGCTATATCGCGGGCCGGGCGCGGCTGTTCACCGCCGAAGCCATCGACGGCATGATCTTCTTCGTCTTCTATTTCGCCCTGCCCTGCATGTTATTTCGCTATATGGCGCTCAGCCCTTTAAACGAAATCACCGATTTCTCATTTATGGGTTCTTATGCCGCCGTCAGTCTTTTTGGATTTGTCCTCGCAGCACTGGGCAGCCGGTTGTTATTTCACGCCCCGGCCGGTGTCATGGCGCTGCAAGGTCAAGGGGGCAGCATCGGCAATGTCGGGTTTCTCGGCCTGCCCATGATCGCCGCCCTTTTAGGCAAAGATGCGGCCCTGGCGGTCGCCCTGGCACTGTTGGTGGATTTGATCGTCTTTATGCCGCTCACGCTTTCGATCCTGGAGATCGATAAGCACAATAAACAAGTGCAAACGCACCAACCCAAAAGCCAAACAATACTCAAAATTCTGCGGGGGACGTTCTTAAACCCCTTTGTGTTGTCGATCGGATGCGGTGTCCTGGTATCCGCCTTCAATGTTACGCTGCCGGTGCCGGTCGATTCCTTTACCGGTTTGCTGGGGGCCGCCGCCAGTCCGTGCGCCCTGTTTGCCCTAGGTGCATCCTTGGCCGGGCGGTCTTTAAGCGATGATTTCAAAGAAGCCGGGTTTATGATCGGGATGAAGTTATTTATTCATCCGCTCGTCATGTGGCTCGCCATGACATACGTTTTTAATGTGAAACCCATGTGGGCTTTGGCGGCCGTTTTGGTTGCCGGTTTGCCTGTCGCCGGTAATGTTTTTATCCTGGCGCAAACCTATGGTTTCTACACGGAGCGTTCATCGACGGCGATCTTGCTTTCAACGGCCATAGCGGTTGTAACATTCTCCATGCTCGTTGCACTTTTAACGTAAATCAGGAAGGTGAAATAACGGTTCGTTATGCCCCAGCTTGTCTTTCTTCATGGCCCCGGTGCAGGCGCGTGCGCCGATGCTTACACCTATCAGCTTGAACACTTTAAGGGCAGTGTCGCGCCGACCTTGCCAGGCCATCTCTCCGGTAAACGGTGCAAGGATGTCGCGGAGTACACCGAATGGGTCCGCGCCTGGTTATTGGATCAAAACTTAAACAAGGACCTCGTTTTGGTCGGCTATACCCTTGGTGCTTCCATCGCATTGCAATACGCCCTCGACTACCCAAACGAGGTCAAAGGCCTCGTCATCATGACGGTTGCCATGAAACCGAAGACCCGAAAACCCGGCACATACGAGCTGCGTTTGAATGCGCTCGAAGATGAAAACGTTTACGAGGAATGGATCGCCTTTCAACGCAACGCCATGAAATTCGTCGAACCGGGTTTACGCGAAAAACTGATCGAGCGGCACCGCCAGGTCGGCCCCTTGTCGCAATATCATGATTTGAAAACCATCGACGCATTCGACGTGTCGGATCGCATCGGCAGCCTGACGCCGAAGCTTTTATTACTGCGCGGCGTGGACGATCCGGGCGAGCCGCCGGAATATGAGAAAGATATTCACGAGGCCGTGCCCGGCTCGCAATACATCAAACTCAAAGGTGCGGGCCACTTCCCGGCAACCGAAGTGCCTGAACGGTTTAACCAAATCCTCGAAGAGTTTCTGAGTTTATTATAAAGCGCACGCCAAATAATAAGGGATACAGACTCCGTACCGCTTTCCTGTTAGGATTTTCACCACAACAGCGGAGAATAATGATATGGGAGAAATTCTCGGAATTGGTATGACTCATTATCCCGCAGGTCTCGCGCCCGATCATTGCCGGGGCTGGCCACTGGCGCGTTATATGCGCGCCGGTACCGTCATCCCGGAGCACCGCCGCGATCCCAAAACCTGGCCTGAACCCATGCAGGAAGAATGGGGCGACGATATGGGCGAAAAAGCACACGCCCGGCATCGTGAAATTATGTTTTCGTCGTTCCGTAAAATCCGCAAAGAAATTGACGATTTTAATCCCGATTTCATCATCATCTTCGCCGACGACCAATACGAGAATTTTACCGACACCATCATCCCGCCGTTTTGTGTCATGGCGTATCCGGATATCGCGTTTCAACCTTTTGTGCGCATGGGTAAACGGAAATTCGAAAACATCTGGGGCCTGCCCGACGATGCGACCATTAAAACACCAGGCTGTCACATGGAGGGCCGGGCCCTAACCCGCGGCCTAATCGACCGCGGCTTCGATATGTCCTACGCCTATAAGCCGATGCACTCGGAAGGCTTGGGCCACGGCTTCGCCAACACGATTTTATATTTGGATTTAGATCAAACCGGGCTCGATTATCCCATTTTACCCATTGCGGTGAACTGCTATGGCAGTTCCGTCATCCGCTTTCAAGGGGCCGATGCATCATCGAAACGCAAGTATCCTGATGAGCCCGATCCGCCGTCCGCTTCGCCGACACGATATTTTCAACTCGGACAAGCCACCGTCGATACCATTATGGAGAACGACTGGCGCGTCGCCATCATCGGTTCTTCCAGCTGGTCGCATGCGTTCTTAACGGAAAAGAACGACTATCTTTATCCGGATCAGGAAGCCGATCAGAAACTGTTGGCAACCATGCAAGCCGGTGACTATGCGTACTGGCGCGACATGACATTGGATGAAATTGAGGACGGCGGCTTACAGGAAGTCCTGAATTGGCACTGCCTCATCGGTGCGATGGACCGGCTCGATTATAAAGCCAACGTGATTGGCTGGGCTGACACGTGGTGTTTCAATGCCAACAAATGCATGGCGGTGTTTAAATAATCACCGTTAAAATCGGTGAGCCGTTCTACGAAAGAAGTCTTTCCGACTTTTTCTCCGGTAATTTTTCAGCGACGATTTCCGATAAAATCTCAACCAGCGATACGAACTTGTCGGTATCGTGCAATGCTTCATCAACCATTGTGTCGACCTGTGCGCGGTCGGTGAGTGTTATGGATTGCATGTTTTTCTCCTGCCTATGAGGGAAAATATACGCAATTCGGGGCCCGCAGATAAATGAGGGTTTTCCACAACAGGGCCGCAACTCATTGATATTAAATTGTTTATTTCAATTTTTCCGCGCCGTGGCCACCGTATTCGCGGCTTAGCGCATCAAAACGTCAAATCAGATGAGGCAAATGAGCGCGCAAACCATGGCTGCCCCTATAGATCTGACTTTTCCTCTTTGCCGTCCCACACGGCGAGAAATCCTTTTTTTGCGGGTGTGTTCGGTTGCCAATAAAGATTGGGCCAAACTTGCGGGCCATACTGACCGTGATGCGATTCCGTGATTTGCTGTGGCGCTGTCCAGTCCACCCAATTCTTCGATTCGCTATACATGATATCTTTCGGCCAGACCGGCCAAAGTAAAGTGTTTTGCTCGATGATACGATGATAGATCGCTTGAACGACGCCATCTGATGTAATCGCCAAGCTGGGTGTATGAATATCGAGCGCCGGTATAAAAACACTATCGATCACGTGCTGAAAAACTCTTAAAACTTTATCAGACTTCCTTCAGCCTTGGCATCAATTCGGCGAAGTTGCACGGCTTGTGGCGAATATCGAGTTGATGGATCAAGATTTCATCCCACGCATCCTTGCATGCCCCCGGTGAACCGGGCAGCGCAAACAAATAGGTGCCGTTTGCGACACCGGCGGTTGCACGCGATTGAATGGTGGATGTCTTGATCTTCTCGAAACTGACCCATCGAAATATTTCGCCGAACCCGGGGATCTCTTTCTCGTACACGCTATGAAAAGCTTCCGGGGTTACATCGCGGCCCGTCACGCCGGTCCCGCCGGTCGCCAGCACCACGTCGACTTTGGGATCTTCGATCCAAGCCTTGAGTTGCGCCACGATCATCAATTGATCGTCAGGAACAATCGTCCGGTCGGCTAGCACATGGCCGGCCTCTTGGAGACGATCGACGAGCGTTTGCCCGGACTTATCGTCTTCCATGGTACGGGTATCGGACACGGTTAGAACCGCGATTTGAACGGGAACGAAACCCGGTTCGTTATTGCCGTTGTTGTTGCTGCTTGTCATGTTCGGCCACCTGAATCGGGCCTTGTCCTAAGGCGACATAAACCGGCCATTTGCCGGCGGCAATGGCGTCCATCGACGGAGTCGGCTGGCCGAGGCGATTGCGGTAAATCCAAAGATTGGTCAGCACGCGTTCGATAAAAATTCGCGTTTCGCGCGACGGGATGGACTCAATAAAGAACAACGGATCGTTCATATGATTGGTGGTGCGCCGCCATTTGCTGAGGTTACCGGGACCGCCGTTCCAGGCCGCGGCCAGCAAAAACAAATCGCCGTTGATTTGTTTGTCCTTGAGCAAAATCTCGATATATTTTTGACCCAATTCCAAATTGTATGCCGGTTTAAATAACTTACGGCGCTTACCCCAACGAAGCCGCCGATCGCGAGCAACGAAACTGGCCGTTCGCGGCATGATTTGCATTAAGCCTCGTGCACCCGCCCAGCTTTTGGCGCGCGGATTAAAGCCGGACTCTTGGCGGATCAGCGCATAAATCAGCGCCCGGTCGACACGAAAGCCTTTTTTCGGCTTCCACGGCGGGATCGGATAGGCTGCGCCATCGTAACCCCCGCCTTTTGGAAACATCATCTTATCCAACCGGACGGCTAAGGCCGGCATGGCGGTCCGGCTCGCAAATGCCAAAATACCTTGCGCCAAATCCTTATCGGCACGCACGGCAAGATACCGCAGTTCCCGCTCCGAGCGTCGATACTCACCGGATTGCACGAGCGCGAGGGCGCGTTGTCCGGCTTTTGATCCGGCCAAGGCCTTCATGGCGGATGATTCAAGCTTGGGAACGGCCCAGTCATACGTGGTGTTGATGCCGAGAATGCGCCGGGCCAGCAGGCCGTAAAACGTCCGCGGATGAGCCGCCGCAACGCGAAGATACTTCGAAACTTTTTCCGGTTTACGGTTCACCAAATTCGTGCGCGCCGCCCAAAACGCCGCCGCGGTCAGCATCCAGGGCGAAGACTGCCCCGCATCGGCGACCGCTTCAAAGTGCTGTGCCGCAATGTCGAATTTCTTCATGCGCCATGCCGATAAACCGGCCGTCCAATGCGCTTCAGGGATATACCGGCCCGAACGTTTCGCCGCTTTTGATGCTCTCGCATAGGCCCAATCATCACGGCCGGCAACAAAATATGATTTACCCAACCGGGCTTGTGCCTGATCGTATTCGGCTTGGCTCAACAATCTTTTGGTCTGTTGGCTGTTCAGCGAACGTTTAACGGCTTTCGTCCAGCCCTTACGAGTCCACCAACGAAGTTGGCGTTTAATTTTCCGTTTAAGACGGTGTTGCGATTTACTGAGCTTTTTGCGCGGGACCCTCAGGCGGGTCGATACGACGTCGTTACCGTACAAAGAGCCAAGCGTGGGCCGTTGTGGCGCGCGCCAATTTTTCGGCTTGCGGCGTAAGGCAAGTTTATAGAGGCGCCATGCTTGCGGATGATCGCCGTATTGCGCCAGCCAATCCTTTAATTCTTTATATTTTGAACGGTATTTCGTGGGATGAAGGAAGCGTTGGGCCAAAACATGACCGAGCAGAACTTTATTATCGAGTTTGGCAATCAGGGCATCGGCCTTTTTCCACTGACCCGCCTCTTGAACGGTAAAAATCTTTTCGTACCGTTCGATATCCGCCTCTTTCAGAATTTTTGGGAAATCAAGATGGTGGCGTGGATCAATTTTCCCTAAGGCCGCCACATGCAGGGGCTTCGATGTTGCATGCGCGTCTTCACCAGCCGTATCGGCCATAGCCGATGGAGCCGACGGTGCCGGCAGCGTCAAAGCCGTGACAAAACACAGCGATATGAGCAACACGAAGGGGGTCCGAAGCATCGTCAAAATATTCAATTTTTTCCCATTTGGCGCTTTTCGGCGCTTAGTAAGCGGTGATTATATAAAGCATCTGATTCCGGGGAACAACTCGCGGTTAACGCTTACGTCCCCCATATTTTGTGCAAAAATCCCAATATTTCGCCAGATTTAGCCGCATATTAAGGCGAAACGTCTTTCATAAAGTTTAACGAAAATCCGTTTACGCGTGTTCCTCAAGTTTTTGGCGGATTGCCAGCAAATCTTTCCAAACATCGCGCTTTTGCGCCGGTGAGCGGAGCAGGTAGGCCGGATGCAGCAGCGGTGTCGCCGGGATGGGGCTTGCCATCCGTGGTGTCGCGTAACTGAACCAGTTGCCGCGCAGTTTAGTGATGCCTTTGGATTGTCCGAGCAACGCCGTCGACGCCGGGCCACCGACCGGCACCAATATGGCCGGATCGACTATTTCGATAAGACGTTCGAGAAACGGCAGGCAAATCGCAATTTCCTGAGTCGTCGGGCTGCGATTGCCCGGCGGACGCCAAAAAACGGTATTGGTGATTAAAACCTGATCCCGATCGAGTCCGATCGAGGCCAGCATCTGATCGACGAGTTTTCCGCTCGGCCCGACGAACGGGAGGCCCTGGCGGTCTTCCTCGGCCCCCGGCGCTTCACCGACCATGACGATACGGGCCTGATCGCTGCCGTCGGTGAAAACCAGGTTGGTCGCCGTTTTTTGCAGGGCACATCCCTCAAACCCCTCAAGGGCGGCACGCAAATCGGCAACACTTTCTGCGGCTTCGGCTAAGGCGCAGGCGTTATGCACGATCGAATCGCTTTGCCCGACGGCCGCGCTTTGTTGGCGCGCAACTTGAGGAACGGGATTCTGTTGCTGCAACGGTGTTTGCGCCTGATCGGCGGCTCCCGGTGTTGATCCGGCAGAATCAGCCGCTACGGCGGCGTCTGCCGCCGCATACCGGTTGACCGGTTCATCACCGATGGTTTCATCGACACCGGCATCGAGATACCAGGTCATGAGGGCTTTCGGGGACGGCCGGGGTGTCGGATCGGGCATGGATCGACTTTACCATGGCCTATAAAAAAGTCATGGTGATAAAGTCTCCCGTATTGTCATCGATGCTGCGGGATTAAGACCGCCGTGCTATAACCCCCAACCCTGCATTTTACACATTTCGAGAAAGCCATGAATCAGGATCAGCAAGAAACCCAACGTGAATCGATGGAATTTGACGTCGTAATTGTCGGCGCGGGGCCGGCCGGCCTAGCCGCCGCCATTCGCTTACGCCAGTTGGCTATCGAAAACGACCAGGAAATCAATGTTTGCGTCGTGGAAAAAGGCAGCGAGGTCGGTGCCCACATTCTCTCCGGCGCCGTCATTGATCCGATCGCCATCAACGAACTGATCCCCGATTGGCAGGAGAAAGGGGCCCCGCTGAATACACCGGCAAAAGAAGACCGCTTTATGTTTCTGACCGAAAAAAGCGCTTACCGGCTGCCGACACCGCCACAAATGCATAATGACGGAAATTATGTCGCCAGCCTCGGCAACCTGACCCGTTGGCTCGGAACCCAAGCCGAAGAATTAGGCACGGAAATTTACCCCGGTTTTGCCGCTGCCGAAGTGCTGTATCACGATGACGGTTCGGTGAAGGGGATCGCCACCGGCGACATGGGTATCGGCAAGGACGGCAAACCGACGGATCATCATGAACCCGGCGTCGAGCTGCACGCCAAGATGACGTTATTCGCCGAAGGGTGCCGGGGCTCCCTCAGCAAAACATTGATGGAGCGGTTTGATCTGCGCGACGGTGTTGATCCGCAAACCTACGGCATCGGTATTAAGGAACTCTGGGAAGTCGATCCGGCTCAACATCACCCCGGCCGGACCACCCACACGGTCGGCTGGCCGATGGATTCGAAAACCTACGGCGGATCGTTCCTTTATCATCTCGAGGACAACCAAGTCGCCGTTGGATTCGTGATCGGTCTCGATTACGACAACCCCTACCTCAGTCCGTTCGATGAAATGCAGCGTTTTAAAACCCATCCGGCCATACGACCGATTTTCGAAGGCGGCCGGCGCATTGCCTATGGCGCGCGCGCGTTGAACGAAGGCGGGTTTCAATCCATTCCGAATTTGGTTTTTCCCGGCGGTGCACTGATCGGCTGCTCGGCCGGATTTATGAACGTGCCGAAAGTGAAAGGATCGCACACGGCCATGAAGTCGGCGATGCTCGCCGCCGAAGCGGTTGCCGAAACACTGAAATCGGGCGGCAACACACCTGAAGCCTATCCCGAAGCGTTAAAGAAATCTTGGGTATGGGAGCAATTATATAAAGTCCGTAATATTCGCCCGTCGTTCCGCTGGGGATTATTCGTCGGCATGATTTATTCGGCACTCGATACGTATATTTTGCGTGGCCGCGCACCTTGGACATTCCGCCATCACGATGACCACAGCCAACTCAAGAAAGCCGCGGACTGCAAACCGATTGACTATCCGAAACCCGATGGCACGGTTAGTTTCGATAAATTGTCGTCGGTTTATATCTCAAACACCAATCATGAAGAAAACCAGCCGGCCCATTTAACCCTCAAGGATGACAGCGTGCCGGTGAGCGTAAACCTCAATGATTATGACGGTCCCGAGCAACGGTTTTGCCCGGCGGGTGTTTATGAGTTCATTGAAGATGCGGGCAATAAACAATTGCAAATTAATGCTCAAAACTGCGTTCATTGCAAAACATGCGATATTAAGGACCCGACCCAGAACATTAATTGGGTTGTGCCGGAAGGTGGTGGCGGGCCGAATTACCCGAACATGTAAGCCTTTGGGCGCTGCAGCTCTTGAAATGTTAACCGAAACCACCGACTTGTGAATTGAGCCCGCTTTGAAGCTTCGATACACTGACCCTATGAAAAGCTTAAAACCAACCTTCCTGAAAAGGCGCCCGACTCACGGCTGGTTGTTCCCGGTTCTCATACTCGTGATGATGCCGGCGGCTTGCGCCTCGAGTGATCTCGAACAATCAAACGAGCTTGGCTCCATCGGAAAAGAGCGCCCGATTGCGGTAACAAAGCCGTTACAAACGGGAACGTCCCTCAGCGGTCATTACATCGCGGGCCGCCATGCCCAAGTTCAGCGTAAGATGAAGGAAGCTGCCGAGTACCTCGAAAAAGCGCTCGCCCTGGACCCAAAAAACACCCGCCTTATTCGCCGAACCTTTATTCTCATGGTCGCCGAAGGGCGCATGAAACGCGCCTTTGAGCTCGCCAAGAAACTGACGGACGCCAAACACCCCGCGCCGATTGCCGATCTCGCGTTGATCAGCCGCGATTTGAAGGCAAAAAAATTCGCCGCGGCATCGAAGCACCTTAAAAGTCTCTCGCCGAAAGGCTTGAATGCCTTTGTTGTACCGCTGCTGCATGCGTGGGCATTGGTCGGTCAGGAAAAAATCGGCGAAGCACTCGCCGCTTTGAAACCGTTGTCGAAAAACAAGGGTGCGATAACGCTTTACGATCTCCATGCCGGCTTAATCCATGAGCTGACCGGCAACCATGCGACCGCGGAAACTTTTTACAACAGGGTTCTTAAATCGCCGTCCGGTTCTTCATTGCGCATGACCCAGCTGCTAGGGTCATACTTTGAAAGGAATGGTCAGCCGGAAACCGCGACAAAAATTTATACGACTTATAAAAAGCAAAATCCGGGCTCACGGCTCTTCGATGACCATTTCGCGCGGTTGAAAAACGGCGGCAAGCCGAAATCGGAAATCACGACGGCCCTTGATGCCGCCGCCGAAGGTCTGTTCGGTATTGCGAGTTCCTTACGCCAACAAAACGCCGAAGAAACGGCCCTCGTGGTTGCCCAGCTGGGGCTTTACCTAAAACCGCAATTTCCGATCATGCGCATTCTGATCGGCGGCATTTTCGATTCGGACGAACGCTACGATCACGCCAATGCGGTTTACAAAAAAATCAGTCCGAAATCTTCGTTTTCATGGCCGGCAACATTACGTATCGCATCAAACCTCGACCGGCTGGACCGCACCGACGACGCCGTTAAAATGCTCAACGATTTAGCGAAGAAGCATCCCGAAAATGCCGACCCGCTCGTCGATCTCGGCGACATTCTGCGCAGCCGGGAACGGTTCGCCGAGGCCGTTAAAGCCTACGACCGTGCCTTATCGCGCATCAAAAATGTCACCAAACAACATTGGAGCATTTTTTATGCACGCGGCATTTCGCTCGAACAATCCAATCAATGGCCGCGCGCGGAAGCGGATTTTCTCAAAGCGCTCGAATTTGAACCGGATCAACCGTACGTTTTGAATTATCTGGGTTATTCCTGGATCGACCGGGGCCAGCATCTATCCAAGGCGCAAGGCATGATCAAAAAAGCCGTCAAGCTTCGGCCCAATGACGGTTACATCGTCGACAGCTTGGGCTGGGCGTATTACAAGCTCGGCAATTATAAAGACGCCGTGCCCCATCTGGAACGCGCCGTCGAAATCCGCCCGCACGATCCGATTATCAACGATCATCTCGGTGATGCGTATTGGCGTGTCGGCCGCTTAACGGAAGCGCATTTTCAATGGAAGCGCGTTCTGGTTTTAAAAGCCGAAAAAGAATTGCTGGCCAAGGTCAAAAAGAAATTGAAATCCGGCCTTGTCGAAGCGGCAAAAGCCAAAATTAAAAGCAGCACGCCTTAGACATGACTGCGCAACAAAGCCCTGCCGTCACTGTCGCGGCTTGCGCGAAAATCAATCTCTATCTCCACGTGACCGGCAAGCGGGCCAACGGCTATCACGAACTCGACAGCCTCATCGCGTTTGTCGGGACCGGCGATCGCATCACGATTGAAGCGGCCGAAAATTTAACGCTATCGGTCACCGGGCCGCGCGCCGGCGAAATCCCAAAGAGCGACGATAATCTTGTCTTAAAGGCCGCCCGGATGCTGGCCGATCAAACCGGCATTCAAAAGGGCGCGGCCATCACCTTGGAAAAACGTTTACCGGCGTCCTCCGGAATCGGTGGCGGTTCAGCCGATGCCGCGGCAACCCTGCATGGGCTCGTCAAGCATTGGGACCTATCGATCACGGACGAAACACTTTATGCCCTTGGTCTTTCCCTCGGCGCCGATGTGCCCATTTGCCTGCACGGTCAAGCCGCCTTCGTGAGCGGGATCGGTGAGACCATTACGCCGGCACCCGCCTTACCGCCGGCGTGGCTCGTTTTGGTCAATCCCCATGTGCCGGTCGAAACCGCGGCCGTGTTCCGCAAGCGAACAGGCGAATTCACCGCCGCGAATCCTTTCGGCAATGGCCCGGCCACGGCGGCGGATTTCGCTGAAATATTATCCACACGCGGTAATGACCTCACCGAAGCCGCCGTTGCCATCGCACCCGTGATTGACGACGTCCTCACCGCCTTAAGACAGTGTCCCGCGGCATTATTGAGCCGCTTGAGCGGCAGCGGCGCGACTTGCTTTGCGCTGTTTGCCACACAGGATCAGGCCGAAACCGGCGCAAAAACCCTGCGCCAAGGGCATCCCGATTGGTGGGTCGAAGCGGCCCCCTTACTGGCGGACACCGCCACCGGAAAGCCAAAAAAACGGTAACCGCACCGTTGCGGGAATCGGCATTTCGGCTTATGGTCGGCCCGAATCGCGACACCGTGATGGGGCGTGGCCAAGTGGTAAGGCACCGGTTTTTGGTATCGGCATTCGCAGGTTCGAATCCTGCCGCCCCAGCCATCTCATAAGTCCGAACGAATTATAATTTTACATACTGCCTTGGGAGGTCCCTTTGAACGCCGCATCGAATGACGGTTCCGAAAAGCCGCACGTCAAACCAACGACAAAGCTTAAAAAACTGATCCACCGCGACGGCAAAGTGCTCTGTATTTTGCACACGCCGACGGCGGCACATGCCCGCGTCATGCAGGAAGCAGGTGCGG
>Ga0181593_10000340_pt1 | contig 40037 bp, 43 predicted proteins | sample 071ome_19_FD_133756 | JGI IMG/M metagenome (GOLD analysis project Ga0181593, IMG submission 133756) | Coastal salt marsh microbial communities from the Groves Creek Marsh, Skidaway Island, Georgia - 071413AT metaG (megahit assembly) | ecosystem: Environmental > Aquatic > Marine > Intertidal...
ATTTTCTCCCGCTTGCCGCCCGCTCCCCCTCGATTCCTCCCCCTCAGATCTCGCCCTCCCGAGAGCCCTCCTCCTCGCGGACCCATCGCCCCGGGAAGGCCCGGTCGAGGGTGACGAGCGTCGTCTCATCGCCGGTTCCTCGGAGCAGCGCCGCGAGCGGCTGGGCCGCCGCCCCCGCCCGTCCCCACTCCACCAGCTCCACCCCCTCGCCCACCTCGATCGTCCCCTTCCCCAGCGCGCCGCCGAGGGCGCGGCGGGGGACGGTGGTGGCTGCGTGCCAGAGGGCTTCGACGGGGACCTGGGGGTGGGCGCGATGGGCGGCGCGCATCTCCTCCAGGATGGAGAGGCCCCCCGCCGAGATCGCGCCGTCGGTGCCGAGGGCGACGGGGACCCCCGCCTCGAGGAGCGCGGGGAGCGGATGGGGGGGATGGCCGAAGTAGGCGTGGCTGCGCGGGCAGTAGACGACCGTGCCGCCGTGCTCGGCGATGAGGGCGATCTCCCCCTCGGTGAGATGGTTCCCGTGGACGAGGAGGACATGGTCCCCGAGGAGGCCGCGGGCGGCGAGCTCCTCCACCGCGGTGCGACCGAGGCGGAACGGGGCGGGGTCGATCCCGAAGCCGCGCAGGAACTCCGCGCCCGGTCCGGTCCCCTCCACGAGGAGCTCCCGCTCCCACGCGCTCTCGGCGACATGCATCGACCAGGGGGTCTTCGCGTCGGGTCGCAGCGCGAGGAGCGAATCGAGGGCCCCCGGGGTCACGGTGTAGGGAGCGTGCGGGAAGAGGGAGCGGAGCTCCTGCCCCTCGCGGTGCGGAGCGGCGAGGAACGCCCGGAGGGTCTCCTCCTCCTCGGCGTCGAGTGCGGGAGCGATCACCTCGCGCAGGATCGCGCGGCGGATCGGGGAGGCGGCGAGCGGGGCGTTGCTGCACCCGCGCCAGTCGTCGTCGATGAGGAGGGTCACCCCCGCCGCGAGGGAGGCGGCGATCCCCCGCGCCGCGGCGGTCTCGAGCCCCTCCCGTCCCTCTCGGCGCCGGTGATCGACGACCCCGGCGAGCCAGTCGGTGAAGGGGCCCTCCAGCCGGTCGGTGGGACGCTCGGTGGTGAGGTCGAGATGGAGATGGGCGTTCGCGAGGCCGGGGGTGACGAGGGTGGGGGGGAGGTGCTCCCCCTCGGCGGCGGAGAAGCGCTCGATCGCGATGATCCGACCCGCCTCGATCGTGATCCGACCGGGGAACGGCGGAGCGCCGGTGCCATCCCAGATCGCGCGGCTCTCGACGCAGCGGGGGGAGGCCGCCGATCCTCGTGCGCTGCTCTTCGCCATCCGCTCCGCCCGCCTCTCCGCCCGCGCCGACTCTGAGGGGGGAGGGTACCGGATCCCCACCCCCGGCGTCAGGGAAGGCGTCCGCCTGAGGATCGGAGGCTCCCGGGCCCTACAGGATCCCCGGGCGCTCTGCTATCCTCCCCGAACGCTCGGGATCGGTCGTCCCTCTTCAGTACGCCGGAGCTGGTGGCCGGAGCCGCTGGCCGGAGTCTGGGGCCGGAGATCAGGACCGGATCCGGGAGATCAGCACAGGATCCGAGGGAGGGGCGCGAATGGTGAGGCGGTTGCGGCGCGGTGATCGAGCGCGGGGCCCGGGGCTCCCCTGGTGGAGACCCGCCCTTTCCGTCGCCGCCACCGGCCTGCTCCTCGCGCTCTCCGCCTGCGGCGGGGATCCCGCCCCGCGACCGGCGCCGTCGGAGCGCGGGCCGGGGATCGTGCAGACCGGCCGCACGGAGCACTCGGTGAGGGCGGGGGAGACGATCGCCGCGATCGCCCGTCGCTACGGGGTGGAGCCGAACGCGCTCCTCCGCGCGAACCCGGGGGTGGATCCCGGGCGCCTCGAGGTGGGGCGGGTCCTGCGGATCCCCCTCGAGAAGCCGGAGGTGCGTCGCGTGCAGACGCGGCCGCAGTAAGCTCCGGCGCGCGTCCCCCGTTCCGCCCCGGGACGCGGAGCGCGTCCTTCATCCGATCGACCCCGGTCTCTGCCAAGGACCGTGACTCTGGAGGTCCCGTGACCAGCTTCCTCGATCCCGCGCGCCGGGAGGAGCTTCTCCTCGCGCCCTACGCGATGCCCTCTGCCGCGAGCCGCGGACGACAGCACGGTGAGTCGGAGAGCGGCCACCGGAGCATCTACCAGCGTGACCGCGACCGTATCGTCCACTCGACCGCCTTCCGGCGCCTCGAGTACAAGACGCAGGTCTTCGTGAACCACGAGGGGGATCACTTCCGCACCCGCCTCACGCACTCCCTCGAGGTCGCTCAGGTGTCGCGCTCGGTCGCCCGCCTCCTCGGCCTCAACGAGGACCTCGTCGAGGCGATCGCCCTCTCCCACGACCTCGGCCATCCCCCCTACGGCCACGCCGGCGAGGATGAGCTCGCGGCGCGGATGACGGAGCACGGCGGCTTCAACCACAACCGCCACTGCCTCCGGGTCGTCGACCAGCTCGAGCAGCGCTACCCCGACTTCCCCGGCCTGAACCTCTCGTGGGAGGTGCGCGAGGCGGTGGTCCGCCACTACGGCCGCTTCGACGGGGAGCTCGCCGAGTTCGGTGAGGCGGGGGGGGCTCTCCTCGAGGCGCAGGTCGTCGACATCGGGGACTCCCTCGCCTACGACAACCACGACATCGACGATGGCGTCCGCTCCGGCTACGTCACCCTCGCGGACCTCCTCGAGGTCGAGCTCTTCGCCGAGGCGGCCGAGGCGGTGCGCCGCGAGCACGGAGAGCTCCCCGATCGGCTCCTCGTCACCCGCGCGGTGTCGCGGATGATCCACGCCGAGATCCTCGACCTCGTCGAGGAGACCCGCGCGCGGATCGCGGCAGGGCGGATCGACTCCCTCGAGGCGGTGCGCGCCGCGCGGGAGGATGTCGTCGCCTTCAGCGCACCGATGCAGGAGAAGAAGCGCGGGATGCAGGAGTTCCTCCACGCGCGCCTCTACCGTCACTACCGCTGCCGGCGGATGGCGGAGAAGGGGAAGCGCTTCCTCGGGGCCCTCTTCGAGGAGTATCTCCGCGAGCCGGGGCAGCTCCCGCCGTGGCATCTCGCCCGGGCGGAGGAGGTCGGGCTCCACCGCGCGATCTGCGACTACCTCGCGGGGATGACCGACCGCTACTGCCTGCAGGAGTACCAGCGCCTCTTCTCCCCCCTCAGCGACGGGCACGGCCCGCAGTGAGGGGGTCGATCCACTGGGTGGTCGTCGCGGCCGGCCTCGGCTCCCGTCTCTCGGCAGAGACGCGCAAGGCGGGCGTCGCGCTCCTCGGGGTGCCGATGGTGGTCCACTCGATGCGCGCGGTGGCCGGGGCGCCCGGCTCGGTGGGAGGGACCCTGGTGGTCCACCCCGACGACCTCGGCCGCGCCGCCGAGGAGTGGATCCCCGCCCTCGAGCAGGCCTCGAGCTGGTCGGTGGTGACCGGTGGGGCGACGCGGGCGGAGTCGGTGGCCCGGGGGGTCGAGGCGGCGCCGGAGACGGCGGAGTGGATCGGCGTGCACGACGCGGCGCGACCGCTCCTCGACCCGGGGGATCTCGATCGACTCCTCGCCCGCATGGCGGAGCCTGGCGAGGCGGGGGGCGATGGGGCCGGGGAGCTGGCGGGCGCGATCCTCGCGGCGCCGGTGGCGGACACTCTGCAGCGGGTCGACGGGGATCGGATCGTGGAGACGGTCGATCGCTCCATCCTGCGCGCCGCTCAGACCCCCCAGGTCTTCACCCGGGCCGCGTGGCGCGCGGCGCGGGAGCGGGGGGAGTGCGCCGGGACCGACGAGGCGTCCTGGCTCGTCGCGAGCGGCCTCGAGGTCCGGGTGGTGGAGGCGCGCCGGCCGAACCCCAAGGTGACGGTCGCCGCGGACCTCCGCACCTGCGAAGCGCATCTGCGCGCCCGCGCCTGATCGGGCGGCGGCGGGCCGTGGTGTGGGGCGGAGGCTGGGGCTCACCCGCGCCTCGTCCGCGAAGCGGTCCTGTTCCCGTCTCTGCCGTCCGAGCCGCCGCCGGAAGTGTCCCCCCAAGTCTCGTCTGTCGATCCACTTCCGCGCGGGCGAGAGGGCGCCTTGACCCGCCCGCCCGGATTCGCGATCCTCGCTCCTTCGCCGATCGTCGGGGGAGGTCTCCCCGACGCTGCGATGGGGCCTCCCTCCCCGCGCTCTCTCCGGCGTCCACCCCGTTCGAGTGCTCACCCGGGGGCTCCCGAGCCCCTTCGTGCGAGCCCCTTCCCTCGGGAAGGTCGGGGCAGGGACGCCCGCGGACGGAAGCTCCGATCCCATCGAAACCGAGGTCGGGCGTGCCCCGCGCACTCCGACCGGACCCCCGCGGCGCGCCCGGATGGCTCGGGCGCGACCCAAGGAAGGACCGTGCTCCGATGCTCCGTCTGAACCGGACCCGGGCGACGACGCTCGCCCTCTGCCTCTTCGCCACCGCGCTCAGCGCCCCCGGCCTCGATGCCCAGGGGGGCATGGAGTTCGAGTTCGATGGGGCCACCGTCGGCGGGAAGGTGACCGCCAAGCGCGCGATCAAGATCGAGCTCAGCGGCTCGATGCGCTTCGACGCGGTCCTCCGCAACGATCGCTACTTCGATGCGGCCCTCGGCAACGCGGTCGACGGCTCCGCCGCCGCGCCCCTCGGCTGGGACACCGACCCCTCGGAGGGGGGCGGGGACTGGTTCCTCAACCCGTGGATCTCCCTGAACATCGACACCCAGCTCGCGGATGGGGTGAACGCGATGTTCACCCTCGAGACCCCGTTCGACGCCTTCCAGGACAATGTCGGCGGCTCGGGCACCGGGCGGACCCTCGATGTCGATCAGGCCTACGTCCAGTGGATGGGGGCCTTCACCCCCGACCTCACCCTCTCGGTGGGGATCCGCGACTACGCCATCGACTTCGCGGGGAACGGGGAGCCGTTCCTCCTCGACGTCGGCAACGCGGAGAGCGCCTTCGGGAATCCCGGACCGGGAGCGGCGGACTTCGGCGCGCCGATGGCGCCCTCCTCCGGGCTCGTCGGGACCCAGGAGGCCGCCGGCTTCCTCGGCGAGCTGAACATGGGGGATGCGGAGCTCGACCTCTTCTACTTCACCCTCAACGAGACCTTCCGGGCGGATGAGGACGAGACCCTCCTCGGCGCGACCCTCACCTACGACTTCCAGACCGACGACTACGAGGGTCAGGTCGGCTTCGTGTTCTTCGACCTGATGAACGACCAGAGCTCGAGCGTCTGGACCTGGGGAGGCGGCGGCCACCTGCAGGGCTACCGCACCGGGATGAAGTTCTACGGCGAGGCCTACGGGCAGTTCGGTCGCTATGTGAACAACCTCACCGGCTTCGGCCGGATCCGCCAGGCGCGCTCCTTCGCGCTGATGGGCGGGGTGCGCTACCAGCTTCCGGGCTTCCAGGACGCTCGCCCGTGGCTCGACGCCAGCTACACCGAGGTCTCCGGGGATGACAACGGGGACGACTCGAAGAACGGGAACTTCATCTCCCTCGAGTCGAACGACGACACGATCATCATGGAGAGCGCCTACTACGGCTACGACATCGACACGAACTACCGGGCCGCGAAGGTCAAGGCGGGGATGAACTTCTCCGAGGACTGGAGCGCTGAGGGGGTCCTCGGCTTCTTCGAGCTGCAGGACAACTCGAACGGCACCGCCTCGAACAACACGAGCAGCGACAAGCTCGGCGAGGAGCTCGACCTCACCGTCCACTACCGGGCGACCGACTACCTGAACCTGAGCTTCGGGACCGGCTGGCTCTTCAACGCCAACGCCCTCGGGGTCGGCTCGAATGCCTCGGTCACCGTCTTCACCGCGGAGATCCGGTTCTGATCCGGCCGCGCCGGCGTTGAGTCGGGCGGGTCCGCACGAGCGGCGGGGACGGGCGCGGCGCCCGTCCCCGCCGCTTCTCCATCCGGGGGGCGCCTCCCCCGTCGCGTCACCCCTTCGCACCGGGGGGATCCCGGGTCGGCGGCCTGTTCCCTCTGCGGGGGCTCCGGTATCCTCCGCCCCATGACCAGCGGATCGCATCCTCAGCCGGCCTCCCCCGACTTCCGTGTCGGGCTCGGGACCGATCGTCATCGCCTGGAGCCGGGGCGCCCTCTCCTCCTCGGGGGGGTGGGGATCCCCTCCGAGGTCGGGGCGGTGGGGCACTCCGATGCGGATGTGATCCTGCACTCCCTCTCGGATGCCCTCCTGGGCGCGGTCGGCGAGGGGGACATCGGCGAGCTCTTCCCCGACACCGACCCGGCCCTCGCGGGGCTCGACTCCCGGAGGATCCTCGCCGAGGCGCGGCGGAGGCTGGAGTCGCGCGGCTTCCGGACCGAGAACGTGGATGTGGTCGTCGAGCTGGAGCGCCCCAAGGTGCTCCCGCATCGGGCGGAGATCCGCCGCTCCCTCGCCGCCCTCCTCGGGGTCGCTCCCGAGCGGGTCGGGGTGAAGGCCAAGACCGGCGAGGGGCTCGGCCCCGTGGGCGAGGGGAGGCTGATCGCCGCGACCGCGGTCGTCCTTGTCCGTTCGGCGGGGGCGGGGCAGGAGGGCGGAGAAGTCGGGCAGGCCCCCGGCGATGGGTCCGGAGCCGGAGGCCCGACCTCCTCGTGACGGGCCGAGCAGGATCCCGGCCTCCGGGGCCGGAGAAGGAGCTGACGATGGCGCTGCGCTTCTACAACACCCTCTCCCACTCCCTCGAGGAGTTTACCCCCGGTCAGGCCGGAGAGGTCCGCATGTACAACTGCGGCCCCACGGTCTACTCCGACCCTCACATCGGGAACATGCGCTCCTTCCTCCTCGCCGATCTCCTGCGACGGGTCTTCGACCAGCGCGGCTTCCGCACGACCCAGGTGATGAACATCACGGATGTCGGTCACCTGACGGTGGACGATGTCGCGGACGCCGCGGGGGAGGACAAGCTGGAGAAGATGGCGCGGGCGGAGGGGATCGATCCCTACGAGATCGCCCGGCGCTACGAGGAGGTCTTCTTCGAGAACCTCGACATCCTCGGAGCCCGCCGCGCCCACGAGTACCCGCGGGCCACGGAGCACGTCGCCGAGATGATCACGATGATCGAGGCCCTCATCGAGAAGGGGCACGCCTATCAGGTCGATGGCGTCGGGGTCTACTTCCGGGTCCGGAGCTTCCCCGAGTACGGCCGCCTCTCCGGGAACACGCTCGAGGATCTCGATGCCGGGGCCCGGATCGAGGTGGATGACCGCAAGGAGTCCCCCCTCGACTTCGCGCTCTGGAAGATCGACGAGAAGCACCTGATGCAGTGGGACAGCCCCTTCGGCCGCGGCTTCCCCGGCTGGCACATCGAGTGCTCGGCGATGAGCGAGAAGTACCTCGGCCGAACCTTCGATGTCCACACGGGGGGCGAGGACAACATCTTCCCGCACCACGAGTGCGAGCGCGCCCAGAGCCTCTGCTCCGGAGACGGGGAGTTCGCCCGCTTCTGGGTCCACGCGCGCCATCTGCTGGTGGACGGCGCGAAGATGTCGAAGAGCAAGGGGAGCTTCTTCACCATCAATGACCTCCTCGCCCGGGGATTCGAGGGATACGAGATCCGCTACACCCTCATCTCACCCCACTACCGCCAGCCGATGAACTTCACCCTCGACGGGCTCGAGGGGGACCGCAAGGCGGTGGCCCGCCTGCGGGCGCTCGGGGAGCGGCTGCGGGGTGAGGGCGCGTCCGGGGCTCCGGCCTCCGCCTCGGCGGAGTGGCGGGAGCGGCTCGAGGCGGCGCAGGCGCAGTTCGACGCCTGCCTCGACGACGACCTGAACGTCTCGGGGGGCCTCGGGGTGGTCCATGAGACCGCCAAGGCCCTCGGGAGAGGGGAGCTCGGTCCCGACGAGGCCGCCGCCGGCCTCGCCTTCCTCGAGCACGCGGATGCCATCCTCGGGGTGATCTTCGCGGAGAGCTCCCAGGTGGAGGAGGGACTGAGTCCCGAGGAGCAGGAGCTGCTTGAGGCCCGAGGCGCGGCGCGGGAGGCTCGGGACTGGGCCCGCTCGGATGAGCTGCGCGACGCCCTCCTTGCACGGGGAATCGTCATCAAGGATGGCGCGGATGGGGTCACCTGGGAGCGGCGCCGCTGACGCCCGTCGGATCGACCGCCTCCCCTTGCAGGGGGAGGAGCCTCTCGATAGACTCCGCGCCTCTCCCCGGGACCGCGGGCGCCGGAGGGTGGCCATCCGACTCGGATGACCCCGAACCGGCATTCCGAGTCTCCGGGACACGCGGCTAGCGTGGCTCAATGGTAGAGCTCCCGCCTTGTAAGCGGGTGGTTGTGGGTTCGATTCCCACCGCTAGCTCTCACCCGCCGCGCGCGCCGACCCGGCGACCCCGCGCGGCGGGTGAGCGGGTCCTGGCCGGGGAGGCACCAGAAGCGGAAGCGATCGGTGGGGGTGTTCCCGAGTGGTCAAAGGGGACAGACTGTAAATCTGTTGCGCAATGCTTCGGAGGTTCGAATCCTCCCGCCCCCACTCCTTTTCCGCCCTCCCGCCCTCCCGCCCTCCCGCCCTCCCGCCCTCCCGCCTCTCTCCTCCCAGTCCCATCGGGGAACCCCAGCCTGAGAAAGCTCGGCAGGGGAGAGCCCAGTCAGGGAGAGCCCAGTCAGGGAGATCCCAGCCGAGCCGCGCCGCCCCACCCCGTGGTGGGGGTCTGCCGGATCCTCCCGGCCCTCCCCCGCGTCGGGGCCCCCCAGGCTCCAGGGCTCGCTTCGCCGATCCGGGATTTTCTGTTGATGCCCCGACGCTGTCAGGGTTTAGTACTCGGCTCTCTGCGGAGGCGAGGGGATTCCCTGCGCCCGTTCTTCGGGCGTCTGGGGGAGTCGCCACGCTCCTAAGAGAAGAAAACCAAGGGGTTTCCGTCACGAGCTCACGCTCGAGGCTGCGCCTCTCTCTGACATCCCGCTCTCCCGTCTCCACCTCGAGTGGACCTCGACGGACCGGCCCCGGTTCGTCCTGGAGGCAGCCACCGCCCCCGCGCTCTCGCGGCTCAAGCGGGTGAGCGCCGGCGTGCGCGGAGCCGGGGGAGGGGAGAGCTCGTGAGGGGGAGGGGCGGTCGAGCCGCCGGAGCGGCGACAGTGTGCTGACCGCTTCGTGGAGTGGATCGCTCCCTGAGGCAGACCGCACCGGCGCGCCGGCCCTCTTGGGACTGAGGTGAGAGATCGTCAGGGGCTCCCTCGGGGGGATTTCGAAAGAGTCCTCATGGAGGGGCGAGATCCTGCCGATGTGCAGGTTGCCGAAGGGACGGCTGCGAGAGACCGGCCTGAGCCGGGTGCGGGCGACCCCGACGGTGACGGGAAGATTGGAACAACCGCGGGTGTAGCTTAGTGGTAAAGCTCCAGCCTTCCAAGCTGGCCATGTGGGTTCGATTCCCATCACCCGCTTTTCGAAGTCGATAGAGATCGGACAGGGCTGCTGTAGCTCAGTGGTAGAGCACATCCTTGGTAAGGATGAGGTCACGGGTTCAAGTCCCGTCAGCAGCTCCATTCATTGTTTCGGAGCGGCTCCCCCGGCGCGGGGGAGGGAGCCGGAGCGAGGAGTGGGGGTCCGGTCGAGTGGTTGGTCCGGCCGACCGAAGGAAGGTCGCTCCCAGGCGAGCGTCACTCCGCGGAGAGTCGGAAGAAGAGAGCAGATCGCTGGAGGTCGCCGGCACCAAGGCTCGTCCGAGGAGCCCGGAGCTTCCAGCACCAACACCCTGGGCGGGGGAACCGCGCGCTCTGCGTCGCTGTCTTCCGTAGGCGGTTTCTAGGCAAGGAGTGCCTCGATGGCCAAGGATACTTTCGTTCGCGACAAGCCCCACGTCAACGTCGGGACGATCGGTCACGTCGACCACGGAAAGACCACCCTGACCGCGGCGATCACCACGGTGCTCGCGGAGAAGGGTCTCTCCGAGCTTCGGAGCTTCGACTCGATCGACAAGGCGCCGGAGGAGCGCGAGCGCGGGATCACGATCTCGACCGCTCACGTCGAGTACCAGACCGAAGCGCGTCACTACGCCCACGTCGACTGCCCGGGTCACGCGGACTACGTCAAGAACATGATCACCGGTGCGGCGCAGATGGATGGAGCGATCCTCGTCTGCAGCGCGGCGGACGGTCCCATGCCCCAGACGCGCGAGCACATCCTCCTCGCCCGTCAGGTCGGCGTCCCGAAGATCGTCGTGTTCATGAACAAAGTCGACATGGTCGACGACCCGGAGCTGCTCGAGCTCGTCGAGATGGAGATCCGCGAGCTCCTCAGCGAGTACGAGTTCCCGGGGGACGACATCCCGATCGTCAAGGGCTCGGCGCTCAAGGCGCTGGAGAACCCCTCCGATGACGCGGCCAACGCCTGCATCATGGAGCTCATGGGGGCGGTCGATGAGTACGTCGACACCCCGGAGCGCGAGCTCGACAAGCCGTTCCTCATGCCGGTGGAGGACGTCTTCTCCATCGAGGGTCGGGGGACCGTGGTCACCGGGCGGATCGAGCAGGGCATCCTGAAGATGGGTGAAGAGGTCGAGATCGTCGGCATCAAGGCGACCGAGAAGACCACCTGCACCGGTGTCGAGATGTTCAAGAAGATCCTCGACGAGGGTCAGGCGGGCGACAACATCGGCGCGCTCCTGCGGGGCGTGAAGAAGGACGACGTGACGCGGGGCCAGGTCCTCGCCGCGCCGGGGTCGATCACCCCGCACACCGAGTTCGAGGCCGAGGTCTACGTCCTGTCGAAGGAGGAGGGGGGCCGTCACAGCCCGTTCTTCTCCGGCTACCGTCCGCAGTTCTACTTCCGGACCACCGATGTCACCGGGAACACCGATGTCGTCGGCGCCGAGATGTGCATGCCGGGCGACAACGCCAAGATCAAGGTCGAGCTGATCCAGCCGATCGCGATGGACGAGGGTCTCCGCTTCGCGATCCGCGAGGGCGGCCGGACCGTCGGGGCGGGCGTCGTCTCCAAGATCTTGAAGTAGGTCTCGAGCCGACAGCTCGATGCCGCGTTGCCGTGGGAGGGCCTCGGAGCCCTTCCACGGTAGCGTCTTCTCCGGACCGGGGCTCCGGTGGGTGATTCGGACGGATTGGCTTGCTTCCGGCGAGCCGCACCGTGAATCTACCCGATCGGCCTCTTCGGCCCGGGAGCGTCAGGAATCGATAGGGCAGTAGCTCCAATGGTAGAGCAGCGGATTCCAAATCCGCGGGTTGGGGGTTCGAATCCTCCCTGCCCTGTTTCCTGACCCCGGCCTCTGAGGCCCCGCCACCTGGCGACGGCTTCGGAAGTCATTCTCCGGCAAGGGCTTGCGGCCTGCCGCCGGAGGCGGGTCCTCCCTCTCCTCTCCTTTCCTTGCGGAAGGGTGGGGGAGCGGACCGATACGAGAAGAGAGCCTCGCCGACACCGTCGGGGAGGGTGAGCAGAGGGCAGCGGAGCGACCCCCTCCTTGGAGGACGGTGTCGCAGGGAAGCGAGAGTCATGAGCTTTCGACTCTACAAGGAAGGTCAGGGGATCTGGGCTCGCGGAGCCCTCGCCACCCTCGCGGGGGTGACCGGTCTCTACGCGACCACTTCCTTCTACGGCTGGCTCGAGGGAACCACCTGGGCGAGCAAGACCCTGTTCACCCTGCCGTTCTTCGACTGGGACGTTCGTCTGCAGTCGGTCGCGGCGCTGCTGATCCTCCTCCCGTTCGTGCTCGGGGGAGTGTGGCTCTACAACCGTCCGAAACTCACCGACTTCCTCATCGAGACCGAGTCGGAGCTGAAGAACAAGGTCACCTGGCCCACCCGCAAGGAGACGACGAACAACTCCGTCGTCGTCGTGGTGACCTGTGTGATCTTCGCGGTCTGGATCTCCATGGCGGACGTCGTCTTCCAGAAGATCCAGGACTTCCTCTACGGCATGAACTAGCCGCAGAGCCCGGGTCGCCCTCCGGCGGCTCGGAGCCGTCCCCTTCGGGACGGCGTCGGCCCCTCCGCACGGGGGGCCCGGGGATGGACGCCCCCCCGGGAGTCGTGCGAGGGCCGAAGGGGCCCCTGCAATGGCAGGAGCCCCGGGTGAACCGACGCGTGCCCGATCACGCGCGGGAAGTTCGAGAGGGGACCGCGACCGCTCCGCCGAGGCGGAGAGGGACGCGGTGAACAGAAGGCCGAGGAGGCCTCGCGTGAACCGGGAAATCCTTCCCGAGGACGATCGCCACGAGCTCCGTGCGGAGCTCGCCGCGGAGTCCCTCGAAGCTGCGGACGCCGACTCCATCGGCGGGGACCCCATCGCCGGAGGCGAGGGGGAGCCCGACGAGATGGTCGCGGACGAGTCCGTACCCGAGGAACCGGCGGAGGCCGATGACGGGGGCTCCCCCCGCTCGCGCATCCTCCCGGCCGAGGCCGCCGAGTCCCCCCGGGACTCCGATCAGCTCCCCACCGCCGCCACCTGCGACGACAACGTGCCGTTCGACTGGTACGTCATCCGCGTCGCCAGCGGTCGCGAGGGGACCCTCTCATCCAAGGTAGACAAGAAGCTCAAGCTTTCGGGGCACGACAAGTTCGTCCGGAACGTCGTCGTCCCCAAGCGCAAGATCAGCGAGGTCCGCGACGGCAAGAAGCGGATCCGTGAGGAGAAGCTCTACCCCGGCTACTTCTTCATGGAGATGCAGCTCGTCGAGGAGATCTGGTACCTCCTGCGCGACACCCCCGGAGTGGGGGACTTCGTCGGGGGCGGCTCCAAGCCGATCCCGATGGTCGCGAGCGAGGTGAAGAAGCTCCTGGACATCATCGAGGAGCGCGAGCGCGACGAGCCTCCCGAGGTCAAGATCGAGGTCGACAAGAACGACACGGTCAAGATCACGGACGGCCCCTTCGAGAACTTCGAGGGCGTCGTGGAGGAGGTCCACCCCGGCAAGGGGCAGGTTCGCGTGATGGTCACCATCTTTGGCCGGGAGACCCCGGTCGACCTCGAGTACTGGCAGGTCGAGAAGGTCTGAGCGACCGAACCGGCACCGATCCTCCCCGGCGGGAGAGTCCGTGCACCACCAGGGGGAGAGACCCCGGCGCCCGCCTCCCCCGGAGGCGATCGCGACCGGAGACTCGAAGAAAGAAGGCTGAAGAGCCATGGCGAAGCAGGTCACTGGAAAGATCAAGCTCCAGTGCCCCGGAGGACAGGCGACCCCTGCCCCTCCGGTGGGACCGGCGCTCGGTCAGCACGGCGTCAACATCGGACAGTTCGTCCAGCAGTTCAACGCTGCCACGGGCGACAGACAGGGACTGATCATCCCCGTCGAGATCACGGTGTACGCGGACCGGTCCTTCGACTTCATCCTGAAGTCGCCGCCGGCCGCCGTCCTCCTCAAGAAGGCCGCGAGCCTCGCGAAGGGGGCGAACAACCCGGGATCGGAGACGGTCGGCTCGGTCACCGAGGACCAGGTGCGCGAGATCGCCGAGATGAAGCTCGCCGATCTGAACGCAGCCTCCCTTGACGCTGCGATGCGGATCGTGGCGGGGACGGCGCGCAGCATGGGGATCGAGGTGAAGTGATGTCGAGATCCAGCCGCCGTCACACCAGCAACAAGTCCAAGGCCACCGCGAGCGAGCCCCTCTCGACCGCCGCCGCCGTCGACGCCCTGAGCAAGTTCGACAAGGCGAAGTTCGACGAGACGGTCGAGGTCGCGATCCGCCTCGGGATCGACCCGAAGCAGACCGCCCAGGCGGTGCGGGGGGCCTTCTCCCTGCCTCACGGGACCGGCAAGCAGCTGAAGGTCGTGGCCTTCGCCGAGGGCGCGGACGCGGAGGCGGCGCTCGCCGCCGGCGCGATCGAGGCCTCCGGCGAGGAGCTCACCAAGAAGATCGAGGGGGGCTGGCTCGACTTCGATGTCGCGATCGCCCACCCGAGCATGATGCGATTCGTCGGAAAGCTCGGACGTGTCCTGGGACCGCAGGGGAAGATGCCTTCTCCGAAGTCCGGGACCGTCACCACCGATGTCGGCACCGCGGTGAAGGAGTTCGTCGCGGGCAAGATCGAGTTCCGCAACGATGCGGGCGCGATCGTCCACGCCGCCGTCGGCCGCCGCAGCTTCTCCAAGGAGCAGCTGCAGGAGAACATCGACGCTTTCCTCGAGCACCTCAGGACCCTCCGGCCCTCGGGCAACAAGGGGGTCTTCATCAAGCGGGCGTTCATCAAGAGCACGATGTCCCCGTCCGTTCCGGTCGCGGTGACCGAGTAGAGGAGAGGACGATGGCGCGAAGACTCAAGGAGATGATCGTCCGTGACCTCGAGGATTTCCTCGGCGGGGTCCGGAACGCCGTGATGGTGGACATCTCCACGCTGAACGCCGAGGACAACCTCGACTACCGCAACCTCCTCCGCAAGGAGGGGGTGACGGTCAATGTCGTGAAGAACTCGCTGGCCCGCCGGGTGCTCGCCGGCCAGGGATACGACTTCCCCGAGGAGTCGCTCTCCGGTCCGACGGCCATCCTCACCTCGGAGGGTGATGCGATCACCACCTCCAAGCTGGTGGCGGACTGGCGCAAGTCCAAGAAGAAGAAGGTACCGCTCAAGGGTGGGCTGCTCGAAGGAGAGGTCCTCGGTCCCGAGGACGCCGAGAAGCTCATCGACATGCCGAGCGTGCAGGAAACCCAACAGATGCTGGTGTCGGTCATCGCCGCGCCTCTGTCGGAGCTCGTGGGGATCACGAACAACATCCTCAGCGGAGTCCCGGCCGTCGTGCAGTCGATCGCCGACAAGAAGAAAGAAGAGGGAGTGTAACCCATGTCCGATACCGATACCGCCGAGGCGGCTCCCCTTTCGGAGAACGTCGGCTCGATCGTCGAGAACATCAAGGGCCTCAACGTCATGGAGCTCGTCGAGCTCAAGGGCGCGCTGGAGGACACCTTCGGTGTCACCGCTGCGGCTCCGGCCATGGGCATGATGATGCCGATGGCGGGTGGTGCCGGCGGCGGAGGCGGCGACGAGGAGGAGCAGTCCTCCTTCGACGTCATCCTGAAGGAGGCTGGCGGCAACAAGATCCAGGTGATCAAGGCCGTCCGCGGCATCACCTCCCTCGGTCTCAAGGAGGCCAAGGAGATCGTCGACAACGCGCCGAAGCCGATCAAGGAAGGCGTGGACAAGGACGAGGCGGAGAAGCTCAAGAAGGAGCTCGAGGACGCCGGCGCCACCGTGGAGCTCAAGTAGCTCCGCTTGTCGGCGCGTCCTTGCGAGTCCCAGCCGGCGACCGGCCTGGCCGCCAACGGGTCTCCGACCACGGCGCGGGCTGCGTCGCGGAGGGGGGGCATCGACCCTCCTCTCCGCGGCGCGGCGCGCGTGTCACGACGCGTGTCGCTTCCGCGACGACCCGGCCCGCGACTCCTCCCCGGGGGGAGCGCGTGTCGTTGCCTGACGGGCAAGGGTCCCGGGGCCGCCTCCTTGGAGGGGGGGGCCTCCCCCCGCTGTCCGACCGCGTCGAGTCGGCTCCGAGCGGCTTCTCCGCTCATGGCCCGTGGAGTGTCTGTGTTGCGCGGCCCCCGACCCGAGCGACCCTTCGCGGGGTGTGCGGCGGCGGTGGCCCCCAAGCACGCCGGAATCGATCCGAGGCTCCCAGCGAGCCGGTCCCTTGGCGGGCCGGCGCTGCGGTCGTGCCCGGGGTCGACCGGCGCGTAGTGCATCACCCGGTGGATCTCCCGGCGTGATGCTTCGGAGCTCCGCACGACGGAGCTCGCACATTCGCGACCCCCGCCCCGGCCCGGCCGGAGCGGGTGAGGCGCGAGGATCCGAGGGGCTCGGCACCCCGACGATCCGACCCGCAGGCCCTCTTCCCCCTTGTGGGGGGGATGGGGCGGGAGAGAGCGGCACCGGGGCGTTCCCGGCCGCGCGATCGGGGAACCGCTGAACGAAGAGGGTCCTCTCGATGGAAAAACGTCTATTCGGCCGTGGTGGCAGCGGGGTCCCCATCCCCGACCTCATGGAGCTCCAGATCAAGGCATACGAGCAGTTCCTGCAGAAGGACGTGCACTGGAGCGACCGCGACAACATCGGGATCGAGTCGATCCTGCGCGAGATCTACCCGATCGAGAGCTACGACGGGAAGATCACGCTCGAGTACCTCGGCTACGAGCTCGGCCGACCGCGCTACACGGTCGATGAGTGCCGTCAGCTCAAGCTGACCTTCGGCGCCCCCTTCAAGATCCGCCTGCGGATGGTGAAGGAGACCGAGTCGGTCGAGGAGGAGGTCTACCTCGGGGAGATCCCGCTGATGATCGGCGGGGGCGAGTTCATCGTGAACGGCTCGGAGCGCGTGATCGTCTCGCAGCTCCACCGCTCTCCCGGCGTGGACTTCACCGAGGAGCTTCACACCTCGGACAAGCGCCTGCACTCCTGCCGGATCATCCCGGAGCGCGGCTCCTGGATCGAGTTCAACGTCTCGAAGAAGGATGTCCTCACCGTCCGCATCGACCAGTCGGGCAAGTTCCCGTCGACGATGCTCCTGCGGGCGATGGACGAGCGCTTCTCCAGCGACACCCAGATCCTCGAGACCTTCTACCCGGTCGAGACGATCAAGGTGGGCAGCGCTCGCTCGATCGAGAAGCTGGTCCCCGCCACCGACGAGGGCCCGGGGGCCGGTCGTGTCTCCGCCGAGGACATCCTCGACGCGGAGACGGGGGAGATCCTCCTCCACACCGGAGATCGCTTCACCGAGACCTTCCTGGCGAACTTCTTCTCGGAGGAGATGTCCGGGAAGCGCGCCGGGAAGTCGAGCTTCAAGGTCCTCCCGGAGGACTTCGATCCGCTGATCCTCAAGACCCTCAAGGAGGACAACACGGCGGACCACGAGGAGGCGCTGATCCGCATCTACCAGCGCCTCCGTCCGGGCAACCCGCCGCAGGTCGCGAAGGCGCGGGAGCTCTTCTTCGACAAGTTCTACAACCCGAACAAGTACCGCCTCGGGCGCGTCGGCCGCTTCCGCGTGAACCGGAAGTTCGGCCTCGACATCCCCGAGTCGGAGATGACCCTCCAGCCCGAGGACATCCTCGAGTCGGTCTCCTACATCTTCAAGCTGCGCCGGAGCGAGGGGGAGATCGACGACATCGATCACCTCGGAAACCGTCGTGTGCGGACGATCGAGGAGCTCGCCGGCGAGGAGCTTCGCAAGGGCTTCCTCAAGCTGAAGCGCACCGTTCAGGAGCGCATGAGCATGATGGAGCTCGAAAACCTCACTCCGCGGAGCGTCATCAACTCCAAGACGATCTCCTCGGCGATCGAGTTCTTCTTCGGCCGGGGCGAGCTCTCCCAGGTCGTCGACCAGACGAACCCGCTGTCGCAGCTCACTCACGAGCGGCGACTCTCCGCCCTCGGTCCGGGGGGACTCAACCGGAAGCGCGCGGGCTTCGAGGTGAGGGATGTCCACATCTCGCACTACGGCCGGATCTGTCCGATCGAGACGCCGGAAGGCACGAACATCGGCCTGATCTCGAGCCTCAGCGTCTTCGCCACGATCGACGAGTACGGCTTCCTGATCACGCCGTACTTCGTGGCCAAGGACGGCAAGTGCAAGCGCGAGCCGGGCAACCTCGTCTTCCTGCGGGCGGATGAGGAGGAGAACGTCTACCTCGCGCCGGCCGATGTGGAGGTGAACGAGGAGGGCGAGTTCGAGGGAGACCTGATCCTCGCGCGGCTGAACGGGGAATTCTTCCTCGTGCCGCCAGGAGAGGTCCAGTACATGGATGTCAGCTCCCTCCAGCTGGTCGGAGTCTCCGCGGCCCTGATCCCTTTCCTCGAGCACAACGACGCGAACCGCGCGCTCATGGGATCGAACATGCAGCGTCAGGCGGTGCCGCTCCTGCGCACCGATCCTCCCTATGTCGGGACCGGCATGGAGGTCCACGTCGCCCGCAACTCGGGGATGGTCGTCACCGCCCAGGAGGCGGGCACGGTCACCTCGGTCGACGCGACCCACGTCACCATCGACGGGGAGCGCTACGAGCTGCGGAAGTACCGCGGCCTCAACGAGCGCACCTGCCAGAACCAGCGGCCCTGCGTCCATCTCGGCGACACCGTCGAACGTGGGCAGGTGATCGCGGACGGTGCCGCCACCCAGGACGGAGAGCTCTCCCTCGGCCGGAACGCCCTCGTCGCGTTCATGAGCTGGGACGGCTACAACTTCGAGGACGCGATCATCGTCTCGGAGAAGCTGGTCCGGGAGGACGCCTACACCTCCCTCCACATCGACGAGTTCGAGATCGAGATCCGCGAGACCAAGCTGGGCCGCGAAGAGTTCACCCGGGACATCCCGAACGTCTCCGAGCGCATGCTCCAGAGCCTCGCGGACGACGGCGTCGTCATGACCGGCACCCACGTCTCCCAGGGGGACATCCTGGTGGGCAAGGTCGTCCCGAAGTCGAAGAGCGAGCTCTCCCCGGAGGAGAAGCTCCTGCACGCGATCTTCGGGCGCGCGGGCGAGGACGTGAAGAACGACTCGCTCACGGTCCCCTCCGGCGTCGAGGGGGTCGTCATCGGCTCCAAGAAGTTCTCGCGCCGATCGGACCTCTCCGAGGACGAGCGCAAGCGCACCAAGAAGCAGGTCAACGACATCGAGGAGACGACCCACGCGGACATCCTCCGCGAGATCGACACCCTCCTCGGCGAGCTCAAGGAGATCACCGGAAGCTCCCCGCGCGACCCGAACACCGGTCGCATCTTCAAGGCGGAGGAGCTCTACGAGGGGCTGAGCGTCCACTCGATCAAGATCGCCCTGAGCCCGTCGCACTTCCTGGGCAGCTCCGCGAAGAAGAACTCCGCGATCAAGGACGCCCTCCGCGTGCGCCTCGAGAAGATGGAGGCGCTGGAGGACTACAAGAACCGCGAGGTGAACCGCCTCACCCGGGGGGACGAGCTCGCCCCGGGAGTCATCGAGATGGTCAAGGTCTGGGTCGCCACGAAGCGCAACCTCTCGGTCGGCGACAAGATGGCGGGGCGTCACGGAAACAAGGGAGTCATCTCGAAGATCCTCCCCCTGGAGGACTGCCCGTTCCTCGAGGACGGCACGCCGGTCGAGGTGATTCTCAACCCGCTGGGGGTGCCGTCGCGGATGAACCTCGGTCAGATCCTCGAGACCCACCTCGGCTGGGCCGGGGACAAGATGGGCTATCGGGCGGTCACGCCGATCTTCGACGGCGCGACGGAGCCCCAGGTCCGCGACGCCCTGATCGAGGCGGGCCTGCCCGAGGACGGCAAGGCGGTCCTCTACGACGGCCGCACCGGAGCGCCTCTCGAGCAGAAGGTGACCGTCGGTCGCCTGTACATCCTGAAGCTTCACCATCTCGTGGACGACAAGATCCACGCGCGGGCCACCGGCCCGTACTCCCTGATCACGCAGCAGCCCCTCGGCGGCAAGGCCCGCTTCGGTGGTCAGCGCTTCGGGGAGATGGAGGTCTGGGCGCTCGAGGCGTACGGCGCCGCGCACATCCTCCAGGAGCTCCTCACCGCCAAGTCGGATGACGTCGACGGGCGGGCGAAGATCTACGAGTCCATGGTCAAGGGCGAGAACACCCTCGAGGCCGGCACCCCGGTCTCCTTCGACGTTCTCACCAACGAGATCAAGGGACTCGGGCTCAACCTCGAGATGGAGAAGAAGGCCTAGGCGAGACGCGGACGCGCGCGCCGGGGCGGCATCGAGCGGACAAGAGACACTACCCGATCACGAGGGCGTGCCCTCGACCAGATCCGGAGGATCGATGATCGAGCCGATCTACGACAAGGTGAACGACTTCAGCGCCGTCAACATCAAGTTGGCGTCGCCCACCGACATCCTGTCCTGGTCGTACGGTGAAGTCCGGAAGCCGGAGACGATCAACTACCGGACCTACCGTCCGGAGAAGGATGGCCTTTTCTGCGAGCGCATCTTCGGTCCCGAGCGGGACTGGGAGTGCTCCTGCGGCAAGTACAAGGGGATCAAGCACAAGGGCATCATCTGCGACCGGTGCGGGATCAAGATCACGCACTCGAAGGTCCGTCGCTCGCGCATGGGGCACATCAACCTCGCGGCGCCGACGGTCCACATCTGGTTCTTCAAGGCGATGCCCTCGCGCCTCGGCAACCTCCTGGACATGAAGACGACCCACCTCGAGCGGGTCATCTACTATCAGGACTACGTCGTCATCGACCCGGGCGACACCCCGCTCGAGGAGAAGCAGCTCCTCAGCGAGGAGGAGTACCGGTTCGCGCTCGAGAAGTACGGTGACAGCTTCGTCGCCGACATGGGCGCCGAGGCGATCCGCGAGATGATCCGCCGGATCAACCTCGCCGAGCTCGCCGACGAGCTGACCCAGGAGTACGAGACCTCCCGGTCGAAGCAGAAGAAGGCGAACCTCATTCGCCGTCTCCGGATCGTCCAGACCATCGAGGCCTCCGGGAACGATCCGGAGTGGATGATCATGGATGTGGTCCCGGTGATCCCGCCGGACCTCCGCCCGCTGGTGCTCCTCGAGAGCGGCAACTTCGCGACGTCGGACCTCAACGACCTCTACCGCCGCCTCATCAACCGGAACAACCGCCTGAAGAAGCTGCTCGACCTCAACGCGCCGGAGGTGATCATCCGCAACGAGAAGCGGATGCTCCAGCACTCGGTCGATGCCCTCTTCGACAACAACCGCTGTCGCCGGCCGGTGCTCGGCTCGAACAACCGCCCCCTCAAGTCGCTCACCGACATGATCAAGGGGAAGCAGGGCCGCTTCCGGGAGAACCTCCTCGGCAAGCGGGTCGACTACAGCGCCCGCTCGGTGATCGCGGTCGGCCCGGAGCTGATGCTCCACCAGTGCGGCCTCCCGAAGAAGATCGCGCTGGAGCTCTTCCAGCCCTTCATCATCCGGCGCCTCAAGGAGCTCGGCTACGCCGACACCATCAAGAGCGCCAAGAAGATGCTGGAGCGGAAGGACGAGGAGGTCTGGGACATCCTCGAGGAGGTCACCAAGGGCCACCCGGTCCTGCTGAACCGCGCGCCGACCCTTCACCGGATGGGCATCCAGGCCTTCGAGCCGGTGCTGATCGAGGGCAACGCGATCCTCGTCCACCCGCTCGTCTGCGAGGGGTTCAACGCCGACTTCGATGGGGACCAGATGGCGGTCCACCTCCCTCTCTCCATCGAGGCGCAGATCGAGGCGCAGAACCTGATGCTGTCGACGAACAACATCTTCTCGCCCGCGCACGGCAATCCGATCATCGCGCCGTCGCAGGACATCGTCCTCGGCTGCTTCTACCTGACCATCTCCCTCGAGGGGATGGCCGGGCACGACATGCGGTTCTCCTCCCTCGAGGAGGTCTTCACCGCCCTCGGCGCCGGAAAGATCCACGGACACGCCAAGGTGCGGGTCCGGATGCCGGAGGGTCGTGAGATCCTCGGCCCGGGCGGAGTCGTGGAGAAGCCCGATGAGAACGGCCTCTTCGTGACGACCCCCGGGCGCATCATCTTCAACGACCTGCTCGCCGAGGGGATGCCGTTCTACAACCAGGACCTCGGCAAGAAGGACCTGAAGCGGGTCATCAGCGACTGCTACGCCCGCCTCGGCCGTCGTGAGACCCTCGCGCTCCTCGACAACATGAAGGACCTGGGCTTCAAGGCCGCCACGCGCTCCGGGATGAGCTTCTCGGTCGACGACCTCCGCCTCCCGGGGCAGAAGGCGGATGTGCTGGAGGCCACTCAGCTGAAGGTCGACGAGATCGAGGGCCTCTACCGGAACGGGGTCATCACCGAGGGAGAGCGCTACAACCAGATCATCGACCTCTGGACGCACGCCACCGAGGAGGTGGGCGAGCACCTGATGGATCGCCTGAACAACGACAGCACCCCGGGCAACCCGTACGTGAACCCCATCTACGTGATGGTGACCTCCGGCGCGCGGGGCTCGGTGACGCAGATCCGGCAGCTCGCCGGCATGCGCGGGCTGATGGCGAAGCCGTCGGGCAAGATCATCGAGACGCCGATCAAGGCGAGCTTCCGCGAGGGGCTGGCCGTGCTCGAGTACTTCTCCTCCACCCACGGGGCCCGGAAGGGTCTGGCGGACACCGCGCTCAAGACCGCCGACTCCGGGTATCTCACCCGGAAGCTCGCGGATGTCGCGCAGAACGTCGTCGTCACCGCGGATGACTGCGGGACGATCAACGGCGTGACCAAGGAGGTGGTGTACCGGGGCGACAAGGTCGATATCCCGCTGAGCGCCCGGATCATCGGGCGGACCACCATCGGCTCGGTGCGGGACCTCAAGACCGACGAGCTCATCCTTCAGGAGAACGAGCTGATCACCGAGGAGAAGGCGCGTCGGGTCGAGGAGATCGGCGTGACGAAGCTCCTCGTCCGCAGCCCGCTGACCTGTGAGACCGGCCTCGGCGTCTGCGCGAAGTGCTACGGCATGGACCTCTCGACCGGTCGCTCGGTGGAGCAGGGGCTCGCGGTGGGAATCATCGCGGCGCAGTCGATCGGGGAGCCGGGGACCCAGCTCACCATGCGGACCTTCCACATCGGCGGCATCGCCTCGAAGGCGGTGCAGGAGTCGGAGAAGAAGGCGAGCAACGCGGGGACCGTCCAGTTCAATGATCTGAGCCAGGTGACGACCGCGGAGGGGAAGCGCGTCGCGCTCAACCGTCGCGGCGAGGTGCTCGTCATGAACAAGGAGGGACGGGAGCTCGAGCGGCACCAGGTTCCCCTCGGGGCGTTCATCGAGGTCGAGGACGGTCAGACCGTCCGGACCGGCACGAAGCTCTACTCCTGGGACCCGCACACCATCCCGATCATCGCCGAGACCGGCGGGGTCGTCGACTACGAGGACGTGGTCGAGGGCGCGACGCTCCGCATCGAGAAGGACCCGGTCTCCGGCAAGGACCGCCGGGTGATCATCGAGCACAAGGGTGAGCTGCACCCGCAGATCTGCCTCCGGGAGAAGTCGGGGGAGATCATCGCCCTCTACCCGCTGCCGGAGAAGGCGCACATCGAGGTCGCGCCCGGCGACGAGATCAAACCGGGGACGATGCTCGCGAAGACTCCGCGGGAGATCACCGGGACCCAGGACATCACGGGGGGTCTGCCGCGGGTGACCGAGATCTTCGAGGTGCGCCGGCCGAAGAATCCGGCCGTCATCGCCGAGATCGACGGAATCGTCGAGATGGGCGAGAAGAAGCGCGGCAAGCAGATCGTCAACGTAAAGAACGAGAACGGCGTCGTCATCGAGCACGTGATCCCGCACGGCAAGCACTTCCGCGTACACAAAGGTGACGCGGTGAGCGCCGGGGACTCCCTCGTGGATGGCGATCTCGTCCCGAAGGACATCCTCCGGATCAAGGGGATCGAGGCGGTGCAGGCCTACCTCCTCATGGAGGTCCAGAAGGTCTACCGCTCGCAGAACGTGACGATCAACGACAAGCACATCGAGATCATCGTCTCGCAGATGCTGCGCAACGTGAAGGTGGAGGATCCGGGGGACACCCAGCTCCTCCCCGACACCCTGATCGACAAGTTCCGCTTCCGCGCGATCAACGAGGAGATCTCGACCCAGGGGAAGAAGCCCGCGACCGCGGAGCCGCTCCTGCAGGGGATCACGAAGGCCTCCGTCCAGTCGGAGAGCTTCATCTCCGCGGCGAGCTTCCAGGAGACCACCAAGGTCTTGACAGAGGCTGCCCTCAGTGGCAAGAAGGATGAACTCATCGGTCTCAAGGAGAACGTGATCATGGGTCACATGATCCCGGCCGGGACCGGTTTCCGTGCGTACTTCGACCAGGGAGTGCGCAAGATCGGCGTCACCGCCGGCGAGGGAGAGGTTCCGCCTCCTCCCGCCGTCACGGCGCCCGCGGCCCCGGGTGTTCCGGCCCCGGCCGCCGAGGGATCCGCATCCTCCGGGGGCGGTGACCTCGAGAAGCTGCTCTTCGGAGCGGCGGGAGCACCCACCCCCGAGCCGTCCTCCGATGACGGTGCCTCGTCGATGGCGGACGAGGGACCGGACAGCGAGGGTGACGGGGGCGAGGCGGGAGCCGATGCGGCGCCCGCCAACGATGTCGAGAGCCCCGAGCCGCCGGACGACCCGGCCGGTGTCGACTCCGATGTCGAGGGTGGGGACCAGTAGACCGACGAACCGACCCGGGGACACTTCGTCTTCGGAACACCGACGCAGTCACCCGTCCGCGAGCGGCGGGGGACTCGAGGAACGAGAGACATGCCGACGATCAACCAGCTGGTCCGTGCGGGCCGCAAGAAGAAGCTCAAGAAGAGCAAGGCGCCCGTGCTCGAGGCGTGCCCCTTCAAGCGGGGGGTCTGCCTCCAGGTGAAGACCCAGACTCCGAAGAAGCCGAACTCGGCGCTGCGGAAGATCGCCCGGGTCCGCCTCTCGAACGGCAAGGAGATCACCGCCTACATCGGGGGTGAGGGACACAACCTCCAGGAGCACTCCATCGTGCTCGTCCGTGGGGGCCGGGTCCGGGATCTGCCGGGGGTGCGCTACCACATCGTGCGGGGAACCCTCGACACGATGGGCGTCGACGGCCGCAAGCAGGGTCGCTCGAAGTACGGCAAGAAGGCGCGCGACTAGTCGACCGCGACCCGGGCTCCCGGGTCGCGACCCCGACGCGCACGCAGCGGTACGATTCTCCGGCGACCCGATCGCCGGCCGGAACGAGCCCTTCGGGGCGGACCCCCCCCCGGGGGGATGTGAGAAGAGCACATGGGCAAGCGCAAGAAGGCCGAGAAGTCGAAGTTCAAGTTCCGCTCCACGCAGCGGTTCCAGCGACCGGACCCCCGCTTCAACTGCATGGTGGTCACGAAGTTCGTGAACCTCCTCATGCAGGACGGCAAGAAGAGCGTGGCGAGGAAAGTCTTCTACGACGCGATGGATCTCCTCGCGAAGAAGGTTCCGGACTCCGATCCGCTCGACACCTTCCGGACCGCGGTGAGCAACGTGATCCCGATGCTGGAGGTCCGCTCCCGCCGGGTCGGGGGTGCCACCTATCAGGTCCCGATGGAGGTGAGCCGCAAGCGCGGTCAGTCCCTCGCCATCCGCACCATCATGGGCACGGTCCGGGGCCGCGGCGGCAAGCCGATGGCCGAGCGCATCGCGGACGAGCTCGCGGCGGCCTATCGCAAGGAGGGCGCCTCGATCACCTGGCGCGAGAACACTCACAAGATGGCGGAGGCGAACAAGCTCTTCGCGCACTACGCCTGGTAGGACCCCGACCTCCGGGTCGAGCTCCTCCCGCCGCGCGGGTGTCCCGTTCCTCGGCGACGCGCCGAAGGCCCGGGGCCCCCGCGCGGTTCGCATCCCGCGCGGTCCCTCACCCGCGCACCGGAATCGGTGGTGCGCTCCGCGGTGCGTCAGGACCTTCCCTTGCCCGCTCCCCGGCCTTCCCCGACAATCCCGGCCGAACCGGCGCCCTCCGACCTCGGCGCGCCTCTCTTCAGCCCCCGAGCCAGGATCGACCATGCAGACCCGGAACATCGGCATCATCGCCCACATCGACGCCGGCAAGACGACGGTCTCCGAGCGGTTCCTCTACTACTCCGGACGCGAGTACCGGATGGGGGAGGTCCATGAGGGGAACGCCACGATGGACTGGCTCGAGGAGGAGCAGGAGCGGGGGATCACGATCACCTCCGCCGCGACCACCTTCGAGTGGGCGGGCACCCGCTTCAACCTCATCGACACGCCGGGGCACGTGGACTTCACCGCGGAGGTCGAGCGCTCCCTCCGCGTCCTCGATGGCGCGGTGGGGGTCTTCTGCGGCGTGGCCGGTGTCGAGGCGCAGTCCGAGACGGTCTGGCGGCAGGCGGACAAGTACGGCGTGCCGCGGATCGCGTTCGTGAACAAGCTCGACCGGGTCGGCTCCGACTACTTCCGGGTGCTGGAGGAGATCGCGACCGAGTTCGACTGCACCTGCCTCCCCCTCGTGGTGCCGGTGGGGTTGGAGGCGGAGTTCCGGGCGATCGTCGACCTCGTGGAGATGAAGCAGCTCGCCTTCGACGAGGAGTCCCTCGGCTCGAAGGTCGTCGAGCAGCCGATCGACGAGGAGGTCCGGGAGACGGTCGAGATGTACCGGGAGCTCCTCCTCGATGCCGTCTCCAACCGCTCCGACGAGGTGATGGAGCTCGCCCTCGAGGGAAGGGAGGTCCCCTCCGACCTCCTGCGGCGTGTGATCCGCGAGGGGACCCTCGCGCGGGACTGGATCCCGGTCCTCGGCGGGTCCGCCTTCAAGAACAAGGGGGTGCAGCCCCTGCTCGACGCGGTCGTGGCCTACCTGCCGGATCCGGCGGATCTCCCCGCGATCATCGGCCATGACCTCCGCAGCGGGGAGGAGCTCGCGCGGGAGCTCGATCCCTCCGCCCCTCTGGCGGCGCTCGTCTTCAAGGTCCAGATCGACACCCACGGGGAGATCTACTACCTGCGGGTGTACTCGGGGAAGCTGTCGAAGGGGCAGGCGATCCTCACCGCGCGGACCGGCAAGAAGGAGCGGATCGGCAACCTCTACCGGATGCACGCGGGACAGAGGGAGCAGCTGGAGACCGCGACGGCGGGGGACATCGTCTCCGTCACCGGCCTCCGCTTCTCCGCCACGGGGGACACCCTCTGCGATCAGGGCCAGCCGATCCTCCTCGAGAACGTCACCTTCCCCGAGACCGTCATCTCGATGGCGATCGAGCCGCGCTCGACCGGAGACCGGGACAAGCTCCTCGGGCTCCTCGAGCGGCTCACCAAGGAGGACCCGACCTTCGCGTTCCACACTTCGGAGGAGACGGGGCAGTTCATCATCTCCGGCATGGGGGAGCTGCACCTCGAGGTGATCAAGAATCGGCTCCTGCGCGACTTCAAGGTCGACGCCAAGGTGGGCAAGCCCCAGGTCTCCTTCCGGCAGACCCTCGCCGCGGGGGTCCGGAAGTCGGCGAGCTTCGAGCGGGAGCTCGGCGGGAAGGAGCACGCGGGCGCGGTCGATCTGGAGGCGACGGTCGATCCGAACCTCGCGGGGACCGAGGTGGAGTGGATCGAGGCGGGCGAGGTTCCCTCCGCCTGGCGGCCCACGATCGAGGACGCCGTTCAGGGCTGCCTCTCGTCCGGGAGCTTTGGATTTCCTTATGTCCAGCTCAAGATTGGGCTTAGGGTGCCTCCCCCGACGCCGCAGACGACCGAGCTGGGGATCACCATGGCGATTCGCGAGTGTTTCGACGCCATCGAGGCCGCCGCGACCCCCGTCCTGCTAGAGCCGGTCATGCGCGTGACCGTCTCCACCCCGGAGGAGTACTTCGGAGCGATCAACCAGGACCTGATTCGTCGACGGGCGACGATCGGCGGGGGCGAGCCGCGCGCGGGGGGCGCGCGGGAGATCGAGGGGACCGTGCCCCTCATGGAGATGTTCGGGTACACAACCACTCTGCGCTCCCTCAGCCAGGGGCGGGCCGGCATGAGCATGGAGCCGATCGGCTTCCAGGCCGCGCCGGAAGAGGTCGCGTCCCGCTACCGGTTCTGACCGGGCGAGAACCTCCCCGGAACCCCCTCATCTCCCGTTGACTCCGCTCGGGGCCCTGAGTAGGATCCGCGGCTCTAGTTACGGTAGACGGCGTCCGGAATCCTCTCGGATTCATGGACTTACGGATCGGGCAGGCCCCTCGAGGGGTACCACTCGGTCACCGATCCTCCCCAGAGGAACACGGGGCGGCCGGGGGAACTCCCTGCGGCGTTCGGGTTTCGGGGGGGCGGAGGCGCTCGCCCTGCACGCGTCGTGCGGGTGATCCTCCGAGCGGGACTGGCACTTCGAGCCGCTCCTGGAAGAGCGGCGCGACATGCCCGGAGACAGGTGAGAAATGGTCAACAACAAGATTCGCATCCGCATGGAGGCGTACGACCACCAGGTGCTCGACGGTGCGTCGGTCTCGATCGTCGAGACCGCGAAGCGCACCGGCGCGCGCGTGCACGGTCCGATCCCCCTGCCGACGCGCATCGAGCGGTACACCGTGCTGCGCTCGCCGCACGTCGACAAGAAGTCGCGGGAGCAGTTCGAGATGCGGACCCACAAGCGCATCATCGAGATCAGCGAGGCGACCGCGAAGACGATGGACGCCCTGACCAAGATCAACATGCCGGCCGGCGTGAACATCCGGATCAAGATCTGAGGAGGAGCCCATGGGCAAGCGAGTGCTCAAGTCCATCCTCGGCAAGAAGATCGGGATGTCCCAGATCTACGACGAGGACGGCACCTGGATCCCGGTCACCCTGATCCAGGCGGGACCCTGCACGGTCCTGCAGGTGAAGACCGAGGAGACCGACGGCTACTCTGCGCTGCAGGTCGGCTTCGATGAGACGAAGAAGCGACCCCGCAAGCCGCAGGAAGGCCTCTACAAGAAGCTCGACACCGCCGCGACCCGGTTCGTGAAGGAGGTCCCGGCCTTCCACGCCGAGCCCCTCGAGGCGGGTGCGAAGTTCGATCTCAGCGTCTTCGATGGGGTCGCCAGCGTCGATGTCGCGGGTACCTCCAAGGGGCGCGGCTTCTCCGGCACGGTCCGTCGCTGGAACCACGCGATCGGCCCGAAGTCCCACGGCTCGAAGAGCAAGCGGAACGTCGGCTCGACCGGGATGCACCAGGACCCGGGGCGCGTGATCAAGGGCAAGAAGATGCCCGGACAGTACGGGAACGAGCGCGTGAAGGTCCGCAACCTTCGCGTCGTCAGCGCGGATCCCGACCAGAACCTCCTCGTCGTCAAGGGTGCGGTCCCCGGCCCCAAGAACGGGTACCTGATCATCCAAGAGAGCCTGTAGGCGGACGGAACGAATCGATGAGTGACGTCACCACCAAGGAGAAGCAGACCCTCGATCCCGTCTCCGTGCCGATGCACAAGGCGGACGGATCGCAGGGCGGCTCGCGCGACTTCGCGCCGGGCCCCATCGCCAACTACCCCAACTACGCGCTCCTCAAGGAGGCGGTGCGTCGCCAGCAGGGGCGTCTTCGCCGCGGAACCGCGAGCACGAAGACCCGGGGGGAGATCAAGGGATCGACCCGCAAGCCCTGGCGGCAGAAGGGGACCGGCCGAGCGCGCGCGGGGACCCGCAAGTCCCCGATCTGGCGCGGAGGCGGCACGGTCTTCGGACCCCGCCCCCGGGACTACGACTACGGCCTGCCGAAGAAGCAGCGCCGCCTGGCGATCCGCCACGCGACCCTCTCGAAGCTGCTCGACGGGGAGACCGCCATCCTCGAGAGCATCGCGACCGACAAGCCCTCCGCGAGCGGGCTCCGCCAGGTCCTCGATCGCATGCAGCTGTCGGGGACGTGCCTGATCGGCCTCGGCTCCGAGCTCTCGGTCGAGCAGCGCCGGAACGTCGCCCTCTCCGCGAGCAACCTGCCCGGGGTCGAGGTGCTCCCCGTGAGCGACTTCAACACCCTCGCGCTCCTCAAGGCGCGGAACCTCGTCCTGACCGCCGGGGCGTTCGACGAGATCCAGGCCCGCGAGAAGGCCGTGGAAGGGGGCGCATCGTGAAGGACCCGCACACGATCATCGTCTCCCCGCACATCACCGAGAAGGCAACGGAGCGCCTGGACGACCATGGCGTCTACGTGTTCAAGGTGGCGCGGGATGCGAACAAGATCGAGATCAAGGCCGCGGTCGAGGACATCTTCGACGTGAAGGTCAAGAACGTGAACGTGTCGAACCAGCGGGGGCGCCGGAAGCGCATCGGTCGCTCCGTCGGCTTCACAACCGGCTTCAAGAAGGCCGTCGTCACCCTGAACCCGGGCCACAAGATCGACGTCCTCTGAGGACCCCCGGCGTCCTCCGGGACGCGGGACTCGCGGGAGACGAACGATCGGGCAGCCGCCAAGGACTCAGCCCCGGGAATCCCGGGGGCAGTGAACCGAGGAAGACATGGGAATCCGCAAGTACAAGCCGGTGACCGCGGGCCGGAGGGACGGTTCGGTCTCGGACTTCGCCGAGATCACCACCTCGAAGCCGGAGAAGTCGCTCTGCGAGCGCCTGCCCCGGCGCGGCGGGCGCAACAACCACGGGCACATCACGGCCCGTCACCGTGGCGGCGGGCACCGCCGCCTCTACCGTCGGATCGACTTCCGCCGCAACAAGGACGGGATCCCCGCCCGTGTCGCGACGATCGAGTACGACCCGAACCGCACCGCCAGAATCGCCCTGCTCCACTACGCGGACGGTGAGAAGCGCTACATCCTCGCGCCCCGCGGCCTCGAGGTCGGCATGACCCTCCTCTCGGGGGAGACCGCCGAGCCGAAGGTGGGGAACTCGATGGAGCTCCGCCACATCCCGACCGGTCTCGATGTTCACAACATCGAGATGGTCCCGGGGCAGGGGGGCAAGCTCGCCCGCTCCGCCGGGATGGGCGTCCAGCTCCTCGCCAAGGAGGGCACCCGCGCCGTCCTCGCCCTCCCTTCCGGTGAGATCCGGCAGGTGCACCATCGCTGCCGGGCCACGATCGGCCAGGTGGGGAACGAGGAGCACAGCCTCGTCAAGCTGGGCAAGGCGGGGCGGAAGCGCTGGAAGGGGCGTCGTCCCCATGTGCGCGGAACCGCGAAGAACCCGGTCGCCCACCCGATGGGTGGGGGAGAGGGACGGACGGCCGGCGGTCGTCACCCTTGCTCCGCGACCGGCCGCCTCGCGAAGGGCGGCAAGACGCGCTCCCCGCACAAGGCATCGAACAAGCACATCATCCGTCGCCGGAAGCGCAGGAAGTAAGAGGAGGACCCCCCCATGGGACGATCGCTGAAGAAGGGTCCGTACGTGGACCTGAAGCTCCTCAAGAAGGTGCTCAAGGCGAAGGAAGCGAACAGCTCCGAGCCCATCAAGACCTGGGCCCGGGCCAGCACCATCATTCCGGACATGGTGAACATGACCTTCATGGTGCACAACGGCAAGGATTTCAATCGCGTGCAGGTGACGGAGAACATGGTCGGGCACAAGCTCGGCGAGTTCTCCCTGACCCGCAACTACCGCGGTCACGCCGGGAACAAGAAGTAGCGCGAGCGCTTTGATCCGTGACCCCCGGGGTCACGCGGAAGGCAAGAGACGATGAGTTCAGCTGGCAAGTCGGCGGAGGCCATCAAGACCTATCGGGCCAGTCACCGCTTCGCGCGCGTGACCGCCCGGAAGGCGCGTTACGTGATGGACATGGTTCGCCATCAGCCGGTCGAGCATGCGCTCGACTCGCTGCGCTTCACCAACCGTCGGGCGGCTCCGATGATCTCGAAGGTCATCCAGTCCGCGCTCCAGAACGCGATCCAGGAGGGCGGCAAGCAGGCCGGCGACCTCGTGATCGTCAAGGCGCAGGCGGATGAGGGCCCCACCTGGAAGCGCTGGCAGCCCCGGGCGCGCGGAATGGCGTTTCCGATCTTCAAGCGCACCTCGCACCTCAAGATCGAACTCGCGGACCGGGGCGATGTCCCCGCGCGGAAGAAGGGCTAGTCGATGGGACAGAAGGTCAGACCCACTGCGACCCGGATCGGGATCACGCGTGACTGGTCCTCCCGCTGGTACGCGAACAAGCAGGAGTACGGCAAGCTCCTCGTCGAGGACCAGAAGATCCGCCGCTTCATCAAGAGCGAGTTCTTCTCGGCGGGGGTGCCCGAGGTGGAGATCGAGCGCGACGGCCAGACCGTCACGATCAGCATTCACGCCGCCCGACCGGGGGTCGTGATCGGCCGCAAGGGGGCTCGCGTCGAGCAGCTCAAGGCCGACCTCGAGGCGCTGGTCAAGAACAAGGTGCAGCTGAACATCAACGAGGTCCCCAACGCCGACCTCAACGCACAGCTGGTCGGGGAGAACGTCGCGGACCAGCTCCGCCGGCGGATGCCGTTCCGGCGCGTCCTGAAGAACACGCTGCGCACCTCGATGGACGCCGGAGCCAAGGGGATCAAGATCCTCGTCTCCGGCCGTCTCGGCGGGGCGGAGATCGCCCGCTCCGAGGTGCAGGTCGAGGGGAGCATCCCCCTCTCGACCCTGCGCGCGGACATCGACTACGGCCTGGCCGAAGCCCGGACGACCTACGGCGTGATCGGCGTCAAGGTCTGGATCTACCGGGGCGAGGTCCTCGACAAGGGGAAGGCGCGCAAAAATGTCGCGAATGCCAAAGAGGGTTAAGCACCGGAAGGTCCACCGCGGACGGATCCGTGGCTGCGCGACGCGCGGGAACTTCGTCGCCTACGGCGAGTTTGGTCTCGTTGCGATGCAGTCCGGCTGGATCACCGCGCGCCAGATCGAGGCCGGTCGTATCGCGGGGAACCACTTCCTGCGGGGCGAGGGCAAGATCCGGATCCGCATCTTCCCCGACAAGCCGGTGACGGCGACCGCGGCGGAGACGCGAATGGGAAAGGGCAAGGGTGAGGTCGACTTCTGGTGCGCCGTGGTGCGCCCGGGTCAGGTCCTCTACGAGATCCAGGGAGCGAGCGAGGCGAGCGCCCGGATCGCCCTCAACCGGATCGCCCACAAGATGCCGGTCAGGGTGCGCATGGTCTCGAGGAGGCCGAAGGTATGAAGACTTCCGACATCCGGCAGCTTCCCGATGCCGACATCGACGTCGAGATCGCGAAGCGCCGCAAGAAGCTGTTCGACTACCGCTTCCGGGCGGGCCAGGAGGAGAAGCAGCGGGCCGGGGAGATCCGGACCCTGCGCCGCGAGATCGCTCGCATGAAGACCATTCTCAGCGAGCGCCGCATCGCGGCCCGGAACGGTGAAGGAGCTGAGGCATGAGCACGGATGAGACCAAGGTCCGACGCTCGGTGCGGGGAGTGGTCGTGTCCAACAAGATGGACAAGACCATCGTGGTGAAGGCCGAGCGCCTCGTCGCCCACTCCAAGTACCGCAAGTTCGTGCGTCGACACACGAAGTACTACGCGCACGACGAGGGGAACTCCGCCAACGTCGGAGACTTCGTCGAGCTCGTCCTCGCGCGACCGCTCTCCAAGAAGAAGCGGTGGAACCTCGACCACGTGATCCGTCACGCTCCGGCCGAGGCGCTCGGGGGTGGAGAATGATCCAGATGCAGACCCGCCTCGATGTGGCGGACAACTCCGGCGCCAAGAAGGTCATGTGCATCAAGGTGCTCGGAGGCAGCAAGCGTCAGTTCGCCGGCATCGGCGACCAGATCGTCTGCTCGGTCAAGAAGGCGCTCCCCTCGAGCGACATCAAGGCCGGTGAGATCGTCAAGGGCGTGATCGTCCGGACGAAGCAGGCGGTCCGCCGCTCCGACGGCTCCTACGTCCGGTTCGACAAGAACGCGGTCGTGATCGTCGACAAGGACGGCAACCCCCGTGGGACGCGGATCTTCGGCGCGGTGGCGCGGGAGCTGCGTCAGAAGAACTACATGAAGATCATCTCACTGGCCCCCGAAGTGGTCTGAGGGAGGAACGACGGATGTCTCTCCTCAAGAAGGGCGACACGGTCCAGGTGATCTCGGGCGAGGACAAGGGCAAGACCGGCTCGGTCCTGGTGGTCGACCGCGAGAACGATCGCGTGACCGTCCAGGGCGTCAACCTCGTCTACAAGCACCTGCGCCGCTCGCAGAAGCACCCGCAAGGGGGACGGATCCAGGTCGAGGCCTCGGTCCACATCTCCAACGTCATGCTCGTCGGCAAGGACGGAGCCCCGACCCGGGCCCGGATGGCCGCTGACGGCGACGGCAAGCGCAAGCGCACCTCCGTGAAAGGAGGCGCCCCCATCTAGGGGGTGGAGCACCATGGCGAGACTCAAGGATCAGTACAAGACGGACATCGTGCCGAAGCTCAAGGAGCGATACGGCATCGACAACCTCAACGCTCTCCCTCAGCTGCGAAAGATCGTGGTGAACCGCGGGGTGGGCAAGGCGATCGAGAACTCGAAGCGCATCGACGAGGCGACCCGCGAGCTGGCCGACATCACCGGCCAGTGGCCCGCCCAGACCCGCGCCAAGACCTCGATCGCGACCTTCCGACTCAGGGAGGGGATGGCGATCGGCTGCAAGGTCACCCTGCGCAACCGCAGGATGTACGAGTTCCTCGACCGGCTCATCTCGGTCGCGATCCCTCGTATCCGTGACTTCCGCGGACTCTCGCCCACGGCGTTCGACGGACGTGGGAACTACTCCATGGGCCTGCAGGACCAGCTCGTCTTCCCGGAGATCCGGATCGATCGAGCCGAGTTCATGCAGGGCATGAACATCTGCTTCGTGTTCGACAACTCCGACGACGAGAAGTCCCACTATCTCATGTCCGAGTTCGGTTTCCCCTTCAAGAAGCCCAAGGAGAAGTAGTGGCACGCAAATCACTGATCCTCAAGCAACGGAGGAAGCCGAAGTTCTCCTCGCGCCGGTACAACCGCTGCCAGCTGTGCGGTCGTCCCCGCGCGTACTACCGGAAGTTCCAGATCTGTCGGATCTGCTTCCGGACCCTTGCCTCCAAGGGGGAGATTCCGGGCGTCAAGAAGGCCAGCTGGTAGAGGGGCAGGAACAATCGCATGAGCATGACCGATCCCATCGCCGATCTCCTGACCCGGATCCGGAACATCAACCGGCTGGGCCGTCGGCGCGTCAGCGTGCCGTACTCCCGAATCAAGGAGGAGATCCTCAAGACCCTCCATCGGGAGGGGTACATCGAGAAGTACGAGACCGAGGGGGAGGGCCCGCAGCGCGCGCTGAAGGTCCACCTCAAGTACGGCCCCGACGGAGAGAAGGTGATCACCCGCATCGAGCGCGTCTCGAAGCCGGGCTGTCGCGTCTACTCCGGGGCCAAGACTCTGCCGCGCGTCATGCAGGGCCTGGGGATCTTCATCGTGTCGACCCCCAACGGCGTCCTGAGTGACAACGAGGCTCGCACCCGGAACGTGGGCGGCGAGATCCTCGTGAGCGTCTGCTAGGGGGGGAACATGTCCAGAGTCGGAAGACTTCCGGTCGCCATTCCCTCCGGCGTGACGGTGGAGGTGAAGAACGGTGATGTCTCGGTGAAGGGTCCCAAGGGGAGCATCTCCTGGGCCGGGCACCCGAGCGTGAACATCTCCGTCGAGGGTTCCGAGGTGAAGGTCGCGCGTGCCAACGAGGAGCGGATCGCCCGCCAGATGCACGGCACCGCCCGTCAGCTCGTTCACAACATGATCCAGGGCGTCTCCGAGGGCTTCACGCGCTCGCTCGAGATCGTCGGGGTCGGCTACAACGCCAAGCTTCAGGGGAAGAGCCTGGTCCTCCAGATCGGGTTCTGCCACCCGGTGGACATGCCGGTCCCCGAGGGGCTGACCGTCGAGTGCCCCTCGAACACCAAGATCACCATCACCGGCGTGGACAAGCAGTCGGTCGGCCAGTTCGCCGCGAACATCCGAGCCGTGCGTCCCCCCGAGCCCTACAAGGGCAAGGGGATCCGCTATGAGGGTGAGCAGGTCCGTCGGAAGGCGGCGAAGTCCGTCAGCTGACCGGCGCAGTCGCCTGCGGGCGACGGTGAGCTCCGGCCGAACGTGAGACTCGAGGATCAAAGACGATGGATGCCACGAAGAAGAAGCAAGTCCGCCGCGTGCGGCGGAAGAAGCACATTCGGAAGAACCTCCAGGGCACGGCCAGCAAGCCGCGCCTGAGCGTGTTCCGCAGCCTCGACCACATCTACTGCCAGGCGATCGACGATGAGAACGGCGTGACGCTGGTCTCCGCCTCGAGCCAGAGCAAGGAGATTCGGGGCGAGATCGGCAAGGACACCGGAAACGTCAAGGGAGCCGAGATGGTCGGCGCGCTCTTCGCCCGGAAGGCGAAGGACGCCGGTCTCTCCCAGTTCTCCTTCGACCGGAACGGCCGCAAGTACCACGGGCGCGTTGCGGCGATCGCCGAGGCGATCCGCAAGGAAGGGATCCAGGTCTAGAGCTCATGTCGGAAAACAAACCCGAGCAGCAGAGCGCGGAGACCCCGAAGACTCCCGACGCCGGTGGCGCGGAGGGCGGCGGTGCCGGTGGGCCCGGAGGCGGGCGCGGCGGCCGTGGCGGCCGCGGAGGCCGGGATGGCCGCGGCGGTGGCGAGGGCAGAGGACGGGGCCGGGGCGGTCGGGATCGCCGCGGAGGCCGTCGCCGGGACGAGGACGAGGGGCCGCGCTACGAGGAGCGGACCGTCCAGATCAACCGGGTCGCCGCCACCGTGAAGGGTGGTCGCCGAATGTCCTTCAGTGCCCTGGTCGTTCTGGGCGATAAGAAGGGCAAGGTCGGAGTCGGCTTCGGCAAGGCCAAGGAGGTCCCCAGCGCCATTGAGAAGGCGCACAAGGACGCCAAGAAGAAAATGGTGAAGATCTGCCTCAAGGGAACTACGATCCCGCACGAAGTCGTCGGTAGGACCGGGACCTCGCGGGTCCTGCTCCTCCCCGCTTCCCAGGGAACCGGGGTGATCGCGGGAGCCGCGGTCCGCGCGGTTCTCGAGTGCGCCGGGGTCGGGGACATCCTGACGAAGCAGTTCGGCTCCGGAAACAAGATCAACGTGGTCAAGGCCACCCTCGAAGGGCTGACTCAGCTCCGTACGAAGGAAATGGTCGAGGAGCTGCGAGGGGTGAAGCTGCCATGAACCTGACCGACCTGAACGAGAAGTCCGGGCGCTACAAGGCCCGGAAGCGCGTCGGACGAGGAACCGGGGCGGGGAACGGCAAGACCTCCGGACGGGGCCAGAAGGGGCAGAAGTCGCGCAGCGGCTACTCGCGGACCTTCAGCTTCGAGGGGGGACAGATTCCGCTCTTCCGGAAGCTCCCCAAGCGGGGCTTCAACAACGTGTTCCGGACCCTGTACGACGTCGTGAACGTTTCGGATCTCAATCGGCTCGAGGATGGCGCCAGCGTCAACCTCGAGACGCTCGTCGCGGAGGGGATGATCAAGAACCCGCACGGGAAGCTCAAGATCCTCGGCAACGGGAAGCTGGAAAAGAAGCTGACCGTTGAGGCCGCGAAGTTCACTGCGACCGCGCGCCAGCAGATCGAGGCTCTCGGGGGGGAAGCGAAAGAAGTCTAGATGGGCACCGCACTCAAGGTCCTGAAGAACATCCTGGGGATCCCGGATCTCCGGCGTCGGCTGGTTTTCACCATCCTGATGCTGGCGGTCTATCGGATCGGCTTCCACATCTACCTGCCCGGGGTGGACATCCAGGTCCTCAAGCAGCTCACCGAGGCCGCCCGCGAAGAGGGTGGCGGACTCTTCAACTTCATTCAGATGACCAGCGTCCTCACCGGCGGTCAGCTGAACAACGCCACCGTGTTCTCCCTCGGGATCATGCCCTACATCAGCGCGTCGATCATCTTCTCGCTGCTGGTGAAGGTGTTCCCCAAGCTGGAGGCGCTCCAGAAGGAGGGGGAGGCGGGTCGCAAGGCGATCAACCGCTACACGCGGTACTCGACCGTGGCCCTCTGCCTGGTGCAGGGGCTCTTCGTCATCAGCTTCCTGACCTCCTCGACCGGGTCCACCGATCCGATCAGTCAGAAGGCCTTCTTCCTGCAGCTGTTGCAGCTGATGGTCCTGACCGGGGGCACGCTCTTCCTCATGTGGCTCGGTGAGAAGATCACCGAGAACGGCATCGGGAACGGCATCTCTCTCCTGATCATGGCGGGCATCATCGCCCAGATGCCCGGCGCGCTGATCGCGATGTTCGGTGGCTGGAGCACCCTCGCCCAGGACGAGAAGCCCTTCTTCGTCCTCAAGATCCTGCTCCTCGTCGCGCTCTTCCTCGCGATCGTCGCGGCCGTCGTGTTCATCACGAAGGGCCAGCGCCGGATCCCGATCCAGCAGGCGCGCGTCACCCGCGGCCGCCGGACGATGGGGGGCAGCCGCCACTACATGCCGATCCGGGTGAACTCCGCGGGAGTCCTGCCCCTGATCTTCGCGCAGTCCCTGCTGATCCTGCCGACCGGGCTGCTGAGCTTCCTCGGCTCGGATGGCGGCTGGGCCGGGGCAGCGGTCGCCCTCTTCTCCCCCGGCGCGTTCTGGTACATGGTCCTCTACGTCGCCATGATCGGGTTCTTCACCTACTTCTGGACCAGCCTTTACTTCAACCCGACCGAGATCGCGAACAACATGAAGGAGTACGGCTCCTTCATCCCCGGGATCCGTCCGGGTCGCCGCACCGCGGACTACCTGCAGCAGGTGATCAACCGGGTCACCCTCGCGGGGGCGGTGTTCCTCTCCCTGATCGCGCTCGTGCCCCAGATCGTCTCCCAGTCGCTCAGCGTGGACTTCTTCATTTCGAGCTTCCTCGGGGGCACCGGGATCCTGATCGTCGTCGGCGTCGCCCTCGACCTCGTCGACAAGATCGAGTCCCAGCTGCTGGTGCGTCACTACGAGGGCTTCGCGAAGAGTCCCGCGAATGAAAAGGCGGGGAGCTCCTCGTGAGGGTCGTCTTCCTCGGCCCTCCCGGGGCGGGCAAGGGAACTCAGGCTGCTCGGCTGACGAGCAAGCGGGGCATCCCGCACATCTCGACCGGCGAGATCCTCCGCACCGCGATCCAGCGCCAGACCCCGACCGGGCTCGAGGCCCAGGGGTACATGGACAAGGGCGAGTTCGTCCCCTTCGAGATCGTGCTCCGCCTCGTGCGGGACCGCCTGCAGGAGGCGGATGCCGCCGAGGGGTGGCTGCTCGATGGCTTCCCCCGCAACCTCGAGCAGGGGAGCGCGTTCGAGCAGCTCCTCGCCGAGATGGGCCAATCCCTCGATCACGCCATCTTCTTCGATGTCGCCGATGAGGAGGTCGTCCGCCGCCTCGGGGGGCGTCGCGTCTGCGAGACCTGCGGCGACACCTTCCACCTCGAGTTCTCGCCTCCTCCGGTGGAGGGCACCTGCGGCAAGGGCGACTGCCGGATCATCCAGCGGAGCGACGATTCCGAGGAGGCGATTCGCAACCGCCTGAGGGTCTACTCCGAGGAGACCGATCCGCTCGTCGAGCACTACCGCTCCTCCGGCTCCCTCCAGACGATCGACGCCAGCGGCGCGATCGAGGGGATCGAGTCCGAGGTCGATCGGATCTGCGGGAGCGGCCCTTGATCCAGCTCAAGTCCCCCCGCGAGATCGAGCTCATGGCCCGGGCCGGGGAGATCGTCGGACGCACCCACCTCGAGGTGGTCCGTCCACTGATCGAGGCGGGGGTCACCACCCGCCGCATCGACGAGGCGATCCGCGACTTCGTTCGCTCCGAGGGGGGCGAGCTCCTCTTCCTCAACTACCACGGCTTCCCCGCTCACTCCTGCATCTCCGTCAACGAGGAGGTGGTCCACGGGATCCCCGGAGACCGCGCCCTGGTGAGCGGGGACCTCGTGAGCGTCGACATCGGCGTTCGCAAGGAGGGGTTCTGTGGCGATTCGGCCCGCACCTACGAGGTGGGGGAGGTCTCCCCGGAGGCCCGCCATGTCTTCGAGACCTGCATGCGGTCCCTCGCGGCCGGGATCGAGATGGCCCGCCCCGGAGTGCGTCTCTCGGAGCTCTGCGGGGCGATCGAGCGCGTCATCCGGGCGGAGAAGCTCGGCCTGGTCGAGAAGTATGTGGGCCACGGGATCGGGCGCGAGATGCACGAGGACCCTCAGGTCCCGAACTTCGTCGGCCCCCTGTTCGGCCGATTCGACCCGGAGCTCCGCGCCGGGATGGTCCTCGCGATCGAGCCGATGGTGAACGCCGGGACCGGTGATGTCCGGACACTGTCCGATGGTTGGACGGTCGTCACCACCGATGGGGGGGTCTCCTCCCACTGCGAGCACACCGTCGCGATCACGCCCGAGGGCCCCCGGATCCTCACCCTCGCACCCGGGGAGACCTGGGCTTACTGATCTGGGCCGCGGCAGCTCATCGCACCCTGACCCCGCCCCCGACAGCCCCCCGGCCCCCTCCTGGTCCCGCCGCGGCCTGGGCGGCCCCGGGAGCCCCCGGGGAGAGGCTTCAGGAGTCGGCTGGGAGGCCGATCCGACCCTCGATCGGGGCCCCGCCCCTCTCCCTTCGGGAAAGCCTCTTCGAATCTCCGCCGACCTGTTGACCCCGGGGTCGGAACTTGGCTATATTCCCCAGCTTGCCGACTGATTTCGAGGTGGCCCGGACGCACCTCTCGACACCCGCAGCTTCGGGTGAGGGGAGGAG
>Ga0181593_10000348_pt1 | contig 39692 bp, 34 predicted proteins | sample 071ome_19_FD_133756 | JGI IMG/M metagenome (GOLD analysis project Ga0181593, IMG submission 133756) | Coastal salt marsh microbial communities from the Groves Creek Marsh, Skidaway Island, Georgia - 071413AT metaG (megahit assembly) | ecosystem: Environmental > Aquatic > Marine > Intertidal...
GAGCGCGCGCCGGTGCGCCCGGGCGCCGATGTCGACGCCAAGGGCCGGCCGGCGCTGGGACGCGACCACGCGCGCGAGCCCTATACCTATACCAAGCCACTGGCCGATCCCTGGGGCGGCACCGACAAGCTAAACGGCCGGCACCCCTCCAAGATGACCCAGCCGGTCGCCGATACCGACGCGCCCGAGCAGGTGGTGTTCCTGATGTACGGCATGTGCCAGGAAATGCCGGCGGCGCTGCGGGTCTATGGTCATCCGGATCTACTGGCCATCGCCGCCTCGATCAATGGCGACGACTTCGTGCCCTATAATGACGCGATCTTCGTCAAGCAGGCCGGGCTCGGCGGCTCGGTCGCCTGGCATCAGGACGGGGTGACCCATTGGGACAACCCGAATTGGGACATGGGCATCCACGGCTTCAACTTTCAGGTTCAGCTCTACGAGACCACGCCGGCGAATTGTCTCTGGATCAAGCCGGGCACCCACAAGCAAGGCCGGATCGACATCAAACAGGCGGTGGCCGAGAACGGCGGCGCCGAGACCCTGCCCGGGACCGTGCCGCTGGTCTGCCAGCCCGGCGACGTGACCGTGGTCAACCGCCAGATGCTGCACGGTTCCTTCGCCAATACCTCGGACAAGCAGCGGATCTCGATGACCTTCGGCTTTCACCGCCGGAGCTCGGTCCTCGGCCAGCGCGGCGCGCTCTCGATGGGGGCGGAGACGGTCTATGACGAAAAGCGGATCGAGGAACGCTCGGCGGTGATCCAGGTCGGCATCGACGCCCGCGCCAAGCACTATCCGAACGAGACACGGTTCACCTATCAGCCCTTCGCCGGTCGCGAGGACGACTTCCGACTGACCCCGGAGGTCTTCGATCGGGTGATCCGCGACTACAACACCAAGGATCTGGCGATCTGACGGCGTTTTAGGCGCCTGACAGGGGCCGGGTCGCCAAAAACTCCTCGAAAAAGATGCACTATAATGCATCTTGTCCGGGAAACAGGCATTATATCGCCGAATGCGCGGCCCTTACGCCGCCAGCGGGCCGCGGAGCAGGCGGCCGGGCAGGGCGCCGGTGTGCTCGTTGTCCTTCAAGACCGTCTCGCCGCCCACAATTGTCGCCTTGATGCCGGTGGAATATTGCTTCAGACGCTTGGCGCCACCGGGCAAGTCATTGACGACAGTGGGCATTTCGGCGCCGACTTTGGCCGGGTCGAGGACCACGATATCGGCGGCCATGCCCTCGCGCAGCAGGCCGCGATCATGGAAGCCCCAGCGGGTCGCCGTATCATAGGTGATCATCCGGATCGCCTGCTCCAGGGTGAAGGCCTCCTCCTGGCGCACCCAATGGCTAAGTAGATGAGTTTGCAGGGAAGAATCCATGATCTGCGAGACATGCGCGCCGGAATCCGAGAAGGTCACGCAGCTGTCCGGATGGCGCATCAGGGCCAGCGCGTCATCCATGTTCTCGTTCGCCAGCGGTTGGCGGAAGAACTTCTTGAGACCATTCTCCATGGCGATATCGATCATCGCCTCGGCCGGGGCGACTCCGCGTTGCCGGGCGATGTCGGCGAGGCTCGGATGCGGTAGCGCGACCTTGTCGATTTCGTAGAAGATCTCCCATTCCGGCGGCTGCGCCTCGGCGCCGGCGACCACTGGGCCGTCGTAGGGGCGGCTGGCGATTTCAACCAGCTTGGCCTTGGTCTCGGGATCCCGCATCGCCGCCATCTGGCCATCCAGCGGCAAAGCCCGCACATCGCGCCAGACATCCCATTTATCGAACGGCGTCGAAGTCTCGAAGGAAAGGATGGAGTTGATCTCGCGGCTATGGACCTGGGTGAAGATCCGGGCGCCGCTCTGGTTCCTTTTCTCAATGATATCATAGAATTCACGCCACTGGCCCGGCAGCTTGCGGCGGGTCAGGCTGCCGAAGGTCACCGGCCTGCCGGTGTTCTCGGAGAGGTCGGCGAGCTTGTTGTAGAAGCCTTTCATGTATTCCAGCTCGCCGCGCTCCATGGCCAGTTGGAAGATCCCAGCGTCGATCTCGCCCATGGCGCCGACGAGATACTCTACCTCGGAGAACGGCGCGATCCGGCTGGCCACCAGACGATCGTCGGAGGTCAGGTGGCTCGGGCTGCGCGACGTCGAGAATCCAATGGCGCCGGCCCGGACCGCTTCCTGGATATGCGCCGCCATGATCTTCAGATCATCCTCGGAAGCCTCCTCGTCGAAGGCCCGCTCGCCCATCACATAGGTCCGGAGCGCCGAATGGCCGATATAGCCGGCGTAGTTGATCCCCTTGGGCAGGCTGTCGATCACGTCGAGATATTCCGGGAATGTCTCCCACTGCCACTTGATGCCCTGGAGCATGGCGTCCCGGCTGATATCCTCGGCCCGCTCCAGATTGCGGAACACGAAGTCGACCTCCTCCTCGCGGCAGGGCGCGATGGTGAAGCCGCAATTGCCCATCACGGCGGTGGTAACCCCATGATAACACGAGCAACTTCCGAGCTTGTCCCAGAAGATCTGGGCGTCCATGTGGGTATGTCCATCAACAAAGCCCGGGGTGACCACATGGCCCTCGGCGTCTATCACTTCCTCGGCGGGCTCGCTGATCCGACCGATCCGAGTGATCTTGCCACCCTTGACCCCGACATCCGCGCGGTACCGCGCCATGCCCGAACCATCGATGACCATGCCGTTCTTGATGACCAAATCATAAGCCATGGGAAGCCTCCCTCGATCGCATCTCCAATTCCGAGAAGAAAGGATAACGCGATGCCGCCCGCCGGTGACGGTGAATCGACAACCCGCTCGCGGCGATCAGATGACGGATGGGGGATGAAACGATAAAACGTCGCCCTGGCGAAAGGCAGTAACTGTATTTTTCATGCGGTTAAGGCTTGAAAATCTCCCGCGTGGTCGACGCTCACGGCACAAGCCCTTGCCTTCGCTTGGGCGACGGTAGACAGGCGTGATGACGTGAAGCTTCAGTACCGCAACTCGGTGTAAGGGCGGGCTCAGACCCTAAGCCGGCACGAAAAAACCGGCGTCGATCCATTGATTACGCGCGCCGCCGGGCTCGGACCAGGAGCGTTCGACCGACGCTCGATCCAAGGCATGGTGGGCACAAAGGCGCTCCATGGCCTCCGGGACGGATCGACCCCCCACCAGAAACGTCAGAAAGGCATGCTGAACCGGCCCGAGAGGGATGGTGCGCGTGAGAAAATCCTTGCGAACCAGGCCGACGTGGCTTGGCTCCAGAGGCGGGAACTCCGGCGACTTTTCCTCGCGCACGCCGTGATAGTAGAGCGCGACCGGAAACCGATAGGCGCCGAGCGCGAAGGCCGGCTGGAGGCGCAATTCGCAATCCGGGGTATCGGCGTCGGCGAGCCGTTGGCCCTCGCATCCCGGGGCGTCGAAAAGCGTGAAGATCAACCGCTCGAATGCCGCCAGGTCCACCATGAAATTGATCCAGACCTCCCGCTCCGCCGCCGCCGCGTCGCGATCCGGGCGGCTTTCCTCCAGATAGGCCGGGAACCGGCGCCCGAGGTCGTAAAGCGTGTAGCTCTCCGGCGGATGCTCTCGCAGATACTCGCGCGCGAAATCGGTGAACAGTTGCTCGCCCAGCGCATGGCAGAGCGCCGGGAACTGTTCACGCATACAGTTGAGGAGCCGCTGGTAATAGCTGCGCTGATAGATTCCCAGCGCATCGACGGGCATGATTTGATCCGGTGGCGCGATCGTCTCGATCAGTCGCGCGTCACTTGGCCCGCCCGGCGCGCGCAAGGCCTCGTGCATCAAGCGCTGGACCTGGTTCAGTGACGGCGCTGAAGATTGGGCGCGGCTCACAAGCGCTCTCCGCGAACCGATGCCATTGCGTTGGGGATCATGAAGTCGACGGGCGTCGAAACCGCGTCCCGGCCATCCGCCGCCAGGGATGCCTCGAGGGTATCGCTGATATCGCCCGTCATATAGCCGCGGGCCTTCAGAAGCTCGGCATGGCAGGTCTCGAAGCTCGGGATATCGCCGTCCCATTCCAACAGGGTCGCGGCGCCGTTGGTCGCCTCCCAGGCGCGGGCGAACAATGCCCAAACCTCGGCGCGAACGGGGCTGTTATGGGTGTCGACGATATGGGTGCCGCGATGGCTGTGCCCGGCGAGATGAAGCTGAACCACCCGCTCAAAGGGAAAGGCCTCGAGATAATCCCTTGGGTCGGCCCCGGCGTTGAAACAACTTACGAAGACATTGTTTACGTCGAGCAGCAGGCCGCACCCAGTGCGCCGCGCCAATTCCGCCAGGAAGTCTGGCTCCTCCACCGTGGAATGCGCGAAGGAAAGATAACTGCTCGGGTTCTCCAGGATAAGTTGCCTGCCGAGAAACGTCTGAACCTGGTCGACCCGCGTCGCGACATGATCGAGCGCTTCCTCGGTCAGCGGGAGTGGCAGCAGGTCGTGGGAGTTCCGACCGAGAAAACCGGTCCAGCAGAGATGATCGCTGACCCAAGCGGGTTGAATCTCCGCCGCCAGCGCCTTCAGTCGCGTCAGATAGTCCAGATTCAGCGGATCGGTGCCGCCGATCGACAGCGACACGCCGTGCAGCACGACGGGGTAACGATCCGCGACACGGCGGATCACATCGCGTGGCCGCCCACCGGAATCCATGAAGTTCTCGGAGATCGCCTCGAACCAGTCGACCGCCGGCCAATGGTTGAGGATATGCTCGAAATGCACATTGCGCAGCCCAAGACCAAGCCCCAGCTTCGCCGACGGCTCGCGCGCCAAGTCCATCAGCGGTTTCGGCTCAGCTACAGCCACCGGCGCCGCTCATCCCGCTGGCTCCGCAGGCGGTCATGTTGCCGCGCTCCACTGTGTCGTTGGAGATCCAATAATAGGACGGGCCGTTTGGATCCGGCGACGCGCCCAAGGTTGCCGGCAGCGGTTGCTCAATGGAGACCCCGTCGCGAAGTTCCTCGCGTTTTTGCGCCCAGTTCGCCTCGAAAACCTCGCGCGCGCGTTTCCACACGCTCTTGCCCTGGTTCGGCCCGTTCATGGAAAATCTCTCGGCATTGATCGGCGTCGCGCAGGACCCCAGCGAACGACAGTCGTTGTTGCCTGGATTATCCAGTTCCTCGGCGGTTCCATAAAGCCCGCAGCCGCCCTGTCCCTTGCAGTTATTCTGCACATGGCAGTTGTGATCGGCGGTGGTCGAACAAAACCCCTGACCGGCACAGTCGTTCACGATGTTCGGCGCGCTGATATCGTTTGGGTCCGGGCGTCCCTCGAGACCGAACCGGTCGGCGCCCTTGCAACTGTTCAATCCCATGCAGGCATGCAAGGGTATCCCGTCGGGTTGGGTTCCAATACTGCCGCTGGTCGGCCAGCTCGGGAAATCGGCGAAGGGATAGTTGTTCGAAGCGTCTGAACTCTTGTCGGACATGACGTCACCTCACTCTTTCAAACATCGGGGCCGCTTGTCCGGGCCTCCGGAACCATCTCTACCTCAAGACCAATATCTGCTTACGTCCGGCAGATGCATGGGATGGCCGTCCGTCTCGTCGGAGATCGCGATACCGACATAATACGCGACATCCGAGCCATAGCTTTCGGACGCCGAGACGGTGATCGCCTTCTGGCCAAGCTCTTGCAGCCGAGCGAAGGCGTTCTGGCGTTCCCCGAGGTCATAATTCTCGAAGGTCGGCGCCAGGACGTGACCCTGATACGCACCACTCGTGATCTCGATCTTGCGCATCACCTGAATAAACTTATCCATCACCCAGATCATCGAACGGTGCAGTCCTTCATTGAAGAACAGCTTCTGGCTTCCCGGTTCCACCAGATAGATAGTCTCGGTCATGATCAGCATGTATTGGAACAGGCCGTTCAGGAAGTCGGAAAGCGGCTGCAATTCCGCCGGATAGTTGGCTGTCACCGGATTATCGGGGAAGTTATAGACCACCCCGGCGCCGGCGAGATCCTCGTCCGACCAGGTCTTCGAGAACACCGGCGGAACCGGGGTCGGCGCGGGAACCTCGCGATGCCCGCCGGTCGGCGTCAGCTGCGCCTGGATCGTCAGGAACTTGTAGTAGTGGGAAAACTCGGACTTCGAGGGATCGTCGATTGAGGCCGTACCCGTGGCCGTCGGGTTGCCCTCGCCTTGATCACTGATCGTGGTGATCGCGTCGAGCGCGTCGTTCTTGCACGCGACGGTGATCAGTTCCGCATCTCCGGAATGGCTGTCGGGAGAGTTGGGGAACTGAGCGACCTGAGCCGCGCTGGGCAAGGTCGAACTGTTTTGTGGCGGGCTTGATCCGTCCGGGTGCTTCCATGGATCGAAAGCCTTGGCCGGGCTGACGGTATCGACATTGTTTGGCGAGTAGTTGAACGGTTGAATCTGACTGTCGCCATCACCTGCGGTGAAATCCGTGTCGGTCAGGACGTTGGTTTGAATCAAGCAGCGGATGTAGTCGTAATACTGTCCGATGGTGTCCCAATTGCTGTCCTGAGGCGGGGCGTCGGCCTTTTGCGGGTATTCGATTTGCAGGAAATGCCAAAGCTGTTCGTAGCTTAGTTTCGCCAGCGGTATCTTGACCGCGGTATCGCCATCCGGGCCCGGCGGGCCGACCGGGTTGTGGTTCGGCAGGGGCGTCGGATAGGGGCTCGGCGCCCGCTGATACAGAACCGGCATGGTGCCCAGGGAAAACAGAATGTTCGAGGAAAGCGACATATGCAGCATCTCCTCGACCGCGACGCTCATGATATTGCCGGCGGTGGTATTGCCGAACATGAACGCGTCGTCCTGACCGCCGGTATTGGCGGTGTCCTTGACCCGCAGGATTGAATAATAGGTGTAGAGATAGATCGGGATGGTCGCCAATTCGATCTGGATCGCGGTCTGCAGATCGCTCTTCAACCGGGCCATCACCGCGTCGCGGCCCTCGGCCTCGAGTTTCGCGATCAGCGCCTGCTCGCCGGGAGTAAGGGGAGGAACAGGGTTCGCGTCGGTCATCTCGAAACTCCAATTATCGATCCGCCTGGGGCCGGCGAGGGCTTGATCGCTCGAGCCATTTCAATGCCAAACGGAAATAATTGGTCAAGCGTTCACACCATATTTAACCATTTTGCATGCAAATTACACAACTTTATCGACGAAATTTTTATAACGAGTCGCCCCGATACAACCAATAGTATCGAAATAATGATTCTTTTCTTACACCAGTATACTCGGCAAATTCAGTTGGTGCTCGCGGGCGCAGGTGATGGCGTCTTCATATCCGGCATCGGCGTGACGCATGACCCCGGTGGCCGGATCGTTCCAGAGCACGCGTTCGATACGCCGGGCCGCCTCTTCGGTGCCGTCGCAGCAAATCACCATGCCCGCGTGCTGGCTGAAACCCATGCCGACGCCGCCGCCGTGATGCAGGCTGACCCATGTCGCGCCGGACGCGCAGTTCAACAAGGCGTTCAGGAGCGGCCAGTCCGACACCGCGTCGGACCCGTCTCGCATCGCCTCGGTCTCCCGGTTCGGCGAGGCGACGGAACCTGAATCCAAGTGGTCACGACCAATCACCACCGGCGCCGATAACTCTCCCGACGCGACCATCTCGTTGAACGCGAGGCCGAGCCTGTGTCGATCACCAAGCCCGACCCAACAGATCCGCGCCGGCAAGCCCTGAAAGGAGATCCGTTCCCGCGCCATGTCGAGCCAGGTATGCAGATGGGTGTTGTCGGGAAGCAGTTCCTTCACCTTGGCGTCGGTTTTGTAGATATCCTCCGGGTCACCGGACAGCGCGGCCCAGCGGAACGGACCAATGCCCCGACAAAACAGCGGGCGGATATAGGCCGGCACGAAACCCGGGAAAGCGAAAGCGTTCTCCAGTCCCTCCTCCAGGGCCATCTGGCGAATGTTGTTGCCATAGTCCAGGGTCGGGACACCGGCGTTCCAGAAATCGACCATCGCCGCCACGTGCTCGCGCATGGACGCGCGGGCGGCCGCTTCCACGCCGGCCGGATCGCTTTCGCGCCTTGCGCGCCAGTCCGCGAGGCTCCAACCCTTGGGAAGATAGCCGTTGATGGGGTCATGGGCCGAGGTCTGGTCGGTCACCATGCTTGGCCGGATCCCCCGGCGATAGAGTTCAGGGAAGATTTCCGCCGCGTTGCCAAGCAGGCCCACCGATTTCGCCTCGCCGGCTTTTGTCCATGCGTCGATCTTGGCGAGAGCCTCGTCGATCGTATCGGCGCGTTCGTCCAGGTACCGGGTGCGCAGACGAAAATCGATACTCTCGGGATTGCATTCAACCGCGAGACAGCACGCTCCCGCCATCGCCGCCGCCAAGGGTTGAGCACCGCCCATGCCACCGAGCCCGGCGGTCAGGATCCATCTCCCCGTCAGATCTTCACCATAATGCTGTCGTCCGGCCTCGACGAAGGTTTCATAGGTGCCTTGGACGATGCCCTGGCTGCCGATATAGATCCACGAGCCCGCCGTCATCTGGCCGTACATCATCAGGCCCTTGCGGTCGAGCTCGTTGAAATGGCTCCAATTGGCCCAGTTCGGAACCAGGTTGGAGTTGGCGATAAGCACCCGGGGCGCGTCCGCATGGGTGCGGAACACACCGACCGGTTTACCGGATTGCACCAAGAGAGTCTCGTCACCCTCCAACCCGCGAAGCGTCGCCGCGATGGCGTTGAAATCGTTCCAGGTCCGCGCCGCCCGACCGATGCCGCCATAGACCACCAGCTCGTTGGGATTCTCGGCCACCTCGGCGTCCAGATTGTTCATCATCATCCGAAGCGGCGCCTCGGTCTGCCAGGACTTCGCGGTGATCTCGGGCCCTCGCGGCGCGCGCACCCGCTTCGTGTTGTGCCTCGACGTGTTATCCCTGGAGGATTGCATGGCGGTCTCCCAACGAATCAAGCCTAGAGTTGCGGCAGTATTTCGGCGCCCACCGTTGCGGTGACGTGCCCTTTCCCGACCATCTCCGCGGCGCGTTCGATATCCGGCGCCAGGATCCGGTCCTCGTCGAGGCCGGCGATCTCGGCGCGCACCCGGGCGACAACTCGGGCGAGCCGCTCGCTGGTCGACAGCGGCGCGCGAAAATCCACGCCTTGAACGGCGCAGAGAAGTTCGATGCCGATGATTCGGGTCAGGTTCTCGTTCATGTCCATCAGGCGGCGCGCGGCGTGAGCCGCCATCGAGACATGATCTTCCTGATTCGCGGAGGTAGGGGTTGAGTCCACGGAGGCCGGCGCCGCGCGCTGTTTGTTCTCGCTCATCAGCGCGGCGGAGGTCACCTCGGCGATCATGAAGCCGGAGTTCAATCCAGCCCCGGGAGACAAGAACGCCGGCAGGCCGAAATTCATTGCCGGGTCGACCATGAGCGCGATCCGGCGCTGAGCGATCGAACCGATCTCGACGATGGCGAGCGCGATCTGATCGGCGGCGAAGGCGACCGGTTCGGCGTGGAAGTTACCGCCGGAAATGATCGAGCCGTCGCTGGTGACCACCAGCGGATTGTCGGTCGCGGCGTTGGCTTCGATCTCCAGCGTGCGCGCGGCTTGACGCAGCAGGTCCAGACAGGCACCGGTCACTTGAGGCTGACAGCGGATACAATAGGGGTCCTGAACCCTCGTATCGTCCTTGCGGTGGGACTCTCGGATTTCCGAACCAGAGAGGAGCGCCCGGATCGCGGCGGCGGAATCGATCTGCCCCGCATGGCCGCGCAGCGCGTGGATTTCCGGCCGGGTCGGCGCGGTGGAGCCCATGATCGCGTCGGTCGACAGCGCGCTGGTGATCAGGCCCGTCACCGCCAACCGCCAGGCCTCGAAAAGCCCGACCAGCGCCAGGGCCGTGGAGAACTGGGTGCCGTTGATCATCGCCAGACCCTCCTTGGGGCCCAGCGAGATCGGCGAGAGACCCGCCTTGGAAAGCGCGGCGGCCGCCGGCATGGTCGCGCCCTCGAATATCGCCTCACCCTCACCGGTCATCGCCGCGGTCATATGGGCGAGCGGGGCAAGATCGCCAGACGCGCCGACCGACCCCTGACCGGGGATGATCGGGGCAACGCCCCGCGCCAACATTTCCTGCAGCAACTCGATCACCTCCCATCGCACGCCCGAGGCGCCCCGTCCGAGGGAAATAAGTTTTAACGTCATGGTGAGTCGGGTGATCGCCTCGTCCACCGGGGCTCCGACGCCACAGCAGTGGGAGCGGATCAGATTGCGTTGCAGGGCCGCCGCGTCTTCCGGCGCGACCCGCACCGAGGCGAGCTTTCCGAATCCGGTATTAACCCCGTAGACCGGCGCCTCGCCCGCCGACGCCTTGGCGATGATCGAGGCCGACGCTTCGATGCCGACGCGGGTGTCGGGGCTCAACACGACGCCGACGCCCTCGCGATACAACCGCTCAAGCTGGTCGAGGCCAACCTTTCCTGGATTGAGCATCATGGGATCGTATGTCCGGGGCTCGGTCATGGGTAGGGTCCGATCGGGTGTTTTCATAATGTATATACAATATTTTCAAGACCCGTGCGAGTCTCTCCTATCGAGCGCATTCCCGCTTTGGTCCCAAACGTGGAAGGTCGCCGAGGGCTTGGGACCGCGATCGCCGACAAGGCGGACTATTCGGTGTGTCCGAGCGGCGTATCGGCGCCCTCAAGAAGGAACCGGCCCGCGGGAGAAGTCAGGGTGACCGCCGTCAAGGGCGTATCCTGGTGCCGTGTAACTCGGTGAATGCCGAGACAAGGAGTACCGCGGCGAACCCCGAGGAGGTCGGCCAATCCCGCGCCCGCGCCGACCGCGCCGATCTGGTGTTCGGAGGCAGACCAGGGCACATGCCGCAGCAGCCAAAGCCCCGGCGGCGTGGTCTCGAAACCGGCGGTCGCCGCGTCCGGCACGGCATCCAGATTGATCAAGCGGCGTTCATGCTGAACCGGCACGGAATCGCCGAAATGCAGGCATTCAACCAGAAGAAGCGAAATGTCGGGAGGAAGTCCGGGCCAGTTCAGGCCGTCGTCACCATTGCGTCCCTCGGTTCGGTCAATCAATTCGAACCGATAGGCCTGTCCCCGGTCACGCACATAGCGCGAGATATCCAGAATAGGGAGCCAGAACGCCGACTGCGCCAGAACGATGGTCCCGGCCCGCTTGCGCCGCGCCACCAAACCATCCTTTGCCAGAGATGCGATTGCCTTGTTGACCGTCGGGCGCGAGGCGGAGAAACGCTCGGCGAGTTGTTCCTCGGTCGGCAACCGGTCGCCGGGTTTGAACTCTCCACTCGCGATCGCTTGGGTCAGGGTTCCTCGAATGGTGTCGAACAACGTACGAGAACGCTTCACGGGGCGGGCTGTCGGGCGTTGGCAGGTTGCAAGGCACGGGCCTGGGTTGGTGGCGAGGAACGAAAGTTTAGTAATGTATATACAAAAAGCAAGAGACCACGGGATCAGACCCGTGAAAATTTAACGCGGCGGTCTCGTCGAGTCCGGAATGGCGGGGCCGATCAGCGACGCCGATCCGCTCCAGCGAACAGCACCGCGTGCTGGCGCGCCAGGGCATCAGCGCGCGCCGCCAGGCCAACGGGCTCGTAATCTCCCTCGGGCCTCGGCTCCAGATCAAAATGCCCGTGGGTATCCTCGCCCAGCGCCAGGGTCGCGGTGGTGCGTCCTCCTGTCTGACGCACATGGCTCGCGATATAACGGATGGCGAAGCCGATTCTGGGGACAGTGCTGGTATTCGGGTCCGAGCCATGCACGATGCCCACATGATGTAGCGACATCTCGCCGGGCTCCAGGACGATGTCGACGGCTTGGTCTTCTTCGACCTCGACGGCGATTTCCTGCCCCCTGGTCAGGAGGTTGTCCTTGTGGAAGGTGTCTCGATGCTCGAACGCCTCGGCCTGACTTCCCGGCACCACGCGCATGCAGCCGTTTTCCCGACGGCTGGGGCTGAACGCGATCCAGGCCGTGAGGATCTCGTGTGGCTCCAACCCCCAATAATTCGCATCCTGGTGCCAGGATACGAAGCCGGGATCACCGGCCGGCTTTGCGAAGAAACTGCTCCCCCAGGCAAGCAGATTCGGGCCGAGAATGGCGCTGACCGGACCGGTCACCCTGGGATCTCGGGTGAGATCATAGAGCCAGGGGAACGCGAGATGTGGCTTGCTTCGCAGAACCGCCGCGCCATCCGCTTCGCCTCGCGCCTTGAAAGCGTCATACCGCGCGAGAAGGTCCGCCGCGTGTTCGGAGTCAATGGCGCGAACCGGTGCCAAGTAACCGTCCCGTCGGTAGCGTTCCACGTCGGTTTCAGCGAGGTCGACGGCCATGATCGATTCTCCGACAAAGGCATATGGTTGGGATTGAGAGAGAAAGCCTATTGGTCCAGCCGCGCCGCCACAAGCGGCGGTTTAGGCGTTATCGCCAAGGCGAGGTTTCCAGATCGTAGTCCCGCGAAACCTCGGCGACCCGGATACGATAGCGCTTGAACAGTTCGTTTCGACCGCGATCCTGGGCGGCCCGATGCGCCTCGCGTTCTCGCCACCGCTGGATCGAGGCTTCGTCGCGCCATGTGGACAATGAGAGCACCTTGCCCGGCGTCACCAGGCTCTCAAACCGTTCGATCGAAATGAAGCCGTCGATGGTTTCAAGTTCCGCCCGCAATTGCCCCGCGATCTCCAGGTAAGTCGCGCGGCCTTCCTCGGTGGGCTCCACCTCGAAAATCACCACATGCATCTTCGTCTCCCGATCGATCTGTCACGCGGCCAGACTAGCGCCGGCGCGACGACTTGACGATACCGTATGGTTCAACAACCCCATGCCGGAAATCATCCTTGACGACTTACGGTTCACGAAATTATATTATGCGCCATGTCACGGGCTCTCTCATACCGCCGCGTCATCGGTCGGCGAATTAGCACCCCGGTTCTCCTGGAGAACCGGAGCGAAGCTGATTCCCTGAAAACCGATACGGGCGGAGTGATCCCGACATGCGACAAGAACGACTGACATCCCCGTTTTCCCATACCGACCATCCCTCTAATTTCGAAGCTGACGCGACGGCCTGTTTTTCGATCCAGGCCGAGGCGGATCCCGGTGTCATGCCGAGAATTCTGGAGCTATTCGCCAAGCGCGGCCTGATCCCCAGCCGCTGGCACAGCGACCTTGAGGGAACCGCGACACACCGCGCCTCCTTGACCATCGACCTACAGGTTAGAGGCCTCGATCGCCAACAGGTCGAGCATGTCTCCAACAGCCTACGAGGCATGGTCTCTGTCAACAGCGTGCTGACCAGCGAAAAACAATTCGCTTGAGGTCTGAATCACGACCGACGGTCACGGAATAGTGCTTCGGGGATACCCGAGAAAAGACCTTCCAAACAAAAAACCGCGGCTCCTTCCCATCGGAAGAAGCCGCGGCCTTACGCGCCAGGAGTTGGCGTTTATCGAGTGGTTACGCCCATTCGAAATTATCGATGTAACCTTCGCCGTTGCTGGTGAACCGAATCCAGGAAACGTCGTCGAAGGTCGATCGTCGCGGACTCGCCGACCGCCAGACCGTTATAAGCGGACGGGTCGACGCTGAGACTGTTGCCGTTACTCGTAACGCCGCTGTCGTCGACGGCAACTTGTAAATTGGCGACGCTCAACGTGTCGCTGGCATCGATATCGGCGGCGTCGGCAAGCAGATCGACCGAGAAACCGGCGTGATCCTCGCTCGCGGTGACCTCGATCGGACCGGCGATCCGCGGCGCGTCGTTGACACCGGCGATCGCCCCGGGGGTCGTCAGCCACAAGGAAAACAGCAGGCGGTTCAACATCCGGAAGGCGGCATCGTCAGTGCCATTCACGTAAAAGAGGGAAGCCACGCGAACGCCGGCGATGCCCTGGCATCGCAGCAGAAAATTCTCAACCAACGGCTCGCCCAACTGCGGTCGGAAATCGACGGCCTGCGGGCACAGATGAAAGCCCAGGCCCGCCAGGCGGAGCTCGTGCGCAAGGAGATCGCGAGCGTCGCGGCGCTTGTCGAGAAGGGGCTCGAGCGGCAGCCCAGACTGCTGGCCCTGCAACGCACCGAGGCGGATACCGACAAGGCCCAGGCCTTGGCCAGCGCGTCAATCGCCAGAGGCCAGCAACGGATCGGCGAGACCAGCTTGCAGATCCAGGACTTGCACATCCGATTCCTGAGCGAGGTCGTCGCCGAGTTGCGAGAGGTCGACGATGAAATCCTCGATTATCAGGAGCGTTTGAGGGACGCGGAGACGACGCTTGAGCGCACCCGCATCGTCGCCGGCGTCGACGGCGTGGTCGTGGGCCTCAATGTCTTCACCGTCGGCGGCGTGATCGGCCCTGGAGAGCGCATCATGTCGCTGGTGCCGGACAACGACCTTCTGATAGTCGAGGCGCGGGTGAATCCCAATGATATCGATGTCGTGAGAACGGGGCTTTCGGCTCGGGTTCGCTTGACCGCCTTCAGTCAGCGGTCGGTCGACATGATTCCAGGAGAGGTCATAACGGTTTCCGCCGATCGGCTGACGGATCCGGCGACCAATGTTCCATATTATCTCGCGAAAATCAGGCTCGATGAAACTGCTCTATCGGGGGGGCTCGCCGAGCAAATCACTCCGGGAATGGGCGCGGAAGTGATGATCCGGACCGGGGAGAGGACATTGTTCGAATATCTCACCAAACCGCTTAGCGACTCCATGCAGCGGGCACTGACCGAGGAATAGATGCCGGTTCCGACGACGTCCAGCGCCACGAAGATCGTCGCAAGCACCGCCGAAATCAGCTAGACCGTTTCCGGTCATTCAGCGAACGAACCCAATGGGCCTTGGTGATGCGCTATCTCGATCATATCCAGCGTTGCAATCTCCATGACATGTCCGATTACATGCCTTGGGAGATTAACGGGCGCCGGGTCGGATTTCTGCGACCGGCCCTGGCCGAACGGCTGGCGGCATTCCCAAATGTCTTCACCTCCGCCGCCGATGGTCTCACGGTCGTCCCGAAACTGGATACGCCGGAGCGCCGAACCGAGGCGATGGCCGAGGTTCTGACGCGGCTTCACCAGGAAGGTCTGTGCGGCGCGGCGCGAAACGAGCCCTACGCGGTGGTGGAGCGGGTCGGCGGCCCGCATTTGATGACGGTCGACCGGGTCGCGGCGAGCATCCTCGGGATCATCAGCACGGGGTTTCATCTCAACGGCACGGTGGGGACCGGGACCGATCTCGCCATGTGGGTCGCCCGCCGGTCCCTCACCAAGATCACGTTTCCCGGCCAACTAGACAATATCGTGGCCGGCGGTCAGCCGGCGACGGTCTCGGTCGCCGAAAACGTGATCAAGGAATGCCAGGAGGAAGCCGATATCCCGGAGACGCTCGCCCGCGAGGCAAGACCGGTCGGGCTAATCAGCTACACCATGGCGGTCGAGGACGGGCTGCGGCGGCACGCGATGTATGTCTATGACCTTGATATGCCCCATGACTTCACGCCCCGGCCATTCGACGGCGAGGTCGAGGAGTTCCGGCTCCGTCCCATCGCCGAGGTCGCCGCGATCGTTCGCGACTCCCTCGACGAATTCAAATTCAATTGCAGCCTGGTGATCATTGATTTCCTGATCAGACACGGCCTGATCACACCCGAGGACCCAGACTATTTCGGTCTGGTGACCGGGCTAAGAGGCGCGATTCCGCGTTAGCCTGGGCGCGGTTTTGAATACTCTCGCCATGACGCCTGTTTCTCGTCGCCTTGTCGAAAGCCAGGGCTTTTGCCGCCGCCGTTACGAGACCGAGATCGGTGGAAGCAATCACATTTTTCAGAACTTCAGGCACCCTCGCCAAAAGCCCTAGCCTTCGCCAGGGCGACGGAAAGCTTGAGGGGCAAACGGACGCGGGTTTTGATCAACGCATTTGGTATTCGTCCAAGCGAAGGTTACTCCACCACGAAACCGGACGGCTCACCGATGATCGTCGCGCGGAGCATGTGCCGCGGCTGGTTCTGGTCGAAATCCGTCAGCGCGACATGCATGGTCGTCCGGTTGTCCCAGCACACAAGATCACCGGGCCGCCAGACATGGCGATAGACGTTTTCCGGTCCGGTCGCGTGCTCGCAAAGAAAATCGATGAGAGGCCGGCTCTCCGCCGCCGTCATGCCGTGGAAATAGGACACGCGTTCGCTAACGTATAGCGCTCGGGTTCCGCTTTCCGGGTGCACCTTGACCGCCGGATGGGCGATCGGTGGATTGAGACGCTTGGTTTCGGCCACTGCCGCGGGGTCGCGCTCATAAAAACCGGCCACCAGGGAGATATCGTAAACCGAGTGCAGTCCGTCTACGATGCCGCGCATGGTATCGGACAATGTGTCATAGGCCCGCGCCATGTTGCAGAACATCGTATCGCCACCGATTGGTGGCTTCTCGACGCAATACAACATCGAGGCGGCGGCCGGTCGGGGCGTGTAGGCATAGTCGGAATGCCAGTTGCGGCCGACATTGCGGGTTTCCGACGGCTTGCCGTTCTTGGGCTTGGTGGTGATCTCAAGCAGCTCGGGATAACCGTCCTTGCGGTAGAACGGCGTCTGGGCATGATCGTCGAGATCCCCAAACCCCCGGGCAAAGCGCAGGATGTCGTCCGGCGAGGCGTTCTGATCCCGCAGCACGATGACATGATGCTGATGCCAGGCTTCGCGGATCGCCGCCACGGTTTCCGTGTCCAGCGGGTCGCGCATATCGAAGCCGATGATCTCGGCGCCCAACGCGTAGCCGAGTGGCCTTGCCTCGATCACGGCATTGCGCCGGGGATGTTCTCGCGCGCTCATGGCTCAGTCCACGTAACGGGTTTGCGAGGAGGCCATCATCTCGGCGATGTAACCGGGCTCGCTCATGCCGGCCTTCACCTTGGCCTCGACCTCGGCCTCGGCGGCGACCAGTTTCGGCAGTTGCGCCGCCACCGCGTCGATCTGGTCGAATGGCACCACGACAACCCCATCTCGATCGCAGACGATCATGTCGCCGGTCTCGACGGTCACGCCGCCAATGGTTATCGGCAGACCGACCGTGCCGGGACCGGTCTTAGCCGGCGAGTTTGGCGTGATTCCCTGGTGAAACACCGGGAGCTTCCACGGCTCGATCCCGACCTGATCGCGGATCATGCCGTCGGTAACCAAGGCCGCCACCCCCTTGTTCTTCATCATGCCGCAGACAAGATCGCCGACCAGCGCCGTGGTGGTATAGGCGTCATTGGCGCAGACGATAACGTCGCCCGCTTGCGCCAGATGCATCGCCGCGATCACGCCGAGATTATCGGCGGGATAGGCAAAGCAGGTCAGCGCCGGGCCGCAGGTTACCGCGATCGAGGGATCATGCGGCTTGATGAAATGCGCCATGGCCCCGCGACCACCCATGCAGTCGGCGACATTGCCGGTCATCGCGCCCTTGAAGGCGTCGATCTGCGCTTGGGTCGGGCGGCGGCTAGGGCGTTTCACGGTGAGAAGTGGCGGATCATCGAGCATACCGGGTGTCCCTTGGTTGGATCATCGGGAGCATGGTAGCGGCAGAAAGGCCTTGGAGGAACCTGTCACGCGATATCACGTGGACCAGGGTAGTGGAACCCATTGACTAGCTTTGCTAAGACTCGGGGCAAGTCGCGCTCTCCATCTCTAACAACACGGTTATCCAAGACCGACGCGATGGAAAACACAGGGAAAGGGAAACGGCATGCTGCATCAGAGCTATGTACATGGCGCCAGCGAAAAGCCGCTATTGGGCGAGACCCTGGGAGAGAACTTCGACAAGGCGGCGGCGCGCTGGGGTGAGCGCGATGCCCTCATTGTCCGGCATCAGAACATTCGCTGGACCTATGCCGATCTGAAACGCGAGGTCGATGCCTTCGCCGCCGGATTGCTGGCCCTCGGCCTCGAGCCCGGCGACCGGATCGGCATCTGGTCGCCGAACAACGCCGAATGGGTGGTCGCGCAATACGCCACCGCCAAGGCCGGTCTTATCCTGGTCAATATTAACCCAGCCTATCGTGTTTCCGAATTGGAATACGCGCTGAACAAGGTAAGCGCCAAATCCCTGATTCTCGCCAGCACATTCAAGTCCAGCGACTATGTCGCGATGCTCCGCGAACTGGCGCCGGAGATCGATGGTTGCGCGCCCGGCGCCCTGAAAAGCGAGCGACTGCCGCATCTGTCGAGCGCCATTCAAATCGGCGACGAAACAGCGGCGGGCTTTTTTAACTTCGCCGATATCGCCGGTCTGGCCAACCAGACCCATCCCGCGCGGATCGAGGAACTCGCCGGCCTGCTGCAGTTCGACGACCCGATAAACATTCAATTCACCAGCGGCACCACCGGGTTCCCGAAGGGCGCCACGCTGAGCCATTTGAATATTCTGAACAACGGCTATTTCACCGGCCAGGGCTTGAAGTTCACACCCGAGGACCGGCTCTGCGTGCCGGTGCCGCTATATCATTGTTTCGGCATGGTGCTCTCGAACATCGCCGCCCTAACCCATGGCGCCGCCCTGATCTATCCGGGCGAGGCGTTCGAGCCGTTATCGGTGCTGGAGGCGGTGCATGAGGAGCGCTGCACGGCGCTGCATGGGGTGCCGACCATGTTCATTGCCGAGCTAGCGCATCCCCGATTCAGGGAGTTCGATCTTTCATCCCTGCGCACCGGCATCATGGCGGGGTCGCCCTGCCCGATCGAGGTTATGAAACAAGTCGTCGACGACATGCACTGTTCGGAGATGATTATCGGCTACGGCATGACCGAGACCAGCCCGGTGATTACGCTATGCGAAACCGATGATCCGATGGAAAAGCAGGTCTCGACCGTCGGCCGGGTTTTCCCTCATGTGGAAGCCAAGGTGGTCGATGAGAACGGTCGGATCGTTCCCCCCGGCGCGACGGGAGAGCTGCTGGCCCGCGGCTACAACGTCATGCACGGCTATTGGGAAGATGAGGAGCGCACCGCCGAGGCGATCGACGTCGCCGGCTGGATGCATACCGGCGACCTGGCGACCATGGATGGCGAGGGCTTCGTCAACATCGTCGGACGGGTCAAGGACATGGTGATCCGCGGCGGCGAGAACATTTACCCCCGCGAGATCGAGGAATATCTCTATCGCCATCCCAAGATCAGTGACGTTCAGGTCTTTGGCGTGCCGGACCCTCGCTTTGTCGAGGAGCTATGCGCCTGGATCAGACTGGTCGACGGCGAGACCGCCGACGAGGATGAGATCCGCGCCTTCTGCCAGGGCCAGATCGCGCATTACAAGATCCCGCGCTATATCCGTTTCGTCGACGAGTTTCCGATGACGGTTACCGGAAAGATCCAGAAATTCGCGATGCGCGACGTGATGATCGAGGAACTGGATCTGAAGATCGCGGCCACGGCCTGATCCTAGCGCCGATTATTTGGCGGGTGAGGGTTGAGTCCCCGCCCGCCGGTCCCTATGACTGTGCCGCATCAGGGCCGTGTCGGCCCCTTAGGTACGGGGGAAAATCCCATGGCGCGACGCAAATCAAGCGGCAAGGCCGCCGCGTTCATGATGTTCAACGTCACCTATGAGGACGGCTTGGTAACGTCCAACCGCCGGGTGCCGAGCGAACAGCTGGACGAATCCTATGGTGACAGCCTCCAGGACCTGGCGCGCACGGCCATTGAATCCCAGGACAACGAGATCGCCCAGCGATCCGGCCAGCGCCGTGCCAAGATCAAATCCATCGTCAAGATCTAGCTCAACCGCACGGTGAAAAGCCTTCTCGTAAGGTCTTGAATTCGATAATTGAATCTCCCCACGTTTCCAATACTCCTTGACTTTGACGGCAATCGACCCCTTATATGCGCTTAGCGATGCACCTTCAGGGTCGATCTCGGATCGATCGCCGCGCGGGCGGGTTTCCGCCGCCGGCCATGTTCACACCGACGGATGTAGGCGTTTCGTTAGGCAGGCTGCCAGTAGAGCGAGCCGTGCTGCAAATGCTTGCATCGTGCTCGCGCGCCCAGCGCTCCCACTTGGGAGAAGGGCCATTTACCTATTGAGAAAGACAACACTGAATGACTGAGTTTTCGGGCTTTGACCTAGCCCAACCGATTCTTCGCGCGATCGCCGAGGAAGGCTACACCGCGCCGACTCCGATCCAGGAGAAATCCATCCCGCCGCTTCTGGAAGGCCGCGACCTGCTCGGCGTCGCCCAGACCGGGACCGGCAAGACCGCCGCCTTCGCGCTTCCGCTTCTGCATCGCCTGGGCCAGAACCCGGGTAAACCCGATCACCGGCGCCCGCGGGCGCTGATCCTGGCGCCGACCCGCGAGTTGGCCGTGCAGATCCATGACAGTCTGCGAACCTATGGGCGACATTTGGGCTTGCGCGCGGGTGTCGTGTTCGGCGGCGTGTCCATTAACCCGCAGATCAAGATGATGGCCAAGGGCGTCCATATCCTGGTCGCCACGCCGGGCCGTCTGTTGGATTTGATGGAACAAGGGCATATCAAGCTCGAGAATGTCGAGGTGTTCATCCTCGACGAAGCCGACCGGATGCTCGACATGGGTTTCATCCCGGACGTCAGAAAAGTCGTCAGCCATCTGTCCATGCGCCGGCAAACCCTGATGTTCTCGGCGACCATGCCGGGGCCCGTCGCGGCGCTCGCCGCAACGATGCTCAAGGAACCGATTCGGGTCGAGGTGACGCCCGCCGCGACCACCGTCGAAAAAATCGAACAACGCGTCCTGTTCGTCGAGACAGCCAAAAAACGACAGCTTCTAATTGACCTGATGAACGACGAGTCGATCGAAAGGGTTCTGGTCTTCACCCGCACCAAGCACGGCGCCGACCGGGTCGCCAAGCAGTTACAGAAGGCCGGTGTGGATGCCGACGCGATCCACGGCAACAAGGCTCAGAACGCCCGACAGAGAGCGCTCGACGCGTTCCGCAAGGGAGATATCCGGGCTCTGGTGGCGACCGATATCGCGGCCCGGGGCATTGATGTCGACGGCGTCACCCATGTCGTGAATTTCGATCTGCCCAACGATCCGGACAGCTATGTTCACCGGATCGGGCGCACCGCGCGGGCCGGCGCGGCGGGTGTGGCCATCGCGTTCTGTGATCTCGACGAGAAGTCCCTGCTACGGGATATCGAGAAAACCATTCGCCAACCCGTGCCGGTCTTCGCGGATCATCCCTACCATTCCGCCGAGATCGCCAATGATCCGGGCACGACCAAACGCCCGAGGCAGCGGGGCCATCAAGGACGCGGGGCCAGGCAAGCCAACGCTCCCGCGACCCCCAACATGCCAAGAAAGTCCGGCGGTCACCGCCGCGTTCGCGGACCCTCGGGCCGCGCGGCCTAAAGTCTGTCTCCGGGAAGTGACGCTGGGAAAGCGGACCCGGCGGCACCCCAGGGCCGTTCAGCCGACCGACAGGGTGATCTTGCCGAAATGCTGGTTCGCCTTCATGCGAGCGAGCGCTTCGGCGACGTCCTCCATCGCAAAGGTGCGATCCATCGGCAGCGATAGCTCGCCCCGCTCCACGGCGTCGCCGAGGTCCTCCCAGGTCAGCCGCACGATCTCGCGGATCTCCTCGATTGAGCGTGTGCGGAACGTCACGCCGATATAGCTGATGCGCCGAGCGGCGTGCAGATCGAAGTTAAAATCGCCAGAAAACCCGCCGAGGCGACCGACATTGACGATACGACCCAAGATCGCGGTAGCCGCTAGGTTTTGGTTCGCGACATAGCCGGAGACCTGGTCGACGATGGTGTCGACACCCCTTCCGTCGGTTGCCTCCAGCACCTGATCGACCCACGCCGGATCGCTGGGATCGACGGCGAGATCGGCCCCGAACTCGGATAGACGCGCACGGCGTTCCGTGTTGGTCGAGCTTCCCACCACCAGCGAGGCGCCTTTCAGCTTGGCGATCTGCATGCCCATGATACCGACGCCGGAACTGGCGCCCTGGATCATGATCGTTTTTCCGGGCGTCAACGCGCCATGGGTGACCACCGCGTCATGCATGGTCTGCAAGGCCACGGGAAGGGTCGCGGCTTTCTCGTAGCTCATGTTTGAGTCGGGGATCTTGACGGTCCTGCCATGGTCGGCGACGGCGTATTCCGCCCAGGCCGAGGCGGTGGAGCACATCACGCGGTCCCCGACGGCGAAGCCGGAAACCTCGGAGCCGACCTCGGCGATCTCTCCCGAAACCTCCATGCCGACGATGGTTCCGGCGCCGCCGATCGCGCCATGCGCCATGCCGCTCGCAACCATCAAATCGGCGCGGTTAAGGCCACAGGCCCGAACCCGCACGAGTACCTGTGTCGCGCCGGGCTTCGGTGTCGGCGTGTCCAGAATCTTGACGCCATCATCGGTAACGGTAACGGCTTTCATCTTGTCGTCTCCCTATTCATGCAATCTCGTTGAGCGCGGTTTCAGCCGCCGCGCACCACGAACCAACCATTGAGAAATTTCGGTTTGCCGTAGCGGAACTCTCCGCCCTCGAACATTTCCATCGAGCCGCCCGCCGCCAACAACACGGCATGGCCGGCGGCGGTGTCCCATTCCATGGTCGGACCAGTGCGGGGATAGAGATCCGCCTCGCCCCGGGCGACCAGGCAGAACTTCAAGGCCGAGCCGCGCGAGATCGACTCCTTGACCGGGCGGGCGGCGATATAGTCCTCAAGCTCCGGGCTGCGATGCGAGCGGCTGGCGACGACGACCAACGCCTCCGGGTCTGGAACGCGCGCCGCGATTTGCTTTCTGGTTCCGTCGGCGGCTTCCTCGAAGGCGCCCTCCCCCACGATCCCGGCCCAGGCGAGTCCATTCACCGGCGTCATCAGCACGCCGAGCTTTGGCACGCCGTCGACGATCAGGCCGATATTGACGGTGAAGTCGCCATTGCGGCTGATGTATTCCTTGGTACCGTCCAGCGGATCAACCAGCCAGAAAGTACCTCCGGAGACATCGGGTACATCGCCCGCGTCGACGCTTTCCTCCGAGACAACCGGGATGTCCGGAGTCAGTTCCTTAAGCGCCGGTACGATCACCGCGTCCGCCGCCCGGTCGGCGGCGGTGACCGGAGAGCCGTCGGATTTTTCATCCACCTCGATCTTGCCTTCGTAATACTCCATGATCACATCACCGGCGCGGCGGGCTATGGCGACGACGGCGTCGAGACGGGCTTGATCGGTCATGGAGACTCCCGGTTAAACTGGGGGTTGGCTGAGTGGCGCGCATGCTAGTCGGTTCGCGACGGCACGCCAATCAAGGATGTGACGAAACATGTGCGGACGCTATAGCATCACCACCTCGACCGAGGCCATGCGGCGGTTGTTCCAGTTCGACGACCGCCCGAACCTGCAACCCCGCTACAACCTCGCGCCAACGCAATTGGCGCCCATCGTGCGCGAGCGTGACGGCGCGCGCCGGCTCGACATGCTGCGTTGGGGACTTTTGCCGAAATGGTCCAGGGATGCCTCTGGCGCGGCCAAGATGATCAACGCCCGCTCCGAGACCATCGCCGAGAAACCCGCCTATCGTGAAGCCTTCCGCGCGCGCCGCTGCCTGGTCCCGGCGGATGGCTTTTATGAATGGCAAGTCCGCGGCAAGACCAAACAGCCCTACCGTATCAGCCTGGCGGATGGCGGGACCTTCGCCTTCGCCGGTCTCTGGGAAAGCTGGGCCGACCCGAAGGATGGCGGAAGGATCGTAGAGACCTATACCGTTGCCACAACCGTCGCCGCCACCTCTATCGCGCATATCCATCATCGCATGCCGGTCATCCTCCAGGCCGAGGACCATCAGACCTGGCTAACCGCCGATATCGAGGCGGCGGGAGCGCTGTTGCGACCGCTGGATGACGAAAAGCTCCAAAGCTTCGAGGTTTCATCCAGGGTCGGCAATGTCAGGAACGACGATCCGGAATTGCTGGAGCCCCATGTCGAGCGCGAGCCGACCTTGTTCTAGCCGTCGGTCCCCTCAAGGGCAGCGACTATAGATCTCAACCTTGCCGGAACTTCCGAGATAGCCGCTCTCCGTGGTGGCGCCGGCGAGTTGAATGTCGTTGTCGGTTACCTTGCGGAAATGCTCGACCAACTCAGGCGAGCGTCGGAGGTAGTACACAAAGTCGTCTTGCAGGGTTTCGCTGATCTCCGTCTTCTCGGCGGCGGCCTGTCCGTCAATGCTCCTGTTATACCCGTACTCGTCAAACTCGATAAACGTGGTGTCGCATTTTCCCGGCGACCAGCGCCCCCGCAAGGCAGGGGCGACGCCGACGAAGCGAACCACCTGACCGGTGGTGAGCGGTTCAACCAGCGTTCCCGACGCCGTGCTCATCGTGTCCTTGCCTTCGCCCGTGGACATCTCGGCGCCATCCTCATGTGATCCCAGACGAAGGTAGGAGCCGATGCCGAACCTGTCGGCCGCATCCAGAATCAACGGGTGCTGAAGATAAACCAAGGCGCCGACCACAACCCAGGCAGCCAAGAACAGCGTAGCGAATATCGCACCGATTATCTTGCCGATCGGGAACTGACGTCGCGGCGGCGGCGTGGTATCGAAGCGAAACGGCTCGGGTTCATCGGTATCGACGCTCACTTCCGGTTGTTGCGCGCGCAGCCACGGAACCTTTTCATCCATGGGCTCGTTATCGATCCCACCATCATCCTTATCGTCATCGAAACCACCCCACGGTGGCGCACCATCATTCTCCGCGGAGTCTTCATCCGCGGAGTCTTCCGGCGCGTTCATCCACGGTGGCGCTTCGTCGTCCTGATCTTGCTCCCTACCGGCGACGGCGTCGTTGAGTTCCTCTCGTTCCCGCAACAGCGCCGAAACCGCCGGCCCAGGCTCGGGTTGGAGACTCTCGATTTCCGATTCATCGCGCGACATCCGGTCGTCGGCGCTCCCCGTCGACACTGGGATGGGGTCGGGATGGAATGCCGGCGCCGCGAAAGTGTTCGCCTCTTCATCCTCGACCTCGTCGGCAATGCCGAGATCGATGCTGGACTGGTCGATATAGAACAGCTGCTCATAGGCCCATCGCTCCGACGTCTCGTCGAAATTCGCGCCCACGATACGAATTTCCGCGTCGGTCGGCGAGGCGAGCTGATCAGCCAGACCCGATGTCAGAACCGCGACCGACTCGGACTGTTCCAGGGTTTCCCATGCCTGTCCGGTATTCACTTGTAGATAATAGTACGAGAAACGTTTGGCCATGCGGGTACCTGGTCGGTGCTACCAGCGCCGGTCTTCCTGGATCAGGCGGGTCGCCTTCTCCACGTCGAGCGGTCGGGAGAAATGGAATCCCTGGGCGAACTGGCACCCCAGGGCGCGAAGTTGAGCATGTTGCTCGGGTGTCTCGACACCCTCGGCGATAACATCAAGGCGAAGATTGCGAGCCAACATCGTGATGGTGCGTACGATCTCGAGGTTCTGATAATTCCGGCTCATATCGCCGATGAACGACTTGTCGATCTTGAGAGTGTCGATCGGAAAGGTGTGGAGATAGCTGAGAGACGAATATCCCGTCCCGAAATCATCGACACAGACCTTGATATCGAGTTCCTTTAACTGGTTGAGCATCGCGATCGAGCGCTGGGCGCTCTCCATCAGAACGCTCTCGGTGATTTCCAGTTTCAGCGACGCCGCGCCGAGACCGGAGCCGTGAATGCCGTCCAGTATTCCAGTGACGAGATCGGCGCGCGCGAACTGGCGGCTTGAAAGATTGACGCTGATCTCGAGCTGGTTGTTGACCGGTCGACTTTCGTTCCAGACCAACATCTGCCGACACGCCTGCCGCAAAACCCACTGACCCAGCGAATCGATCAGCCCGGTTTCCTCGGCCAGCGGAATGAAATCGGCTGGTGAAATCGCGCCCAGCTCGGCGTGTTCCCAACGCAGCAGGGCCTCGAAGCCGCTGATTCTACCATTCGTCAATGAGACAATGGGCTGGTAATGGAGGCTCATCTCGTCGCGTTCGAGCGCGCGGCGCAAATCGGTGTCCAGATCAATCGGCGTCACCGGAGACTTTCGCAAGCTCGGATCAAAGATCACGCTGCGCGCCTTGCCCAACTCCTTCGCCCGATACATCGCGAGCTCCGAATCCCGAAGAATGTCTTCCGGACGTTCATAGTCACGCTCGGAATGCGCGATTCCCATCGAGGCGGTGGCGTAGACCTCCTTACCACGTAGGCTAAAGGGGCTGGACAGGGTCTGTTGCAGGGATTCCGATATGTTCTTCGCGTCCCCCGGTGTCGCTACCTCCTCCATGAGGATGGCGAATTCGTCGCCACCCAACCGAGCCACGGTGTCGCCGAATTTGAGGCTTTGCTCCAAACGCCTGGACGCGGCGATGATCATATCGTCGCCATGCACATGGCCGAGGCTCTCGTTGACCAGTTTGAAGCGATCCAGATCCAGATAGATCACCGCGAAACGAGTGGAAGAGTGCCGTTTCCGCCGGGCCAGGGCCTGACGAACGCGTTCCAGGAACAGGGTGCGGTTCGCCAGCCCCGTCAAGGTATCGTGCAGAGCATCATGAACCGCCTGCTGTTCGGTGCGCTTGCGATCAGTGATATCGGTCTGCGAACCCGCGACCCGGTAGGCGACGCCGTCATCGCCACGCACCGCCAAGCCACGAATCAGCATCCAACGGTGATCATCATCGGCCCGGCGCATGCGGTGCTCAATCTCGAAATGCGACACCGCCCCCCCTATATGCGCGTCCAGCATGCCCTTGACCCGCTCGGCGTCGTCGGGGTGGATCCTACCGAACCACTCTTCCGGTGAAGAACCGATCTCCGATTCACCGTAGCCCAGCATTTCCTTCCAGCGATGCGAATAAAAGACCGTGTTGTTCGTCAGGTCCCAGTCCCACAGACCGTCATTGGCTCCGGCGGCGGCCAGGGCATAGCGCTCCTCGCTTTCACTCAACCGACGGGCGGCGCGCCGGGACTCGGTAACATCATTATAGGTCGCGACGAAACCGCCACCCACCAGGGGGCGCACGCGAACCTCGAGAATCGTGCCGCTACTGGTTTCACGATCAAATTTCACGGGTCCGCTGGCGGTGCCTTGTTCGAGCGCGCGTTCAACCGCGGCACCCGGTTCACCTTCACCTAGATCACCACGCGCGGCGATAAATCCCAAGATATCCCTGAGCGGCGTCCCGACCTGCGCGAATCTGTGCGGCAGGTCCAGCAATTCAAAATACAAGCGGTTCCAGGTCATCATGCGCAGATCGGCATCAACCGCGACCAGACCTTGGGGAATGTTCTCCAGGGTACCGCGTAACAGGGCGTTGCGCTGTTCGGCGCCGTCACGCTCCTGCATCAGCGCCGTGACGTCGCTCAGGAAAACAACGGTGGAGCCGTCCTCGGCACGAGATATCCGGCGCTGGACCCAGCCGCCTCCGGGTTGTGGCTCCTCGACGGGAACGCCCGCCTCGTCATGAGCCGCCCGCCGCGCCGCCCGCCACGCCGTTCCGTCGTCGATCAGGCCGGCATCTTCACGCCAGCGGCCCTCGGCATCGAGGATCACGTCCAGCGGTTGGCCGACCCGGAACAGATCAGCGATCGATCCATGCATGTCCCGAAAGCGTTGATTGGCGTAGAGCAGCCGCTCCTCGGCATCGAAAACACAAAACGCCTCGCCGGCGGAGTCGAGAACCCCCTCGATGCTCGGTTCCGCGGGCACGAACGCGCGATTTGGCTCGGCGCTCATGACGAGTCTCGCCCCACGGGTAAGCGCGCCCATATCGGCGGGCCCGCGAAAAGAGAGGCGTTGGTATCGGACCTCACGTCTTGGAAACTCCGATGCGCGTGAACCCTTGAACAGTATCAGGACGTTAACGCGATTGTCACTGAAATCCGTCGACGCCGGTCGTCGCCCCGGCCTTGACGACGTCGCGATAATATCGCCACAACAAATGCGCCGCGACACTACGCCAGGGCCGCCAGGGCTCGGCGATAACATCCAGCGTGCTTGGATCCGGCCGTTGGTTCAGGCCCTTGATGACTCGAGCGGCCTCCTGCAGGGCAATGTCCCCGGCCGGCCAGATATCAGCCCGACCGAGGCAGAACATCAGGTAGATCTCGCCGCTCCATCGCCCGAAACCGAGCAGCGCCGTTATCGCCGCCATCGCCTCCTCGTCCCTCATCGCGGCCAGATCGGCGGGATTGAAATCACCTCGCACCACCGCATCGGCGAGGGCCAGGGTGTAACGAATCTTCGGGCGGCTGAACCCGACACCGCGGAGGCCTTCCTCGCCCAGGGCCAGGACCGTCGCGGCGGTGACCGGCCCGGGCGCGGACAGACGATTCCAAATCGCGGCGGCGGATTGTAGCGACACCTGCTGCGAGACGATGATGTTGACGAGCGCGGCGAAACCGGGCGCCCGGCGACGCTGTTCCGGCGCGCCGACCCGCTCGATCGCCTTGTCCATGTCCGGGTCGACCGACGCCAGATGCGCCAGTCCGGCATCGATATCGAGACGGGCCGGTCCGTCAGGCATCGCGCCCCACGCCCTCGCGGACCGCCTCGTCCGCGGCCTGCTCCATGGTCATGAAAGTCGCCCCACCGTTCTTCAAGTGGCGGATCAGCCGATCCATGACCTTCATTCGGTGCCCGCGCCCCGACACGAAGGGATGGAAGGTATAGGTGATCACCCCCCAATCCAGGATTTCTGTCATGTAGTCATAGTCGTCGGTCCAATTCGCCAGCGCGTCGGCGCCAGGCCGTAATCCAGGAAGGATACCCGCCGGGCCGATCAGATATTCGAAATAGGGAAAATCATCGAGGCTCCAGCTGATCGGCATCTCCAGCAGATTCGTAACCTCGCCGAACCGGGCCGGCTCGAGCAGCGGCGCCTCGTCGCCGGAGCGCGCGTAATACGGCAGATAATCGTGCCCCATCAAACTGCTGTCATAGGTGAAACCGTTAGCGATCAACAGATCCAAGGTATGCGGGCTCAAATCCCAGGACGGTGAACGATATCCTCGGGCCTTGCGTCCGGTAAGCTTCTCGATCTGCTCATTGGCGCGCAACAGCTCGGCTTCCTCCTCGTCACGGGTGAGGTCCGATGGCTTACGGTGCGTCCAGCCGTGATGGCCGATCTCGTGGCCTTCGTCGTGAACCCGCTTGCAGATATCCGGAAAGCTTTCGAGGGTGTGGCCGGGAATAAAGAACGTCGCCGTGATGTCGTAGCGGGCCAGCAGGTCCAGGATCCGCTGCGTGCCGGTGATCCCGAACTCCCCTCGGGATAGCGGCGTCGGCGTGGTCATGCCCCGGGCGATCCAAAGGGACAAGGCATCGAAGTCATAGGTGAGGCAGGCGATGTGGCGGGCCATGGCGGGCTCCTCTTCGCGGGCAAGCTACGGTATGCCCTTCACGATACGGTCGTTGCATGGCCAAGAACAATGCCGCAATCTCCGGCCCATTGATGCAATGGCCGGTTGGCGGATCCAAAGGAGGCGGGGATGGCCGAGTTGAACGAACTTTCGGCGATAGAGGCGGCACGGCGAATCGAATCCGGAGATCTGACCGCGGAAGCGCTGATGCGTGCTTGTCTTGAACGGGTGGCCGAGCGTGACGAGACGGTACGCGCCTGGGCGCATCTCGATCCGGACCAGGCGATCGCCGGCGCCATGGCCGCCGACGCGGCGGGCAATCCCGGACCGCTGGCCGGCCTGCCGGTCGCCGTGAAGGACATTATCGACACCGCCGACATGCCGACCCGGCATGGCTCGACCATATATGGACTCAACCGACCGAATGCCGACGCCGCCGTCGTGACCCAGACCCGCCAACGGGGCGGCGTGGTGATGGGCAAAACGGTTACAACCGAGTTCGCCTGGCGAAATCCGGGGCCCACCGGCAACCCACACAACGCTGCGCACACGCCGGGGGGCTCTTCCAGCGGTTCGGCCGCGGGGGTCGCCGACTTTCAGTTTCCCCTCGCCTTCGGTACCCAGACCGCCGGCTCGGTAATCCGTCCCGCCGCCTATTGCGGCGCCGTCGGATTCAAGCCCAGCGTCGGGACCCATTCGCGCGAGGGAGTAAAGGAACTCTCCAACTATCTGGACACCGTCGGGTGTTTCGCGAGAAGCGTCGAGGACGCGGCCTTCTTTGACGCGGTGTTGCGCGGCGGCGCGCCGGCGGCGCTTGACGGTTTCGATACCACACCACCCAGAATCGGCGTGATGGTGCCGTTCCGGATCGAAGCGGAAACCGCGGCGCTGGATATGCTGGAGACCGTCTGGCGTCGCGCCGAGGCGGCGGGAGCGGCCATCAGGGATGTTCCCTCCAGCACCGATTTCGAGGCCTTGGCGGATTTGCAGACCGTCGTGATGACCGGCGATTCCGGGCGCGCGTTGGAATGGGAGTACGCGCGCCATCCGGAACGACTGACCCGCTTTTATCGGGACAATATTGCGCTTGGCCTCGCCATGGCCGATGGCGCCTTGGCGGCGGCCAAGGCCCGCGCCGACAAGGCCCGCGAGGAACAAGCGGCGTTATTCGAGGGCGTTGACGTGCTGCTGACCCTCCCGGCCCCGGGCGAGGCGCCGCTGGGGCTGGGCTTCACCGGTGATCCCTTGTTCAACCGAGTGTGGACGATCCTCGGTTGGCCTTGCGTGACTATCCCGGCGGGGAGCGGTCCCAACGGTCTGCCGCTCGGCGCGCAGATCATCGCGCCGGCGGGCGAGGACGCGCGGGCCCTGGCGGCCGCGGCCTGGCTTGAGAAAGCCCTGGATTGACCACCTTTTGACTCGGAGATACGCGATGCGACTGCAATTCATGACCTGGGCCGAGGTGGAACGGCATCTCGAGACAAGCAAGGGCATCGTCATCCCGATCGGCTCGACGGAACAACATGGCCCGATCGGGCTTATCGGTACCGATGCGATCTGTCCCGAGGTGATCGCCGATCTCGCCGCCGAAAGCTCGGAGCTGCTGATCGGCCCGACCATTTCGGTCGGCATGGCCCAGCATCACCTTGCCTTTCCGGGCTCCATCGCGCTTCGACCCACCACCCTGATCGCGGTGATCAAGGACTATGTCCTCTCATTGGCGCGCAACGGGTTCGAGCGGTTCTATTTCCTGAACGGTCATGGCGGCAATATCGCCACCATTGGCGCGGCGTTTTCCGAAATTTACGCCGAGACAAGTTTCGACCGTCATTCGAGCCGCCCACCCATCCGCTGCAAGCTGGCCAATTGGTTCGGCTTTCCCGATGTCGCGGACTTGAGCAAGGAGCTCTATGCCGGTCGCGACGGACGCCATGCCACGGCCTCGGAGGTGGCGGTGACACAATACGCCTATCGCGAGCATATCAAGCATGCCGAAATGGACCCCGCCCCACCGGCGCCAAGGGCGTTTTACGATGCCGAGGACTATCGCCGACTGTTTCCCGACGGTCGCATAGAAGCCGATAGTTTCCTCGCCACCCCGGAGCACGGCGAACGTTTCGCGAGAACCAGCGCCGCTTGCGTGGCCAAGGACTTCGCCGCGTTTCTGGCCGAGGACTAACACCCAGTTGCGGCACTGAAAACTCACGTCACGATACCTGTTTAACGTCGCCCCGGCGAAGGCCAGAAAAAATATACAAGGACCTCGCGATGCTCGCACTTTGCCTGAAGGGTCGGATCACGTGGTCAACGCCGGGGCCCTGCCGTTCGCCAGGGCGCCGGGCATGGGTGGGGACATGAACCGAGGGAAGAAGGAAAACCTTCTTTTCTCCCGCTACCCCCTGGCGCGCGGGCGTGTCGGGCATTATCTAGGCTGACATGGATTCCCTGACCCAGGCGGTGCTGGGGGCGACCGTCGGCGTGGCGGTGGCCGGCCGGCGGATCGGCGCGCGCAAGGCCGCCGTTATCGGCGCCGTGCTCGGGACCGCGCCGGATCTCGACGTTCTGATCACCCATGGCGACCCGGTCTCGAACTACGTGATGCATCGAGGCGCCACCCACTCGCTGATCATCCAGGCGCTGGCGACGCCGCTTTTCGCCGAGCCGCTATACCGGCTGTTCAACGGGCCGCGCGGGCATCGGGTGACCGTTTACGCGATGGTGTATCTGGTCTTCGCCACCCATGCCCTGCTCGACGCGATGACGATCTACGGCACCAAGCTGCTCTGGCCGCTCACCGATCATCCCTTCGGGGTCGGCTCGATGTTCATCATCGACCCGCTTTATACCCTGCCGCTGGTGCTGGTGACGCTGTGGAGCCTATTCACCTCGAGCATGAGCCGGCGGCTCGGGCGCTGGACGGCGGCGGCGCTGGCGGTCTCGACCCTTTATCTCGGCTGGTCGGGGGTGGGGCAGACGATCATCACCGCCCGGGCCGAGCGGGTACTGGAGGCGCGGGGCATCACGGCGGAGCGGCTGGCGATCACGCCGACCGCGTTCAACACCCTGTTCTGGCGCGGCATCGCGATTGTCGGCAAGGGCGATGGGGACCGGGACCGGCAAGGGGACCGCTATCTCAATCTCTATATCCCCATTCTCGGCGATGACGCGGCGGTGGCGGTGCATTCCCATGACCGGGGCACGGGCCTGCCCTTCTGTCTCGACTCGCTACCGGCGGCCCGCGACGTGCTCGCCTTTTCCGGCGGTTTCGCGCGGTTCGAGCGGCGCGGCGAGGACTTGATGGTGGCGGATCTCAGAATGGGGATCGAGCCGGGATACGCCTTCGACTTCGCGGTGGCGCGCTGGGACGGCCGGTTCTTCACCCCGATCGAGCCGCGCCGGGTCCGCTCGCCCCGCATGCGCGAGGGCGATCTGGCCTGGCTCCTCGCCGGCATGCGCGGCAACCCACCGGTCCGGCCCGCCGAGATCGCCAGCCACCTGCCGGCGAGCGCGACCGGGGTTGCGAAAGCGGAGGCGGACCAGCCCGCCTGCTGAGTGCCTGTCCTCGGCGCCCCCGCCGTCGCCCTGGCGAAAGGCAGGGCCTCCGGATGCTTGCGCAAGGCCGAGTGGGTCCGATCAAGCGACCAACGTCGAGGCCCCGCCGTTCGCCAGGGCGACGGCTAGACCGGCAACCAAAACCCTGACGTTGGCGCGTCACTTCCACCATCCGTCACACTCGAACGCTTCGGGAATCGGCCCCCCACCCGCGTCGGGGTATGATGACGGATAGCGGGATCGTCCGCCCCTAGGCGTTGAACCGCGGCATGAAGGGGATGTCGGTGGTGCCGATGTCGAGACCCATCTGGGAGAGCAAGGTGGTGATCTGGCCCCGGTGATGGGTCTGGTGGTTCAGCATATGCACCACGACGGCCCAGCGCGGCAGGGTTCGGGTGACATTGTCGACCTTGCTGTCGAAGGTGAGATCCGTCGTCAGCCAGTCGGGCCCGAGACCCGCGCCCCAGGCGACCATGCGCGCGTCCAGCGCCAGGCGCGCGGTCTTCAGATCCTGGAAATCGTCATGCAGGTCGACGCCGATCGGCGGCACCTCCGCCGGATCGCTGGTGAAGCGCGACATGAAGGCGAGATCGCCGTAGAGGATATGATTGAGTGTCAAATGTATCGAGCCGAAGAACGCGCCCCGGTCTTGCTTGCGCGCTTCGTCCCCCATCGCCTCGCAGAGGTCGCAGAGGCGCTGGTTCATCCACTGATTATATTCGGCCATCAGCCGGACATGCTCGGCGGTTATCATGGGGGGCTCCCGACGCTTATCCGGCGCGCGCCAGTTCGGTTTCGACCAGACGCGACCAATAGCTGGCGCCGATCGGCAGGGCTTCGTCGTTGAAGTCATAGCCCTGATTGTGCAGCTGCTCGCCAGGCCCGGCGGGGCCGTTGCCGATCCAGACATAGGAGCCGGGCTTCTCCTGGAGCATGAAGGCGAAATCCTCGGCGCCCATGCTCGGCTCGGGATCGCGGACCACGAAATCCGCGCCGCTGATCTCGGCGGCGACGGCGGCGGCGGTCTCGGTTTCCGCCTCGGAATTGATCGTCGGCGGATAGCGCTTCTCGTAGCGCAGCTCCGCCGTGGCGCCGAAGGCCTCGGCCACGTTCTCGCAGATCTGGCGCATCCGGGGCTCGATCTTGTCATGCACCTTGGGATTGAAGGACCGGCAGGTACCGGCCAGCTTCACCTGCTGCGGGATCACGTTATAGGCGTCTCCGCCATGGATTTGCGTCACCGAGACGACAACGGATTCCATCGGATTGACGTTGCGGCTGGCGATGGATTGCAGGGCGACGACGATCTGCGAGGCGACCAGGACCGGATCGACGCCGAGATGCGGCATCGCGCCATGGCCGCCGATGCCGGTCACGTCGATCTCGAACATGTCATAGGCCGCCATCATCGGGCCGGAGCGCGCGGCGAAGGTGCCGACCGGCATGCCCGGCCAGTTATGCATGCCCCAGACGCTTTCGGCGGGGAATTTCTCGAAGAGGCCTTCCTCGACCATCCGGCGGCCACCGCCCTCGTTCTCCTCGGCGGGCTGGAAAATGAAATAGACCGTGCCGTCGAAGTTCCGGGTCTCGGCCAGGTACTTCGCCGCGCCAAGCAGCATCGTGGTGTGCCCGTCATGGCCGCAGCCATGCATCTTGCCGGGGTTCAGCGACTTGTGCTCGAAGTCATTGGCCTCGGTCAGGTCCAGCGCGTCCATGTCGGCGCGCAGGGCGATCTTCTTGCCGCTGTCGCTCGCGCCCCTGAGTACCCCGACCACGCCGGTCTCGGCCAACCCGCGATGCACCTCAATGCCAAAGGATTCCAGCCGCTCGGCGACGAAGTTCGAGGTCCATACCTCCTCGAAGGCGGTCTCCGGATGCTTGTGCAACTCCCGCCGCCACTCGGTCAGCTCGGCGTGAAAATCGGCGATGCGGTTGATGATGGCCATGACTGTTCTCCTCGAGAAGCGGGATCGGGTGAAGCGCGCGGCGGGCTCAGAACCCCGCGCCGGCGGCGGTGGCGAAGCGGGCGGCCAAGGGGGTGGCGGTTTTGCCGTCACCGCCAGCGGCGCGGTCGCGGGCGACGATGCCGTCCTTGATGACCAGGCGGTGATTGGCGGCTTCCGCGGCCATCGCGATGTTTTCGACCGGGTTGCCGTCGACCACCAGCAGATCCGCCTTGTTGCCTTTCTCGATCACCCCGCGATCGTCAAGGCTCAAGAGGTCGGCGGCGTTGCGGGTCGAAATCACCAGCGCGTCGGAGGCCGGGATGCCGATATCCACCATGTAGCCGAGCTCAAGCGCGTTCGCGCCGTGCAGGTTGAAGGGCGTGCCCGCGTCGGTGCCCATGGCGATCAGACCCCCGGCGGCGTGAAAGCGGCGCACCGAGTCCTTGTGCACGTCGAGCACCCGCGTCGCCTTCTCGATCACATAATCAGGAACGCCCTTGTCGGCATGGCCGGTGATGTTGCCCACCGCCGCCAGGGTCGGCACCAGATAGGTGCCCGCCGCCAGCATTTCCTCGATGCATTCGTCGGTCATGAAGATGCCGTGCTCGATTGAGGTGATGCCGCCGCGCACGGCGTTCAGAATGCCTTCCGATCCCTGGGCGTGACTAGCGGATTTCCGGTTGAAGCGCTTGCCCTCGGCGATCCCGGCGCCGATTTCCTCGGCGGTGTAGTGGGCGTCCTCGGGGTTGACGCCGGGGGTCATCACCCCGCCGGTGGCCATGATCTTGATCTGATCGGCGCCGGCGTGGATCTGCTCGCGCACCGCCTTGATCACTTCCTCGACACCGTCGGCGACCCGCCCGATCCGATTGCCGTGCCCGCCGGTCATGCAGATCATCCGACCGACGGCCCGGATCGTCGGGCCGAGATGGCGACCGGCGTTGACCGCGTCGCGGACCGCGAATTCCAGATAATCCTTGCCGCCGCAATCGCGGATGGCGGTGATCCCGCCGGCCAGGGTCGCCTGGGCGTTTTCCAGGGCGCGAATGGTGATCTGACCATCCGAGAGCTTGACCTGCGCGGCGCCTGGATCGGCCTCGCCGCCATAGACGAGATGCACGTGACAATCGATCAGTCCCGGCAGCAAGGTTCCGCCGGTTGTGTCCACCCGGGTCCCGGCATGGCCGGAGAACTCGGCCAGCGGCGCCACGGCGATGATCGTGTCACCGTCGACCATGACGCCGTGATCGGCGAGGACCCGACCGGTGCCGTCAAACACCAGGCCACCTTCGTAAAGCACGGACATTTCAGAGTCTCCAGGCGCGCGAGCGCGGTTGCAAAGGGGATGATCGGGCTTAAACCAGCAAGGTGGCCGACGCAAGCCGGGGCGTCACGCTTTCAATCTCCGCCAGGGTCGGCAGACCGCTCTGCGCACCCTCGTGAAGACAGGCGAGACCGCCCGCAACACTGGCTTGGCGCAGGGCATAGCTGATCGCCGCCCCGCCATCCAGGCTGGCCGCGAGCGCGCCGACAAAGGCGTCGCCCGCCCCGACGGTATCCACCGGATCGATCTGGAGCGCGCCGATCCGGAACAGCATTTCCTCGCTGGCCAGTACCGCGCCCGCCGCCCCGAGGGTGACGATGCAATCCAACGAAAACCGATCGGCGAAGGCCCGGGCATGCGTTTCGGCGTCGCCGGCGGCCCCGGCGAGCGTTTTCGCCTCGCCCTCGTTCAGAACCAGGACGTCGCAGGACTCCAGCGCCGCCGGGTCGATCGGGAGCGCCGGCGCGAGATTCAGGATAACACGCGCGCCCGCGGCCCGGGCCCGATGAATGACCTTCTCGACTTCCGCGACCGGAACCTCCATCTGGAGCACGACCGTGGTCTCCGGACCGAGCAAGGCGTCGGGAACCTGATCCGCCGTCACGGCGGTGTTCGCGCCACTGGCGACGACGATCTGGTTCTCGCCGCTTTCCTCGACCATCACCGCCGCCGTGCCGGTCACCCCGTCGATCGCCTCGATCAGGTCGATATCGACACCGCCCTCGCGCAGGGCTTCCAGCACCGGGCCGGCATAGGGGTCCTGACCGACCCTGCCGATCATCCTTGTGTGGCCACCAGGCCGGGACGCCCTGGCCGCCGCCGCCGCCTGGTTGGCGCCCTTGCCGCCGGGGCGAAAAACATAGGTCGGGCACAACACCGTCTCGCCCCGCGCCGGCAAGCGCGCGACATTGAGGAACAGATCCGCGTTCACGGAACCGAACACCAGGATCATCGCCGCCCCTTTCGTCCGTCGAGAATAGCTGGTAGAGCCTGGGGTCGAGGCTGCTTCCGGTCAACCCCGTCTATTGCGAAGGACCCATGGCGACGCTGTATCCGGTGATCCTTTCCGGCGGGTCGGGCACTCGGCTCTGGCCGGTTTCCCGCGCCCTGTTTCCCAAGCAATTGCTCGCCCTTGCCGGCGAGAACACGATGCTTCAGGAAACCGCGCTCAGGGTCCGCCACGGGGATGGCGAGGAGAGCCGCTTCGCCGACCCGATGATCATCTGCAACGCCGAGCACCGCTTTATCGTCGCCAATCAGTTGCGGCGGATCGGCGTCACGCCGTCGGATATCATTCTCGAACCCGAGGGCCGCAACACCGCGCCGGCGGCGGCCCTGGCGGCGCTTCGCGTGGCGCGAACCGATCCCGACGGGCTGGTTCTGCTGCTCGCCTCGGATCACGTGGTCACCAAGCCGGAAGTTCTTCGCCAGGCGATCGTCTCCGGCGTCGCGGCGGCGGACCGGGGCCGTCTGGTTACCTTCGGCATTCGACCGCATCGCCCGGAAACCGGATACGGTCATATCAAGGTCGGGGCGGCGATCTCGGGCGCCGAGGGCTGTCACGCTGTCGAGCGCTTCGTGGAGAAGCCCGATTTCGAGACCGCCAAGGCCTATGTCGCGTCCGGCGAATATCTCTGGAACGCCAGTCTGTTTCTCTTCAAGGCGGGGGTTTACCTGGAGGAGTTGCGGCGTCTGGCGCCGGAGATCGAGGCCACCTGCCGGGCCGCCCTGGACGGCGCCAGCGAGGATCTCGATTTCCTGCGCCCGGATCCCGACGCCTTCGCCCGCGCGCCATCGATTTCCATCGATTACGCGGTCATGGAGAAAACCGACAAGGCGGCGGTCGTGCCGGTCGATCCAGGCTGGAACGACGTGGGCTCCTGGACCGCGCTCTGGGAGATCCTGGATCACGACCAGCACGCCAACGCCTTGATCGGCGATGTCGCCGCCCATGACGTGCGCAACGCCCTGATCCGCGCCGAATCGCGCCAGGTAACGGCGATCGGGGTCGAGAACGTGATCATCGCCGAAACCTCGGACGCGGTTCTGGTCGCCGGCATGAACCACGCTCAGGATGTCAAGCTGGCGGTCGACGCGCTGAAGGCGGCGGGACGCTCCGAGGCGACATCGCACGCCCTGGTTCACCGGCCCTGGGGAACCTTCGAAGGCATCGATTCCGGCCCGACCTATCAGGTCAAGCGGATCACCGTCACGCCCGGCGCGGCCCTGTCACTGCAAAGCCACCAACGACGCTCCGAGCATTGGGTGGTCATCGCCGGCACCGCCAAGGTGACGCGCGGGGCGACGCGCGACTCCCTCGAGGAAGCCATGCTGTCGAAAAACCAGTCGATCGACATCCCGCTCGGCTGGGTCCACCGGCTCGAGAACCCCGGCGAGACGCCGCTGATCATCATCGAGGTGCAGTCCGGGGACTATCTCGGCGAGGATGACATTCAGCGCTACGACGACGTCTACGGACGCGGGTGACCACACCGTGCGGTCAGGCGGTCATACCGATGCGATATAGGTCCGAAGATCCGAGGCTTCGTCCTCGAGTTCCCGCAGGCGGTGCTTGACCAGATCGCCGATACTCACAATGCCGGCCAGCATGTTCCCGTCGATGACCGGCATGTGCCGAAACCGGCGCGCCGTCATGGTCGACATCGCCTCGGTGATCAGTTCCTCCGGGCCGCACCCGATGACCGGCGCGGTCATGTTCGCGGCAACCGTTTCCGCCAGGACCCCGGGGCCCCGATCCGCCAGGGAACGCACGATATCCCGCTCCGACAGGATGCCCCTTACCGCGTCGCCGGTGCCAGGAATGACCAGGGCGCCAACATTGTGATCCCGAAGCAGGCCCAAGGCTTCCTCGATCGTCGCGCTCGGCGCGATGGTGGCCACGTCGGCACCCTTGTGCCGCAAAATCTCCCTGATTTTCATTGTGTTGTCCTCCGCTTTCCTATTCAGGGTACGAGGACCACGAATCCTATCACGAAACCGGCGCCGGTGACAGAATTCACGCGTTGCAGGGATTCCGCTCTTCCTGGGGAACCACGGACGCGGCGTGCGGGATGATCGGGCAATCCGGCATTACGCTTTCGACCGATGCGTCGAGCGCGATCTTCATATGGGCCGACAGGACATGGGTAACCCGGCCGCCCTCGCCCATCGGCATATCCAGGCCGATCACCCTGATAAAACGGCGCTCGTGCTGTGAGAGATAACCGGACGCGACGCCGATGAAGGGCGCGCGCGCCATGTCGTGGAAATACGCCAATTCATCGCGCCACCGCTCTGGCGCGATCGACTCCTCGCCCAAGGTCTTGTTGGTGTAGTCGACACCCCACCACTCCGTCAGAGTGGTGCCCCACAGGCTGAAGCGCAGGTTGAAAGGCTCCGGCTCGATCCGGGCGATGAAGATCCGGCCCATCCAGGGCGCGTGTCTGACGTCAGTGTTCCTGGGACAAATTGGGCAGTTTTCGTAAGGGAGGATTTCTGGCTCATCGTAGAGACCGAAGGGAACGAAGATGAGGCAGA
>Ga0181593_10000349_pt1 | contig 39649 bp, 30 predicted proteins | sample 071ome_19_FD_133756 | JGI IMG/M metagenome (GOLD analysis project Ga0181593, IMG submission 133756) | Coastal salt marsh microbial communities from the Groves Creek Marsh, Skidaway Island, Georgia - 071413AT metaG (megahit assembly) | ecosystem: Environmental > Aquatic > Marine > Intertidal...
ATCCATCGTGAAAGAGGAATACACGCCGGGAAAATTCCTCAATGCGACCTTGGATAAGGCGAGCGAGGATAACGAGCGTCAGTCGTTGATCATACGCACAGAAGACGGAAAGGATTTCGCTGTTGTGCAGATCGCGGGTCTCGTCGCCCGGCGCATTCGCTGCGACGTCCGGGAAGGTCAAAATGTGCTGACGGGCCAGCGGTTCGGCATGATCCGTTTTGGCAGCCGAGTGGATGTGTACTTGCCGCCGGGTGTGGAACCGCTTGTTGCCGTGGGCCAGAAAGCGATTGCGGGCGAAACAGTGCTTGCGGATATGTCCGCGGGCAACGCGGCGCGCGAGGGTGAGATCCGCTAAATGGACAATAAACCGGATACATCAGGCTCAGGCCAATCTCCTGCTTCAGAAGCAGCAGGCTCGGGCCGCCGGTTTGGCAGAACCACAGGCAAGCTTCGGAGTCTGTCCTTTAATCGGATTTTTCCGAACATTTTGACCTTGCTTGCTTTGTGCGCCGGATTGACCGCCATTCGCTATGGGATGTCCGGAGAGTGGGGAAAGGCTGTCATCGCGCTCGTCATTGCAGGCATGCTGGATGGGGTGGATGGCCGGGTTGCCCGTCTTTTGCGAAGCACGTCGAAATTTGGTGCGGAACTCGATTCCCTCGCTGATGCCATAAGTTTTGGCGTGGCGCCGGCCATGCTCATGTATCAGTGGGCGATGAGCGGCGCCGGCGGAATTGGCTGGGCGCTTTGCCTTCTTCATGCCGTTTGTTGCGTCTTACGATTGGCGCGATTCAATACAATGGTTGGACAGCCGGAGTTGCCGGCTTGGGCCCACAACTACTTCACCGGTGTTCCGGCGCCGGGCGGAGCGGGTCTGACGATCCTGCCTTTAATCTTCTGGTTGTATTCGGACATTGAAGTGTTTCGCGAGCCTTATGTCGTTGGCGCATTTCTCTTTGTTTCGTCCGTTCTTATGGTGAGCCGCGTGCCTGTGTATTCGGGCAAGCACATCCGCTTGAAGCCGTTCATGGTTCTGCCCTTGATGATACTGATCGGTGTGATGGCTGGATTTCTGGTGACCGATCCGTTCGCCACACTAAGCTTCGTGGGTATAGTCTATCTGATCAGCATTGCCGCGAGCGCATGGACATTCCAGCGGCACCATGCGCGGTCGAATGCCGCAGACCCCTGATGTTGAATTGGCCTTAAGGGCCCTTGCGCCGCTTCTTCTTACGTTTTTGATTTGAGCCGGGTCTCTGCGCGGGGTTCGGTGGGCGCGGCCTCGGGCTTGTGGTCTTGGCCGCAGGAGCGTCATCGCCGCCGAATTCACCGCTGCCGCCGTATTCCAGTTCCATTTGCTCCAGTCTGCGGATTTCGTCTCGCAATCGGGCGGCCTCTTCAAACTCCAGATCGGCTGCCGCCGCGCGCATTTTCTTATCCAGCTCGTCGATCGTGGCGCGCAGATTGTGGCCAAGCAGGTGGGCCTCCTCGGCGAGTCCGGTATCGACGGTGACTCTGTCGTGTTCATAGACGCTGTCGAGGACATCCGATATTCGTGCCCGTACGGTTGCCGGCGTAATCCCATTTGCGGCGTTGAACGCCTGCTGTTTTTCCCGCCTGCGGTTGGTTTCGCCTATGGCCGCTTCCAACGAGCGGGTCATGTTGTCTGCATAAAGAATGACACGGCCATCGACATTTCGCGCCGCCCGCCCGATGGTTTGTACCAGTGAAGTTTCGGACCGCAGAAACCCTTCCTTGTCGGCGTCCAAAATCGCCACCAATGCGCATTCCGGGATGTCGAGGCCTTCGCGCAGCAAGTTGATACCCACCAGTACATCAAATGCGCCGAGCCGCAGATCGCGAATAATTTCGATACGCTCGAGTGTTTCAATGTCCGAGTGCATGTAGCGCACGCGGATGCCATTCTCATGGAAATACTCGGTAAGGTCTTCCGCCATGCGTTTGGTCAACGTCGTGACCAGCACGCGCATACCCTTGGCGGCGACGACTTTGCACTCTGCGAACAGGTCGTCTACCTGCTTGTTCGCCGGGCGAACGATGCACACAGGGTCGATCAGCCCCGTGGGCCGTATCACCTGCTCGGTAAACGCGCCGCCGGTGCGTTCCATCTCCCAAGGGCCGGGTGTCGCCGAAACGAAAACGGTGTCCGGCCGCATCGATTCCCATTCTTCGAACTTGAGCGGTCGGTTGTCGCAGCAGGAGGGTAGGCGAAAGCCGTAATCCGCCAACGTCGATTTGCGGTTGAAGTCGCCGCGGTACATGGCGCCCACTTGCGGCACGGCGACGTGGCTCTCGTCCACAAACAAAAGCGCGTCTTCGGGCAGGTATTCGAACAGCGTCGGCGGCGGTTCACCGGCGTTGCGGCCGGTAAGATAGCGTGAGTAGTTCTCGATACTCTTGCAGTGGCCGGTGGTCTCCAACATTTCCAGATCGAACATCGTTCGTTGTTCAAGGCGCTGTGCCTCAAGCAGCTTGCCTTGTCCATGCAGTTCCTCAAGCCGCTGTTTGAGCTCAATTTTGATGCTGTTGATGGCTTGAGACAGGGCCGGCCGAGGCGTGACGTAGTGGCTGTTGGGGTAAACTGTTTCGCCGAGCAGTGTTGCGGTTTTTTCACCGGTCAGTGGATCGAATTCATGGATGAATTCGATTTCATCGCCGAAAAGCGAAACGCGCCACGCACGGTCTTCATAGTGCGCCGGAAAAATCTCCACGACATCGCCGCGCACACGGAACGTGCCACGGAAAAAAGCCATATCGTTCCGTTTGTATTGTAAGGCCACGAGTTGCCTGAGCAGTTCCGAGCGCGGCAGGGTTGCACCCTCGCGAAGCTGAATGGTCATGCGCGAGTAGGATTCAACCGAGCCCAGGCCATATAGGCAACTGACCGATGCGACGATCACGACGTCGCGGCGCTCGAGGATGGCGCGGGTCGCCGAGTGGCGCATCCGGTCGATCTGCTCGTTGATGCTCGAGTCTTTTTCGATATAGGTGTCGGTGCGCGGCACATAGGCTTCAGGCTGGTAGTAGTCGTAATAGGAAACGAAGTATTCCACGGCGTTTTCCGGGAAGAAGGACTTCATTTCCCCGTACAACTGGGCAGCCAGGGTCTTGTTCGGCGCCATGATCAGCGCCGGGCGGCCGGTATTGGCGATGATGTGGGCCATGGTGAAAGTTTTGCCGGAACCTGTGACCCCTAGCAGCACCTGATCCCGCTCGCTTTGTTCCAGACCTTTTGTGAGCTCCGCGATGGCCTGCGGCTGGTCGCCGGCGGGCGTGAACTCGCTGACGAGCTTGAAATCGGCCCGCGGGCCCGGCGGCGGCTTGGCGTAGATCGGAACGGCAACAGACGACATAAAAAGTACCTCTGCCGCTAACATAGGCGACGCAATCGCCCGGGGCTATATCGGCATAAAAAGTGCTCAAAAAGGGGCGGTTGCGGCAGGTGTACACCGGGCGTATTGTCCGCCCGTTTTCAACAGTGCCGGGACTAGGTCCCGGCGCGAATCCGGGAGTTTGTTGCGTGTCTATCCTCGCCAAGCGATTGTCCGCTGTAAAACCATCGCCAACCGTTGCCGTGACCGCCAAGGCCGCGGAACTCAAAGCTCAGGGCCTGGACGTCATCGGTCTGGGCGCCGGTGAGCCGGATTTCGATACGCCGGATCACATCAAGGCTGCGGGCAAAAAGGCGATCGACGAGGGTAAGACGAAATACACGCCGCCGCAGGGTACACCCGCGATGCGTCAGGCCATCGTCGACAAGTTCAAGCGTGAAAACGGCCTGGACTACAAAACCGATCAGGTTTCCGTCGGCGTCGGCGGTAAGCAGGTCATTTTTAATGCCTTCCTGGCAACGGTGCAGGAGGGCGATGAGGTCATCATCCCCGCGCCGTATTGGGTGAGCTATCCGGATATCGTGCTTCTGTGCGGCGGCACGCCGGTGTTCGTAGATTGCGGCGAGAACACCCGGTTCAAGCTGAGCGCGGAAGCGCTTGAGGCCGCCATCACGCCCAAAACCAAATGGGTGGTGCTGAACTCGCCCAACAATCCGACCGGCGCGGCCTACACGGCCGAGGAGATCAAGGCGCTGACGGACGTGCTGCTCAAGCATCCGCACGTTTGGGTCATGACCGACGATATGTACGAGCACCTGGTGTACGACGGCTTCAAATTCACCACGCCGGCCCAGGTTGAGCCCAAGCTCATGGACCGCACGCTGACCATGAACGGCGTGTCCAAAGCGTTTGCAATGACGGGATGGCGTCTGGGATACGCCTGCGGCCCGGTCGAGCTCATCAAGGCCATGAACATGATTCAGTCCCAAAGCGCGACCCATCCCGCCTCCATGGTCCAGGCGGCGGCCGTTGAGGCCCTCAACGGCCCGATGGATTTCCTGGCGCCTCGTAATGACGCCTTTAAGCAGCGGCGCGACATGGTCGTGAAGATGCTGAACGCGGCGGACGGCATTACCTGTCAAACCCCCGAAGGCGCGTTCTATGTCTATCCGTCCTGCGCAGGCGTGATCGGCAAGACAACGCCCAAGGGCCGGAAAATCGAAACCGACACCGATTTCGTTGGGGCTCTGCTGGAGGAGGCCCTGGTCGCGGTCGTACAGGGGGCGGCTTTCGGCCTATCGCCCTATTTCCGGATTTCCTACGCGACCTCCACGGAGGCCCTGGAAGAGGCGTGCACCCGCATCCAGAAGTTCTGCGCCTCGCTCAAATAGCGCGGATAAAAGAAAAACCCCGGACCAGAGGTCCGGGGTTTAAGTCTGAAAAATTGGAGAAGTCGGTTCCAGATTTTTATCTGTGAACTGGGGCTGTGAATGGGGGAGGGACCTTTCACTTGCCCTATTGGTAGCGGTCGGGGGAGGACCGGACGCCGCCAATAACTTCTCTCAAACTCTCCGCCGCGGTCTTCCCGCGCGAGCCACCTGGGAGGGTAGGGGTGCGCGGCGTCACAGCGACGTTGTATATGCAGTGCAACATAATCCTAAACCCGTGGAATAAAACATAAAAAATACGAAAATCGGCTATGACGGAATCGCATGGCTCGTCATATTTGTGCAACGCAACTAAAAAATGATTATATTTTAGGCCCTTAGGGGATGTGACTAGACTTTAGGCAAATCTAAGATGCCTTGCTGATGGCCCCCGATCCGGCTCGTGCACGCGCACCTTCCCGCACCAGAAAGTCCCTGAAGGCTCGGACTCGGCTCGAATTGCGCATTTCCTCGGGATAGACGAAGTACCCCTCGATGGTGGGGCCTTGCACCACGTCCGGCATGATCTGAACGATTCCGCTGCTTTCGGTCATGAAATATTCCGGCAGGGACGCAATGCCTAATCCCGCTCGTACGGCCCGGTAAACGCCGTACAGGTTGTTCACCCGCAACGCGACATGGCTTTCGATATTGTGCTTATCGAGGAGTTCCGTGAACCAGTGAACCGTCGAGACCGGTGTCGCGCCTTCTCCGAACAGCACTAGATCATGGTTGGCGAGGTCTTCCAGTGTCTTGGGCGTACCGCGCTCCGCCAAGTATTCGGGCGATGCGTATATGTTGGATGACATCGAACCCAAGTGGCGCTGAATCAGATCCTGCTGTTTGGGTTCATTAAACCGGATGGCCACGTCGGCTTCGCGCATGGCCAGGTCCAGTTCGCGGTCGTCGAGCCGAAGCATGACTTCAATACTCGGATAGGCCTTCACGAATTCCTGCAGCCGGCTCGTGAGCCACACGGAGCCGAAGGCCACCGTGGTGGTGACACGCAGCGTGCCTCCCGGATTTTCCTTGGTTTCGGTCAGCAGGCCTTCGACGTTGTTGAGCTTCGAGAAAACCTCATGGACCGTTTTGTAAAGGAGGTCCCCTTGCTCGGTGGGAATCAGCCCCCTCGCGTGCCGGTGAAACAGGCTGACGCCCAGCGATTCCTCGAGCGCGCCGATTTGCCGGCTCACCGCGGACTGGCTGAGATTCAGGCTCTCGCTGGCATGGGTAAAGCTTCCCGCTTCGGCGACGGCGTGAAAGACACGCAGTTTATCCCAATCAAGACGACCGTGACCACGAAGAGGCATGATGTATCCCTTTCACGGAGCGCTGCTCCGCAACTCAGTCAACGCAATCAAGCTCAACATTCATCCTTTTACTTAGCCGTTTGCGGCCAAGAATCTGTCGGCCTCCAAGGCGGCCATGCATCCGGTCCCCGCCGCCGTAACCGCCTGACGGTACACATGATCCTGCGCATCACCCGCGGCAAATACACCGGGGACATTCGTGCGCGTCGAATCGTGGGCCGTAACCAAGTAGGCGTTTTCATCCATATCCAGAACACCCTTAAATAGTTCGGTGTTCGGCGTATGCCCGATCGCGATGAACAAGCCGTCGACTTTTATTTCCGCCTCATCGCCGGTCTTCACGTTCTTGGTCCGGATGCTGGTGACCCCCGGGGGCATGTCCTGCCCCAAGACCTCTTCGACCACCGTGTCCCAAATCACTTCAATCTTGGGATGGTCAAACAGCCGCTGCTGAAGAATCTTTTCGGCGCGCAGAGAGTCCCGCCTGTGAATCAGTGTCACCTTGGTGGCGTGATTGGTCAGATACAGCGCCTCTTCGACCGCTGTGTTCCCGCCGCCGACCACCGCGACTTCCTTACCGCGAAAGAAGAACCCGTCGCATGTTGCGCAAGCCGACACACCGAATCCCTGGAATTTCTGCTCTGATGGCAGGCCCAGCCATCGGGCTGAAGCGCCGGTCGAAATAATCAATGTGTCGCCGGTATAGGTGTCCCCTGAATCGCTGATGCAGGTGAACGGGCGTTTGGAGAGGTCCGCTTTGACGATGAGATCGCTCACGAATTTCGTACCGACGTTTTCGGCCTGTTTTTGCATTTGCTCCATGAGCCAGGGGCCTTGAATGACGTCAGGAAACCCTGGGTAATTCTCCACATCGGTGGTGATGGTCATCTGCCCGCCAGGCTGCATGCCGGCGATGATGACGGGAGACAGATTTGCCCGCGCTGCATAAATCGCGGCGGTCAGTCCGGCAGGTCCGGACCCGAGAATCAAAACTTTGGTGTGAATATTGGCCATTGGGTCGGTACATCGCAAAATTCAGGGACAACGCATCATGCGTTGCAATATGGGGCGCTAAAATAGGAGTGCTATGCGTTCAGCGCAAGGCAGCCTGATATGAGAGTGTGCAAATGCATGCCCAGCACTCTAAAGGTGCAATTCTCTATGTTATAAAGGTTGCAATCTCTCGTTAAGCTAAAGTAGTTTGTAATAAAATTACTCATCGATGCTGGGCGCCGCACGGCTAATCCGGCACAGCACAGGGGACCCTGCTTATGCAGCGTGTGAATCTCGATCGTATCGACCGGCAGATTCTGAGTGATCTGCAAGACGATGGCCGCATAACCAACGTCAATTTGGCGAAAAGAGCCGGCATCTCCGCACCGCCGTGCTTGCGCCGCGTCCGGGCGCTCGAAGACTCCGGCTATATCAAGGGCTATCACGCCGAGCTTGATGCGGGGGCCTTGGGATACTCGGTTTCCGTGTTCGCGCACGTGGGCCTGAACAGCCAGGCCGAGGCAGATTTGGCGGCATTTGAGGAGATGGTCAGGCAATGGCCGGAAGTACGCGAGTGTCACATGCTCGCCGGAGAAACGGACTTTCTCCTAAAAATCGTCGCCAAGGATTGGGATGCCTATCAGAAGTTCGTGACTGAAAAACTGACCGCGGCGCCAAAGGTCGCAAATGTCAAATCCGCGCTTGCGATCCGCAGCGCCAAGACTATGCCGGGCGTTCCCATCGCCATCGATGGTGATAAGCCGGCGCAGCCGCCTCTAGAGGTTAAGGCTAGCTAAGTCTGGGGCTACTTGAATTTCACTTTGAGAATTTCATACGCCTTGCCACCACCCGGCGCGGTGACCTCGGCGGTATCTCCAATGGTCTTGCCAATCAGCGCGCGGCCCAAAGGCGACTGGATAGAGATTTTCTTTTTCTTCAAATCGGCTTCGTAAGCACCGACGATTTGATACGTCGTTTCCTCGTCCGTATCGACATCGGCCACGGTGACGGAAGCGCCAAACCTCACGGTCGTCCCCGAGAGCTTGCTGACGTCAATCACGTCCGCGCGGCTGACAATATCTTCCAGCTCGCTGATGCGGCCTTCGATAAAGCTCTGCCGTTCGCGGGCAGCATGATACTCCGCGTTTTCGGACAAATCGCCGTGTTCGCGTGCTTCAGAGATCTGTTTGATCACCGCGTGGCGCTCAACTGACTTGAGCTGGTGCAGTTCTTCCTTAAGCGGCTCCAGACCTTCCGCCGTCATTGGAATTTTTTCCATGACGAAACCTCTTCTTCAAAGAATAGAAACGCCCGCGTCCGTTAAGACGTGGGCCCCGTAAGTGGTCTCCAATTTTTATTATGGCTTAAGATAGGATTGGAGGGGGGCAACATCAAGGGCTCCGTCCTTCAGGGCCCCAATGGCGGCCACCGAGGCCACCGCCCCGGCCAGCGTCGTATAGTGGCTGATATTCCGGGTTAAAGCCGTGCGGCGTATAGCAAAACTGTCCTTGAGGGACTGGGCGCCCTCGGTGGTATTGATCACCAGCTGGACGTTTCCGGAAATCATGGCGTCCACGCAGTGGGGGCGGCCCTCGGCTACCTTATTGACGGGCTCCGCCTCGATTCCGAGCTCGGCCAGGACCTTCTGCGTCCCGCGTGTGGCGATGATCTTGAAGCCGAGCGCCTTGAGTTGGCGCGCCAGATCGGCTGCGGCTCTTTTGTCGAAATCCCGTAGCGACAGAAAAGCGGTGCCTGAACGCGGCAATTTCGATCCGGCCGCCAACTGGGATTTGGCAAAAGCGCGCGGGAAATCGCTGTCGAGGCCCATCACTTCGCCGGTGGATTTCATCTCCGGGCCAAGCACGATGTCCACGCCGGGGAACCTGTTGAAGGGGAAGACCGCTTCTTTCACCGCGACATGCGCGAGCTTGTCGGCGCCGTCCTTGAATTTACCGCCGAGTTTAAAGTCCTTGAGTTTTTCACCGGCCATGACGCGTGCGGCAATCTTGGCCACTTGGATGCCCGTCGCTTTGGCGACAAAGGGCACCGTGCGGCTGGCGCGCGGATTGACTTCAAGAATGTAAACTTGCCCATCCTTGATCGCGTACTGCACGTTCATGAGTCCGACGACTTTGAGCGCGGTGGCGAGCAGTACCGTTTGCCGTTTGATTTCTTCGATCAGGGTGGCGTCCAGTGAATAGGGTGGCAAGGAACACGCAGAGTCACCTGAGTGTACGCCTGCTTCCTCGATGTGTTCCATAATCCCGGCCACATAAACGTCTTCGCCATCTGCGATCGCGTCAACGTCCACCTCGACGGCGCCGGACAAGTAGGAATCGATCAGAACCGGGTTGTCCCCTGTCACCTTCACGGCGTGGGCGATGTAATTGTTGAGCCCGGTTTCGTCGTAGACAATTTGCATGGCCCGCCCGCCTAAAACGTAGGAGGGGCGTATGACCACCGGATAGCCGATTTTTGCTGCCACCTTGCGCGCTTCGTCTGCTGTGCGCGCCGTGCCGTTGGAGGGCTGCGTTAGATTGAGTTCGGCGAGCAGCTTCTGGAAGCGCTCACGGTCTTCGGCAAGGTCAATGGCATCTGGAGACGTGCCCAATATAGGAATCCCGGCTTGTTCGAGGGCGTTGGCCAGCTTCAGTGGCGTCTGGCCGCCAAGCTGTACGATCACGCCAAGTAGTTTGCCGTTCTGCTTTTCGGTAGTGATGAGTTCGATAACGTCTTCCGCCGTCAGCGGCTCGAAGTACAGCCGGTCCGAGGTGTCGTAGTCCGTCGACACGGTTTCCGGATTGCAGTTCACCATAATGGTTTCAAAGTCCGCATCCCGCAGCGAGAAGGCGGCGTGAACGCAGCAATAATCGAATTCGATACCCTGCCCGATACGGTTGGGTCCACCGCCGAGAATCACGACCTTGGTTTTGTCGGACGGCTCTGACTCGCATTCCGGCGGGTTGAGGCCGTCACCTTCGTAGCAGGAGTACATATAGGGTGTCGGCGATGGAAATTCCGCGGCGCAGGTATCAATGCGCTTGAACACGGGGCAAACGCCGGCGGCGTGCCGCTTCGCCGCAATGTCTAATTCCTTGCCGCCCGTGAGTTGAGCGAGCCGCGCATCGGAAAAGCCCAGCTTTTTCAACGTGAGCAAACCTTCTGAGTCTTCGGGCAGGCCCGAAGACTTAATTTTTTCCTCTGCGTCAACGATGGCTTTGAGTTGATTCAAGAACCACGGATCGAATTTAGTGATGGTGTGAATCTCGTCCAAAGCAATGCCGGCCCGCATGGCTTGCGCCGCAACCAGCAAACGGCCCGGGCGCGGTTTGGCCAGCGCGACCTTGAGCGCGTCGGTATCCATGGTCGGCGTGCCGTCGTCCTCGAGCGATACGTCATCCAGGCCGTTCAGGCCGGTTTCCATGGCCCGCAGACCTTTTTGCAGACTTTCGGCAAATGTCCGGCCCACGGACATGGCTTCACCAACAGATTTCATGCTGGTGGTGAGTATCGGATCGGCGTCCGGGAACTTTTCGAACGTAAATCGCGGAATTTTGGTGACCACGTAATCAATCGTCGGCTCGAACGAAGCCGGCGTCGCTTTGGTGATGTCATTGGTCAGTTCATCGAGCGTGTAGCCGACTGCGAGTTTGGCCGCGACTTTGGCAATGGGAAAGCCGGTGGCTTTAGACGCCAGGGCGGATGAGCGCGAAACGCGCGGGTTCATCTCGATGATCACCATGCGCCCGTTTTCGGGGTTGATGGCGAACTGCACATTCGATCCGCCGGTGTCCACGCCAATCTCGCGCAGGCAGGCGATCGAGGCGTTGCGCATCACCTGATATTCTTTGTCGGTGAGCGTCAGCGCGGGGGCGACTGTAATGGAATCGCCGGTATGGATGCCCATGGGGTCCACGTTCTCGATGGAGCAGATGATGATGCAGTTGTCCGCTTTGTCGCGCACAACCTCCATCTCGAACTCTTTCCAGCCCAGCACGGACTCTTCGACGAGAATGGTATGCACCGGTGACGCGGCAAGTCCGGTTCCGGCGATGTGTTCGAATTCCTCGGTGTTGTAGGCGATGCCGCCGCCTTCACCGCCGAGGGTGAAGGACGGGCGAATGATGGCGGGCAAGCCGATATCCTGGATGGCTTCGCGCGCTTCGTCCATGGACTTGACCATGCGGCTGCGCGGGCTTTCCAAACCGATCTTGGACATGGCATCGCGGAACAATTCGCGGTCTTCGGCCTTTTCGATCACCTCGCGCTTTGCGGCGATCATTTCCACACCGAATTTTTCAAGCACGCCGTTCTCGGCGAGTTTCATCGCCGTGTTCAAGCCCGTTTGCCCGCCCATGGTCGGAAGTAGTGCGTCCGGGCGTTCCTTCTCGATGATGCGCGCGACCATCTCCGGGGTGATGGGCTCTAGATATGTCGCATCCGCTAGATCGGGGTCGGTCATGATGGTGGCGGGATTGGAGTTCACCAGAATGACGCGGTAGCCCTCTTCACGCAGGGCTTTGCACGCTTGAGCGCCCGAGTAGTCGAATTCGCACGCCTGGCCGATGACGATAGGGCCCGCGCCAATAATCAGGATGCTTTTGATGTCGGTACGTTTGGGCATATCGGCGCGTGCGTCCTACTTGGCTTTCTGATCGGCCATCAACGTGGTGAAGCGATTAAAGAGGTAGTGACTGTCCTGCGGGCCCGGTGAGGCTTCCGGGTGGTACTGCACGGAGAACACAGGCTTGTCCGTCACACGCAAACCTTCGACGACGCCGTCGAACAGCGACTTATGGGTTTCAATGACGTTCTTGGGCAGGCTGTCACGATCCACACAGAAGCCATGGTTCTGCGACGTGATCTCGACCTTGCCCGTTTCCAGATCTTGCACCGGCTGGTTAGAACCGCGGTGTCCCAGGGCAAGCTTGTATGTTTTGGCGCCGAGAGCGAGCGCTAGAATTTGATGCCCCAAGCAAATGCCGAAAATGGGTTTGCCGGATTTCATCAACTCTTGCACAACCGGCACCGCGTATTCGCCGGTGGCCGCAGGATCGCCGGGGCCGTTGGAGAGAAACACGCCGTCGGGGTTGTGGCGCAGAATATCTTCGGCCGTTGCCGTGGCCGGCACCACGGTCACTTTGCAGCCCGCGTCGGCAAGGCAGCGCAGTATATTGCGCTTGGCGCCGTAATCGACCGCGACCACGTTGAACTCCGGCGTGCGTCCGTCCTTTTCCAGGTCGCCGAAGCCGGTTTCCTTGGTCCAGCGCGTTTGGGTCCAGTCATAGGTCTGGCGGCAGGTGACGTCTTTGGCCAAATCCATGCCGTTCAGGCCGGGCCACGCGTTTGCTTCGGCCCGTAGTTTTTCCAAATCGAACTTGCCGTCGGGGTTGTGGCAAACAACGCCTTTCGGCGCACCGCCGTCGCGGATGCGGCGTGTCAGGCGGCGCGTATCCAATCCCGCGAGGCCCACCAGATTGTTGGATTTCAGCCACGCGTCCAGGTGCTGCGCGGAGCGGTAGTTGGACGGATCGGTGATGTCGTCGCGGATGATGCAGCCGCGCGCCGCCGGGGTCGTGCTCTCCAGATCTTCCGGGTTCGCGCCGACGTTGCCGATGTGCGGAAAGGTGAAGGTGATGATCTGTCCGGCGTAGGACGGGTCGGTGAGGACTTCCTGATATCCGGTGATGCCGGTGTTGAAGACCACTTCACCGACATTGCTGCCGGTGGCTCCGATTCCCCGTCCCCAAAAAACACTGCCATCGTCTAAAACTAAAACGGCTGTGGCACCGGATGGCATTTTGGTCTCGGTGCTGGGGGCGGGGGCTGCGTTCACGTCATTGTCCTTGTAAACGTGGCCCTCGCGAGCGCGGGGTGGGAAAGGAGCATCGGTCTTTACATCTCTCTTCGAATTTCGGCTCGCACCGGGCCTTACTGTGTCCCCGGATTTCCAAGGGGCCGACAGCCCAAAACGCGCCGAATTATAACTGACTCTTGGCCTGAACTGCGATGCCGGCGAAAGCATCCGCAGACGTGCGTTTGCCGCAAACTGGCGCGGTGTTTAAGCAATCAACCAATCTAAGTCAAGGCCCGCTCAGGCCTGCGCTAGCCCTTATTATCCGCGGCCTTCCGGCACAGCCGTTGGCTTTGCCAAGGCGCCGTGAATGGGATAGCGTTACGCCTTTCCGCAACAAGGATTCGTGACAGAAAAATGCTGCGCACCCGTTTCAGCGAGGCGTTGAAAGAAAGCCTTCGCGCCAAAAAGCAACGCGAGGTCGCAACCGTGCGCCTCATTCTCGCCGCCCTCAAGGATCGCGACATTGACGCGCGCGGTAAAGGCAACGCGGACGGCATCAGCGACGCCGAGATTCTCCAGATGCTCAACTCCATGATCAAGCAGCGGCGGGAGAGCATCGAGCTGTACGAGAAAGGCGGGCGCGAGGCGCTGGCCCAGCAGGAGAAGGAAGAGATCGAAATCATCCAAAGCTTCATGCCCAAGCAGATGGACGAAGCCGAGGTGTCCGAGGCCGTGAAAGCGGTGATCGCCGAGGTCGGGGCGGCCAGCGTCAAGGACATGGGCAAGGTGATGGGCACCTTGAAGGAGAAATTCGCCGGGCGCATGGATTTCTCCCGCGCCTCCGGTATTGTTAAGCAGCACCTCGGGTAGAGGGCTTCAACGCGTTGTAGCGGACGGTGCAGCACATGGCGTTTCCGCCGCAGTTTCTCGATGAAATACGTGCCCGGTTGCCGGTGTCCTCGGTGATCGGCAAGACGGTGAAGCTCGATCGCCGTGGCCGCGAGTTCGTCGGCCTGTCGCCTTTCAATAATGAGAAGACGCCGTCCTTTACCGTCAACGACGAGAAGGGATTCTATCACTGCTTTTCCAGCGGTGAACACGGCGACATTTTTACTTTCCTAATGAAGACAAAAAACCTGTCGTTTCTGGAGGCGGTCGAACGTCTCGCCGACGAAGCGGGTTTGGAGATGCCGCGCCAGTCGCCGGAAGCCGCGCGGGAGGCGGAGCGCGCGACGGTGTTGCGGGAGTCTGTTGAAGCGGCCTGCAAAATTTTTGAAGAGTCGTTGAGATCGTCAGAGGGCCGCGCGGCGCTGGATTACTTACATGGACGCGGTTTAAGCGACGAAACCATTGCGCGGTTTCGGTTGGGATTTGCCCCGCAGGGCAACGTCGTTAAAACCAAACTTCTCTCGCGCGGCGTGAAGGAAGACGTGCTCTTGGAAACCCGCTTGCTTTCACCGGGCAAGGACGGGCGCGAATCGTTCGATTTTTTCCGCGGGCGGGTGGTGTTTCCGATTACCGATCTGCGCGGCCGGCCCGTGGCTTTCGGCGGACGAATTATGGGAGACGGCGAGCCCAAGTATTTGAATTCGCCGGATACGCCGCTCTTTCATAAGGGGCATATGCTCTATGGGCTCGATCTGGCGCGGGGCGAGGCCGCCAAACGGCGCGAAATGATCGTTGCCGAGGGCTATATGGACGTCATTGCGCTGGCCCAGGTTGGCCTAACCCATGCCGTGGCGCCGCTGGGAACCGCGTTGACGGAGGCGCAAATCGGGCTTTTGTGGCGCACGGCGCCGGAACCCATTCTCTGTTTCGACGGCGATCCCGCCGGTCAGAAAGCCGCCTTGCGCGCGGCGGAACGGGCTTTGCCCATCCTAAAACCCGGGTTTTCGCTGCGGTTTGCCATGATGCCGAGCGGCCAGGACCCCGATGATATCTGCCGAAATCAGGGTTTAGGGGCCATGGAGGAGGTTTTGGGGGCCGCTTTGCCCCTTTCCGAGGTCATTTGGCGCCAATTGGTGGCCGAAAATCCCGGCGAGACCCCCGAACGGCGCGCCGGATTGGAGCGCGCGGCCATGGAAAAGGCGTCCCAGGTGGCCGATCCAGGCGTGCAAAACCAGTACCGACGCATGTTCAAGGACCGGCTTTTTAGCCATTTCCGCCCTGCGCCGGGTCCCAAAAGCCAGGGTTTTCGCGGCCAAAAGCGCGGTTCACCGTGGCCGAATACACGGCAAAAGACGACTTTTGCACCGGTTCCAGCACGGTTTTTGCATGCAGATGTCACGGTGGCGCAGCGGAAAAGAGAGCAAATTCTTCTGGCGACGCTGCTCAATCATCCCGGCCTCGCCGACCACGTCGAAGAACGTCTCGGGGCGATGAGTTTTGCCGACTCGCGCCTTGACACCCTGCGCCAAAGCGCCTTATTGCACATCGCCCAAAACCCGGACCTTGAATTCGAAAATCTACGCGCCCACTTAGCAGAGCAAGGCTTTGCCGATGAGCTTGAAAGGCTATTGAATTCAGATATTTATGTTCACGCGGGTTTCGCCCGCCCGACGGCGCCCTTAGAGCAGGCAACCGAGGGATGGGACCACACGTTTTCAATGAGCCATCAGGCGGCATTGCAAGCGGAGATCAAGCGGGCGGAGATGGCGTTGGCAGAAAATCCAACGGAAGAAGCGTTGGCAGCATTAAAGGCTCTCAAGGATCAACTTGGGCCGGCAGGAGACGAGGACGACGATCAGATTGGGATCGGGACATCCAATCGACATTGAAATTAGACTTACCGCGCCCTGCGGTACGGCAGTAGGGCGGGACATACCGCACGCGGCGTTATTCGCAAACGCCTGCGTGAACTTGGGGGGAAACCAATGGCGGTAAAAGCGAGCCGTAAGAAGGCAGGCAAAAAAACGGCGTCCAAGGGGGCGGCGAAGAAGGTGTCTGCAAAGACGAAGGCGAAGGCGAAAAGCCAAGGGAAGAGTAAGTCCAAAGGGACGGCGGGGAAGAAGGCGCCGGTCAAGAATAAGGTAAAGGCAAAGGCGTCCGTGAAGAGCAAAGCGAAACCCAAAACCAAGGCCAAAGCCAAGACCAAGCCGAAGAGCGCGGCGAAGTCGGCAAAAAAGGCCGCGTCAAAGGCCGCTTCGAAGGTTGGGGCGAAAACGCCCAAGGCCGCGAAGAAGAAAGCCGAGAAAAAAGCCGCGCCCAAAAAAGCTGCCAAGGCCGCGCCCAAGGAAAAAGCGCAAACGAAAAAAACCGCCAAAGCAGCTGCGCCTAAAACCGCAGCGCCCAAAGGCGGCAAGAAGAGTATTGTTCAAGGAGCGAAAACGTCTATGGCATCCGCCGCGGCAACAGCACGTAAAGAAGAACCGCAAGATGCGGCGCCCGCAACCCCCGGTGACAGTCCTCTGTTGGACTCCACAAATGCATCGGTCAAAAAACTCATCGCGAAGGCCAAAGAGCGCGGGTACATCACCTATGATGAACTGAACGCGGCTCTACCCTCCGAGGAAATGAGCTCGGAGCAGATCGAAGACACCATGTCCATGCTCTCGGAGATGGGCATCAACGTCATCGAAGGCGAGGAGCAGGACGACAACGACGAGGCCGCGTCGCCGGACTCTGAAACGCCCAAGGCCGAAGCCTACAGCGGCGGCAACATCGACGAGGACGACGTCGGGCGCACCGACGACCCCGTGCGCATGTACCTGCGTGAAATGGGCTCGGTGGAATTGCTCTCGCGCGAAGGCGAAATCGCCATCGCGAAACGCATCGAGGCCGGCCGCGAAATGATGATCGGCGGCATCTGCGAAAGCCCCATCACCATTCGCTCGCTGCTCACCTGGCACGATGCGTTGCAGGACGGCAAGATGCTGCTGCGCGACATCATCGACCTGGACGCCACGTACGGTGCGGGCGCCTCGGACAAAGCCTCCGACGGCGAGCTGGACGTGGACGAGGTTACCGAGCCCGCCGATGGCGACGAGGACGAGGGCGATAAAAAATCCAAGGCCGGTAATGGCGATGCCCGCGGCGGCGAAAACGTCAACGGGTCCGCGGCCAGCAGCGCCAACGGGTCGGGCGCGGTCAACGGTGCGACCAATGGGTCGGGCGGCGAGAATGCCCAGGGCGCATCCAACGACAACAGCAATAACGACGATGACGACGAAGGCGCGGTGTCGCTCGCGGCCATGGAAGCCTCGCTGATGCCGCAGGTGCTGGCGGCGTTCGAAAAGATTGCGTCCACCTACAACAAGATGAAGAAGAGCCAGGACGCGCGCCTGAACAGTATGCAGGAGGGCGAGGAGGTCGAGAAATCGGTCGAGCGCCGCTTTCAGAAGCTGAAGGGCGAGCTCATCACGCTCATGGACGCCGTGCACCTGAACAATGCGCGTATCGAGTCCATGGTCGAGCAGATGAACGCGCTCAGTAAAATGCTCATGGGCCTGGAAGGCCAGCTGCTGCGCCTGGCGGTGAAGAGCAAGGTGAAGCGCGACGAGTTCCTGGAGCAGTATTACGGCAGCGAGCTGGACCCCAACTGGCTGGAGCGGGTGGCCAACCTGCCCACCAAGGGCTGGCGCGATTTCGCCGTCAAGCACGTGGACCAGATCGACGGCATCCGCGCGCAAATCTCGGCTCTGGCCGACGAAGCGGGCGTATCCATCGGCGAGTTCCGCCGCATCGTCGGCACGGTGCAGAAGGGCGAGCGCGAAGCCAGCCGCGCCAAGAAAGAAATGATCGAGGCCAACCTGCGCCTCGTGATCTCCATCGCCAAAAAATACACCAACCGCGGCCTTCAGTTCCTCGACCTCATTCAGGAAGGCAACATCGGCCTCATGAAGGCGGTCGATAAGTTCGAATACCGCCGCGGCTACAAGTTCTCGACCTATGCGACGTGGTGGATCAGGCAAGCCATCACCCGCTCCATCGCCGACCAGGCGCGCACCATCCGTATTCCGGTGCACATGATCGAGACCATCAACAAGCTGGTGCGCACGTCCCGCCAGATGCTGCACGAAATCGGCCGCGAACCCACACCGGAAGAGTTGGCGGAAAAGCTGCAGATGCCGCTGGAGAAGGTGCGCAAGGTTCTGAAGATCGCCAAGGAGCCGATCTCCCTCGAAACGCCGATCGGTGACGAGGAAGACAGCCACCTGGGCGATTTCATCGAAGACAAGAACGCGGTGCAGCCGCTGGACGCGGCCATTCACGGCAACCTGCGCGAAACCACCACCCGCGTGCTCGCCAGCCTGACCGCGCGCGAGGAGCGCGTGCTGCGCATGCGCTTCGGGATCGGCATGAACACCGACCATACGCTGGAAGAAGTCGGCCAGCAGTTCTCCGTGACCCGCGAGCGAATACGTCAGATCGAAGCCAAGGCGCTGCGCAAGCTCAAGCACCCGAGCCGCTCGCGCAAGCTCCGCAGCTTCCTGGATAATTAGCGCCGGCGCGCGGACAGAGATTTGAGTTTCAGACGGCCGGTGTTTAAAACGCCGGCCGTTTTGTTTTGGGAGTTTCAGTTTCGGGGGATGTGCAACGCATCACCCGTCCGGGCCGGTGGGCCCTTAGCTCAATTTGGTTAGAGCAGGCCGCTCATAACGGTCTGGTTGCAGGTTCAAGTCCTGCAGGGCCCACCACACCAAAATCACATAGGATGTGTTCTTATAAGCATACGTAGGCGAGGATATCCGCCCAACTACGCCAATGGAAAATACAAGTCGACCGAGGTGCCCTTTTCCAATTCTGAATCAATACACAGATATCCTTTCGAATTTCGCATAAACTCCGCAACCATGTTCAATCCGAGGCCAGTTCCTTTGCCGACCTCCTTGGTTGTGAAAAATGGCTTGGTTATTTGATCAAGCATCTCCGGTGATACTCCGTCGCCAGTATCTGAAACACGGAGAATGCCGTAGGCGCCTGGGCTGATATGCCCTCCAACACAGCGTTTACGTCCACTAAAGCTGTGTTTGGAGACCGCGAGCGTTAATTTGCCGCCCCTCGGCATCGCATCGCGTGAATTGATGGCTAAATTCAAAATGGCGTCTTCAAGTTGGCCTGGATCGGCCATTACGTTAATTGGCGACTCAGGAATGTCGAGAAACAGTGTAATTTTCGAACCCATGACGCGTTCAAGGAATTGAAATGCTTTTTGTGGTGCCAGTCGTAAATCCACAAGCACTGGTGTGCTGGTTTGCTGACGTGCTGAGGCAGTGAGATTTGACGCCAGCTGCGCGGCGCGCCGTGCGGCCCTCAATGCATTCTCAACCTGATTTTTGACCGTAGCCGTGGTTGCAGAATTACCTTCAGCGAGAGACAGGTTGGTCATAATTACCGTCAAATGATTGTTAAAATCATGAGCTAGGCCTGATGCAAGCTGACCAATCGATTTTAGTCTTTGAGTATGACGCAACTCCTCTTCAATTTTTTTCTGATGAGAAATATCACGAACAACGCTGATGGCCATGGGAATGCCAAACGCATCCCGGTAAACTCCAATGCTGTGCTGTGATTGAAAAGCTTCGCCATTGCGGCGGCGCATTCTGAATTCACCAACAAACCGGTTCGATTTGCTTAAGATTTCTGCAACCAGTTCGTCAAATTCACGAAAATGCTCGGCGCTAACATGGAGCGCCTGTGTCGATTGTCCTATCAGTTCCGAGGGTTCGTAGCCGGAAGTCTCCACGACGGCGGGATTGCAGTCGGTGATCGTACGGGTGCGCCTGTCGATGACAAGGACGACATCGGTAACGGCATCGAACACTTGCCGGAAGGCCACAGTCATATCCAGAAGTTTTACGAGGCTACGCCGGAGAATGACGTAGAGTATCACTGACGTAATTATGACGAACGCCAATCCTTTGGAGATCTCAACGGATAGCAGTGTTTGTTCGTCGTCATAGGCATAAAATAGAGCCAACCCCGAAAGCACTATGTAGACGCCGCAAATAAGGCCGTACCCGATTGCGGTATTACGGGCGCGTTGAAGCACAGCATTGAGAAGATCGTCTGTGTCGAGAGCAGCGGTGGCAAACGGTTCGTTTTTGGAAGCCGCCTGGGATCTTTCGGGTATATGCAGCATTTGGCGCAACGCTGCAAAAATGCAGACCAATCAACTACCGATACCGCTGAACACCACTGTTTGTCAGCAAATCGCAGCCCCTAAGTGTTAAGACAGAAGAGTTTTACCACAAGGGGTAAGGCATTGCATGCGATGCGAAGCGGTAAAATGCCCTATATTCGGGGGTTGTTTGCAATATAATTTCGTTCAAGGCAGCGCTATCTCAAACCGATCATACTTCAAATTAGCTTAATATTTGCGGGAATATGCATAACAAATACCACGGCCACTCTAACGCCCTGTCGGCTTTCTCGGGCGCATTTCTGGTCTTGTTGGCTGTTACATCTTTCGCAGCTGAAAGTGCCAAGGAAGACGAGGTTGACGCTGAGACGCACTGCCTCGCGCTGAACATTTATTGGGAAGCGCGTTCGGAATTCCTTGAAGCCCAAAGAGCCGTGGCGTTCACGGTTCTCAACCGGGTGCGGCATTCGGATTTTCCCGGTTCAATTTGCGCGGTTGTGAAAGAGGGCGGGGAGAGCGGGGCATGCCAATTCTCCTGGTGGTGCGATAGACTAGCCGACAATCCCACCGAAGAAAGCGCTTGGGCGACCGCAAAATCAGTCGCCAAACGTGTTCGGTCCGAACTTCACGAGGACCCGACCAGCGGCGCGCTGTTTTACCACCACAAATCAATTATGCCGCACTGGTCCCATGAGATGGTTGAGGTAACAACAATTGGCGATCATGTTTTTTATAAGCGCCGATAGTCCGCTTTAATAATCAGTGGCGTCATGCAGGGAAAGTGCCACTGGGGCTATTTCTTAAGCTGTCATACTGCGTTGGACTCAACCACGATAGTCCAGTGCCCACCTTGATCCGTATTGGCCCACCACTTGCTACTTCCTCTCCACAAACGCCGACCACACTTCATTCGGCGTCCAGACCTGTTCCATCTCTCGCCGTGCCGCGTCTTCATTTTCGCCCAGCACGTCGCGGCGGTAGCGGTAGAAGAACGCCGAGACCCGGTAGTTGGCGATGCAGTGCACATGCACGGGTGCATCCTTCAGATCGTTCATTGCCGTGCAAATTTATTGAAGTCCTCGTCCGTCGAGGTTCTGAAACTCCACGGGGATGTGAATATAGGTCATGCCCAGGGCGGAGACGGAGGCGGCCTCGTCGGGCAGCGCCTTTTCATGGCTGTGCAGGCCGAGATTGATGACGTGGCGCACGCCCAAATCACGGATGGCGCGCAGCTGGTCCTCGGTCGGCTGGCCGGAGGTGGTGATGCGCGCGTCCAGCCGCCGCCAGTTGTAGGTCTCGACCGGATCGGATGGTTTGGCGTCCTGCGGCATTACCCCTCCCTGACAAAACCCCGGTAACTGTCGGCGGCAACGTCCGCGCAAATTTTGCGGTAGCGCGCCATGCCGCCGGCGTAGGGCATGAAGACGCGCGGTTTGCCCGGCACGTTCGCGCCCAGATACCAGGAGTGTTTGACGCCCGCGAGCAGGGTGGCGTTGGCGGCGGCGTTGACCTGGTCCACCCAATCGTCCACGGCCTCTGTTGTGGGTTCGATGCGCGCCAGGCCTTCGGCGCGCATGTGTTCGATGCAATCGGTGATCCATTCCACATGCTGTTGGATGGGCACCGGCACATTGCACAGCACGGACGGACTGCCCGGCCCGGTGATGGTGAAGAGGTTGGGAAAGCCCGCGACCTGGAGGCCGAGATAGGTGCGCGGGCCCGCCGCCCAGGCCTCTTTAAGTTCAAGGCCGTCCTTGCCGCGAATGTTGAGGCGCAGCAGCGAGCCGGTCATGGCATCGAAGCCGGTGGCGAAGATGATCATGTCGAGCGGGGTGTGCGTGTCGGTGGTGCGGATGCCGTCGGGCGTGACCTCTTCGATGGGCGTTTCGCAGATGTCCACAAGGGAGACGTTCGCCCGGTTGAAGGTCTCAAAGTAGCCGGTGTCGATGGGCGGGCGCTTGGCGGCATAAGGATGATCGATGTTGGTCAGCTTGGCCGACATTTCGGGGTCTTCGATCACCGCGCGGATTTTCTTGAGCACGAAGTCGCGGGCGGTGTCGTTGGCCGCCTTGCTGATCATGAGGTCCCGGAATGTCGGTCGTATGGCAAGGCCGCCCTTGGCCCACGCCGCTTCGTATATTTTCTCGCGTTCTTCCGGTGGGGTTTCCAGCGCCGAACGGTCCTCGATCAGATACGGGTGGCCGTTGGTCGAGGCATGCATGAGGCGGCGAAGCTCCGCCGCGTTTTCCTTGTGCCGGCGTTTTTGTTCGGCGGTCAGCGGGGCGTTGCGCGCGGGCACGCTGTAGTTGGCGGTGCGCTGAAACACGGTGAGATGGCCGCAAGCTTCCGCGACCACGGGGATGACTTGAATGCCCGTGGAGCCGGTGCCGATGACGCCGACGCGTTTGCCGGTGAAGTCTACCTTTTCGTCAGGCCAGTTTGACGTGTGATAGCACTCGCCCTTGAAGGATGAGAGGCCGGGGAGGTCGGGCACATTGGCCGCCGACAAACATCCGACGCCGGTGATGAGGAATTGCGCGGCAAGCTCTTCGCCGGTTTCGGTGCGCACGCGCCACAGGTTGGCGGCGGCGTCGTAGTCTGCGCCGGTCACGCGGCAGTTGAAGGTGATGTCGCGCTTAAGCTCGAAGCGATCAGCGACATGATTGAGGTAGCGCAGAACCTCTTCCTGGGCCGGGTAGCGTTCGGTCCATTCCCATTCCTTAACGAGGTCCTCGGAAAAGGTGTAGCAGTAGGAATGGCTTTCGGAATCGCAGCGCGCGCCGGGATAGCGGTTCCAATACCACGTGCCGCCCACCTCCGGCGCGGCTTCGAGCAGGCGCACGTTCAGGTGCAGTTTGTCGCGCAGGCAATGCAGCTGATAGAGGCCGGAAAACCCCGCGCCGATGATGACGGCGTCCAATGTTTTAGTCATGACCGGTCCAGATTCTCTTTAACCACGTGCAAAGTCTCCTCACGGGCCGTTGGGAGCCTATTGGTATATTTGGTTTGGAGATACCGCCCAATATGGCCCGGCGACAAGATAAGACATGCAGAGACCGCCGAATTTTCTTATGACCCCTCCCAACCCGGCAGTTGTCCGTGTATCAATGGTGGTTACGATGTCCCGTAATCTCGATTTCGTTCTGAATTTGGAAGCGTAATGATCCTCGATATCGTTTTTGTTGTGGCCGGCCTGGTGCTTTTGTTCCTGGGCGGCGAAGCGCTGGTGCGCGGCAGTGTGGCCATCGCCGAAAAGCTGGGCCTTTCCAAACTTTTGATCGGTTTGATCATCGTCGGTTTCGGCACTTCCGCGCCTGAACTGCTTGTCTCCGTAAACGCGGCGCTGGGCGGTGCTTCCGACATCTCCATCGGCAATGTGGTGGGCAGCAATATCGCGAACATCCTTTTGATCGTCGGGGTGACGGCAGCCATTGTGCCGATTTCAGGGTGGGGCCGATCCGCCAAACGCGAGGCTTTTGTCGCCTTGATCGTTTCTTTTGCGCTTTACGGCTTGGTCTTCGGCGCGGCCATTGGGCGCGTTGAGGGGGCGGTGATGGTCAGTGTTCAGATCGCTTATTTGGGCACTGTCTATTGGTTGGAGCGCAAAGAAGCCGCCTCCGAGTTATACGAACATGAAACGGAAGAGTTCGAAGGGCTGCCGGCCAAACAGGCCTGGTTGGCGCCGGTGCTCAGCATTGCCGGGATCGGCCTTCTGGTGGTGGGCGCGGACTTGCTGGTGGACGGGGCGGTGTCGATTGCCCGGGCCTTTGGTGTATCCGATGCGGTGATCGGCCTGTCTCTGGTGGCCATCGGCACGTCGTTGCCCGAACTCGCAACCGCAATCGTGGCGGCAGTGCGCAAGCACCTGGACGTGGTTCTGGGCAATGTGATTGGAAGTAATATCTTCAATATTCTTTCCATCCTGGGCATTACGACAATCATTCAGCCCATTGATATCAGCGCGCGGTTCCGTGCCTTCGACGTTCCGATCATGCTGGCGACGGCTGCCGTGCTGTTGCTCCTGCTGTTCGTTGCAAAAAGCATTGGCAGGGCTACCGGTGTGATCATGTTGGTGGCCTATGCCGCCTACATGGGTTTGCTGTTCAGCATCGGCGTGACGCCGTAACGACATTTTGCGGCGACGCAAATTGTACTTCTTTGCATCAATGCGAATGCAAAAGTGTCGCGCGCATCGGGAAAACGCCCGGCGCACCAACGCTTTTCCAATTTGTATCAAATTGTCGCAGCGCTGTACTAAAGTGTAGAGGCGCATTGCGGGCATTCCTGTGTCAATGCTTTGGTAACCCTTAGCCAAAACAATCACACCATCAAAACGCGGCTCAAAAAAATCGAGCGCAATGAACTTTGGCACCACGGGGCAGTGGGGGGTGATACAGGAATGAAGACATGCGAACCTCACAAAAACTTCTTCGATCGTCGGCAGCGATATTTCTTGCGTTCTTTTTCTGTTTAAGCGCCGCGCACGCGCAATCCACCGAAACCGCGGCGTTTCTCTCACCCGTTTATCCGTCCACAACATCCGCCGGCATTGCGTCCTACGTGCGCGTAACCAACTCGGCTTCGTCTGGCGGTGTGGTCGAGGCGGAGTTCCGCAGCGGTGAGACCGGCGCGTTTCTCGGCACGTGGACCGGCGAGGTCCCCGCCGGGGCGTCGATCCAGTTCCATGTTGCGGACATGGAAGAGGGCGCGGGCATCACCCCGAGCGGCGGCGCGACCTATAGTCTCGCGATGCGGGCGAATTTCACCGGATTTGTTCAACATGTGCTTTGGAATGCCGCCGGGTCGGCCTTGACCAACCTCACCAGCTGCGGGACGGATATCTCCACCTCCGGTCTGCGGCTCGGGAACGTGCACACCAGTCTGATCTCGGGATATCCCAGCACAATCGTTGTCCAAAACACCGGCGCTGCAGTGAGTGCCGCCAGCTTCGATGTGTTCGATTCTGCGACGGTCACCTTGATCGCCGGCGGCTATAGCCGTTCCGTTCCGGCGGGCGGAACCTGGACATTTTCGGTGGATGACTTTGCCGCCGATGTTGGTTTCACGCCGAATTCCGATCAGCCGCATATCAGTTTTGTCCTGAACGGCGGGTTCACCGGCTTCGCCCAGCATGTGGTTTCCAACGAAGGTGCGGGCGTGATTTCGAATATGACGGCGCAATGCGTGCTGCCGGTGTCCGAGATGGTGGGCGAGAGCGTGCTCGGCGTGCCCAGTTTACCCGCCGCAGCGTTCAATTATGCCAACATCAACCTCCCGGCGCATTTTACGCAGCCGGTGCAGGGTTTCGGCGACGTTACTGATACGGACAACACACCGAACAATAATCCCGTCACTGATGCCGGTGCCACTCTCGGGCGCGTGCTGTTCTACGATAAGCGGCTGTCGGCCAACGACACGATCTCCTGCTCGTCCTGTCACATTCAGGAATTCGGGTTTAGCGATCCGCGTCAGTTCAGTGTCGGTTTTGAGGGCGGATTAACGGGCCGCAATTCCATGGGCCTTGCGAACGCCCGTTATTATGAGCGGGGCCGGTTCTTCTGGGATGAGCGTGCCGATACGCTGGAAGACCAGGTGCTGATGCCCATTCAGGATTCCGTCGAAATGGGCATGGACCTGAACACGCTGGAAGCCAAGCTGGCGTCCACCAGCTTCTATCCAGACTTGTTCGATGAAGCGTTCGGATCGCCTCAGGTGACAAGCGAGCGCATTTCCCTGGCACTGGCGCAGTTCGTGCGCTCCATGGTGTCCTATCAGTCGAAGTTCGACAGCGCGTTCAATAACGGCAATCCGAACTTTAATGGGACGCTGACCGCGCAGGAGAACTTGGGACGGCAACTGTTCTTCAGCAATAATGGTGGTCCCAACTGTGATTCCTGTCATGAAACCGTGGCGCTCACCGGCGATCAGCCGCGCAACAACGGCTTGGATGCCAATACCAGTGCCGACCAGGGTGCGGGCGGGGGTGAGTTCAAGGCGCCGTCCTTGCGTAATATCGCCGTGACCGGGCCTTATATGCACGACGGGCGCTTCGAAACCTTGGCCGAAGTGGTCGAGCACTACAATTCGGGCATTCAGGACCACCCCAACCTGGCGAACCAGCTCCAGCAAAACAACCAGCCAGAACAACTCAACCTGACCCAACAGGAAAAGGACGCCTTGGTGGCCTTTCTTGAAACCTTGACGGACGAGACGTTCCTCGCCGATCCGAAATTCTCGGATCCGTTCCCGGAATAAAAAAAGTCTGATCAAGACGCGGGCTCCGTTGTTTCAACGGAGCCCGTTTTCTCTAGGAACGGCGTTCCTACGTCAGTAGCGACACCACGATCATGCTGATGAAGGCAGCGGGCAGGGAGATAATCGCCGGTTGGCTGAGCGGAATAATGGGTTCGGCATTGCCCAGCACCTGCACCCAGACGCTCGGCCCGATGACGATCAGGCCCACCGACATGGCAAGACCAACGCTGCCGCCAGTGACTGCGCCGATGGTGGTCAGTCGGCGCCAGAACATGGACATGACGAGGACGGGGAAACACGCGCTGGCCGCGATGGAATAGAGCAGGCCCGTGAGGAACAAAATGTTCTGACCCTCGAAGGCGATCCCCAATCCAATTCCAATTAAGCCCACCAAGAGGCACGATCCGCGAAATACGAGTGTCTCTTGCCGCTCGCTAATTTTGCCGCGTGCGAATACGTTGGCAAAAAGATCGTGAGAGAGCGCCGAGGCGGCCGCGACGGTAAGGCCCGCGACGACCGCGAGGATGGTCGCGAAGGCAACGGCGGCGATGATGCCGAACAAAGCTTCGCCGCCCAAAATCCTCGCCATATGCAGCGCCACCATATTGTTGCCACCTTGGACCGTGCCGTTCTCCGTCATGGCGGCGGGATTGTCCGTCACGAACAATGCGCCGGCGGGCCCGAGCACCATGTACACAAAGAAGAAGGTCACGCCGACCACGGCCATGCTGATCACAATCGAGCGCCGCGCGGCGACCGGGTTGGACACCGTGAAAAAGCGCATGAGGATATGCGGCATACCCGGAATACCGAGCCCGATGGCAAGACTTAGCGAGATCGATTCTAGGGTGGTGAGCCCGAGGCCGCCCGGCTGCATCAGAGCGAGGCCCATTTCGTGAGCCGCAGCCGTGCGCGCGTAAAGCTCGTTCAGGCTGAAGCTTGTCTCGGCCAATGCCAGGAAGGAAAGAACGGCCGCGCCCGCCACCAAAAGGATGGCCTTTGTGAACTGCACCCATGTTGTTGCGAGCATCCCGCCGAAGGCAACGTAAATCACCATTAGGACGCCGACGATGACGACGGCGATGGTATAGGGAATGCCAAACAGAATTTGGATCAGTCCGCCGGCGCCCAGCATTTGTGCGATGAGATACATGAACGTCACGGCCAGGGCGCTGAGCGCGGCGATGATCCTGATGGGCACTGGTGAAAGGCGCGCCGCGGCGGCATCGGCAAACGTGAACTTGCCCAGCCGGCGCATCGGTCCGGCGATAAAGCCGAGCATGATGATAAAGCCGACCATCGCGGGAAACGCGTAGAGGAGAGAATCGTATCCTGCGTAAAAGAACATGCCGATGCCGCCCAGGAAGGTGGCCGCCGACAATAAATCGCCGGCGATGGCCCATCCGTTTTGCCACGGTTTGATGCGCCCACCCGCGGCGTACAAATCCGATGCGGTATGGCTGCGTTTCGCGGCGAAATAGGTGATGGCAAGGGTGGCGGCGATGACGACAAAAAACAGCGTAATCGCTACGGGACTGACTGATGAATTCATGATGTGTGTGCTGACAGGTCTAGTGGCCGGAGGTTTCGTAGGTCTCGGTTTCGTCGTGATGGTCGTAACGCGCCATCAGCCAAGCCACAAAGATGGGCACCGCGAAAGCGAGTATGGCGAGCACCAAAGCGACGGACAGCGCCGCACCCGGCCACAAGGGCAGTGCCAGGAAATCCGGCGCGAGATACCAAAGACCTTGATAAGCCGCCGCGACAAGAAATGCCGCGATCGTGAAAACCGTTCCGCGCACGTCAATCGGCTGAACGTCGGGCCGTTCCGATGTCATGAAGCCTCCCCCAATTGCCGCAATGACATTAATCGGCGTGTTACCGGGGCGCCTTGCGAACAATGGAAGTCTGCACAAATCTGTGCAGCTGGGCAAAACCTTTCGGCCCATGAGACTGCGCCCGGCACATATGCCCCGAAACCGGCCAAACACCTGAATTTGCGCATTAAAATTGCGATGTTGCCCGTGGACTTTGCGCTGCCTTTTGCCCAATCTGCGTGACACAATTAGCATAAAGGCTGGCTGGCACCATTGGACCGGCCTCGGGGAGGAGTACGATGATCAATCAAAACCGCCGAAACGGCGTTTTCCTTAAGTCCATAGTTCTTGCTGGTGTTGCGGCCACGATGGTTCTGCCCGCGCTGGCCCAGGACAAACCCATCTCCATGGAAAAGGGCGGCATGGATCAGACCGGCCCTTATGAACCGGTGGCGGGATGGTTCAAGCCCGGTATCGACCGCTGGGATCAGCCGGTAATCACGGTCGCCATCGATAATCCCGACCGCATCTTTATTGGACAGGCCGATCAGAACGCGACGCAACCGAATGCGCCGATGCTGACCGCCGACGGAAAAGTGATGGACGAACGCAGCACGACATCCACGCTGCCGCCGGAAGAAAAATCCCACGCCAATATGATCATGGTGCTGAACGGCAACGGCGAGGTGATCGAGCGCTGGACCCAATGGGATGACGACATCGTGATTTCCCATAACATCGAGATCAACCCTTACGATCCCGAGCGGCATCTGTGGGTGGTGGACCGCGACGATCATCAGATCCATGTGTTCACCAACGACGGTTCGGAAATGGTGATGACTTTGGGTGAAGCCGGCGTGCCGGGCACAGACGAAACCCATTTCAATCGCCCGGCGGGACTGGCGTTTTTGCCCGACGGATCGTTCTATGTAGCAGACGGCTATACAAATGCCCGTGTGGTGAAGTTCGACAAGGATGGGAATTACATTCTGGAGTGGGGCTCGAAAGGCTCCGGCCCGGGTCAGTTTGATCTGGTGCACTCCGTCACCATTGACGCCGACCAGCGTGTTTATGTCTCGGACCGTAACAACACCCGCATTCAGGTGTTCGATGAAAACGGCACGTTCATCGAACAGTGGCCGAATGTCGGCAGCCCGACGCGCGTCTTGGTCACCGACGATAATTCGGTGGTGTTCGCCACGGGTGATTACGACCGCATCGCCAAGTTCAACTTGAACGGTGAGTTGAAAACCTATTGGGGTGTGACAGGTGATGCGCCGGGTGCCATGGACAATCCGCACGATTTCACCGTGGACGATGAGGGCAACTTGTACATCGCCGATGCCTGGAACAACCGGCTGCAGAAGCTGGTGCCGAAACAGGGTGCGGACCCGGCGCGATTGGTCAGCCCTAAATTCAGATTCAACGCGCAATAAAGCGCGGCCTGGGAGGTTTAGATATGAAAACGAAATCCATTTTATTGGCGGGATTTGTAATTGCCGGATTAACGGCGTGCTCGCAGGAAGAAGCGCCCGCGCCGCAAACCGCAGCGGCGGTCAAAGGCGGCCTGGATCAGACCGGCGAGTACCGGGTTGAGGAAGGGTGGTTCAAACCGGGCATCGACGGCTGGGACCGGCCGCCGACTTCGGTGTTGGTGGACAATCCCGATCGCATTTTTGTGGCCTTCGCCGGTCAGCATATGACCCAGCCCAATTCGCCCAAGTATACCGCCGACGGGCAGGTGATGGACGAGCGCAGCAAAACCTCTGAGCTGCCTTTGGAACAAAAGAAACACGACCACCAGATCATTGTGCTGAACGGGAACGGCGAAATTATCGAGGACTGGAGCCAGTGGAACGACGTGTTCGGCATGCCGCATACGCTCGCCATCAGTCCCTATGATCCCGAGCGCCATCTGTGGGTGGTGGACACCGCCGACCAGGTGTTCAAGTTCACCAACGACGGCTCAGAGATGGTGTTGCACCTGGGTGAAAAGGACGTGCCGGCTTGGGACGAGACCCATTTCAACATGCCATCTCACATTGCCTTTTTACCGGACGGAACGTTCCTCATTTCCGACGGCTATGTGAACGCCCGTATCGTGAAGTTCGATGCGGACGGCAATTACATCTCAGAATTCGGATCGAAGGGCTCAGGGCCAGGTCAGTTTGATCTGGTGCACGCCATTTCTCTCGATGATCAGGGGCGTATCTATGCCGCAGATCGGAACAACCATCGTATTCAGGTGTTCGATGCGGACGGCAATTTTATCGAGGAATGGCCGAACCTCGGGCGCCCGACCAAGGTGCGTGTGACCGAAGACCAGAATGTTTGGGTCACCGATGCCGCCTACACGCGCTTTGCCAAGTATAACCGGGAAGGGCAGTTGCTAACTTACTGGGGCGTGCAGGGCGACGGCCCAGGCGAGTTCGACAACCTACACAGCTTCGATGTCGGTCCGGACGGCACACTTTATGTGGGCAACGCCTGGAACAACCGCGTCGAGAAGCTCGTGCCGAAGGAGAACGCGGACCCCGCGCGGCTCATCGGGCAGAAGTACTATCTGCCGGCGCATCAGTAGAGGCTTGGATAGGCGGGCGGATTAGTTTCCGCCCGCCACGTCCGCGTAGGCAGCCTGCACGAGCCGGTCGGCGGACACCGGACCTGACGCTGCGTGCGGCCACTCCAATCCCAGCGCGAGAATCTGCTCGAGCGATTTTCCGGCCGCGTGTTCGGCCTTTACGCGCTCCAGCACGGTTTTGATCCCATCGCGGTAGGCGACCATGTCGGCATAGGTGCCAACGGGTCCATGGCCCGGAATCGCGATGGTGTTTTCATCGGACATGGAAATGGCCGTGGTCATGGCTTCGATCATGCCTGAAACCGTGCCGCCGGAACTCATATCGACAAACGGGACGCCGGAACGGTTGAACACATCGCCCGCGTGCAGGACGTTGGCGGTTTCCCATTTTACCATGGAATCCCCGTCCGTATGTCCCGGCGCCGTATGGAAAACCGTCAGCGTGTCATTGTTTAAGTGGAAGGTGACGCCTTCGGTGAAGGTAATCACCGGCAAGGCGTCTTGCGGTGAGGGCGGGAAGGCGTAGTTGAGGGCTTCGATCACCTGGTCGGTGGACATGCGCGTGCGTACGTTGTCGTGGGCGACGATCACCGCGCCGCCCTTGCCGAGGTTTTCGTTGCCGCCCGTATGGTCGAAGTGCCAGTGGGTGTTGACGACGAACCGAACGGCGCCTGAATTAAGCGCCTTTGTTGCCGCCGTTATCTTGTCCGTCAGCGGCGCGTGCTGGTCGTCGATCAGAACAACTCCGTCGGCACCGTAAGAGACACCGATATTGCCGCCGCGCCCGTAGAGGACGGCGACACCCGGCGCGAGTTCAACGGTTTCAATGTCAACTTGCGCGGGGTCGACCGGGTCCGGCCGGCGCGGTGCATCCGCCGCGATGAGAGCAAACGCGGCACTGGCCGCAAACAAACATGAGCCGATCCGTTTCATGGTGTCCCCTCCATGCATTTGTATGCATAGAGAACAGCCCAATTTGCTCATGCATTCAAGGGGTTTGAACTTTGACTCTGGTAGGACGGGTATAAATCCCACTACATGTGCAAAATTTTCTCGTAAAATAAAGGCCAAGCGCAATGTTCGTAGCGCAATCAAGTTCGGCATCGAGGAGGACAGCCATGTTTCATTCCGGAAAAATTGGTGCGGTCGCTATTCTTGCGGGGATCGTTGCCGTTGGAGGAGGTGCGCAAGCGGAGCCGACGGAGATTGTCGTGCGCGTCCTCAGCCGTGACGCAAAATTCATCGGCAGCAGCATGGGCGGTGCGCAGGTTACGTTGCGCGACGTCAAAAGCGGCGACGTGCTTGCCGAAGGGCAGACATCGGGCGGGACCGGTGATACCGGGCTGCTGATGAAGGCCAATCAAACGCGCCGCGCGGCGTTGTCCACGCCCGAAGCGGCAAAATTTACGGCAATGCTCGATATCAATGAGCCGCGCCTCGTCGAGGTCACGGCCAAAGGTCCAATGAACAATGAAGATGGCGCCAACACCGTCTCCGCGACGCAGTGGATTATTCCCGGTAAACACCTGAACGGCGGTGACGGCTGGGTGCTGGAAATGCCCGGCTTCAGTCTTGTGGCGCAAACCGCAGATGACGTGACGGCACCAGGGTCGGTTGAGATCAATGCGGACGTCAAAATGATGTGCGGGTGTCCCATCGAGCCCGGCGGCATGTGGAACGCGGACGGTTATGAGGTTGCTGCGCTTGTTAAAAAAGACGGCACCGTAGTCGCCAAGGTGCCGTTGGATTACGCCGGCAAGACCAGTCAGTTTGCCGGCGTTTTCCATGCAGAATCGTCCGGCGACTACGAGGCCGTTGTTTACGCTTACGACGCGCGAACCGGTAACACCGGCGTGGACAATATCGCGTTTTCCGTGGGCGGAGAGTAGCGGCCCTTTAGAACGCTTTCGACCAACCGATGTGCAGCATGATCTTGCGCTCCTGCTGAAATCCCTTGGGGTCGTCGAGCAAGGGCGCTGTAATCTCGAAGCCGAAACGGTGACCTTTGAGCGAGCCGCTCGGTACAACGGTGTTAATGCCCAATCCAATGTCTATAAAGTCGCCGCCGTAATTGGCCTGAAGGTCCGGCGGGCTGGAATGGTTGTGGGGGCCGTTGTAATGACCTGAAATTTGCCCCTGTGTCATGAAGGCCAGACGCAATGACGCCGACATCCATTCGTTGACGTCGCGGCTGGCCCAGGCCGTAGCCTGATAAATGTCGCCGAAACTAAAGCCAGATGAATTGGCGTTCTCCATGCGAATGGTGGCGCCGAGTTGCGCGCCCCAGTTCCATGATCCCATGTCGGCGGTATAGGTGATGTTCGGCACGAAATCCCATGTGCCGCTGCCGAGCTGCATCATGTAGTGGGTGAACACGCCATTGGCATCCTGCTGCGAGACAGAGCCCGTCGGGGCGCTGATGCCAAGTGTCGCGTGCAGGTGTTGCGTATCGGTGTTCCAGAGCCGAACGAGGCCAGAAACGACCGTATCGCCGATGCCGGACGTGCCGTGGGCATGGGTGCCGGTCATGCCGGTATGGCCTCCATGGGCGTCGTGACCGGCCATGGCACCTGCGACGGGGCGCATCACCATATCCATTTCCATATATTGCGGCATGACCATTAGAGTCAGCCGATCGGTCGGTGCATACATGATGTCGAGCATGTGCATATACATGCTCATGCTTTGCGGTGTGGTTGAGAACCCGGCGTCGGCGAGGGCATTGTCACCGATCTTATTGCCGTTCTGAATTATGGTTGCGCCGGAATAGCTGTACATAAACCGGTATCCGACCATGAACTCACCGGCCTTATGCATGTGATCGGCCATCACGCCGGCGGGGGCATGGCTGCTGGGAGAAGGCGCGCCGTGATGATCGCCGTCATCGGCATTTGAAGGTGAAGCGAAAAGCGCGGCCGCGAGCGTCGTGCCCGCAAGGGTGGATGCGCGCAAAGCGCGGAATTGAAAAAACATGATTTCGTCCAACTCAAACAGGATTGAGGCCGCGCGCACGTGCACGGCCGAACAAATTTAAAGAGATTCTGAGTTAGGCGATCTGAGGTGGGGCCCTGGAATGGGCGAGAAGATATGCGGCAACTTTTGTAGTGAAGGTGGTTTGCGCGGATAGTCCGCCGGTGGCCAGAGTTGAGGGGCCGGGAAGTGCGACATCGGGCGTGGGCGAAGCCAAATGGGATGCCGTCGCAAAATCACAGGGTGTGTGAGCCGCGGCGGCGTCATCTTCGCCCGTGAGAGGGTTGCCGTCGCCATCCAAATAAACGCCGGTCAGGCCATTGCCGCTACACAGGACAAGATAGCCTTCCGCGCCTTCCGGAGCCGGCATCCAGCCCAGCGGAATCGCGCTTTGCAGAATAATGGCGTAAACCGCCAGCCATGCGGCTAGGCGCTTTAGAAAGATGCTTTTTGACGACGGATTTTGCTGCGTCATGGTGGGCGTTAAATCATCCAAGCGCTTGCAATAGTCAAGTCGCAGATTGTACTGGAGCGCCCCCCCGGTACAATTGGTCAGACTCCGGCCGGACCGGTTTTTCACCAATGCGGATATTCATGCCGAGAAGACCTATTCAGGCACTAAAGAAAATTCCAGGCTTCACAATTGGCATTGTGATCGGACTTTGGCTCACGGCACCCGTATTTGCGAGTGAGGTTCGCATCGCCGTCGCCGCGAATTTTACCGAAGCGGCGAGAGAGATCGGCGCTGCATTTGAGCAAACGACCGGCCATAGGGTGGTCTTCAGTTTTGGGTCTACGGGACAGTTCTATACGCAAATCGCGCAAGGGGCGCCGTTCGAGGTGTTTCTCGCGGCCGATCGGGCGCGGCCCGCGCGCGCCGTCGCCGAAGATTTAGCGATGCCCGGATCGCAATTCACTTATGCGACGGGCCGGATTGTATTGTTCAGCCGCGAAAAGGATTTGGTTTCGGGCGGGGAAACCTTGCACGCGAAGCCGTTCACAAGACTCGCCATCGCCAATCCCAACACCGCTCCCTACGGTGCGGCCGCGGTGGAAACCATGCGGGCGCTCGGTGTTTACGACGCTCTAGTAGGTAAGCTCGTGCGGGGCAACAACATTGCTCAGACGTATCAGTTTGTAGATACGCGCAACGCCGAACTCGGTTTTGTCGCGTTGTCGCAAATCGTGCGGCACGACGAAGGGTCACGCTGGCTCGTGCCCGAAGCGCTTTATTCACCGATTGCCCAGGATGCGGTTCTTTTGCGCGAAGGCGCATCGAATGAAGCCGCCGTGGCGTTTCTGTCCTACCTGAAAAGTCCTGAAGCCAATGCCGTAAAGCAGAAATTCGGTTACGGCCCGGGCGATTGGCCGTAACCTTGTCCTCATGTCCGAGATGACCGAACTTTGGCAACCCATACGGCTGACCCTTGAGCTGGCGACGGTCACAACGGTCTTCCTGCTGATCGTCGGCACGCCTATCGCCTGGTGGCTGGCGCGTTCGGATGCCGTGTGGAAGGAAGCGGTGGCCGCGATTGTTGCGCTGCCTCTGGTGCTGCCGCCGACGGTTCTTGGTTTTTATTTGCTGATCGCACTAGGGCCGGACGGTCCAGGCGGCTGGATTGCGGGCGCGTTCGGCAGCCGCTCGCTGGCGTTCACCTTCGAAGGGCTGGTCATCGGCTCGGTGATTTATTCACTGCCGTTTGTCGTTCAATCGATCCGAAACGCCTTCGAGGCTTTTGGAAATCGGCCGCTGGAAGTGGCAGCCACATTACGCGCTTCACCCTGGGATACGTTCTGGTCCGTGGCCGTGCCCTTGGCGCGACCTGGAATAATCGCCGGCGCCGTACTGGGATTCGCCCATACCATTGGCGAATTCGGCGTCGTGCTGATGATCGGCGGCAACATTCCCGGCGAGACAAAGGTACTGTCGGTCGCGATCTACGATTACGTCGAAACCTTGCAATACGAACAGGCCAACATTCTCGCGGGCGGCATGCTGGCATTCGCGTTCGTCGTCGTGTTGATCACGATGATATTGCAGAAACGGATCGGGCGGCCTGGTCCATGAGCGCCGACATAATAAAAACTGTTTTCAAAGGGAAGCTGGGCGCGTTTCAGCTCGACGTCGCATTTGATGCACCTATGCACGGCGTGACGGCCCTGTTCGGCCCGTCAGGTAGCGGCAAAACAACCATCTTGAGATGTATGGCCGGCCTGGAGCGGCTGGAAGGTCAGTTAAATGTCGGAGATGCCACGTGGCAGGACAGCGTGCGCGGCGTCTTCGTACCAACCCATACGCGCGAGGTTGGATATGTTTTCCAGGAAGCCAGTTTGTTTTCTCATCTTTCCGTGCGCGGAAATCTCGTATTTGGCGCACAACGCGCGACAGGTAGCCACGCTTTGAATCTTGACGGCGTCGCCGCCATGCTCGGCCTCAGGGCGCTGCTTGACCGCGCGCCGGGGTCCTTGTCGGGCGGCGAGCGTCAGCGCGTGGCAGTCGGGCGTGCCTTACTGTCTCAACCTCGCGTGCTCTTGATGGACGAGCCCCTTGCCGGGCTGGACAATACCAGCAAGAACGAGATTCTCCCGTATCTGGAGACGCTGCACGAGCGGCTCTCCATTCCCGTGTTCTACGTCAGTCACGATATTTCCGAGGTCGCGCGGCTTGCTGATAGAGTTGTTGTGCTGTCGGGCGGACGTGTGGCGTCGTCAGGTGACGCAGCGCAGGTTCTGGAGCGGCTTGACCTTCCCGGTGTGGTGGACCGCTTCGAAGCCGGAGTCATTTTAGACGCTACGGTTGCGCGTCACGACCCGCGCCTTCACCTGACTTACGTGACGCACGGCGAGCAAGAATTGGTTCTGCCCAAGATCAGCGTTGAGGAAGGCCAGCACATACGCTTGCGCATTCTGGCGCGGGATGTGGCGCTCGCCACGCAGATGCCCTCGGGCATCAGTGTGCGCAATATCCTGACGGGAAAGATTGTCGAAGTCCGTGAAACGCCGGACAGCGCCTATGCCGAAACGCTTGTGGATATTGGCGGCGCAAACCTACGATCTCGCATCACCCGCGCGGCCACCGAAGACTTAAAGTTGTCTGCCGGTATGCCGATTTACGCCCTGATAAAGTCGGTATCGTTCGAGCGGTAGCCAGAGCGGGCTATTAGGTGATTTGCTGGGATTTACCGAATCCCGCTATTTACGCGACCACATTTCACCAATATTCGTAAATTTCAGCTTAGATAATTCCAAAGACTGTTGCCCATAAGGCACATACCGCCGAAAACGGGCCTAAATTCAACTAAAAATTGGCGCATAGGGGTGACATTAAGGACCCCACGTGTTTGGTTGGGGGGGTATGTGTCCCTGGGGCATTTTCGGAGGAAAAATCAATAACTTAATAAAGGAGGACATTACAGCCTATGGCCCGTAAGTCACCCCTGAAAGCAACTCTGCTTTCCACCGCTTCGCTGCTCATTCTCGGCAATTCCGCCGTCCACGCTCAGCAGCCCGCTCAAATCGAAGAAATCGTCGTCACCGCCACAAAACGTTCCGAAAACTTGCAGGACGTTCCCGTGGCCGTCAGTGCGTTCAGTTCGGAAAATCTTAGAGAGCTGAATATCGGGACGTTCGACGACTACGTTCGCCATATCCCCAATGTCACGTTCGCTGGGCGCGGGCCTGGCCAGTCGACGGTGTTTATCCGCGGCATGGCCGTCGAACAGATCGGCGTACAGCTTTCCGGCGCGCAAGGTTCGACGCCGAACGTCGCCTTGTATTTGGATGAACAGCCGGTCACGGCGCCGGGACGTAATCTTGATGTCTATGCGACCGACTTGGAGCGCATTGAAGTGCTGCCCGGTCCGCAAGGCACGCTGTTCGGGGCCAGCTCGCAGGCCGGCACCGTCCGTTTGATCACGAACAAGCCGGTGCTGGGAGAGTTCCAGGCTGGGTTCGACGCGAGCGCGTCGTTCACCAAGAGCGGCGATATGAGCAATTCGGTCGAAGGCTACATCAACGTTCCGGTCTTCGAGGACGAACTGGCGATGCGTGCGGCGGTCTATACCGTGCATGAAGGCGGTTATATCGATAACGTCGCCGGAACCTTTTCCATCGACCCGACCGTCAATCCGGACTCCAGTTTGACGTTGCGGGATGCGGACGGAAATCCGGTTCTCGATGGAAACGGAAATCCGCAGTCCTCAATTGGGCCAGCGACCTACACCACGGCAAACAATTCCAATATTGCCGAGAAGAACTTCAACGACAGCTTCTACAAAGGCGTTCGCCTGGGTGTGAAATGGCAGGTCAATCCCGATTGGGATGTGCTTGTGCAGCACACGCGCCAAGAATTGGGTGCGGATGGCGTATTCGATTATGACCCCACGGTTGGCGATTTGCAGGTCGAGCGGTTCTTCCCGGACGAATTGCGGGATGACTTCAATCAAACATCGTGGACCATCAATGGCCGTCTCGCGATGTTGGAAACGGTGTACACCGGGGCCTATCTCAACCGCGACGTGGAACAGTCGATCGATTACACCGGCTACAACAATGCCGGTGCGTTCATTGCGTACTACACCTGTACCTATGACGCGGTCCGCGAGTGCTTCGATCCGACAAAGGGATTCAGGGGCATTCAGGAGCAAACCCGAAACACGCATGAGTTCCGGGTGAACACACCGCAGGAGATGTCGCTGCGGGCCACCGTGGGCGTCTTCTATGACGATTTCAAAATCGAAACGCAGGATGACTTTCATTATTTTGCGAACTTCGACCGGGCCTTGTTGGGCTTTCCTGATCCGATCGCACCGCTGTCTTCGCGCAGCGTGAATCCGAATCCTCGTTCACGTCAGGTCGGGTTTTATAACGACATCACCCGCTCGGAAGAACAGATCGCCGGTTTCGGTGAGGTCAGCTACGACATTACCGATCAGATCACCGCAACCTTCGGGATGCGTTACTATGATCTCGAACTGGACTTCTACGGCTCGTCCAACTTCACGGCGGGCGGCGGCCGCGACTACGACAGCTCCGGCGGTCATACGCTTGAGCCGTTGTCGTCCGACGACATCATCCTCAAGGGCAATCTGAGCTATCAGATCAATGAGGACGCGTTGGTCTATTTCACCTACTCGGAAGGCTATCGTCCGGGCGGGTGGAATCGCGGCGGCGGCCTGGCCTCCGTCAATCCCAGCTTCCCGACGGTACAGACGGTATATGGCACCGACGACGTGAAGAACTACGAGATTGGCTGGAAAACGAGCTGGATGAACAATCGTGTCCGGTTCAACGGCAATGCCTATTTCATCGATTGGACGGATATTCAGGTGAAGCGCTTTGATCCTCAGAACGTTTCGATCCTGACGTTCATAGAGAATGCGGCGGATGCGGAGATTCTCGGGCTTGAGGCCAACCTGTCCTGGTTGGTGACCGATTATCTGACCCTGAACGCCGCCATTTCGTACAACGATACGAAGGTCACGGCCGTAAAGGCGCAGGTGATCGAACTGGCGCCGGTCGGCAGCGAATTGCCGCTGACGCCGGAATTCCAGGGCAACTTCCGCGCCCGCTATACCTATCCAGTGGGCGATTATGACTTCTATGGTCAGGCCGGTGCGCAATACTCGGCCTCCAGCTGGAGTTCATTGATCGCCGCGGAACGTGAGCTTCAGGACGACTACTTCCTGATGGATCTTGCGTTCGGTGTGGAAGCGGACAGCTGGAATGCCGAGCTGTTCGTCGAAAACGTGTGGGACAAGCGCGCGGAGCTGAACATCAACGTTCAGGACGATATCCGCCGTATTACCACCAACAGGCCGCGCACCGTCGGCTTGCGTGTGTCCTACGATTATTAAGTCCTAAAATCGTAAGACACTCTTCGCTATGATTTGGGGCGGCGTTCGTATTATTCGGAGCCGCCCCAACTGCGTAAGGCTCTTAGAGGGCAGGTGAGATGAACGAGGCGGTCCAAAAACCGCACAGCGAGACCGAAGACGCCGTTGCCGAAGCCAAGGCACTGCTTCAGGCCGGACGCCTGGAGGATGCGGCGGCGAGCGCCGGTTCTG